>Ga0080064_1008087_pt1 | contig 10190 bp, 6 predicted proteins | sample Subgrocontami54m_FD_69260 | JGI IMG/M metagenome (GOLD analysis project Ga0080064, IMG submission 69260) | Subsurface groundwater microbial communities from S. Glens Falls, New York, USA - GMW46 contaminated, 5.4 m (SPADES assembly) (version 2) ... | reverse complement strand
AACGGGAGCTCGCCGAGGGGGGGCGGGGCCCCCCGCCCCCGCCGAGAAAAGCATGCGGCTCGATGCGGCGGGGTCGGGAGACCCCGCCCTACATGCCAACTGATATCTGTCGGCGGCGCAGATAGCGCCATACTTCGTAGACCGCCGCTCCCGCCGTGATGATCAGGATGCCGCCCAGCGCGGCGAAAAAATCGCCGGCAAATCCGCTGGCGATTCCGCACACGACGTAGACCAGCATCAGCACGATCGGCAGGGGATAGAGCGGCATCGCATAGCTGCCGGGAGTCGGTGGCGCGCGCCGGCGTCCGAGAATGGCGGCGATCGCGATCAATCCATAGAAGGGCAGGAACCCGAGCACCTTGTACCGCGTCAATCGCTCGAACCCCGAGCCGGACGCGATGTACAGCATCGTCATCGCGCCGTAGATGGCGATGGCCACGACCGGAGTCTTCCAGCGCGAGTGCACCGTCGCGACACTGCGGAAGAATTCCCCCTCCTCGGCCAGTGCGAACACGATTCGCGGATTGCACATGAGCGAACTGAACACGGTGCTGGCGGCGCTGAACGCGACGAACGCCGTGACGAGCCGCGCGGCGTTTTCGCCCACCACGCGACCGATGGCCGTCGCGGCGAGCGCGTGCGTCGTCGCCATCTCCGCGAAGGGCAGCGCGTGGAAAAACCCCGCGTTCATCGAGAGGTAAATCGTGACGATCAGGGCCATGCCGAGCAGCGTCGCGCGCGGCAGGTTGCGCGCGGGTTCGCGCACTTCGCCGGCGACGAGCGCCAGCCCTTCCCAGCCGTCATACGCATACATCGCGGCAATCACCGCGAGGCCGAATCCCACCAGCGGCGAAACAATTTCCGGTGCCTGCGCCGTCGTGGCATCCGCGGCGCCGCCATTCCCGGCGAGGCAAACCACCACGACGGCGCCCAGCGCGCTGATTTTCAAAAGCCCGACCCCGCCGATAATCCGGCCGACGAGCCAGCTCGATCGCATGTTCAGCAGCGTGATCAGCCCGACCCAGACCAGCCCGATGATCGTCTGGGTGCTGACACTCAACCCGAGAATCGCTCCGAGGTTGCGCGTGCTGACCAGCGTGATCGCTGCTGCCCCCACCGGGTTGATGAACATCGACGTCCAGCCGAACATGAACGCGATCCGCGGTCCGAACGCTTCGCGCAGGAAAACCGTCGTCCCGCCCGAACGGGGCGTCCGCACCGCAAGCTCCGCCATCACCAGCGAGCCGCACAGCGCCGCGGTGGCGCCGACGATCCAGGCCGCGTACGAGAGCGCGATGCTTCCGGTGTTCGCCGCCACCACACCGGGCGATTGCAGGATTCCGACGCCGATCGTGAAGGTGACGAGCAGCAGCGCGGCGTTCCACGGGCCGAGATGGCGCGGCAACCGGCTGGGATCGGCGCGGGACGAAACAGCCTCGGCCGTTGGGGCGGAAACCGGGGGCATGGGGCAGAGCTACGCTGCCGAACGCGCCGGCGGAGGGAAGCCCAAATCCGCGGGTGCTTGCAGGGCATCGCCCGGCGCAGGTCCAGGGGCTCGCGAAATTCAGCGCCAGGCGCGAATGGCGCTATGATAACGATGTTGTTCGTCATGTTTTCACGTAGCGCGGTCAATGCGCCGCAGGCGCACAAGTCTGACCGCGCCTCCGCCGACTGGAAATTTCGCTCGAAAAGCGCGGTCAGGTTGACCGCGCTACGGCTGGCGCCATCACCCGACACCCGCAATCTCCACCGCTTAACTTGGCGCCATTCGCGCCAGGCGCATTTTCACGTAATACGTGAAAATCTACCCGCGGCGGACCTCGATCGGCTGATGACAGAATAGCGTCGTGCCGCGGGCTTGCCCTGGCGGCGAAGTCGCGTCGAATTCCGGCATGCGTGTCGCACTGTTCGTCGCCGGGCTCGCCATCACGGTGCTGCCCGCCGAGTCTCCCGGCTCGCCCATGAGTGACCGCGCCGGTTCTTTCGTGCTCGATGCGACGACGACCGTCGACGCTTCGTGGCAGCGAGAGGTGGCGGCGGTGGATGCGCGGCTGCGGACGAAGTACGCGATGGCCATCGACGACACCGCGGTCGGCGTGCTCGATCTGCAGAGGTTGCGTCTCGCGCTGGTGCGGGGTGACGCGAGCTTCTACGCCGCCAGCATCCCGAAGATCGCGATTCTGCTCGCGTGGTTTCAGCTGGAGCCCGACGCCGTGGGCAAACTCGACGCCGCGCGGCGGCACGAGCTCGGGCTCATGATCAAGCACTCCGACAACGAGCTCGCGACGAAGTACTCGCGGCAATTCGGGCTGAAACGGATCCAGGAGGTGGTCGATTCCTACGGCCTCTACGATCTCCGGCACGGCGGCGGGATCTGGCTCGGCAAGCATTACGGCCAGGCCTCGGAACGCCTGCTTGATCCCGTCGGCAACCACTCGCATGCCGCCACCGTCCGGCAGTTGCTGCGGTTCTACCTCCTGCTGGAGCAGGGCCGGCTCGTGTCGCCGGCCGCCTCGACCGCCATGCGCGAGATATTCGCGTCACCGAATCTCGCGCATCGCGACGACAAGTTCGTCCGCGGGCTGGCCGGGCGCGACCGGCAGATCCTCCGCAAAGCCGGGTGGTGGGAAAATTGGTTTCATGACAGCGCCATCGTGCGCGGCCCCGACCGGCACTATCTTGTGGCGGCGCTCACGCATCACGCGAAAGGGGACGAGTACCTCGTGGAGTTTGCCGCGGCGGTGGACGATCTGATCGGCAAGTAGCGGTTCGGGGGCGGGGCGCAGCTCCAAGTTGCCGGTCAAGCGTAGCGCCGGCATCCTGCCGGCAAGTGGCGGCGGCTTCCAGCCGCACTCATCGGCTGGATGCCGATGAGATGCCGGCAAGATGCCGGCGCTACGTCCTGGCCGCCGCGATCGCCGGCAGCTGCGCCCTTCGAGGCTCCGAGCCAATCGGCGTGCTTGCGCGAGCGCGAGCACGATGGCCTACTCGGCGGCGCTTTCATGAAATCCTTTCACGTCTCGCGCCGGTCCTTGCTCAAACGTTGCGGGGCGATCGCGGCCCTGACCGGACTGCCGCGGTGGTTCGTCGAGCGAACGCTCGCCGCCGAGGCCGAGCCGGCGAGGAAGCCGCCGTCGGCCAACGACCGGCCGGGCGTCGCGTTGATCGGCTGCGGCGGCCAGGGCACGCGTGACGCGCAGAACGCGGCAAACCTGGGTGACATTCTCGCCGTCTGCGACGTCGACCGCAAACATGCGGAGGCGTCCGCGGCGAAGCTCACTCCCGCGGGCAAGTCGGCCCCCAAGATCTATTCCGATTTCCGCGAACTGCTCGCGCGTGACGACATCCACGTGCTGGTCAACGGCACGCCGGACCACTGGCACACGTTGATCAACCTTGGCGCCTGCCGTGCGAGAAAGGACGTGTACAGCGAGAAACCGCTGACGCTGACGATCGCCGAGGGCCAGCGGCTCGTGCAGGCGGTGAAGCAAAGTGGCATCATCCTGCAAACCGGCACGCAGCAGCGCAGTTCGCAGCGGTTTCGGCTCGCGTGCGAACTCGTGCGCAACCAGCGGATCGGCCGGCTGAAATCGGCCAGCGTATGGCTGCCGGCGGGCATGCAGGGCGGGCCATTTGCCACCGCGCCGGTGCCGGCCGAGCTGAACTGGGATTTCTGGCTGGGGCAGACGCCGAAGGTCGATTACGTGCCGCAACGCTGTCATCGCACGTTCCGGTTCTGGTACGATTACTCCGGCGGCACGATGACCGACTGGGGCGCGCATCACAACGACATCGCGTACTGGGCGGTCGGCATCATCGCGCCGCGCACGGTGGACTCGTGTATCCAGACCACGCCGACGCCCGGCGGCTACACCACGTTTCCCGAGTACGAGGTGAACTACACCTACGAGAACGGCGTGACGCTCACGGTGCGCACGACGCCCGACGAGAACTTCAGCGGGCAGCTCATGCGGCCGGGCGGCCAGCGCAATGGCATCCGGTTCGAGGGCACGGACGGCTGGATCTGGGTGAATCGCGAGCAACTGCAGGCCAGCGATCCGGCGCTGCTGAAAACACCGCTGCCGGACGATGCGATTCACCTCTACTCGAGTTCGAATCACATGGAGAACTTCTTCGACTGCGTGCGATCGCGGAAGCCGCCGATCTGCGAGGCGGAGACCGGCCACCGCTCGGCGACGATGTGCCACCTGGGAGCGATCGCGATGCGGACCCGGCACAAGCTCACGTGGGACTCCGGGCAGGAGAAGTTCGTCGGCGAGCATGCCCGCGAGGCGAACGGGTACGTGCAGCGACCGATGCGCGCGCCCTACGACTACAGTTTTGTGGCGTGAGCACGACGACTTCCGGCAGCGCGGTCGACTGGATGCGGGTGGACAACGAGGCGTCCACGCCGTCGCCCTCGCTGCTCATTTATCCGGAGCGCGTGGAGGAAAACTTGCGCCGGATGATCGCGCGGGTCGGCGATCCCGCCCGGCTGCGGCCGCATATCAAGACGCACAAGCTGCCGCCGATCGTCGAGCGGCAGGTCGCGCTCGGCATCACGAAGTGCAAGGCGGCCACCATTGCGGAGGCGGAAATGGCCGCCCGCGCCGGCGTGAAGGACGTGCTGGTCGCCGCGCAGCTCGTCGGCCCGAATGTGGCGCGGCTGCTCGCGTTGCAGCGGACATTCCCCGCCACGGCGTTTTCCACGCTCGTCGACGACGAGTCGGTGCTCGCCACGCTCGGCTCCGCGGCGGTCGCGGAGAAAACCACGGTCGAGGTGTTGCTCGACTTGGATATCGGCCAGCAGCGGACCGGCGTTGAACCGGGAGCGCGCGCTCTGGCGCTCTATCGCGCGGTTCACCAGCGACCCGGGCTCCGGGCCGGCGGGTTGCACGCGTACGACGGGCATCTGCATCAGAGTGATTTGGCGGAGCGCCGCGCGGCATCGGAAACGGCGTTTGCGCGGGTGGCGGACCTCCGTGACCCGCTGTTGCGCGAACGGCTGCCGGTGCCGCGCATCGTTTGTGGCGGCACGCCCACGTTTCCGCTGCATGCGGATCGCGCGGGGGTCGAATGCAGTCCGGGCACTTGCGTGTTATGGGATGCCGGATACCGCAGCAAACTGCCGGACCTGGATTTCGAGAACGCCGCCGTGCTCCTGACGCGTGTGATTAGCCGGCCGGCGACGAACCGGCTGTGCCTCGACCTCGGACACAAGGCCGTCGCGAGCGAAATGCCGCACCCGCGCGTGGTCTTTCCCGCGCTGCCCGAGGCGAAGGCGGTCGGGCACAACGAGGAGCATCTCGTGCTGGAGACGCCGCGGGCGGCGGAGTTTCCGGTCGGCACCGCTTTGTACGGATTGCCGTGGCACATCTGCCCGACGGTCGCGCTGCACGATCGCGTGCAGGTGGTGCGCGGCGGTCGCGTCACGGAAGAGTGGCCCGTGGTGGCACGCGCGCGCCGGCTGACCATCTGATGCGCGTTATCGTCGATTACCTGGGTGGCGTGAATTTAACCTCCGCGGAGCCGTGGGCATGATTCGGTCGCGGTGTGATGTCTCTCCAGCCGTGCGATGACCGCCTCGCCGCTTTCGCTCCTCCTGCTCGCGTTGGCGGCCATCGCGGTGCTCGTCGCGCTCGTGACGTGGCGGAAGGTGAACGCGTTCCTGGCGTTGCTGATCGCCGCCTTGATGGTGGGACTGGGCGCGGGCATGGCGCCGCTGGCTGCGCTCAAGGCGTTTCAAGATGGACTGGGCGCAACGTTCGGCGGCATCGCGGCCGTCATCGCGCTCGGATCGATGATCGGGAAGTTGCTCGCGGAGTCGGGCGGCGCCGATGTGCTCGGCCAGCAGTTCGGCCGGTTTTTCGGGCCATCGCGCGCCGTCTGGTGCGTCGTGACGCTCGCGCTCGTCGTCGGCATGCTGACGTGGTTCACGGTCGGCCTGCTGCTGCTGATCCCGCTGGTGATTTCGCTAACCCACGAATCGAAGCGACCGTTCCTGCTGCTCGCGTTGCCGCTGGTCGCGTTTCTCTCGGTGATGCACGGGCTGACGCCGCCGCACCCCGGGCCGGTCGTGGCAGTCGAAATGCTCGGCGCCAACAACGGCAAGGTGCTGTGGTTCGCGTTTCTCGTGGGGATTCCAACCGCGGCGATTGGCGGACCGCTGTTCGCAAAGTGGGTTGTGAGCCGCGTGAGCGTGGACGTGCCGGTGATCCAATCTAGCGCGCCATGTAGGGCGGGGTCGCCTGACCCCGCCGGTTTGTCGCCGTTGTCGGCGGGGTCGGGAGACCCCGCCTTACAAAACCGCGGGCCGCGGCCTTCCGCCGCCAGCACCGCCTTCGTTATCGCGCTGCCCATCGCGTTGATGCTGCTGGCGACGGCCGGCGAGCTCGCGTATCCCGCCGGTCATCGCGTCCGGACCGTGCTGGCGTTCCTCGGTCATCCCGTCACGGCGCTCGCGCTCGGGTTGTTTGTGGCGGCGGCGATCTTCGGACACGCGTGTCGTTTCACCCGCGCGCAGATGCTCGGCTTCACCGAGCAGAGCGTCGCGGGGATCGGGATGACCCTGCTGGTCGTGGGCGGAGGCGGGGGCTTCGCGCGGGTTTTGCGCGAAGCGGGCGTCGCGGATGCGCTGGGTATGCTCGCGAGCGGCCTGCACCTGCCGCCGCTCGTTTACGGCTGGCTGGTCGCGGCCTTCATTCGCGTGGCGACGGGTTCGGCCACCGTCGCGATCACGACGGCGGCCGGCCTGCTCGCACCGCTGGTCGGCGCCCATCCCGAAATCAATCGCGAACTGCTCGTCATCGCACTCGGCTTCGGCTCGCTGTTCATGTCGCACCTCAACGATGGCGGTTTCTGGATCGTGAAGGACTGTCTCGGCCTGACGGTCGGCCAGACCCTCCGCACGTGGACCGTGCTCGAAACGATCGTCGGAGTGACGGGGCTGGGCTTCGTGCTGCTGCTGAGTTTGATCCTATGAGTGTCCGGCGGATCACCGGAATGGGTGCGAATCGGCCGCATCGCCGGATTGTGGGATTGCCTTCGCGTCGATTCGCGTGAATTCGCGGGAAGCTGATTCGATGCAACCTCCCCTAATCTTCGATGCGCACCTCGATCTGGCGTTGAACGCCATCGAGTGGAATCGCGACCTCACGCGGCCGCTGGCCGAAGTGCGCGCGCGCGAGGCGCACCTGCGCGACAAACCGGACCGCGGCCGCGGCACGGTCACGCTGCCCGAAATGCGCCGCGGGCGGGTCGCGGTCTGCGTGGCCACGCAGCTGGCGCGGCTGGAGCACGACGCATACAGCCCGGTGTTCGGCTGGCGTTCGCCCGCGCAGGCCTGGGCGATGACCCAGGCGCAGCTCGCGTGGTACCGGGCAATGGAGGAAACCGGTGAAATGATCGCGCTCGGCGATGGGGCGATGCTGGACGCCCACCTCGCGCGCTGGCGCGACGCGGACGAGGCGACCGTGGCGCGTTTGCCGATCGGCTACATCCGCAGCCTCGAAGGCGCCGACTCGCTTATTTCGCTCGATCACCTCGAGCGCGCGGTTGCCGCCGGACTTCGCGCGATCGGTCCGGCGCACTATGGGCCCGGCGTGTACGCCCAGGGGACCAACACCGAGGGTCCGTTCCCGCCGCGCGGAATCGAGCTGCTGCGCCGCGCCGACGAGCTTGGGCTCATCCTCGATGTCACGCACCTGAGCGATGCCTGCTTCTGGCAGGCGCTCGACTTGTATCGCGGTCCGGTCTGGGCGAGTCATCACAACGCCCGCGCTCTCGTGCCGCACCAACGCCAGCTGGCCGACGACATGTTCAAAGCGCTCGTGGCCCGCGGCGCCGTCGTGGGGGTGGCGCTCGACGCGTGGATGATCATTCCCGGCTGGGAGCGCGGCCAGACTACGCCGCAATCGGCCGGCCTGCGGCTGGAGAAACTCGTCGATCACGTCGATCATTATTGCCAGCTCGCCGGCAACGCGCGGCACGTCGGAATCGGCAGCGACCTCGACGGCGCGTTCGGCACCGAGCAAACGCCCCAGGACGTGGACTCGATTGCCGACCTGCAACGACTGCCGGCGTTGCTGCGCGCGCGGGGTTATTCCTCCGTCGAGGTTGACGGCATCATGCATGGAAATTTCGTGCGGTTCCTGCGAAAGGCGCTGAAATGATCGTCCGCGCAGTAGATTTGATTGAACAGAAGGCAACGAAGGAAACGGAGGCCTCGCCTCGCGGCTTCGTGAACCTTGCGTCCTGGTGTTCAAACCATCTGGATCAAAAGCCCGCGAAGGCCGCGGCAAGTCCGCCGTGGGCTTCCTTCGTTGCCTTCTGTTCCCTGTTTGCCGGCGTGATCGCAGCCGTTTCCAGTGCTTCTGGGGCCACGCCGGTCCCGAAAGCGTACCGCGATTTCGCCCTCCGCCGCGATGGCGACGCGGCGCGCGGTCGCGCGATCTTCTTCAGCACGGAGAAGGCGGCCTGCGCTCAGTGCCACTCGCTCGATGGATCGAACTCGAAGGCTGGACCGGATTTGTTCGCGATCGGCGACAAGTTCCCGCGCCGCGAACTCATCGACGCCATTCTCGAGCCGAACGCCGCGATTGCGGTTGGCTACGAGGCGACGCTGATCGAGACCACGCGCGGCGAGAGTTTCTACGGGGTGATCAAGCAGGCGAACGACGCTGCCGTAGAACTGATGGGCGCCGACGGGAAAATTGTTCGCGTGCCGGCGCGCGACATCAAGACGCGACGGCCAAGTCCCTTGTCGCTCATGCCGGAAGGCGTCCACTCCGCCCTCACGGTGCAGGAGTTCGCCGATCTGCTCGAGTTTCTCACGACGCTGCGGCAGCCGGCGAACGCGCTGACGAGCACGCGCGGCATGCCCGACGAGATTCCAGAACTCACGCCGCCGGTGACGCTGCGGCCGTTCCTGAGCGAGGACATGCGCTTTCCTTCCTCGGTGGTGCGAAAGCCCGGCGATGTGCGGCTGGGACTGGTGTGGTTCGGGGAAATCCCCGGCCGGCCGAACACGTTCCTCGGCATTCATCAGTCCGGCCGAATCTCGGTGATCGAAAAGAATCCGGCGGGCGACACCAAGGCGATCTTCGCGGATTTCTCCGGCGAAATTTATTCGCAAACCGGGCCGAACGGACTGCTCGGCCTCGCGTTTCACCCGAAGTTCCGCGAGAACCGCAAATACTACCTGAAGCACCAGGTGTTCGAGGAGGGCCGGATCGCCACCGTGCTGGTCGAGAAGGTGGCGACCCCTGATTTGCGCCATGACTCGGGCACGCTGTCCCGGCGCCTGCTGACGATTCCCTGCGTCACGCAGAATCACACCGGCGGCTGCATCGAGTTCGGGCCCGACGGATTTCTATATCTCGGCATGGGTGACACCGGTCCGCAGCAGGATCCGAATGGCCATGGCCAGGATCTGCGGCGCCTGCTCGGCAAGATGCTGCGGATCGACGTGGACCGGCGCGACGCGGCGTTGCCGTATGCGATTCCCCGCGACAACCCGTTTCGCGATCGGGAAGACGCGCGACCCGAGATCTGGGCACTGGGGTTTCGTGAACCGTGGCGATTCAGCTTCGACCGGCTGACGGGCGATCTATGGGTCGGCGACGTGGGCCAGGACCGGGTGGAGGAAGTGACGATCGTGCGCCGCGGCGAGAATCACGGCTGGAATGTCTACGAGGGCTTCGAGCCATTTTCGAACCAGCGGCGCAACCCCGCGGCGGAGTACGTCGCGCCGGTTTTCGCGTACAAGCGGAAGCTCGGCAACTCGATCACCGGCGGCTACGTGTATCGCGGCGATCCCAAGTCGTCGTTCTACGGCGCATACATCTGTGGCGATTACACGTCGCGGCGGATTTGGGCGCTCACGCAAGAGAACCGCACGCTGCGGACCGTGCGGGAGATCGCGCTGGCGCCAGAAAGCCTCGCGTCGTTCGGCACCGACGAGCGCGGGAACATCTACGTCGTGGGGTATGAGGGCATGGTGTATGAACTGGATCTGGCGCCCGCGAAGTTTCCGGCGGTGAAGGAAACCTCCGCCGGCAAGACCAGCGATGTAGGGCGGGGTCGCCTGACCCCGCCGAAAGCGTCGCAGACCCGTGATGCGGCGGGGGCGGGGGGCCCCGCCCTACATGGGGGAAAACCGGTCTCGCACTTGGCGCTGAACTGGGGGCGGC
>Ga0080064_1008086_pt1 | contig 10190 bp, 7 predicted proteins | sample Subgrocontami54m_FD_69260 | JGI IMG/M metagenome (GOLD analysis project Ga0080064, IMG submission 69260) | Subsurface groundwater microbial communities from S. Glens Falls, New York, USA - GMW46 contaminated, 5.4 m (SPADES assembly) (version 2) ... | reverse complement strand
CCGTGCTGTTCTCGCACGCGCCGATGGTGCTCGAGATCGTCGCGATCGTCGGCATGCTCACGGCGCTCGTGGCCGCCACGATCGGCCTCGTGCAGACCGACATCAAGCGCGTGCTGGCGTACTCGACGGTCTCGCAGCTCGGGTACATGTTCACGGCCGCCGGCCTGGGCGCCTTCGGCGCGGCGGTGTTCCACCTGATGACGCACGCCTTCTTCAAGGCGCTCCTGTTCCTCGGCAGCGGCTCGGTCATCCACGGCCTCAGCGGCGAGCAGGACATGCGCAAGATGGGCGGCCTGCGGAAGTACCTGCCTGTCACCTACGTCACGATGGTGGTGGGGGCGCTCGCGATCGCCGGGGTGCCGCCGCTCTCCGGGTTCTTCAGCAAGGACGAGATCCTGCTCTCCGCCTTCGTGCACAACCGCGCCATCTGGGTCATCGCGCTCGCCACCGCGATGATGACGGCGTTCTACATGTTCCGGCTGATCGCGATGACGTTCCTCGGCGATGCGCCGGGCGATCCGACCGATCACCGGCCGGTCATCCACGACGACCACGGGCACGAGCCGCACGAATCGCCGACGACGATGACCGGCCCGCTGATGGTGCTGGCCATCGGCGCGATCGTGGCCGGGCTCGTGGGCGTGCCGCAGGCGCTCGGCGGACGCGGGGCCTTCGAGCAGTTCCTCGCGCCGAGCTTCGCCACGCCGGTTGCGGCCGGCGTCGCCGCCCGCGTCGAACACAGCGCCCCTCGGACCGAACAGGAATCGGAACCCCACCTCTCACGCCGCGCCGAACTGGGCCTGATGGGGGTGTCGGTGGCGGCCGGCGTGATCGGCCTCTGGCTCGCGATGACGCTCTACACGCGCCGCGACGACATCCCGGCACGGCTCGCCTCGCAGTTCAGCGCCGTCTACCGCGTGCTGCTGAACAAGTACTACGTCGACGAGGCGTACCAGGTGACCGTCGTCGCGGGCACGCTCGCGTCGGCCCGCGGCCTGTGGCGCGTCGACCGCGTCGTCATCGACGGGTTCGTGAACCTGTGGCGGCTGGTCACGATCGCGACGGCGTGGACCTCGGACCTGTCGGATCGCTACGTCGTCGACGCGCTCGTCAATCTCGTCGGGCGCATCGCCCATCGCCTGTCGTTCACGTTCCGTCGCGTCCAGACCGGACTCATCCAGAACTACGCGCTGTCGATGCTCCTGGGCGTGTTCGCCTTCGTGAGCCTGTACCTGATCGCCCGCTGAGCGGGGCCGTCTATGCCGAACGTGCCGTTGCTGTCCATCATCCTGTTCACGCCGCTCGCCGGCGGCCTGCTGCTGCTCTGCGTGCCGCGCGCGCAGGAGGGCGCGATCAAGTGGCTGGCGAACCTCGTCACGGCCGCCGGGGTCCTGGTGTCGCTGCCGCTCTGGTTCCAGTTCGACTCGGACCAGACGGCCTACCAGTTCGTCGAGCGGGCGCGCTGGATTCCATCCGTCGGCGCCGAGTACTTCCTCGGCGTGGACGGCCTCAGCGCGCTCCTGATCCTGATGACCACGCTGATGGGGTTCATCGCCGTGCTGTCGTCGTGGACCGCGATCCAGGACCGCGTGAAGGAGTACTACGTCTGCCTCCTCGTGCTGCAGACGGGGATGATCGGCGCGTTCGTGGCGCTCGACTTCCTGCTCTTCTTCCTGTTCTGGGAAGTGATGCTCGTGCCGATGTACTTCCTCATCGGCATCTGGGGCAGCGACCGCCGGCTCTACTCGGCCATCAAGTTCTTCCTCTACACCCTCGTGGGCAGCGTCGTGATGCTGCTCGGCATCCTCGCGCTCTACTTCCACTACCACGCGGTCACCGGCGTCTACACGTTCGACATCACGCAGTACCAGCAGCAGGCGATGCCCTATGACCTGCAGTGGTGGGTGTTCCTGGCGCTGTTCCTCGGGTTCGCGATCAAGGTCCCGATGTTCCCGTTCCATACGTGGCTGCCTGACGCGCACACCGATGCGCCGACGGCCGGCTCGGTGATCCTCGCGGCCGTGCTCCTGAAGATGGGCACCTACGGGTTCCTCCGCTTCAGCCTGCCGATCCTGCCCGAGGCGACCCGCGCGTTCGTGCCGATGATGGCCACGCTGTCGATCATCGGCATCGTCTACGGCGCGCTCGTCGCGATGGCGCAGCACGACTGGAAGCGGCTCGTCGCGTACTCGAGCGTGAGCCACATGGCGATGGTGGTGCTCGGCATGTTCACGCTCAACTCGGTCGGCATCACCGGCAGCATCGTCCAGCAGTTGAACCACGGGATCTCGACCGGCGCGCTCTTCCTCATCGTCGGCATCGTCTACGAGCGGCGCCACACCCGCGAGATCGCCGAGTACGGCGGCCTCTCGAAGGTGATGCCGGTCTACGCGACCGTCTTCCTGGTGATGACGATGTCGTCGATCGGGCTGCCGGCGCTGAACGGGTTCATCGGCGAGCTGCTGATCCTGCAGGGCACGTTCCTCGCGAACAAGCTGTGGGCCGCCGTCGCGGCGTCCGGGGTCGTGCTCGGAGCGGCGTACATGCTGTGGCTCTACCAGCGGACCATGTTCGGCAAGGTCGAGAACCCCAAGAACGAGGGGCTGAAAGACCTCAACGCGCGCGAGATCGCGCTGTTCGTGCCGCTCATCGCGCTGGCGCTCTGGATCGGTCTCTACCCGGCGCCGTTCCTGCGGCGGCTCGATACCTCGGTGGCGCGGGTGGTGGCGCGGGTGACCCCCGCCGCCCGCCCCGCGCAGGCGGCGAAGGCTCCAGACTGTGACAGACCCGCACCGGTCGAGACGACCATGGCGGCCTTCGTCGAGGCCCCGTGCGCCGACGGCGCCACGCCGGCACCCGGTGTGCCGACGCCCGCCGGGGAGGGTGTGCACTGATGCCCGCCGGCGTGTCGCTGATCGACTTCTACCTGCTGCTGCCCGAGATGGTGCTGGCCGTCGGGGCCATGCTGGTGCTCGCCGCGGACGTCGTCGTGCCGCGCGAACGCCGGGCGTGGGTGATCGCGCTCGCGCTCGCGGTGCTGGCGGCGACGGCCGGCGCCGTGGTGGTCATCGGGGCGCCGCACGCGACGGTGGCCCGAGGGCTCTTTGCCGTGGATGCGTTCGGCGTCTACGTCAAGCTGCTGGTGATCGGCTCGGCGGCCGTCGCGCTGCTGATGTCGGTGCGCTACCTCGAGGTGCAGGGCGCACCGGCGGCGGTGTATGCGTTCCTCGTCCTGACCGCCGTGCTCGGCATGATGGTGATGGCCTCGGGCACGGACCTCATCACGCTCTTCGTTGGTCTCGAGACGATGAGCGTGTCGTTCTACGTGCTCGCCGGTTTCCTCAGGCTGCACCGCCGCTCGAACGAGGCGGCGATGAAGTACTACCTGCTCGGCGCGTTCTCCGTCGCCATCCTGCTCTATGGCATGTCGATGCTCTACGCGCTCACCGGCTCGACGAACCTGCAGGTGATCGCGCGCGCGATCGCGGCGGCGGGCCCGTCGCCGGTGCTGTCGCTGGCCGTGATCCTGGTGGTCGCGGGCCTCGCGTTCAAGATCGCGGCGGTGCCGTTCCACATGTGGGCGCCGGACGTGTACGAAGGGGCGCCGACGCCGATCACCGCGCTGCTCTCCGTGGGATCGACCGCCGCCGCGTTCGCGATGCTGCTCCGTCTGTGCGTGGAAGGGCTGCCGACGGCGAACGTCGACTGGCGGCTGCTGTTCGACCTCCTGGCGGTCGTCACGATGGTGGTGGGGAACATCGCCGCGCTGACGCAGAGCAACGTGAAGCGGCTGCTCGCGTACTCGTCCATCGCGCACGCCGGCTACATCCTCATCGGCGTCGTGGCCGGGACGCCGCGGGGCGTCACCGCGAGCCTGATCTATCTGGCGGTCTACGCGTTCATGCAGCTCGGGGCGTTCGCCGTGCTCGTGCTGCTGCAGCGTGAACGTACCGGCGGGGAAGAGCTGAACGACCTGACCGGCCTCTACTATCGCCGTCCGGCCGCGGCCGTCGCGATGCTGATCTTCATGCTGTCGCTGGGCGGCATCCCGCCGACGGCCGGCTTCATGGGCAAGCTCTGGCTGTTCGGCGCGGCGATCGACGCCGGCTACATCCGGCTGGCCGTGATCGGCGTGCTGATGAGCGCCGTCTCCCTGTACTACTACCTGCGCATCGTGATCGTGATGTGGCAGCGGGAAGACGAGCCGGAACCGTTGCCGTCGGCCGGCCCGGCCTGGGCGACGGCGATGGCGGTGGCCGTCGCGGGCACGCTGCTGCTCGGCGTCTACCCGGCGCCGATGTTCGAAGCGGCCGCCGCCTCGGCCCGGGCGCTCGGCGCCGTCGTCGCCACCGTCGGGCGCTGAGAATGTCGTCATGCCTTCCCCGACCGGCGAGACCATGCGGACGCTCGGCACGCTCGGCAGCGTGGGGCTGTCGTTCGTGGTCGCCCTGGTCATCGGCACGTGGCTCGGGCACAGCCTCGATCGCTGGCTCGGCACGAAGTGGATCATGATCCTCGGCTTCTTCGTCGGCTTCGGCGCAGGTGTGCTGAACGTCTACCGGATCGTGTCGGCCGCCACCGCCGAGGCGAAGCGCCCTCGCGACGGCGACCAGTAGCGCCGACGTGTCTTCCGATCGCCCCGGCGTGACGGCGCCGACCGCGTCCGATGCGTTCCTCGCGCGCATCGAGCGCGACGCCGTCCGCGCGACGGTCGTGCTCGCCCTCGTCGCTGCGGCCCTCACGCGACGCTGGAACCCGCCGGTCGCCGTGGTCGGCGGCGCGGTGCTCGCCGCGCTCAGCTACCGTGGTATCAAGGCGGGGACGACGCTGCTGGCGGATGGACGGCCGGCCGAGGCGGATCGCGCGACATCCGGCCGCAGGGACACGGGCGTCGCCTTGTTCAAGTTCTTCACAAGATACGCTATACTCGCCGTCGCGGCCTACGTTATGATGGTGCGTTTGCGCCTGCATCCCGGTTGGATGCTGGCGGGTGTGTCCGCCCTCGTACTGGCCATCGGGGCGGAAGCGATTCGGGTCGCGCGCGGCGCCCACCGGCCCTAGGGACGCTCCCTGACGAGATCCGGTCGCCCCCCGCGCGTCGGCCGCGTCGGCCGATCCCGTCGGTTCATCGATGTTCGTACGGTTGTCGTTCCGCTCGCTTTGCAGGAGGCTTTCGACGTGAGTAAACGGTCTGTCCTGACTCTTCTGTTCATGTTCCTCGTCATCGGTATCGTGTCGCCGGTGTATGCCCAAGGCACGGAGGCTGCGGCGGCGGGCAACGAGGTGGTGCGCTGGTCGATCATCACGGCCGGCTTCGCGCTGGCGGTGGCCGCGGCTTTTGGGGCGCTGGCGCAGGGCAAGGGCGTGAGCGCGGCGGCCGAAGCGATCGCGCGGAACCCCAGCGCGGCGGGCGAGATCCGCGGCGCGCTGATTCTGGGCCTCGTCCTCATCGAGTCGCTCGTCATCTACGTGCTGCTCATCTCGCTGATCCTCTTCTTCATCAAGCCCTTCGGCGGGTAGCCACGGTCCGGTCGTGACCGACGCCGGTTTCACGGAGTTCGCGGCGGCCCTCGGCCGCCGTGGGCCCCTGTCGAGATCGCCCGCCCCGGGGCGCCGCGTTGGGACGGAACGCTGAATCGCCGATGCGCCTGCATGTCTCCCGCATCGACGCCTGGCTGCTCCTGATGACCCTCATCTGGGGCGCCAACTTCACGGTCGTCAAGCTCGTCATCCACGACATCCCGCCGCTGGCGTTCAACAGCCTCCGCCTGCTCGTCGCGGCAGCTGTGTTCTTCGCAGCGATGCCATGGGACCCGGGCCGCACCGAGGGGCCGTCGCGCCCGTGGCTGACCCGCGCCGAGTGGGTCCACGTCGTGGCGCTCGGGTTCATCGGCCAGTTCCTGTACCAGTTGTGTTTCCTCGCGGCGCTCGAGCGGACGACGGTCGCCATCAACTCGCTCGTGTTCGCGTGCACGCCGATCGTGGTGGGACTCATCTCACGCGCGCTCGGGCACGACCGGGTGCAGGCGACGGTGTGGGTCGGCGGCGCGGTGTCGCTCGCGGGCATCTACCTGGTGATGGGGCACGACATGCGCGCGGGCGCCGGATCGATGCGGGGCAACGTGCTCGCGATCGCCGCCATGCTGTGCTGGGCGCTGTATTCCGTGGGCACGAAGCCGCTCCTCCAGCGGCGTTCGCCGCTCGTCATCACCGGCTATGCGATGGCGTTCGGCGCGGTGATGTATCTGCCGGTCGCATGGCCGACGCTCCTGCATCTGTCGTGGCGCACGATTGGCTGGGCGAGCTGGGCAGGGTTGTTGTGGTCCGCGGCGTTCTCGTTCTGTCTCGCCTACTTGATCTGGTACACGGCGATCCAGCGTATCGGGACCACGCACACGTCGATGTACTCGAACGTCACGCCGATCGTGGCGATGCTCATCGCGGCCGTATGGCTCGGCGAGCCGGTGACGGCCACGAAGATCGTCGGCGCGGTCGCGGTGCTGGCCGGTGTCGCCGTCACGAAGATCGAGATCGGCACCCCCCTCGAAGCGTAGATCCCGGCGCGACCGCGCGCGGCGTGAGGATGGGATGGCGCGCCCCGTGCCACCTCGTCTCCTGCTCCCTCGGTTTGGGCCAAATCCGCCGGATTCGGCTGGCCGTGTACATCCCATGACACACCGCCGGGCCGACCTTTCTACAATCACGCCCCATTCAGGGCAATTCAGCACGAAGACATAGGCGGCGCGTCGGACGGAGACGTGTCGGTGCATGTGCTGCCCGTGTTCGTGTGCAGGCGGGGTCCCCCCGCGGGAGGATCGAATGAGACGGTGGTCTTTCGCGTGGCTGGTCGTGTTGTGCGCCGCCGGCGTGGCCGCGCCGTCGGCGTGGGCCCAGGGCGGCGGAGCGAGTTCCACGGGCGTCATCAACGGCAAGGTGACCGACGCCCAGAGCGCGGTGCTCCCGGGTGTGGCCGTCACCATCACGAGCCCGTCGATGATGGGCAGCCAGACGGCGGTGACGAACGAGTCCGGCACCTACCGCTTTCCGGCGGTCCCCCCGGGGCGCTACACCATCACCTACGAACTCGCCGGCTTCAACACGCTGAAGCGTGAAGGGGTCGACGTGGGCCTCGGCTTCACCGCCAGCGTGAACGTGGATCTGACGCTCGCGTCGCTGCAGGAAACGGTCACGGTGACGGGAGAGTCGCCCGTCATCGACACGTCGTCCACGCGCGTGCAGCAGAACTTCAAGGTGGAGCAGCTCCAGTCGATCCCGAACGGGCGCGACATGTGGTCGCTGCTCGCGGTGACGCCCGCCGTGCAGATGACGCGCATCGACGTCGGCGGCAACCGCGCCGGCACGCAGACCGGCTACAACGCGTACGGGTTCAACGGCCAGGTGCGCGTGCTCATCGAAGGCATCAACACGACCGAGGGCACGAGCGGCGCCGGCTTCTACTTCGACTACTCGTCGCTCGAGGAGGTGTTCCTCGGCACGACCGGCCAGGGCGCCGAGATGCCGAACCCGGGCGTGCAGTCGCAGTTCATCGCCAAGTCGGGCGGCAACCAGTTCTCGGGCGAGGGCTACTACGACTGGTACAACAACGCGCTCGTCGGCGCGAACATCCCCGCCTCGTACACGGCGAAGACCGCCTTCAACAACAACCCGATCCGCCCCCACAGCAACGAGATCACGACCTACTACGACCGCGCGATCAACGCGGGCGGTCCGATCACGAAGGACAAGGTCTGGTGGTTCGCCACCTACCGCGAGCAGTTCAACGCGGTGGGGCAGCCGAACTTCCTGTTCAACAAGACCTTCGACACCAAGCTCTGGAACCCGGTGGCGAAGGGTACGTACCAGATGAACCAGAAGAACAAGCTCATCGGCTACTACCAGTACGGCCAGAAGATCCAGCCGAACCGGCTGCCGCAGAGCACCTATACCTACACGGATCCCGGCCAGACCTTCAGGCAGGACTCGGGCAGCTGGGTGTACAAGGGCGAATGGAACAGCACCGTCAACGACAAGCTGTACGTCGAGGCGCGCTACGGTGACTTCGGCTACTACTTCCCGCAGATCGCCAACAGCAACGCCGGGTACTGGTTCCGCGACACGAGCGCGCTGACGCTCGAGGGATCGCCGCAGCGGCAGCAGAGCGACCGCGACCGCAAGCAGATGACGGCGGCCGCCACCTATTTCCTCGACAGCGGCAGGGGCAGCCACACGCTCAAGGTCGGCGGCGAACTCCTCAAGGAGAGCCAGTGGGTCGGCTTCGCCGAGGGCGTCGGCGGCAACCGCGACCTGCAGTACAGCAACGGCCGCTCGAGCCAGATCGTGTTCTGGTTCCCGACCGCCAGCGACGTGGGCAGCCTGAAGACGAACGACAACGGCGACACGTGGAGCATCAACAAGCTCGACGTGTTCGGCGCGTTCGTCAACGACACCTGGTCGGTCGGCCGCACGACGGTGAACGTGGGCGTTCGCTACGACCGGTACCGGAACTGGCTGCCCGAACAGCAGCAGCACGCCTTCTCGCACGGCGGCGTGCCGGCGCTGACCGTCCCGGACCAGACGTTCCCCGAGACCGAGGTGAACCTGTTCACCGGTTTCGCGCCCCGCGTCGGCTTCGTCTACGACCTGACCGGCAGCGGCAGGACCGTGGTCAAGGCCAACTACGGCTTCTTCTGGCACAACACCGGTCCGGACCTGTCGTCGCAGGTGAACCCGAACCAGTCGTCCAAGAACATCACGCTGGCGTGGACGGATCTCAACGGTGACAGGCGGTGGCAGCCGGGCGAAGAGGGCCGCGTCATCAGCAGCAACCTGGCCGGCGCGCGCTCGAAGGATCCGAACCTGAAGCAGCCCTACACGCACGAAGCGGGTGTGTTCCTCGAGCACCAGTTCTCGAACACGATCGGCTCGCGCCTCGGCTTCGTCTACAAGACCGAGGACGACCTGTTCGAACCCTATCCAGTGAGCCGGCCGCTCAGCGCGTACACCGCCTCCTTCCCCTTCACCGACATCGGCGCCGACGGTGTGCGCGGCACCGCCGACGATCGTCCGATCACGCTCCTGGGCATTCCGCAGGCCCAGCTCGCCGAAGCCCGCCAGATCATCACGAACACCGGCCAGAACGGGCGCTACAAGACGATCGAGGCGTCCATCACCAAGCGGTACTCGCAGCGCTGGTCGGCGTCGGTGGGCGGCAGCTACACCATCCGCAACAACTACCCGTTCAGTTCGACGACGACGCAGCCGACCTACCCGAACACACCGAACAGCCCCGGGCTGTACACGCGCACGAGCTGGGACTTCAAGATGACCAGTTCCTACGACGCGCCGTTCGGCATCCGGCTCTCGCCCGTGCTGCGGCACCAGTCGGGCGCCAACTTCGCGCGGGAGATCTCGATCCCGGCCAGCGCCGCGCCGGCCGGCATCTTCTTCCCGGGGATCGCCTACTATGCGGACTCGCCGATGGATCATCGCGAGGACGATATCTGGGTGTTCGATGTCCGCGCGGAGAAGACGCTGTCGATCACGGCGCGCGTGAAGCTGCGTGGCTTCTTCGACCTCTTCAACATCACGAACAGCCACGCGTCGGAAACGGTCGCCCACACCACCGGCACCAGCTACCTGCGTCCGACGGCGATCCTCGCGCCGCGGACCGGGCGGGTCGGCGTGCGGTTCCTCTGGTAACCGCCGTGGGCGGCGGCTGAGATCACGCTGACCCTCAACCTCCGAGGGTGTTCGACCGGGCGGTGCTTCGAGCATCGTCCGGTCGCTTTTTCGTACGCCGGCCTCGCGGCCCCCTGAAGGGCGACTCAGCTCCCGCGGTATACTGCCGCCCCGATGTCCCTGGGGAACCGGCTCCTCGTTCCGGCGGCGCTCCTCGTCTTCGCGGCGGCGATCCGCCTCGCCGCGCAGGCCCCCGCGCGGCCGCCATCCACGTCTGCCAGCACCACCCGCACCGCCGCCGACCCGTTCGCGCATGCGACCCTGGCCGAAGGCTACGTCGGATCCGACGCGTGCCAGCGCTGCCACGACGCGCCATTCGACCAGTGGACGAAATCGCTGCACGTGCGCATGACCAAGCCGATCGACCAGGCGCTCGTTGTCGGCGACTTCACGCCCGGCACGAGCTTCTCCTCGCACGGCCGCACCTATCGCATCGACACGAAGGCCGCTCC
>Ga0080064_1008082_pt1 | contig 10195 bp, 9 predicted proteins | sample Subgrocontami54m_FD_69260 | JGI IMG/M metagenome (GOLD analysis project Ga0080064, IMG submission 69260) | Subsurface groundwater microbial communities from S. Glens Falls, New York, USA - GMW46 contaminated, 5.4 m (SPADES assembly) (version 2) ... | reverse complement strand
GAGGAAGCGTTGGGTATCGTGGTCGCCACGCACCCGCTGTACGTCCAGTGGATGGCCGACCAGCAGACGTTCGCGCTGCCCGTCAATCACAAGAACCTCCTCCTCGCCAACGAGATCGACGTCTCCCAAGACCCGCCGCACCTGGTCTACGACCTGATCCCCGGCGACACGCTCGCGCAGCTGATCGCGAACGGCCTGATGTTCGACCAGCGGGGCGTGCTCGCGATCGTGCGCCAGATCACGGCCGGTGTCGCCGCGCTCCACGCCGCCGGCGAGTTCCATGGCGCCTTGACCCCGAGCACGGTGATGCTCGCCGAATCGGGCGAGGTGCTCGTGCTCGACACCGAAACCGCGAGGATCACGCGCGACATCTCGTTGTTCGTGTCCCGCTCGCCGACCGCGCCGCCCCAGCTCAAGACCGAGCTCCTCCCGTACCTCGCGCCCGAGGAGCGAGCACAGCCCGGCCGAACCGACCCACGCGGCGACATCTACTCCATCGGGATGCTGTACTACACCCTGCTCACCCACGAGCCGCCGCCCACCGACACCCCGCTGGGCGAGGACGCCCTGACGGGGCAGCCGATCCAGGTCAGCTCGCTGATCCTCGAGTGCACGGCTCCGCTCGACCTGCGCATCACGGACGGGGCGGCGTTGCTGGCGCGGCTCGCTCGGCTGGCACAAATCCTCCCGGCTTCCGACCCCGACTCGGGCGAGGTCGAGGAAGAGGAGGCCGAGGAGGTCGAGGAGGCCTTCCTCGACTCCGACGAGTACATCACGAGCGACTGACGCGAAATCCGCTTGACATCGTCAACGCCCTTTACATGCGATTCGGCCCGACGACCCGCCCCGAGGCCCTTGCAGTACAGGCACGTTTTTTGCATGCTACCCAGCACGCTCGACCGGTAGTCACTCCCCGTCCGGAGACTCGCCATGTGCACCGTTCCGTTCCACGCCCTCCGCGCTGTCCTCGTCGTGCTCGCGCTGGCCGCGTTCGCGGTCCTGCCTGCCTCGGCCGACGGCAAGGGTGGAGGCGGTAAGGCGGCCCCGGACGGGAAGGACGAGGGCGGCAAGGCAACGGGCGGGAAGAAGAAGGACGAGGAGGCGGCAAAGGCCGCCGAGGCGGTCGCGCGCAAGCTGGCCGAGTGCCTCGAGTGCGAGAAGAGCCAGTTCCGCAAGTTCCACGAGTGCAATGGCTCGGTCCTCGACAAGCTCCTGTGCCTCGCGCGCATGCTGGCAGACCGGCGGGCGCGGTTCGCGACGGAGCACGCCGACCTGATCTCACAGGCGCGCGGCGCGACGGGAGCCGAGAAGGCCGAGTTGGTCGCGAAGGTGCGTGCGCTGTGGACGACCGAGGTCGAGGAGGCGGACTCGAAGGCTCGCGAGGAGTGCAAGCAGCACACCGTGCGCATCGAGGAGTCCGAGCGCCGTGCCGGCGAGCATCGTGCGGATGAGCGTCGCGAGGGCGGCGGCGGCACCGAGATCGGCGGCGGCGTGGACGGCAAGGGGCGGCAACCTCCGCCCCGGTAGGACGCCAGAACAGCACGCCCACGAGTGGGCAAGACGGCGCGCCCCCCGGCACGGGCAGGCGCGCCGTCGGCATTTGAAGCCCCTACTTCACGGCGCGGGTCAAGGCCTCGAGCGGATGGGCTTCGGCCGCGATCGCGGCCAGCTGGGCTCGGACCTCGCCGGCCCACGGAACGCTCGAGCCCTCGAGGTTCGAGCGCACGAGGGCCGCCGCCCCGTCGAGGGCAGCACGCGCGGCTCCCGCGGCGATGACGAGGTCGGCAAGGTATGCGGCGTCGAGCAGCGGGTGGAGAACCGTCGCCGGGGCCGCAAGGTCGGCCGCACGGCGCGCGATCTCGAGAGGGATGTCGCAGCTCGTGCGCTGAGCCTGGTCGATCGCGGCCTTGCGAGCGGCCTTTTCGGCGTCGGTCGCCTTGGGCAGACGCCGGGCGGCGAGCCAGCCCCCGAAGGCCTGGGCGTCGCGCGACACGAGCTCCACGCCTGCGCGCCACGCCGCGTCGAAGCGCTCCGGTAGGGGCACGAGGGCGGGAACCCCCTCGTGCTTCTTCGCGGCGAGCCGCGCGAGCATCGCGAGCTGGGCCGCCGCGAGCGCGAGCTCCAAGGCGATCACACCGCCACCACCCGGGACGGGGTTGGACGACGCGAGGGCCGCGAGGAACGGCTCCGGAGAGTGGAGGGCACGGGCGATATCGCCAGAGAGCGGGTCGGGGCTACCGGTCATGGAACGGCTCCGGGCGGCGCCACACGATCTGGCCGTCTTTGACGACCGTCGCGACGTGGCTTTCGCCGAAATGGTAGGGCAGGACGGCGTGGCTCGGCACGTCGTGGATCACGAGGTCGGCCTTGAGGCCGCGTTCGATGCGCCCGAGCTCGGCCGCGAGGCCGAGCGCGCACGCCGCGTTGTGCGTCGCCGCCGTGATCGCTTCGGCGGCGGACATCTTGAGCTGTATCACGGCGAGCGACAACACCATCCCCATCGAGCGGGTCATCGACGTGCCGGGGTTGAAGTCGGTCGCGAGGGCGACGGCCACACCCGCCTCGATCAGGGCGCGGGCCGGGGCCTTGCGCGCCTTGTCCAGGTGGAACGCCGTACCGGGCAGGAGCGTGGCGATGACGCCGGCGGCACGGAGGGCCTCGATCTCCTCGGCCTCGACCATCACGAGGTGATCGGCACTGATCGCGCCGACCCGGGCGGCGACCCTGGCACCGCCGGAACGCGCGAGCTCGTCCGCGTGAATGCGCGACGCCAGGCCGTGCCGCTGACCGGCACGGAGGATCTCCTCGCTCTCGTCGGGCGTGAACACGCCCGTCTCACAGAACACGTCGCAGAACAGCGCGAGGCCCTCCTCGACGACCCTGGGGATCATCTCGTGCACGACGCAGTCGATGTACGCGCGGCGATCGGCCTTGTGCTCTGTGGGGATGTCGTGTGCACCCAAGAACGTGGGCACGATGTCGAGCGGGTGATCCTTGGCGATCCGCGCGAGCACACGCAGGCTCGCGAGCTCGCTCTCGAGCGAGAGCCCGTAGCCGCTCTTGGCCTCCACGGTCGTGGTGCCGAGCGGGATGAATCCGTCGAGGCGGCGACGCGTGACGCGCTCGAGCTCGTCCTCGCTCATTGCGCGCAGGGCCCGTGCCGAGGCGTTGATACCGCCACCCTCGCGCGCGATCTCCATGTACGGGACGCCGGCCATGCGCCGATAGAATTCGCCCTCGCGCGTGGCTGCGAACACGGGATGCGTGTGCGAGTCGACGAAGCCGGGAAGCACGATCCCACCCCGAGCGTCGAGGCGCTTGGCACGAGGTGAGCACGTGCGCTCGAGCTCCCGCGCGGGGCCAACTGCCGCGATCCGCCCGGCCGAGACCGCGACCGCGCCGTCCGCCACGATCCCCAGCGCGTCCATCGCGCGGCCGGTGCGCGGCAGGGTGGGGTCCGCGCCCGGGACCGCGAGCGTCACGACCTCGCGGGCGTTCGTGATCAGTAGCTCGACGTCGTCCATCGGAGCGCCCGTTGTAGCCGCGGAGGCGGCGCAATGCCAGCGCCTCACTCCGCCAGCGAGTGCCGCGCGACTACGCCCGTCGCATCGCGCCCCCCGCTCGTCACGTACAGCGTGGCTTCGCTGTGGACCAAGGTCCAGGCCGCGTTGCGGTCGGTCATGGCATCGAGCGCGTCCAGGAACGGACCCGCGAGCGCGTAGACCTCGATCTCGGCGGCGCGATGGATGGTTTTCGCGCGAGCAGCGCGCTTCAGGAGCGCGGGGTCGTGGTGCGTGAACACGCACACCCGCGGGGCAGCCTTGCTCGCCTTGTGGAGGCGCTCGGCGGAGGGCGTGCCGACCTCGATCCAGGTCCGGACGCGACCCTGGAGATCCTTGATCCACACGGCGGGCTCGTCCGCGGTCGAAAGCCCTCGCGTGAACTCGATCCCTTCTTCGTAACACAGGCAGTAGGCGAGCACGCGCGTGAGCAGGTAGCGCATGGTCTCGGACGGATGGCGCGCCGGCCGCAAGTCGAGCGCGGCGTACACGCCGCGGTCGACGTCCGAGAGCTCGACCTTCAGCCGGTACACCGTCGCGGAGAGCGCCATGGGTGGCGGATTCTACGGCGAGCGGGTCCGCCGGCGTAGAATCACGCCCGTGTGCGGTCGCTTCAGCCTGACGGCGCCGGTTCTCGAGGTCGCCTCGTCCTTCGCGATTCCGCCTGGGCGCATCCCACCTGGGCTGCTCGCGCAGCCGCGCTACAATATTGCACCGACCCAGCCGATCCTCGTGGCGCGCCTCGGGACCGATGGCGCCCGCGAGCTCGCGGAGCTGCAGTGGGGGTTCGTGCCCGCGTGGTCGGAATCGAGTGCTCCCGCGACCGCGCCGATCAACGCCCGCGCCGAGCGCGTGGCCGACGCACCGATGTTCCGCACGGCCTTCGAGCAGCGCCGGTGCCTGGTCCCGGCCTGTGGCTTCTACGAGTGGGGCCGCGATCCCGACGGCCGCAAGACGCCGTATCGCTTCAGCCGCGCCGCGGGTGGGCTCTTGGCGTTCGCCGGTGTGTGGGAGCGCTGGCAGGCGCGACCGGACGACCTCGGCGGCCCGCGCGCGGTCGAGTCCGCGTGCATCGTCACCGTGCCCGCCAACGCGCAGGTCCGCTTCGCCCACGACCGTAGCCCCGCGGTGATCGCCCCCGCCGACCAGGCGGCGTGGCTCGGGGGGGACGCGGCGACGGCGCAGGCGCTGTTGCGCGCCGCCCCCGACGACCTCTTCGCCACGAGCGTCGCCAGCCGGCGCCTCGGCAGCCCCCGCCACGACGACCCGGGGCTCCTGCTCGGCTGGGACGACCTGGCGGACCTGCCGCTGTTCGAGTGAGATCGGCGACACCTCGCCGGGGCTTTGGGTGGATCCCGGTTCGCACTCCCGCAGACACGACCATGACGCGCCCGCGTGACCCTGGAGAGCATGCTCACCAAGCTCGTGCGAACCGCGATGCCTCTCGGGCTCGTGATCGGGCTTGGCTGCGCGACCCCGGATGGGCAGGTGGGCTCGCCGATCGTCGTGCCGGCAAGTCAGCACCTCGCCCCCTCGCTCGCCGAGCCAGCGCTCGCGTGCGCCAGTCGCACCGCTGCGCCATTGCAGGCACTCGCGAGGAGGATAGCCGCGCTGAGCGCGTCGGGTGGCGAGGACGCGTGGACGGCGTGGGAGCTAGCGGTACTCGCTTCGCTTCCCCGAGAGGACGTCGTGGGGATCGTAGCGGAGCCGGTACCCGACCCCGTCGAGATGCTCGTGCAGTGCCTCCAAACCCGCGTGGCCCCAGGAGCGTGGTCCGAGCGCGTGGATCCGACCTGCTGGTCGATCCACGCCCGCGGCGGCCAGTTGGTCGTGCGCTCCGCGCCGGGAGCGCACGCGGAGATACGGCGGTTGCTCGACCGACTGCGCACCGACGAGAACGGGCGCCCTCGCGATCTCGACGGCGACCGCCCGCATCTGGATCTGACGCCCCTGGGCGAGCTCGAGGTTGCGTGGGTCGACACCTGGGTCGCGCCCGACGTGCGCCTCTACGACGTCCGCGATCTCGTGCTCCTGGTCTGGGAGCCGCGGCCGCAGCTACCCGGGAACGCGACCCTCGAACGCCTCCGCGCCCGGTCACTCGGGCTGTGGAGCACCGATCGTCCCGCCGCGCGCGAGCTCGCGCGGGCCGTCCTCGCCTACCACGCGGCCGCGAACGCCGAACGCGCCGTTGCCAGCTCCCAGAGCCCGCAGTAGGCTTCGCTCCTCGGGCGGCAGAGCCGCCTTCCCCGCGGAGGCGCGACCATGATCTCGACGCTCGCGTTCACTCCCGCCGTCGCGCGGGCGACCGATCACCTGTACGCCAAGGTGAAGGCCGTCGTGCCACGCTTCGAGTGGGAGCTCCACGCCCCGCTCATCGCCCGGATCCACGAGCTCAAGCGCGAGAAGCGCGCCGTGATCCTCGGCCACAACTACCAGATCCCCTCGATCTTCCACGGGATCAGCGACATCACCGGGGACTCGCTCCAGCTCTCGCGCGCCGCGGCGAAGGAATGCGGCGACGCCCTCCGCATCGTGTTCTGCGGCGTGCACTTCATGGCCGAGACGGCGAAGCTCTTGAACCCGGGCAAGAAGGTCCTGATCCCGGACCTCGCGGCGGGCTGCTCGTTGTCCGAGAGCATGAGCGCGGCCGACGTCCGCGAGCTCAAGCGCCAGTACCCGGGTCGCCCCGCGGTCTGCTACATCAACACGCCCGCGGCGGTCAAGGCCGAGTGCGACCTCACCTGCACCTCGGGAAACGCGGTCGAGGTCGTCGAGTCCCTGGGGGCGAGCGAGGTGATCTTCGTCCCCGACGAGTACCTCGCGAAGAACGTCGCCGCCCAGACCGGCGTCAAGCTCATCGGCTGGCACGGGCGCTGCATCGTGCACGAGGAGTTCTCCGCCGCACAGCTCGGCGCGTATCGCCGGCAGTTCCCGGACCTCACCGTCCTGGCCCACCCCGAGTGCTCGCCGGAGGTCGTCGCCGCCGCCGACTACGTCGGCTCGACCTCGGGCATGATCGCCCACCTCGACGTCGTGACGACCCCGCGCGTGCTGATGGTCACCGAGTGCTCGATGGCCGACAACGTCCAGTCGGCGCACCCCGAGCTCGAGTTCGTGAAGACGTGCTCGATGTGCCCGCACATGAAGCGCATCACCCTCGAGGGCGTGGTTCGCACCCTCGAGCGCGACGAGCACGAGGTGACGATTCCCCCCGAGGTGGAGGGTCGGGCACGACGCGCGATCGAGCGCATGCTCGAGATCCCACTCCGCACTCGACCGCGGTAGCGCCGCGTCGGCAGCGCGCTCGACCTACCTGAGCGCGACGGACGACCTCACGCGGTCGTGAACCAATTCTCGACGCGCAGCCCCGCGAACGAGGCAAAGTCGGCCGTGTTGCGGGTGACGAGCACGAGATCTCGCGTCGCAGCGATCGCGGCGATCTGGCCATCGGCGAATGCGGGCGTGCGCCCGAGCCCCGTGAGCCGCGCACGCTCGACCGCGTGCCACGCCGCCGCCGCCGTGTCGTAAGGGAGGACCTCGAGGGCGACCGCGACGTGGCCGCGCAGGTAGCGCTCGAGCTTCTCGCGGCGGGACGAGCTCGGCAGACGCGACACCCCATACACGAGCTCGTGCCACACGACGCTGGCGATCGCCATGCGCCCCTCGGCGGCACGAATGCCCTCGAGCACTCCGGCATCCGGACGCGGGCGCAAGGGCTCGGACACGATGTTCGTGTCGAGCAGGTAGCCCCTCATCGACGGCCTGGCCGGACGTCGAGCTCGGACCGGCACGCCGAGCGCGATCTACGGGAGCTCAAGGTCGACCTCGCGCCCACCATCGCGCTCGCGCAACCCCTCGAGCTCGCGGCTCAAGTCCTCCGCGATCGGACTCTCGGCGCGGCGGTACCGCTCGATCGCCTCGCCAAAGCTCGGCCGCGCCCCACCGAGCGCCTGCTCGAGCAGGTGGATCGCGTGCTGATTGAGGCTCCGCCGCTCTCGTTGGGCATCGGATCGGATTCGTTCGAGCAACGTATCGGGTACGTTCTTCAATGTCAACGTCACCATTGAACCTCCTTTATGGTCGCTCTACGGAACCATATCGCATCCGTAACGGCAAGTCAAGCCCCGCGGACTCGGGGGGCGCACGTCAGGATTGTGATGGACTCCCGACGGGGACGGTTCGCACCCGCAACGAGGCGCTGCGGCGGTCGAGGGAACGACCGGGAGCGGGAGCGGGCGCGGGATCGGGAGCGGGAACTGCAGATGCGGCGGCGACGGCTGTGAAATGGACCAGTCGCCGTGTGCGCGGCGCGCCCGGGCTCGGAATCGTCCGGTTCGCGTATGGCGGTTCCCGCTCCGCTCCCGCGCCCGATCGAGTGCTCTCTTCCAACGATAGATCGCCCCAGGATCCGGCGTCTCACATTTCCTGACGTGCACCCGGACTCGGGGGCGATCCCTATCGAGGCGGGACTCCGCGCGCCACGTCCGCGGGCACGCTCAAGCCGACCGCGACGACGGCGGCCGCAGCGCGCCGAGCGTGCTCCACGTCCCCCAGCGCAATAGCCAGCCGCGCGCGCGCGAGCGCGAGCGCCGCATCGACCGGATCCAGAACCTCCGACGCCGCGAGCGCGGAGGCGGCCTCCTCGCGGCGACGCAGCTCGAGCTGCAGCCGCCCGACGTGGACGGCATTCCATCCCTGCTCCGTGCGGCGCAACACCGAACGCGGCGCGATGAGCTCGTCCGCCACGCGAAAATGCCCGAGCGCCAGCGCCCCCTGACCCGAGCGCAACGCATCCTCGCCCGCCCGCCGCTCGAGGTCGAACGCGAACGCGCGCAGCTCGTCGACCCCCGGGTACCGTGCCGACGCCGCCCGCGCCCGCGCGCGCAGCGCCGCATCGGCCCGCCCCGCTCGCACGGCGAGAACGAGGTCGAACAGCTCGGCGCGCGCGCGATCGTGGGCGTCGAGCGACGCGGCATCGAGCTCGCCCAGGACTACGTCCGCGAGCGCCGGCCGCCCGGGCAGCAACGCCTCGATCAGCTCCGCGGTGGCGCCTTCGCGGTACAAGGAACGCGGCGCCGACAGCTCGAGCGCCGCGTTGTCGTCGGTGTTGAGCTCCCCCACTCCCGCGTAGCGCGCGAGGCCGTGCTCGTCGGCGAGGAGCCCGACGAGCAGTGCCTCGGGCCCGTGGATCCCGCAGCGCGCGAGATCGATGGCTGTCGCGCTTCCCGCCGCGAACGTCCCGGTCAGAAAGCGCGCATCGGCGCGCAACGGGAGCGTCGAGCCGACGAGCAAGAAGTCCCCCGAGCGCGGGCTGTCCGCGAGCTGAGTCTTGAACAACAGCGCGTGCGGGAACACGGCGAGGAACGTCCGCAGGATCATGCGCACGTCGTCCGGCGCCAGCCGGTAGGTCTGCATCCACTGCCCGATCACGCCGCCGGGCTCCAAGCGAGCGCGAGCGAGCTCGAAACACTCGCGGGTATACAGGTTGGCGATCCCGGCGATCCAGGGGTTCGACGGCTCGGACGAGATCACGTCGTAGGTCTTGCGCGTGAGCCCGAGGTGCGCGCGCCCGTCCCCTTCGATCATCGAAAAGCCCGCGCCCGGGCGCAGGGCATCCCGGTTGTGGTGGGCGAACGGACCGCGCGCAGCCTCGATCACCTCGCGCGAAATCTCGACCGCGTCCGTGTCGGTGAGACTCACGTGCGCGCGGGCCGAGGCGAGCGTGATCCCGCTCCCGAGGCCGATCACGAGCGCACGCGTCCGCGAGGGCGCGAACGCGATGGGAAGGTGCGCGAGCAGCTGCTGGGTGCGCAAGTCGCCCTTGGTCGAGGCATCGGTCTTGCCGTTGATCAAGAGCGCCAGCTCGCCCGTCTCGGCCTGGCGCACGAGCACCGTCGCCGCCGCGCCATCGCGGTAGTAGAGGGTCGCCCCCCGTCCCTCGATCAGCTCCGCGAGCGGAAGACCGCGCGCGCGCGCGGCCTCTCGCAGCTGCGGCCCGTAGAGGTAGACCGCGTGCGCGACGACCACCGGGTTCCAGCGCGGCGCCAGGCCGAACGCGAGGACCACCGCCCCGGCCGCCGCGAACGCCGCACCCGCGCGGCGCCGGACGGACGCGCCGGCCGCGGTGGCGAGCACGGCGAGCGCCAGAGCTCCCACGGCCACGGAGCCGAACCGGCAGGCGCGCTCGAGCCCGAGGAGCGGGAGGGGCACGAAGGCCGCGAGCACGGTGCCCGCGATCGCGCCCGCCGTGTTCGCGGCGTAGACGCGACCCGCGCGGCGCGCGCCCGATGCGTCCGCCCCCAGCGCAGCGAGCGCAAGCGGCACGAGCGCGCCGCTCGCGCCGGTCACCGGCACGATGATCAGGACCAGCAGCCACGCCTGGAGGGCCAGCACCGCGAGGTGATCCCCCTCGCGCGGCACGCCTTCGGCCACGACGAGGCCGTAGCGGCCCAGGGAGGACGTCGCGACGAGGGCGCACACGGCCATGATCGCCAGCGCGGCACCGAGCGCACGCCCGGCGCGTCCGGCGCGCTCGGCGCGATCCGCGACCATGCCCCCCGCGAGAGCGCCGACGGCGATGCCAAAGATCCACACGGCGACGATGAGGCTGAACGCGTAGCTCGGGCTCCCGATCG
>Ga0080064_1008081_pt1 | contig 10197 bp, 10 predicted proteins | sample Subgrocontami54m_FD_69260 | JGI IMG/M metagenome (GOLD analysis project Ga0080064, IMG submission 69260) | Subsurface groundwater microbial communities from S. Glens Falls, New York, USA - GMW46 contaminated, 5.4 m (SPADES assembly) (version 2) ... | reverse complement strand
CACGACAACGCCGTTGCCGATGACACAGCGCACCTTCCGGTGAAAAATCCCCGAAGGGATCAGGTGCAGCACGAACTCACCGCTTTGATTGACCACGGTGTGCCCGGCGTTGTTTCCACCTTGATAACGGACCACGTAATCGGCGTCTTTGGACAAGATGTCGATGATCTTGCCTTTGCCCTCATCGCCCCACTGCGCGCCTACCACCACTTTGATTGACATAACGATAAACGGATCGCCGCTCTTGAATTTAAAGTTTGATCAGTTTGGCGTCCAAGATGTTCTTGGACCGCTTGATTTCCTGCATCACGTTCTCTGGGATGGGATTGTCTATTTTTAGAAGAGTCCGCGCCTGGCCGCCCGGTTTGTCCCGGCCCAAGGTCATCCCGGCAATGTTGATGTGATTATTGCCCAAGAGAGTCCCGATCTGCCCCACGATGCCGGGCACATCGCGGTTGGAGATCAGAAGGCTGTAGCCCTCGGGAGCCGCCTCGACGTCAAAATGATCGATCATGACGATGCGCGAATCCTCGCGCGTGAAAAGCGTTCCTGCGACGACGCTCTTCTTCTTATCGGTTTTGACCTCCACCTGGATCAAGTTGGAAAACTGAGTGGCCGTGGATGATTTTGACTCGGTGATCTTGATCCCGCGCTCTTTCGCCAAAACGGAGGCGTTCACGTAATTCACGCTCTCCGCCAGAATTGTCGTCAAAAGCCCCTTGATCACGGCGACCGTGATGGGCGTCGTTTCGTGCTCGGCGACCTGTCCCAGGTACTGAATATCCACCTGCAAGATCTGTCCGTCGATCAGCTGCGCCTCCAGCGCCCCCAATTTCTCGGCCAGCCGGATATAGGGCTTGATCTGTTCATACACCTCGGGATCGACCGCCGGAACATTCACGGCGTTCTTCATTCCTTTGCCGCGGAAAAAATCAAGCAGGCTCTGCGCCACATCCACCGCGACCGCGATCTGCGCCTCTTCGGTCGCAGCCCCCAGATGCGGCGTCGCGACGACCGAGGGAAGTTTGATCAATGAAAGGTCTTTGGGGGGCTCGTCTTCATACACATCCAGCGCCGCGCCCGCGATACGGCCGCTCTCGATCGCTTTGGCCAATGCCTTCTCGTCGATCAGGCCGCCTCTCGCGCAATTAATGATCCGCAGGCCTTTCTTCATCTTATTCAATTCCTTCTCGCCGATGATGTATTTACTCTCGGCGGTCAAAGGCATGTGAAGCGTCAGAAAATCGGACCGGGTCAATAAATCGTCCAAGGGGACGATCTCGACCCCTATTTGATTGGCCATTTCAGCTCTAAGATAAGGGTCATGTGCGATCACGCGCATTCCGAACGCCTGCGCGCGTTTGGCGACCTCCGTGCCGATGCGGCCAAGCCCTAAGATCCCGAGCGTTTTTTCATACAGCTCAACCCCGGTGAATTTTTTTCTTTCCCACTCGCCCCGTTTCATCGAGCCGTCCGCTTGCGCAATGTTCCTCGCGGCGGACATCAGAAGACAAAAGGTGTGCTCGGCCGCGGAAATGGTATTGCCGCCGGGCGTGTTGATGACCACGATCCCCTTTTTGGAAGCCGCGTCCACGTCCACGTTGTCCAGGCCCACGCCGGCGCGCCCGATCACTTTGAGTTTTTTGGCGGCTTCGATGACTTCCCGCGTCAGCTGAGTGCCTGAGCGCACGACGCAGGCGTCATAATCCGCGATCTCTTTTTTCAGCGCCTCGAGCGGCAGCTTTGTTTTGACCGTCACGGATAAATTTTTCTCTTGTTTGAAAAGGCTCAAGCCTTCTTCGGCCAGATCGTCGCACACAAGGATCTTAAAATGCTCTTCTTTGGCTGTCATCACGAACCCACTCCTGATTTTTGCCCTTTTTGTTTTAAATTTTTCGCGTTGGCAAGCGCGTCGCGAAGCGCTTCATAACCCCGCTCGGCCTCTTTCATCCAACAAGCGCCCATATGCGCAAACCGGACCAGCTTGCCCTGCAGCTCGCCCTGCCCGTCCGCCATGACGACCCGGTGGGTCTCGCGCATGATCCGGATCAAATCCCCCGACACCACCTCCTTGGGCATCACGAACGCGGTGAGCGCATTGGAGGGAGCTTTCGCAAAGAGCTCCAATCCCAAACCGCTTCCCTTTTGACGGACATAGTCAGCAATCTCCGCGTGCCTTTTCCAAACAGGATCGATTCCTTCTTCCAAAATCATTTGAAGCACCTCATCCAAGCCGCGAACGAGACTGACCGCCGGAGTAAAAGGGGTATCGTTCTTCTTCAGCATTTTGAGCGTGTCCGTAAAATTAAAATAGTATTTGGGAAGGCTCGAGGAGGCCAAGCGTCCTTGAGCCTTGTCATTCAGCGCGACAAAACTGAGGCCCGGAGGCAGCATCAACCCTTTCTGGCTTCCGCACACGACCACATCCACGCCCCATTCGTCCATTTTGAGCGGGTCGCAAGCCAGGCCGCTGATCGCGTCCACCATCAATAAAATGTCTTTATCCTTCGTCAGCTTGGCGATCGCCTCGACGGGATGAAGCACCGCGGTCGAAGTTTCGCACAGCGTGATCAAAATCGCTTTCGCGCCGGGGTGTTTTTGGATCCCTTCTTTCACTTCTTCGGCGGAGACAGCCGTGCCATAAGGCTTCTCGAAACTTTTAACGTCCAGCCCGTAGGCTTTCGCGATGTCACGGTAGCGCTCGCCCCATTTGCCCGCCGAAAAAGAAAGGACCGTATCGCCTTTGGACAAACAGTTCGTGATCGAGGCCTCCATCGCGCCGGTTCCGGAAGAAGCGAAAGTCATCACGGGGTGTTTGGTCAAAAACACCTTTTGCAGATTCGCGTTCACCCGCTCCAGGATGGCCTGATATTCCTTGGTCCGATGATGGATGAGCGGCAGGCTCAATTTCTCAAGGATGCGCGGCGGGACCGTGGTCGGCCCGGGCGTCAGAAGCAGAAATTCATTCATTTTTTCAGCGCGCGGATATTCGTGACCACCTCGTCCACCAGGCCGTAGCTTTTGGCCTCGTCGGCGGACATAAAATAATCGCGGTCCGTGTCTTTTTCGATCTTGGAGACTTCTTGGCCGGTGTGTTTGGACAAAATCCCGTTCAGCCGGTCCTTCAAATGCTGGATCTCTTTGGCCTGGATGTTGATATCCGCCGCGACTCCCTGAACGCCGCCCCAGGGCTGGTGGATCATGACCCTCGCATTCGGAAGCGCATAACGCTTGCCTTTCGTCCCGGCGGCGAGCAGCACCGCCCCCATGCTGGCGGCCTGGCCGATGCAATAAGTGGAAACATCCGGCTTTAAAAATTGGATCGTGTCGTAAATCGCCAGACCGCTCGTGATCGAACCGCCGGGGGAATTAATATAAAGATGGATGTCCTTGTCGGGGTCTTCCATTTGCAGAAAAAGAAGCTGCGCCACCACCAGGTTCGCGACATTGTCATCGATCGGCGTGCCGATGAAGAGCACTCGGTCCTTCAAAAGCCGTGAATAAATGTCGTAGGCCCTTTCCGTTCTGCCGGTTTGTTCGATCACCATCGGAATTAAAATGCTCATTTGCTTTTCTCCTCTTCTAGTCTTGCGTTTGCCAATAAAAACTCTACCGTTTTCGTCTCGCGCATGCTTTCACGGAGGTCTTCCTCAAAAACTCGGCGCACCTCTTCGATCGACCGCTTCGACTGTGCGGCTAGCACGCTCAACTTTTTCTCCAACTCGATCTCATCGATCTCCACGCCTTCCTGATCCGCTATTTTTTGGAGAATAAAATACAGCTTGACCTGATTCCTGGCTTTTTCGGCGGCGTCGGCTTCCACCCGGCTCTTCTGCTGCTCAAATTTCTCGGAAGACAGGCCGCTCTTTTCATACTGGCGCCTCGCCTGTTCGATCAAACGCTCTTTTTGCTTTTCCACGAGACCGTCCGGAACGGAAAACGAGGTCAGCGACAAAAGCTTCGTAAAAAGTTCCTCTTTCATTTTTTCGTAGGATTCGGTCCGTTTATGGGCGGCGATGTCCTTGCGGATCGCCTCACGAAGCTGTTCGGCCGATTCCGTTCCAAATGTCTTGGCGAACGCGTCGTCAAAATCGGGCGATTTCTTTTCCTGGATGCTGCGGACCCATATTTTATACAGCGGTTTACGGCCGACGAGGCCCTGTTTTTTTTCTTCTTCCGAGGGATCCGCGGATACCTCTCTGGCCTCATTGACCTGCGAACCCACGATCTTCTCATAAAAATCATCTTCGGGGCTCGGGCCCACAAACAGAAGCGCGCCCTGTTTCATCGGCACATACTGCCCTTCCCGCCAGCTCTCCACGTCCGTGACGATAAAGTCGCCTTGCTGAACCGCGCGGGACTCTAACAGCGGCACGAGCTCCGATCTCGAATCCAAAAGCGACGCGACCCCTTTTTCCACGTCTTCCGCCGACACCTCGAACGGGATCTTTTGGATCTTGATCCCCTTGTAATTTTTCAAAGAAAATTCGGGCGATTTCTCGAATTCAGCCGAGAAGGTCAGGCCCTTTCCCCTCTGAAGCTTGATATCGGCGATGGCCGGCAAGGTCACCGGCGACAATTTATGCGTCGCGACCGATTGATGGTAGGCCTCCGGGATCAACGATTTCAAGACTTCCTCTTCGGCCTCTTTCGTGAATTTTTTTTCGATCAGATCAAACGGGGCCTTTCCTTCCCGGAAACCGGGCAGCGTCACGCCTCGTTGGAAGTCCTTGAATACTTGCTGAAAGCGGTCTTCGACGCGCTTCGCCTCGACTTCCACCAGAAGCTTCACCTTGCAGTCTTTTATCTTCTTAAGGCTGGACTTCATTTTCTGGCCGTGCCTCCGTACCGCCGCGCCTTGTGATCTTTGACCCGGTCATGAACCTTGCGGATCTGAAGTTGAATGCTGCCGAAACTATTGTCGAAAGCCGCGTACATGTCGGCGCTGTCCTCTTTGGCGGTCAGCCGCAAATTTTTTCCTAACAGCGTGATCTCCGCCACATGATGAAACTTCTGAACTTCCAGGATCACGTGCACCGATTCTATCTTGAGCGAATACTTCTCGAGTTTCGTGACCTTTTCAGCGACATAGTCCTTTAAGGCCTCGGTGACATGAAAATGGCGCCCGCTGATATCAATTTCCACACTTTTCTCCTAAGAGCTGTCCAAAACACATTATATTACCATAAGCCTAAAAGACCGACAACTAACAGATCTCATGGATTTCACGGATCCCACGGCGCTCCTTGGGGATGCGCCTTTGGGATAAGTTCGCATGGGCGACTTGACGCTCTCTTCGGTCGCGTAAGTCGCATGCTCACTTACATCGTAAACTTTTCACCCAAATAGATCTTCCGGGCCTGTTTGCTGGTCAGCAGATCCTCTTTCGTGCCCGAAATCAATATTTTCCCCTCGTACATGATATAGGCCCGATCGGTAATGGCCAGCGTCTCTCTCACATTATGGTCGGTCAGCAAGATGCCCAGGCCTTTATTGCGCAGCTCCTGGATCAAATGCTGGCAATCCGAGACCGCGATCGGATCAATGCCCGAAAACGGCTCATCCAATAAAATACACAAAGGGTGGGTCACGAGGGCCCGCGTGATCTCAAGGCGCCGACGCTCTCCCCCGGACAAGGTGAAGGCGCGGGATTTTCGCAGGTGCGCGATCCCTAATTCGTTTAAAAGCTCTTCCAAGCGCCGTTCACGCTCTTCTCTCGGCAGATCCAAGGTCTCAAGAATCGCCATGATATTCTCCTCGACCGTCAGTTTTCTGAAAACAGAGGGCTCCTGCGACAAATACCCGATACCCAGCTGCGCGCGTTTATGCATCGGGTACTGGCTGATGTCCCGATGATCGAACATAATGCTCCCGCTGTCCGGCTTGACGATGCCGGTCACCATATAAAACGTCGTGGTCTTGCCTGCGCCGTTCGGGCCCAAAAGACCCACCACTTCGCCCGGGTTGATCAAGAGATCCACGCCGTTGACCACTTTTCGGCCGCCGTAGGCCTTTTGCAGCGACTTAGTTTCTAAGAGGGGCATCGATGAGCTTACTTTCCTTATGCAGGGTGATCTCGGGATTGCCTTCAAGCCGCACGGACCCCGTGACGAGCGAATAAATGGCGCGCTGGGAATGCGTGATGTCCGTGCCGCGCTCGATCGTCACATTGCCGACCGCGATGATCTGATCGATCTTTTTCTCCACGGGATCGAACAGCACGTCCATTCGATTCGCCTTGAGGACTCCGCGCTCATCTTCCACCCGGACATGGCGGTAGAAAACCATTTTGTTTTCCTTATAAAAGATCTTCATCGGGCCCTGACAGGTCAAATGCGTTGTTTGATTGATCACCACATCAATGTCCCGGTTGAGCTGAATAAAACTTTCGGCGGGCCGGCCGACCGCTCCGACGCCCTTGATCTTGGCGGTCTTGTGATCGACAAAAACCGGCGCGGAAGTCGTCAAGAGGCCCCCGTCTTGCGACCACTGCACGTGATCCGTTTTTACGACCGTGTCACCCTGCAGTTTTAAAACAACGTTCTGATCGAGAAAAACCGTCTGCCCCGGATCGATCTTGGCGGTCTCCCCCACCAGATTCCAAAACGTCTTTCCTTTATCATCGTAACCGGTCAGGTTGAATTTCTGAAGCTCCTGATCACGGCTTGAACTGATCAGGTTCTGACGAGAGGCGTCTTGCGGCTTTGGCTGTTTGGCCTTTTTACCGCTGGCGACAAAAAAGAAAACGAGAAAAAGAAGGAGGATGCCGGCGCCGAACATCACGATCGGGAGATTGCTTTTATGAAATACGGACCTCATCTAAGCGCGCCGTATCGCTTTGTCACCTCGTCCCACTTGCCCTGGTTTTTTAGGATCATGTCGGCGATCTCGCGCACCGCTCCCCGCCCGCCGCTCTTTTGCGTCACATAATGCGCCAGCCCCTGCACTTCTTGGACCGCGTTCTTGACGGCAACGGCAAAACCGACTCTGGTCAAAACCGGCGCGTCGATCAGGTCATCACCGAGATAGCACACCTCCTCGTCCCGGACGCGAAACTTCCTCAAAATTTTCTGATAGACTTTCAGCTTATCGAAGGCGTTCTGATAAATTTTTGTGATATGGACTTCCTTGGCCCGTTTTTGGTTGATCCGGGATTTCTTGGCGCTGATCATGACGGTCTTAAATCCCGCGCGGCGCAGCATCACGAGGCCAAAACCGTCCTGCACGTCAAAAAACTTAAGCTCATCTCCGTAATTTCCGAATACGATGCGCCCGTCCGTCATGACGCCGTCCACGTCCACGAGGACCAATTTTATTTTACGAATTCGATCCTTTAACTCTTCAGGAGTCATCGCGCAGGCTAAACGATCCCTGCCTTGAGAAGATCCTGCACATCCAAAAGGCCGATCGGGCGCCGCCGGGCGTCTATCACGGGGACTTCGTCGATCTTCTTGGCGCGCAAGATCTCCAACGCCACGGTCGCCAGCGTGTCTTGGCTGATCGTAATCGGGTCTTTGGTCATGACGTCCCGAACCGGTTTTTTTAAAATGACCTCCCCGGCCTTGAGATGCCGCCTTAGATCCCCGTCGGTAAAAATGCCTTTTAACTTCCCTTTCGCATCCACCACGGTGGCCGATCCCGCGCGCGCCTGCGTGATCCGATAAAGCACTTCTTTGAGCTTTCGGTCTTCTCTCACCACCGGGTTGCTTTTGCCGGTACGCATAATGTCCGACACCTTCAACAATAACTTTTTGCCGATATTGCCGCCCGGATGATAAAACGCGAAATCCTCGACTTTAAAACCTTTTTTCTCGAGAAGCGCCAATGCCAACGCGTCTCCCATCGCCAACATCACGGTCGTGGAGGCCGTCGGGGCTAAATTCAACGGGCACGCTTCTTTTTTAACACTGACGTCCAACACCACATCGCTGTGCCCGGCCAACACGGAACGCTTGTTGCCGGTAAAGGCGATCAGCTTGGCCCCGATCTTTTTGATCGCGGGGATCAATTTAAGGATCTCTTCGGTCTGGCCGCTGTTTGATAAAACAATCAGCACGTCTTCCTTTAATACCCGGCCAAGATCTCCGTGCATCGCCTCCGCCGGATGCAAAAAAAGCGAGGGCGTGCCGGTGGAAGACAGCGTGGAGGAAATTTTTTGCGCGATAAAACCGGGCTTTCCCATGCCGGTCACGACCACCCTTCCTTTTGATTTCAAAATGAGACGGCAAGCATTCTCAAAGTCGCGGCCGATCCTCGAGACGAGACTCGACAAGGCGTCTCTCTCTATCCGTATCACCTCTTTGGCGGCTTTAACGGACATCTCTCACCGCCTGATGTAATTTTAAAAGCCTCTCCAAAAGCGCCGGCAACTCTTTCAAACGCAGCATGTTCGGGCCGTCGCTGGGAGCCTTGTCCGGGTTCTCATGCACCTCCATGAAAACACCGTGGGCGCCGGCAGCGACCGCCGCCTGGGCAAGCGTAGGGACAAATTCTCTTTCCCCTCCGGTACTGGTCCCTTTTCCGCCCGGCTGTTGAACGGAATGCGTCGCGTCAAAAATAACGGGATACCCGAATCGTTTCATGATCGGAATGGATCGAAAGTCGCTGACCAGCGTGTTGTATCCGAAAGAGCTGCCGCGTTCGGTGAGCAGAATGTTTCTCGTGCCGCCCGACTCCAGTTTCTCGACGACATTCTTCATGTCCCAAGGCGCAAGAAATTGGCCCTTTTTCACATTGACCGCCCTTCCCGTGCCGGCGGCCGCGAGCAAAAGATCGGTCTGGCGGCACAAAAAGGCCGGGATCTGCAATACATCCGCGACCTCGGCGGCCTTCCAAGCTTCTTCACGCGAATGAATATCCGTCAAAATAGGCAGCCCCGTTTCTTCCTTAATATGATCCAAAATGGAAAGGCCTGCATCCATCCCTAGCCCTCGAAAAGATTTGCCGGAACTGCGGTTGGCCTTGTCGTAGCTTGACTTGTAGATATAAGGAATTTTAAATCGCCCCGCTATTTTTTGGATCAGGCGCGCGTGACGGATCGCACTCTTTTCGTTTTCGATGACGCAAGGGCCCGCGATCAATACCAGCGGCCTCTTGTCTCCGATCGTTATTTTTCCTATACGAACCGCGTGGGATGTCATTATTATGCGTAACTCAGTGTCAATCTATTTTATGAAGCAGAGACGCCTTGATAAATTCCCGGAAGAGCGGATGGGCCTGGTCGGGTTTGGATTTAAACTCCGGGTGAAATTGACAGCCGATAAACCAAGGGTGATCCACCAGCTCTATGATTTCCACGAGCCGCCCGTTCGGGCTTGTCCCGGAAACGATCATGCCGCTCGTTTCCATTTTCACCTTATACTTGTTGTTAAATTCATAACGGTGCCGGTGCCGCTCATGGATCGAATCGCGCCCGTACGCGCGATGGGTCTTGGTATTTTTCTTGACCACGCAAGGGTAAGAACCCAAACGCATCGTGCCGCCCAGATCTTCGACCCGCTTTTGCTCCTCAAGCAGGCTGATCACCGGGAAAGGCGTCGTCTTGTTAAACTCGGTCGAATTGGCGCGATTCATCTGGCAAACGTGACGGGCGAACTCGATCACCGCGCACTGCATGCCGAGGCAGATGCCGAAAAACGGAGTCTTATTTTCCCGCGCGAATTGAATGGCCTTGATCTTGCCTTCGATCCCGCGGTCGCCGAATCCTCCCGGGACAAGGATGCCGTTCACCTCTTTTAAAAATTTCTCCGCTCCGAGCGCCATCACGTCTTCGGCGTCGATCTTGCGTATTTCCACCTTCGCGTCATTGGCGATCCCGCCGTGTTTCAGCGCCTCGTACACCGATTTGTACGCGTCCTGAAGCTCCATGTATTTCCCCACAAAACCGATCACGGTGTGTTTGGAGGGATTGAGGACCTTCTCCACCACATTGGTCTTCCATGACCGCAGCTTCACGTCGCCATCGTCGCAATTCAGCTTCAATAACCGTATGATGATCGTATCCAACCCTTCTTCCTTAAGGGCCAAGGGGACCTCGTATATTTCCTGCACATCAAGCGCCTGAATGACTTGTTCGGGCTCCACGTTGCAAAAGAGAGCGATCTTTTCCTTCACTTCCTTCGAAAGACGTTTTTCGGTGCGGCACATCAGGATGTCCGGCTGAATGCCGATCTCCCGCATCTTGCCGACGCTGTGCTG
>Ga0080064_1008079_pt1 | contig 10198 bp, 9 predicted proteins | sample Subgrocontami54m_FD_69260 | JGI IMG/M metagenome (GOLD analysis project Ga0080064, IMG submission 69260) | Subsurface groundwater microbial communities from S. Glens Falls, New York, USA - GMW46 contaminated, 5.4 m (SPADES assembly) (version 2) ... | reverse complement strand
CGCCGGGGGGGGCGCCCGCTCTCGCGGGTCGGCGGCCGCGGCACTTCCGCCCCTTGGGGGGCGGGCCGGTACCAGACGATTTTCCAGCTCGGGTGGCGGGGGCGCAAGTCGTTGCCCGGCCCCGCCACGGGATAGCCCAGGCACTGCTCGCCCGGCGGCAGGCAGAACACGAGGCTGGCAAAGATGTCGGGCGGCAGCACCGCGGCCAGGGTCTTCTCGTCGGCAAGGCCGCGCCAGGCCACGTAGCCGGCATAGAGGGGCTGCGCGCCCGGCAGGAACTGCGCGCGGACGGCGGAGCGGAAGCCGTCGGCGCCGATCAGCAGGTCGCCCTCCTGCGACGTGCCGTCGGCGAACTGCGCCGTCACGCTCTCGGCCGTTTGCGTCACCGTGCGCAGGTCCTTGCCCAGATGATGGCGCGCGCTGCCGAACGCGGCGAACAGCATCTCGAACAGCCGGTTCCAGGAGGTGGCGGTCTGCGGACATGCCCGCTGCGCGGCAATCTCGCCGGCCCCATCGAGCACCAGCCGCCGCTCGATCGGCACCCCGAAATTGCGGCTCGAGTCGATGCCGAGGTCGCCGAGCGCCCGGCGCATCTCCGGGTGCGTCATGATGCCGGCCCCGCGCCCCGTCAGCGCCACAGGCGAGCGTTCGAACACGTCGACGTCCCAGCCCCGCTGCCGCAGATAGAGCGCGGCAAACAGTCCGCTCATCGAGCCGCCAATGATCAGCGCGCGGCGGGTCGGTTCGCTCATCGGCGTACCGGCGGGTGCCCAAGGACAGGGCAGGCCGGCATGGAGCCCCCGCGCGACCCGGTGCCGGGACGCCACCGGGCCGGCGACGTTTGCCGTAGAGCTGGGTCGAGGATAGCCAAGCGGTCAGCCTTGCTGCAAAATGGACCCGAAACAGCATATAAGCGCGCTGCCAAAGCCGCAGCAATTGGGAGGGACTGATATGCCCGACAGAATGCCGGTGCCCGATTGCGCCGCGCCTGCCGCGCCGCGGCCGAGGAGGGCTGGGGCTTGAGCACCGATGGGCTCGAGCCGGCCGGGCGGGGATGACATGGGCGTTCCGTTGGACTTGCTGATGAATGCGATCGTTGCCGGCCTGATGCTCGGTGGCTTCTATGCTGCCGTGACGGTCGGGGTCTCGATCTCCTTCGGCATGCTGGACGTGGTCAACATCGCCCATCCCGCCTTCATCATCCTGGGCTCCTACATCGCCTATATCGTCAACATCACGTACGGCGTCGACCCGATCCTCGTCGCGCTCCTCGCCCTGCCGGCGTTCTACCTGCTGGGCGCGGCAGTCTACCAGATCTACTACGTCGCCTTCGAGCGACGCGGCCAGGAAGCCTTGCGCGGTCTCGCCTTCTTCTTTGGCCTGCTGTTCATCACCGAGGTCGCGCTGATCCTGGTGTTCGGCGTCGACTACCGCTACGTGGAGGCCTCCTATATCGGCCCGACCTGGCGCATCGGCTTCGTCGATTTCCCGCTGCGCTTGCTGGTGCCGTGCGTCGTCTCCATGCTGCTGGTGATTTCGCTGCAGTTGCTGCTGACGCGCACCTTCATCGGCCGCGCCATCATGGCCGTCGCCCAGGACCAGCTGGCGCTGCAGCTGATGGCGGCCGACCCGATCCGCATCAAGCGCATCGCCTTCGGCATCTCGATCGCGACGGCTTCGCTGGCCGGCGCCTTCCTCATCATCATCCAGCCGATCGAGCCGTCGGTGGGGCGCGAGTACATCGGCCGCGTGTTCGCCATCTGCGTGCTGGGTGGCATGGGCAGCCTGCCCGGCACCGTGATTGCCGCGATGCTGCTCGGCATCGTCGAGAGCTTCACGGCCACGTTCTACGGGCCGTCCTGGGCGCCGGCCATCGCATTCGGCTTCCTGCTGCTCACGCTGGCCGTCAGGCCGGCCGGCATCTTGGGGCGCTAGCCGATGCGAACGTGGGCGTTCTTCCTGGTGTCGCTGGCGCTGGGCCTTGCCTTTTTCATGCTGTGTCTGGTCGTGCACAACGACTATCTGTTCTTCGCCGGCTACGTGGTGCTGCAGTTCATCGTGCTGGCGACCGCCTGGAACATCCTCGGCGGCTACTGCGGCTATGTGAACTTCGGCACCGCCGCCTTCTTCGCGCTCGGCGCCTACACGGCAGTTGCCCTGCACAAGCTCGGCGCCAATCTGGACCGGCATTTGCCGGGCACCATCGCCGACCTCTTCGCGCCGCTGTTTCCGCTGTCGGTTCCGGCCCTGGTGCTGTTCGGCGGCGGCGTCTCCGGCATCATCGGCTTGGGCATGGGCTATCTCACGCTCAGGCTGCGCGGCGTATTCTTCGCCATCGCCACGCTCGCCATGGCGGTGGTGCTGCAGACGCTGATGATCAACTGGGACTTCGTCGGCGGCTCGCGCGGCGCCTATATCATCCGGCCCGATTCCATCTCGTTTCGGCTGTTCTCCCTGAGCTACATTGAATATCTCTTCCTGGTCATGCTGGTGCTGACCGTGGTCGCGCTCACGGTGGCGCGCCTGATCGAGCGCTCGCGGCTGGGCTACGGCTTTGCCACCATCCGCGACGACGAGCTGGCCGCCGAGGCCGCCGGCGTGCCCACCCTGCGGCTGAAGCTGATCGCCACCACCATCTCCGGCGCCCTCATGGGCATGGCCGGCGCGCCCTATCCCTACTACATCGGCTATATCGAGCCGGGTGCAACCTTTGGGCTCCCCTATGCGGTCAATTCCATCGCCATGCCGATGATCGGCGGCACCACCAGCTGGGTCGGGCCGCTGATCGGCGCCATCCTCTTGGGCTCCCTGCAGCAGATTGCCACCGTGACGATCTCCTCGGCCGTCAACCTGCTGATCGTCGGCGTGCTGCTGGTGGCGTTCGTGATCATCGCGCCCGCCGGCATCGTCGGCCTGGTCGCGGGCTGGCGGCGGCGCGCGAGGGCCGCCACATGAGTGCGGCCCTCCTCGAGGTCAGGGGCGTGGGCAAGCGCTTCGGCGGCTTCGTCGCGCTGGAGAGCATCGACCTCGATGTCAACCAGGGCGAGCGCCTCGGCCTGATCGGCCCCAACGGCTCGGGCAAGAGCACGCTCGTCAACTGCATCTGCGGCACGCTGCACAACGAGACGGGATCGGTGCACTTTGCCGGCCAGCTGCTCGACGGCATGGCGGCGCACCGGCGCACGCACATGGGGCTGGCGCGCAGCTTCCAGCTGCCGCGGCCGTTCATGAGCCTGACCGTGATGGACAACCTGCGCATCCCGCTGCTCTACACCGTGCGGCGGCGCTCGCTGATAATAAGCTCGTCAAAAGAGCTCGACGACCGCTGCATGGAGCTGTTGCGCATGGTCGGCCTCGACGCCAAGGCCCGGCGCCCGCCCGCCGACCTGACGCAGGTGGAGATGCGCAAGCTCGAGCTCGCCCGCGCCATGGCCGCCGAGCCCAAGCTGCTGATCGCCGATGAAGCCATGGCCGGACTGTCGCATTCCGAGATCGAGGACATCATCGCCCTGCTGCTCAGCCTCAACGCGCAGGGCATCACCATCATCATGATCGAGCACATCATGCGCGCGGTGATGAGCTTCTCGCAGCGCATCGCCGTGCTGGTGTCGGGCCGCAAGATCGCCGACGGCAAGCCCGACGACGTCGTCAACAACCCGGAAGTGGTGAGGGCCTATCTTGGCGAGTAGCATCACCATCGACGGCATCCATGCCGGCTACGGCGCCGTGCGCGTGATCGAGGACGTCTCCATCACGGTCGCGGCCGGCGAGACCGTGGTGCTGCTCGGCACCAACGGCAACGGCAAGAGCACGCTGATGAAATGCGTCATGGGGCTGGTGCGGCCGAGCGCCGGGCGCATCTTCGCCGACATCGACGGCGTCAGCCACGACCTCATGAAGCTCACGACCGAGCAGATCGTCGATCTGGGCATTGCCCTGGTGCCGGAGGGCCGGCGGCTGTTCCCCAAGCTGACCGTGGAGGAGAACCTGCTGCTCGGCGCCTTCCGCCGCGCCGCGCGCGCCAAGATGCACGCCAATCTGGACAACTGCTTTGCGACCTTCCCGCGGCTCAAGGAGCGGCGCGGACAGCTTGCCGGCAGCCTCTCCGGCGGCGAGCAGCAGATGCTGGCGCTGGGGCGCGCGCTGATGCTGGCGCCCAAGATCCTGCTGGTCGACGAGCCGTCGGTGGGCCTCGCCCCGCTCTTGGTCAGGCGCACCATCGATGCCATCAAGGAGCTGAAAGACCAGCACCAGCTCACCGTGCTGATGGCCGAGCAGAATTTCACCCAAGCCATCCGCATCGCCGACCGCGGCTATGTCATCGTCCACGGCAAGATCGCCGTCGAAGGCCGCTCGGCCCACGAGCTCAACAACAACGAGCTGATCCGCAAGTTCTATCTTGGGCTCTGAGGCGCACGCGTGCGCGGGAAGACACCCCCACCCGATGCGTCCAGCGACTTGGATCGGCTGCCAAAGGGATTCCCCGCATCCACAGCGGCCTTCGCAAACTGGCCGTCTTGGTCGGACTGCACACCGGATCCGCCAACGACGCCGACGGTCTGACCATTGGCGTGCATCTGATCGATGTTCCAGGGCGAAAATGCTTGCTCATGGAGAAAGAAAGAATCAGACTCGCGGCAACTTGAACAGCGACTACTCTGACAGTCTCCTAGGCCATGCCATGCTCCGCGCCATGCAAAGACCGAACCTCGACATCCCCCGACTGTCCTTGCGCACCGCGCTCCTGATCGGCCTCGGCATCATCGTCGTGGCGGCGGGCATCCTCTACGCCATGGGCCGCATCCCCATGTGCAAGTGCGGCTATGTCAAGCTCTGGCACGGCGGCCGCGGCGACTCGGAGATGTCGCAGCACTTCACCGATTGGTACAGCTACAGCCACATCCTGCACGGCATCATTTTCTATTTTCTGCTGTCGATCGTCTTCAAGGGCCGCCTGTCGATAGCGGCCCGCCTGGTGCTCGCCACGTTCATCGAGGCCGGCTGGGAGATCTTCGAGAACTCCCCCTTCATCATCAATCGCTACCGCGCCCAGACCATCTCGCGCGACTACTTGGGCGACGCCATCATCAATTCCGTCGGCGACATGCTGGCGATGCTGGTGGGCTTCCTGCTCGCCGCGCGTCTGCCGGCCTGGGTGACGGTGGTGCTGCTGATCGCCACCGAGGTCATCCTGCTCGCCCTCATCCGCGACAACCTCACCCTCAACGTCATCATGCTGATCCACCCGGTGGAATGGATCAAGCAGTGGCAGCTCACCGGCAAGCTCGGGATGTGAGAGAATCGACGCCTGCCTCAATTTTTCCTCTCCAATCACGGAGCATCGGCACCGTGCGGGGCCAGCTATCGTAACGCGTTGGACAACGTGGGGCCCGATGGAATACCACTCAGGTATCGCAATCTTCGCACAAGGAGCGACATGCTGCGCCGCATGCGCACCTCGGATAGCCGGTAAGGGCGTTGTCGAGACAGCAGTGACTGCGCTCGATGCATTGGGTGTCGCAAAAGGATGAATAACGACAGGTTTAGAAGGTCGCTGTTTGCATCGGTGGCAACCCTTCTCTTGCTGCCTTCGGGTCATAGTCTGGCGCAGCAACCCAAGCCACCCACCGCAGGATCGGCAGCGGCCGCGGGCGATATCGCCGACTTTTTCAGGAAGGTTGGGGATCAAATTTACGAAGACTGCATATTTGAACTATCGCAAGAACAACTCGAAGTTCAGCAAGCGCTCATAGAAGCCTACATAAAACACGGAGCCAGCAGTTCTCTTGCAAGGCAGCTTGCCGTAAAACAAATTCGTCCCCCCAAATTATCGGATAAATGCGAACAGATCAGAAGTCTGTCGAAGGCCGCACCCCAAGTTCCCGTCGACTCACCCTGGGTCGTAACAAGCCGGAAGATCGAAGCAGCCTTGCCCAAAATCCCGGCCGAACCACATGCGTCGGCAATAGCTCTTGCGGCCAAGAGAATCCTGCCGCAATGGGATTGCGCCCCGGGCGTCGATTATGTCACGATTCAGCACAACGGATATGCGAGAAAACTGACGGACGGCGAAATTTGCAACCCGTTCGACGATGTCGTTCGTAATGTACCCGAATCGTTGAAAAGCTTTCGCCTTGGGTACACGATAAACACCGGCCGCCTTTTTATCATTGCCCACGACCCGCAAGCAGGTGGAAAAACGATTGCATGGGCGATCTCTGGCAGAGAGGCATGCAGAAACAATCCCGATCCTGAGTGCCTGGCCGCGAGAGCCATTGGCCCGTTGCCTCCGGGAGAATATTCCTTCGCATCGGAAAAAGATAGACGAGTAGGCTGGGGGCCCAAAAGTAAGCGCATGGTTGCCGGCATCTATCTGAGAAAATTATGGAATAAAGACAGGTTTAACCGAGCACAAACCGCCGCTATGCTGAAGAGAGGAAATATTGCAATTCATGTGCGTTTGAAAGGCGAAATGTCCGAGGCCTGCCTGGGATTGGGGCCAAACGGATGGGCCCATGTCTCTTCGCTGATCAAAGAAGGGCGCGCCACAGGCGTCAACGTATACATCGATGAGCCCTATCCACAGATTGCCGAAACGCCCCCTGTTGTCACGGCCTCCTCATTTTCTCTGTCCTCTCTGTTCAAATAGTCACGTTTGCGGGTTCGCGATCGTTGCCGCCCGAGCGGCAATCGTCAGCGGTGATCGCCGGCACCACAGGTGCCGGATCGCGCCGCCGCGCTTCAGCGGTGAAGTGCGCCAGGTGGCCGCCGCCGCTCACCCCTTCAGCTTGGCAATCACCTCGGCGCCGAAGCGCTCGATGCGTTGCACCGACTGCTCCGCCGTGTCGCCGCCGAGCCGCAGCGCCACGTGGCTCATGCCGATCGCCGCCAAGGCCTCGGCGTCGGCGGCCATGTCGGCCGACGTGCCGGTGAACAGGCGCCGCGCCGACCCGTCGTTGGTCTTGTAGGCGCCCCACTCGAAGAACCCCTGCACCAGCAGCGCCAGACCGAGGGTGGCGGGGTCGCGGCCCGCGGCCTCGCACGCGCGCTTGAGGTCGGCGTACCCAGCGGCAATGCGCGCCGGCGTGTCCAGCGGCTTGGTCTGGCTGTTGTTGCCCGGATACCAGCAATCGGCGAACTTGATGGTGCGGCGCAGCGCGACCGGTCTCTCGCCGCCGATCCAGAGGGGCGGATGCGGCTTCTGCACGGGCTTGGGATAGAACAGCACGTCGGAGAATTTTACGTATTTGCCGCTGAAGGAGGGATTGTCCTTGGTCCACAGCTCGCGGAAGGCGGCCAGGTACTCGTCGGTGACCCGGCCGCGATCCTCGAACGGCACGCCCAGCAGCTCGAACTCCTCCTTCATCCAGCCCGCCCCGGCGCCGACGATCAGCCGGCCCTTGGACAGCACGTCGATGGTGGCGAGGATCTTGGCGGTCAGCACGGCCGGGCGGTGCGGCACCACCAGCACCGAGGTCAACAGCCGCAGCCGCTCGGTCGAGCCGGCGAGAAAGGCTACGGTGGCGAGCTGGTCGAAACAATGCCCGTGCTCGGCCGCGGCGAACACGCCGGCCACGTCGTAGGGGTAGCGCGACTTGAGGCTCGCCGGCACGATCAGGTGGTCGCTGACCGACAGGAAATCGAACCCCGCCCGCTCGGCCGCCTTGGCCACGGCCATGTAGTTCTCGCGTGAGGAAAACACGCCCCTGGTCAGCGTGCTCAATCCGAATTTCATCGCCACCTCCGCACCTAGCCCTTCTTCTCCGCCTTCACCTTTTTGAACACTTCGGAGGCCACCAGCATCGCCTCGCGGATGATGGGCACGCCGACGTAGCCCGTGAGATGGAGCAGCACCTCGGTCAGCTCGTCCTCGGTCCAGCCCTCCTTGAGGGCGAAGCGCAGGTGGATATCGAGCTCGGGATAGCGCCCGGTCGCCGCGTCCGACACGACGCAGACGAGCGTGCGCGTCTTGAAGTCGATCCCCGGCCGCGACCAGAGGCAGCCGAATACCGACTCGGTGGCGACGTCGATGAACTTCTTCATCACCGGATCGCGGTCGTATTCGGCCTTGTTGCGGGCAAAATCGGCATCGCCCCTCAGCTTCCTGCGGATCGCCTCGCCCTTCTTGTAGGTCTCGGTCTCGGCCATTGGATCGCTTCCTCCTTGCTGCAATTGGCTCGTTCAGGCTACTCGGCCGCGCGCACCGCCGGCGCAGCTGCCGGCACGGGCGTTCTCGCGACGATCGGCACGACTTCCTCGGCAAACCGGCGCATCATGCGGTGGCGCGCCTCGCGCGGTACGCCGGCGGTGGCGTTGGAGACCAGGAAGTAGTCGAAGCCGATGGCGCGGAACTCGGTGATGCGCCGCGCCACCGTCTCGGGCGAGCCTACGAGGTTGCGGTCGAGGATCGGATCGATCTTTGCGGGGTCGGCCATCTGCTTCATGTTGCCGAAGATCTTGGCGAACTGCTCGTAGCCGGCGATGTCGGCCCACGGCGTGGTGTCGGTGGCATAATGCTCGGCCTGCAGCTTGTAGAAGCGCGACAGGTGGTGGCGGGCCTCCTCGCGCGCGGCCGCATCGGTGTCGCCGATGAAGCACTTGGCGCTGATCGGCATGGTCACGTCGGTTGGGTGCCCGCAGGCGCTGGCCTTGGCGCGCCATCGGCTGAGGATCTTGACCAGCAGGTAGTCCGGGAACTGGGACAACGACAGCGGCGGCAGGCCCAGCTCGCCCATGATCTCCCCGCTCTCGGGGCTGCCGATGGCGCCGTAGAAATTGGGCTTCTTGCCCGTCAGCACGGGCCGCACCGTCACCGGCCGGTCGAGCTTGATGTGCCGGCCCTGGTAGCGGAACGGCTTGCCCTCGAGCGCCAGCTGCAGCACCTCCCAGCATTCGCGGAAGCGCTCGCGCGCCTCTTGCATCGGCACGCGCATGGCGTCGTACTCGAGCTTGGCGGTGCCGCGGCCCATGCCGATGTGCAGCTCGCCCTCGGTCAGCGTCGCCAGCATCGAGATGTCCTCGGCGAAGCGGATCGGATCGTACCAGGGCAGCACCATCACCGCCGTGCCGAGCCCGAGGCCGGGGCACGCCGCCGCGATGTGGGAGAGGAACATCAGCGGGTTGGGCGTGGGGTAGTAGTCGGAGAAGTGGTGCTCGACCAGCCAGACCGCGTCGAAACCCAGCGCCTGGGCCAGCCGCGCGTCACCCACCGCCTCGCGGTACATGGCTTGATCGGTGGCGCCGTCGGCATCGACCGCACCGATCTGGACTGCAAAGCGTGCATCTCGTGCCATGGCCGTCCCCCTCGCCCCAAGCGCGGAGCGTCAGGCTAGCGCAGGCCCCCGCGCCTTGTCACGAAACATGCGGGCCGCGCTTCCCCCTCTCCCCGCTTGCGTCCATGCGAAGCATGGCTTCGCCATGACGAGAGGGCCGGGGTGAGGGGCAGCGAAATGCGTCAGCGCGCGCCCGGCTCCGGGCCGACCTTGACCTGCAGCTTGCCGAAGTTCTCGCCGCGCAGCAGGCCGATGAAGGCGCGCGGAGCCTTGTCGAGGCCCTCGACGATGTCCTCCTTGTACTTGATGCGGCCCGAGCGCACCCATTCGCCCATCTGCCGCCGCGCCGGCTCGACCTTGAGGGCGAAGTCGGAGACGATGAAGCCGCGCATGTTGACGCGCCGGCCGACGAACAGGCCGAGCAGCCGCGGCCCCATCTCGGCGCCGGCGGCGTTGTATTGCGAGATCGAGCCGCACAGCGAGACACGGGCGAAGAAATTGAGGTTGAGGAAGACGGCGTCGCTCACCGCCCCGCCGACGTTGTCGAAGTAGACATCGACGCCGTTCGGACAGGCGGCCTTCACCGCGGCGGGCAGGTCCTTCCCCGCCTTGTAGTCGATGCAGTCGTCGAGGCCGAGCGTGTCCTTGACGAAGGCGCACTTCTTGGCGCCGCCGGCGATGCCGACCGCGCGGCAGCCGGCGATCTTGGCGAGCTGCCCGACCACTTGGCCCACGGCGCCGGAGGCGGCCGAGACCACCACCGTCTCGCCGGGCTTGGGCTGGCCGACCTCGAACAGGCCGAAGTAGGCGGTCATGCCGGGCATACCGAGGACGCCGTTGGCGGTCGAGATCGGCGCCAGCGCGGGGTCCACCTTGCGCAGCGAGGGGCCGCCGCCGATGGCGTACTCCTGCCAGCCGAGCCGGTC
>Ga0080064_1008076_pt1 | contig 10204 bp, 10 predicted proteins | sample Subgrocontami54m_FD_69260 | JGI IMG/M metagenome (GOLD analysis project Ga0080064, IMG submission 69260) | Subsurface groundwater microbial communities from S. Glens Falls, New York, USA - GMW46 contaminated, 5.4 m (SPADES assembly) (version 2) ... | reverse complement strand
ACTACTTACTACTTACTACTTACTACTTGTTTTAATGCCTTTTGAGCCATAATTTCAGTAATTTTTTTATCTGAAATATCCTCGATCACTTTGTGGCTTGCCTGCATCACCAAAAGTGATAATTCTTGTTTTGCATGATCCAGTGCCTCACGCCGCTCCTGCTCAATCTTTTCCTTTGCTTCACTAATAACAGCCGCGACATCCTGCTTTGTTTTACTAATTGCTTCTTGCCGCTTGGTTTCCGCGAGTTTTAACGTTTTTTCCATAATACTATCGGCTTCACTCTTCGCCTGCGCCAAAACCTCTGCCTTCCTTTGTTCAAGCACCTTCATTTCATCATCAATACTCTTTGCTTGTTCCAAACTTTTTTCTATCGTTTCTCGCCTCGTATTTAACATCGTAAGTAAGGGCTTATACAAAAACTTTTTCAATAAAAAAAGGAGGATTGCAAAATTCACAATCTGTGCAAGTAATAACTTCCAATCAATGCCGAGTTTACTTAAAATCTCCATAATAAAAATCAGTAACTATACAAACTTCACGAGTAACGCGATGACGAGCGCGTAAATAGCAATGGCTTCGGTAAAGGCAATACCCAAAATCATGAGGGTTTGAATTTTACCGGCAGCTTCTGGATTTCGCCCGATGGCTTCAAGCGCTTTACCGACTAAAATACCGATACCAATGCCAGGGCCAATAGCGCCAAGACCCATGGCAAGCGCCGGACCCAAATACTGTGCCCATGCGGCAGATGCTTTTATAAGCTCAAGTTTTTCATCCATAGATTTTTAATTTTAAATTATTAATTTTAAATTATTAATGTTCAGTCATCGCCATTTTCGTAAACACAACCGTAAGGAGTGCAAATACAAATGCCTGTATAAGCCCAACAAAAAGTTCCATAGCCAAAAACGGCAACGGCACAAAGTATGGCACAAGCACATACATGACCGTTAAAAGCACTTCACCGGCAAAAATATTTCCGAACAAACGAAAAGAAAATGAAATGAGTTTTGCAACTTCAGAAACAAGTTCCAAAAGCCCGACAAAAAAATTCAAAGGGCTTGAGAAATTTAAAAATTTTCCAATATATTTTACAAACCCAATACTGCCCACTCCTACGATTTGAACCATGAGCACACTAATAATAGCAAGTGCTAACGTAAAATTCAAGTCTGCCGATGTTGAGCGCAATAAGGGTACTAATAATTGCTTTCCTTCATGTATTTCATAAATACCTATTGACCCGACTCCGGGCAACACTTCCGCCCAATTTACAAATAACACAAAAAAGAAAATGGTTGCAACCAAAGGAAAAAATTGTTCAGCAGTTTTTCTGTTGCCAAATACATTTTCAAATACGCCTAATAACCCATCGACAACCGACTCAAAAACATTTTGAACGCCAGTGGGAACCATTTGTATATTCCTTGTAGCCGCTAATGAAAAAACAACTAAAACAGCCATAGCGCCCCACGCAACAATCAGGCTATTAGTAATAGGAAAGCCAAAGAAGCTGCCAAGTTGTTCTGCGACTAAAGAGATGTTCATACTGAAAAGTTATAAAGTTTATAACGTTATAAAGTTCATCAAGTTAATACAATTAGTATCCCGCACGACCCGCTGTCATCCCGCACTTGATGCGGGATCCATCCTATTTATCATTAATAAGGGTATTTATTTTCTTTACAACAATAATCGTTGAAACAATAATCGCTAAGAGAGTTCCGAGTAAAAAAAATAACGGCGAAGAGTGGAAAAATGTGTCTGCGAATTTTCCTGCCAAAGCAAAAAGAATTAATGGTAGTGCGATCAAGTATCCTAATTCCCATGCAATGCCAATGAGTTTCCACATAATAAAACTACCTTAATCTCATCGAGAGGTTAAGGTAGTAGTATAGCGTATCTATGTGAGAAGACAAGGGTATTACTTGAGAGCAAAAATATCTTTAAGATGTTTAACTTCTACCTCAAGATAATGAATCCTGCGCTGATGATCATCTAGCGTAAATTTCTCTAAACGATCAAATCGATCATTTATTTCTTTACGCAATCCCCCTATTTCACGATGAAGATTTTCATCCGAGGCAACAAAACCATTCTTGACCATTCTCGCAAGTTCATCAAGGGTAATTGATTTTTCTTTCTTCTTTTTAATCATATGAACCTCTGTCATCCCGCACTTGATGCGGGATCCATTAACTAGAACACATTAATCTTCTTTTTTGCTTTTGCCTTCTTTACTGGTTTTGGCGGAGGCGGTGGAGCTACATCTTCAATATCAGTTGACGCAAATGCATTTACCAGCCGGGTGTGCATATAATCTTTTGCATTCGGCTTTGTTCCAAAATAATTCTTAAATGATACTTTTCCTTCGGCAAGTTGTTCTTCACTCACTTCCACAGGAACACCCTGTACAATACCTTTAAAGGCCTTACACTCATCACTTGCTTGTTGTTTTTTACATACTGCTTTTACATTCGTATCAATTCTTTTAGCGACTGCTTTTGAAAACCCTGTTGTTTGAGGGATTCCTTCGAGAGGGGCGGCTGCTTGCGCAAGTTCTGCTTCATTTCTTGGAAGCCTTCCAGTATTTTCTTTATAGACTTTTAGTGCTTCTTTTCGTTGGCTTTCTGAAGTATCAGCTGTTGATGGGGTTGCATATACCGCGAAATTTGTCGCAAGTGTTGTCTGAAGCGCGGTAACTCTTCCTACCAGTAATCCTTCTTTTTTCAATTCCGCTTTTGCCTCTTTTTCAAGTGAAACATCCCGCGCCATACCAACTGCTTCGGCTGCTTTTGCAGCTGTTCGAAGTGCCTTTGTTTCGGCTTTTACCTCGGCAATAATTTGTTTTATATCCTCTTTTGCGATAACAACAGGTGGCGGGGGAGGAGATAAAGGTGGAGGTGTTTCAAGGGGTAAATCAAGTACTGGCTGGTCTAATACCGGTTTCGGAGCTGGAGTTGGTGAAGGCACTGGAGAATCTGTTGGTACCACAGGCGCTGGAGAAGGGCTCGGAGATGGCGCTGGAGAACTCGTTGGCGTTGGTGAAATTACAGGTGCTGGAGCTAAAATACCACCACCTGAACCTGAACCACCGCCACCACTCGGCACACTATTAGAGGCGCTTGTGGTAGGAACAGTACAGTCATTTACGGTCGTGCTTGGCGTGATCGTAACATTACCGTTAGTAGGGCCATAAATAAGCAAATTACTTTCTTTCTGAGTGCCAGTACGGATAAAACAGGTTACCGCTTGGCTCAGGGTATTTGCTAAATTTCTTCCACCCAAAGCGCCATCTGCCGACTGGATAATCATCTTATCATTTGCAACTAAACTTACTGTTATTGTTGTGGCCCCAACCGTCAAGCTTTGAAGTTTTGAAGGATCAGTAGTTGAACCAACGATCACAAGCTCAATTCCGTTTCCAAGCCGAATGGTTGTATTTTCCTGATAGACAAGGTCTGCGGCAAAAGCTGGCAGTGCAAACAATAAGGATCCCGCAACAACAAAGGCTGTATAGAGTTCTCCTCTCACCTTTTTTATGGTCATAAAATTATAGGCAATTATGAGATTAGGAGAATAAATTATCGAGATAAGGTATCACATTCCCAAAATGTTGCGGCATGAGAATAACAAAATGCTGTTGTTGATGTCGCATATGTTTTTGCCGCATCCATGGCTGCTGCATTGATAGTATCTCCTACAGCAGGCCAAACATTCAATGTATTAGCACCTCTATTTGTCACTACGACAGTCATACCAGCTACAGCAGTTGGAAGTCTAACACCAGTACTTGCTGCAACCGTTGTCACCATATTATAATCAGTTGTCAATGCCGTTGCATCACCCTGAACAGTTCCAGCTGCAGTAATAGTATTTGTTACTGATTTTTTAATGTTTCCCGTAAAGGTTGGCCCTGCTGATAAAACCACACTTCCAGTACCTGTTGAGGTATTACCTAACAAAGAAACTGTTCCTGTTGCATCTGGAAATGTCCATGTTCGATTTGCTGTAAGATCAGCATTTGTAATAGTGCCATCAAATCGCCCAGCACCAGCTGCAGCGATAGAAAGAAGAATGCGATCCTCGAACTGTTCCTGTTGCATCTGGAAATGTCCATGTTCGATTTGCTGTAAGATCAGCATTTGTAATAGTGCCATCAAATCGCCCAGCACCAGCTGCAGCGATAGAAAGAAGAATGCGATCCTCGGTAGCTGTTACACTATCAAAAGTACTTGACCCACGATAGGTTCCTGTAGTAATTGTTGGGGAGGTTGCAAAGACTGCGGCTCCAGTTCCTGTTTCGTCAGAAAGAACTCCGATTAATTGTGCAGAAGTAGTTGCTGCAAAGACTGAAAGGTTATCACCTGTTACAGTAAATGTTCCAGTAGTGTTAGGAAATGTCCATGTTCGATTTGCTGTAAGATCAGCTGAAGTGATGGTTCCTGCAAAGCGGCCTGCGCCACCTGCTTGTGGTAAAAGAATAAGGTCGTCATCTGTAGCTGTTGCGGAACGTGCAAGTACTGGTCCTGTTCCGGCTGCTGCAGTGAAAATATTCTGATTTGATGTTGCGAGGCTTGTTCCGGTTGCAACACCTAAGACGGGGGAAACAAGGGTTGGAGTGTTAGCAAAGACAAGTGCACCAGTTCCAGTTTCGTCATCCATTAGGGCTAGCAATTCTGCACTTGCATCAATTTCAGTTTCAAGAAGAACGTTTCCAGTTGTCGCGCCTCCAGTATCAAGCGCTACATTTCCAGTAACGTCAGGGAGAGTATAGGTGCGATCAGCTGTAAGATCTGCTGATGTTAAAATACCTGAAAAGCGACCTGCGCCACCTGCAAAAGGTCTTGCGATAAGAGTGTCATCAGTTCCAGTTGCCGTTGCAAATGTTCGTTCCGCAGTATATGTCTGTGCTGTTCCAAGGACTGCAACGGTGCTATCAGCATTCGGGAAGGTATAGGTCTTTGCAGAAGTTGCAGGACCTGAAACTGTAAAGAAAGCATTTCCCGTACCACCGTTTGCAACAGGAAGTGTGCCGGTAATCGTACTTGCTCCTAAAGCAACGGTAAATCCTGCACCTGTTGCACCAGCTGTTAAAGTTCCTGTTCCGGTAACGTTAGCAAAAGTACCTGCTGCCAAGTCGCCGTTTGCAATGGTGCCGTCGGTAATAGCCGCTGATGCGACTGCCGCACATGTCAAAGCGCCGCTTGCCGCAATAGTGGTTGCAAAAGTGTTTGCGCCACAATCCGCTGGGTCTGCTGCCAACGCAGTTGCGAGTGATGCGGTGCCGGTTAGTGCGCCAATAAATGTTGTTGCTGTTACTGTTCCGTCTGTTGTGACATTTGTGTTAAAGGCTCCGTTTGTGTTTCCAAGGTTAACGGTTACATCTGCTGCACCAAGATCTGCTGCTGCTGCCTGAAGACGGGTTGCTTGAAGGTTTCCAGTAACAGTGCTTGTGGTAAGGGCAACGGTAAATCCTGCACCTGTTGCACCAGCTGTTAAAGTTCCTGTTCCGGTAACGTTAGCAAAAGTACCTGCTGCCAAGTCGCCGTTTGCAATGGTGCCGTCGGTAATAGCCGCTGATGCGACTGCCGCACATGTCAAAGCGCCGCTTGCCGCAATAGTGGTTGCAAAAGTGTTTGCGCCACAATCCGCTGGGTCTGCTGCCAACGCAGTTGCGAGTGATGCGGTGCCGGTTAGTGCGCCAATAAATGTTGTTGCTGTTACTGTTCCGTCTGTTGTGACATTTGTGTTAAAGGCTCCGTTTGTGTTTCCAAGGTTAACGGTTACATCTGCTGCACCAAGATCTGCTGCTGCTGCCTGAAGACGGGTTGCTTGAAGGTTTCCAGTAACAGTGCTTGTGGTAAGGGCAACGGTAAATCCTGCACCTGTTGCACCAGCTGTTAAAGTTCCTGTTCCGGTAACGTTAGCAAAAGTACCTGCTGCCAAGTCGCCGTTTGCAATGGTACCATCTAAAATCTTTCCGGTAGTAACTGCTCCATCTGCAAGGTCACCGACTAAAATGGTGCCATCCAAGATTTCTGCTGTTGCTACTGCTCCTGTTGCGATATTACCTGCTAAAATTGTGTCTGCTGCGATGTCGCCCGTTAGAATGGTGCCATCTAAAATACCTGCTGTGACAACTGCACCAGCTGCTAAGTCACCTGCAAGAATCGTGCCATCCAAGATTTCTGCTGTTGCTACTGCACCAGTTGCGATGTTACCTGCAAGGATGGTGTCTGCTGCGATGTCACCCGTTAGAATGGTGCCATCAAGAATCAATCCTGTCGTAACACTTCCTGTGTCACCGGTGGTGACAACAGTTCCTGTGACGTTAGGGAATGTCCAGGTTTTATCTGCTCCGGTAATATCTGCGGTGGTCAAAATACCATTAAATGCTGCTGCGACTCCTGTTGCTTGCGCTCGTAAGTGTAAATGATCAGCGCCGGCAACGCTTGTGGTAATCATCACATCTCTTGCGCCTTTTGCTCGAATTTCTAAATCAATTGCGGCATCACCGCCTGAAGCAGATAAAATTGGGGCTACCCCAGTTGCTGCATTAATAAGTGTAAATTCATTTACTGCAGCTGCTGTGGTGGTATAAATCGTAAGCTCATTGCCATTTGCATCAGCAATAAACCCGCCAGTAGCAAATTTTGGTGCGGTAAGCGTTTTATTCGTTAACGTATCAGTTGTTGCAAGGCCAACGAGAGTATCTGAGGCATTTGGCAGTGTCCATGTTCGTGCTGCTGTCAGATCAGAGCTTGTTAAAGTACCTGCGAAACGGCCTGCGCCACCTGTAGCTGGCGTTACAATCATCGTATCATCTGTGGAAACTGCAGTACTAAACGTGGTACCACCCGCGGTGTTACTAATCACCGTACCAACACCCGTGGTACTAATCGTTAAACCTGCCGTATCACCGGCAACGGTATTTGCCGTGTACGTAACGGCGGCACCTGCAATAGACGCGCACAAAGAAAGCACAAAAAAACCTCCCACCATGGCAATAACCAATGGGAAGCTCCGTTGCTTTCTAAAAACAGAAAATTTCTGCATAGAAAATTAAGTTACAAATAGTTATTTAAATTTTAGAAAAACGGTCTCGACAGACCTTTGCTCACTAGTATATCAAACAATAAACAAACTACACTGTGCATAACATTATTTTAAATTGCAAATAGTTGTTTGGCATTGTTCCGTGTCACATCTATCACTTCTTCTAGTGAAATCCCTTTTATTTCTGAAATTCTTTTTGCAACATACTCCACATACATCGGGTTATTCCGCTTCCCCCGATACGGCACCGGCGTTAGAAATGGCGAGTCTGTTTCAATTAATATTTTTTCTAGTGGCACACTGTGTATAACTTCGTCGTACTGTTTTGCAAAGGTGATGATACCGGTAAACGAAATATAAAACCCGAGTTCAAGATATTTTTTTGCGTCTTCAACCGTACCTGAAAAGCAGTGTAACACTCCCCGTTTCAAAACTGGATCCCGGATCAAGTCCGGGATGACAGTAAACTGTTCTTTGAGTATTTTTTGCACATCTTCATGGGACTGGCGGCAATGGATAATAAGCGGCAGATTTTTTTCTTTCGCAAATTGAATATGATCCCTAAAAAGCTGCTGCTGGTTATTTTTGAGTTTTTCAATTTCTTCTTCTGACTGATCAACTGACATTCTATAATAATCCAGCCCCGTCTCCCCTATTGCAACAATTTTTTTCGATGTTTTCAGAAGATATCCAAACTCATCACGAGGAAACACGGCATTCCACTCGGTTGGGTGAACCCCAATGCTTGACCAGAAATTGGTATGTTTATCAGCAAATTCAACCGCTTTACGGCTGCTTTCCAAATCGCACCCCACGCATAAACCACCAACGCCTGCGGTTTTGCAGGCGTTTACAAGTTCTTCGCGGTCGGCATCATACTGTTCAAATTGTATATGGCAGTGACTATCAAATAGCATATTAAAAATAATTTGGTATCAGGTACCGAACTATTACTTTTTTTGTTCAAGGAGTTTCTTCAAAGTAGCTTGATCTATTTTGGTGGGATCGGTAAGTGGGATACCTGCTTTTTGTAAAGAATCTGCCTGATTCAATAATGGTTGTACTTGTTCCAAACTTTTTTGCACCATCGCTAAGTCCGGCAGTAATGGTTTTACTACATAAACCGTCTTTGCAAACAGTGGTACGGTTTTTGATTCTTTCATCCATTTTTGCATACCAACAAATGAAGGCCCAAAAAAAGAAAGCACATATAAAATAACACTTATCAACAATAACCCCTCTAAAAGCCCTATCAAAGCACCGCCAATTCTATTTGTCGCTTTCACAAACCCTAACGTGGTAAAGGTATTAAAAACTTTATCCGCCAAACGAACTAACAAATTCAACAAAAAACTTCCCACAAAAAATATAAAGAAAAAACCAATGCTTTTTGCTAAAGGCTGCGCTAAAAATTTCCAGTCTTTAAGCGAAGGGGTAATATAAAGAGCAAGGTTATCTTGAAATGTGTGTGCGAGCCACAAAGCAATAAAAAAAACCAAAATAGAACCAAGCTGGCGGATCAACCCACGCATTAAGCCAAGCAAAGTAAAACACACGAGAACGATGATAATGATAATATCGAGAGAAAGCATAGATTAAATGATTCATGATTTAAGATTCATGATTCATGAATAAAAACAAATGACATTCGTAAATCTTGAATCGTATATCGTAAATCAATTTTTTTGTGGAAATAATGCTTCACCTTTGTGCAAATTGCCTAAGGCAATCCCCTGCCACACCTGATAGCGATTCAAAGGTGTTTTTTGAAATATATCTTCTTTTAATCCAAGGCTTGATAAGATTGCGCGGCTCGTATCCGGCAGAAATGGATGAGTCATGCCCGCAACCTGCCGTACTAATTCTAGCAAAAGCGCCAACACTTCGCGAGCTTCCGATGGATTTTGTTTGGCAAGTGCCCACGGCTTTTTCATATCAATATACCAATCCCCCCAGCTCATCACTTCCCATATCGCATCTAAACTTAATGAAAAATCATATTCCAAAAAACCTTGCTCCCATTTGGTCCAACTTTCTGTAATCGTTTCAGCCGCCTGCATGCCGTCCCCATCTTGCGGCGAAACAGCGCACGCGCTCCAATTCATATTTTCAGCCATGGTTATCACTCGGCTCACGAAATTGCCCAAGCCTTTGGCAAGATCCGCGCTATAGCGTTCTTTCAAACGCCGTTGGGAAAAATCTCCATCTGCGCCAAAATGAATCTCTCGCAGCACAAAATACCGCAACGCATCACGGCTATATTCTTTTACAACGTCTAAAGGATCAACCACGTTGCCGATGGTCTTGCTCATCTTTTGCCCATTGATCGTAAAAAACCCATGCGCAAACACGTGCTTTGGTAATGGTATTCCGGCCGATAATAGCATCGCGGGCCACAGGGCACAGTGGAATTTAATAATATCCTTTCCTACCAAATGAAGGTCTGCGGGCCACCATTTTTCAAATACATCCCCTTTCTCAGTATCACCAAACCCAACGCCGGTAAGGTAATTTATGAGTGCATCAAACCAGACATATACCACATGCGTAGGGTCGCCGGGAACCGGAATGCCCCACTTCAGGCTTTGGCGCGAAATACTGATATCTTCAAAATGATCTTTGATATATTGGATAATTTCATTTTTTCGCGATTGTGGCTGAATGAAATCGGGGTGTTTTTCAATATGTTTTAGGAGCAAACCGCGATACGCGCTGCATTTGAAAAAATAATTTTCTTCCTCTATTTTTTCAGGCTTTTTCTTGTGATCAGGACATAAGCCTTCCACCAAATCAGTTTCGCGGATAAATGCCTCGCAACCAACACAATAGTAGCCTGTGTATGTTCCTTTATAAATATCGCCTTTTTCTTTCACGCGCTTCCAAAATTCATTTACGCCTTTTTTGTGTCTATTTTCAGTGGTGCGGATAAAATCCGTAGCGGAAATATCTAATGCATCCCAAGTGGCGCGCCACACAGCCGTTTGTTCATCAAGATATTCTTGGATCGCATCACCTTTTCCAGCCGCAATAGCAGCATCGCTGTTTTTTTGCGCATTTTCATCAACGCCGATTAAAAAAAAGACCTCATCGCCTTTTAAACGATGGTACCGCGCCAACGTATCGGCAGCAATGGTAGTATATG
>Ga0080064_1008074_pt1 | contig 10207 bp, 9 predicted proteins | sample Subgrocontami54m_FD_69260 | JGI IMG/M metagenome (GOLD analysis project Ga0080064, IMG submission 69260) | Subsurface groundwater microbial communities from S. Glens Falls, New York, USA - GMW46 contaminated, 5.4 m (SPADES assembly) (version 2) ... | reverse complement strand
TTATCAACAAATATGGCGACGAAAATTCCTGGCTTGCCGGCGGAGAAATTTCCGTCGGCTTGAATAAGCTCTGCCAGAAAGACAACGACTCGGTGCGCGAGTGGAAAAAACATTACGGCGCGATGCACTTCGGCATCGGCCACGGCGCCGACCGCGGCAAGGTGAACAGCATTCTGCGCCTCGAAGGCATCACCGATTACATTACGATCACCATCGACGACACGGTGGTATGCGAGAAGGGGCAGTTTAAGATCTGAGGGGATTTCCTCACCACGAAGGCACGAAGAGCACGAAGTTCGGAGTTTAAATTATCCGAACCCTTCGTGTCCTTCGTGCGTTCGTGGTGAATATTCTTTTTCGTCAAAGTAATCGGCTCCAATGGAGTAAGAAGAATGGCAACAACAGTTTCGACTGAGCGCCGGCCGCGGCCGTTTAACGATCTGCGCGAATATTTATCCGTCGTGAAAGAGATGGGGCATCTCAAGTTGGTCGAAGGAGCCGACGGTGAGTTGGAGATCGGCGCGCTGACCGGGATGATCGGCGCGCGGCGCGATTGTCCGGTCTTGCTCTTCGACGCGATCAAAGGGTACCCGCGTGGCGTGCGCTTGCTGACCAACATGCTCAATAACACCGAGCGGCAGAAAATCATCCATGGTTGCCCGCCCGAAATCGGCGAAGCCGAAGCGGCGCGCTGGTGGAATACCGAGGTGAAGAAATTTCAACCGCTGCCGCCGGTGTTTGTCAACGATGCGCCGGTGAAACAAAACGTTAAAGAGAGCAAAGACGTCAATCTCAAACTTTTCCCCTGGGCCCGCTGGCATGAGAAAGATGGCGGCGGATACATGTGCGCCACCTCGACCGTGACCCGCGACCCGGCAAGCGGCTACATAAACGTCGGCTCCTATCGCTTTAAGTTTATCGATGAGACGACTTGCGTCGGGCACCTGGCTTCAGGACATCACGGCGACATCATCAGCAAACAATATTGGAAACAGGGAAAGGCATGTCCAGTGGCTATTTCACTGGGACAGGAGCCGTCGATCCTCATCGCCGCCGGCGACAATGCCGCTTGGGGGCATTGTGAATACGATTACGCCGGTTGGCTGCGCGGCGCGCCCGTCGAAGTAACCAGAGGCGTTTATACCGACCTGCCGATTCCGGCGACGGCGGAGGCTGTGCTCGAAGGCGAGATTGTTCCGCCGAAGGCGGGCGTTGCGATCGAAGGACCGTTCGGCGAGATGGGCGGTTATTACGGCGACGCCAGCCCGTCGTCGCTGATAAAAATTCACGCCGTGCTCTACCGTGACGATCCGATCATCATGGGGTCGCCGCCGTTTCCCAATACCGCGCGCAATCTGTTCGGCGCGCGCGGTTTGCGCGTGCGCTCCGAGCTGGAAGCTTTAGGTATTCCGGGTATTAAAGGCGTCAGATACGGCGGAGGCATTGTTGTGCTATCGGTCGAGCAATCTTTTCCCGGTCATGCGATGCGCGCGGCCCTCGGCGCGCTCGGCGGCACCGGCGGATACCATACGCGCTTCGTCATCCTCGTCGATGAAGACGTTAATCCTCATGATCTGAACGAAGTGTTCGAGGCGATGGGAAGCCGGTGCGATCCGGGGACTTCGCTCGACATCAATCGGCGCATCTGGAGCTCGCGGGTCGATCCGCGGCTGGAACCGGAGAAGGTCGAGAAGGGAGATTATACGGCCTCCTGCGCGATCATCGACGCGACGCGTCCTTATCATTGGAAAGAGCATTTTCCCGAGAAGGTCGGGATTTCGCCGGAGTTGCGGGGAGCGATGGAAGAGAAGTGGAAGGAATTGTTGGGCGGCTAGAAACAAATCGGGATTGCTGATCGGCGCGGCATTCGCGCCGCGAGAGGTGCTCATGAAAAACGTCGGTTGCTGGTTGTCGCTTATCCTCTCAATGAGTTTTTCTTTACTGCTCACCGAGGCCGGCGCTCAACTGAAAAAGGTAAAACTCTGTGCGCCGGGCTTGGGGTCGGGAATCATGCACGCCTACATCGCGAAAGAGCGCGGCTATTTCGCCGAGGAAGGACTGGATCTCGACGTACTTGTGGCGCGCGGTCAGATCTGTACCATGGCGTTGCTCAACGGGCAGATGGAGCTCTCGAGTAACCCCAATATGTTTGATGCCATGGTTGCGGGAAAATTTAAGGGGAAAGTGATTTACGTTTCCGCCAAGACTCTCGGCCACCGTTTTATCGTCGCGCCGGAGATCAAAAACTTCGATGGAGTGAAGCGGAATCATATCGCGGTCAGCACGTTTGGCGGTCTGACGGACATGCTGACTCGAGAGATTCTCGAACAACACGGCATCAACCCCGCCAAAGACGTCGTCCTGCTGCAAATTGGAACCCCGGACGTTCGCTACGCGGCCTTGAAGGCGGGGTCGGTCAAAGCCGCGCTGCTCGCCTCCACCCAAGCCTTGCAAGCGGTCAAAGAGGGGTTTCGTGAATTGCCGTACCAACAGCCGCCGTGGCTCTCCTCGCCGATCACCGCAGGGGACGAAATCCTGGCGCGGCAGCGCCCCATGCTTCGCTCCCTCTTGAGAGCGGTCGAGAAGGGCCATATTTTTTACGGGAAGAATCCCACGACGGCCATCGAGCTGATCCGTAAAGTCCAGCGTATCGAGAGCCGGGAGGTGGCCAAGCAGATCTACGATGATGACATGCTGCGCCATAATCCGGGCGGCGGACTGGAGGAATCGAGCATGAAGCGTGTCGTGGATCGTGCCAGGGAAATGTTAAAAATTCAAAGGCAGGTGGAGCCAAGCGAGGTTTTTGATCTAAGCCTCGCCAGGGAAGTCGAAACCGAATTACGAACGAGCAAATGGGAACCCTGAAGGGGCGGTGAACCAGGAGATTGCGTCATGGTTATGATGGAGCGTTTCGGTAGTCCAGCCACTCGGTTGATGTCGGTGATGAAGAGTTTTCAGGTGCCGGTGCGTTCGGTACAACCCGGAGATAGAATTCTACTGATCACCGACGACGCCATGGACCCGCTGGTGTGGCAGGGGGCGATGGCGGCGATCAATGAAAAAGGCGGCGAGGCGGTGTTGTGCATGTGGCCGAGGCTCGACCATCATTTTGCCGACCCGCCGCAGATGGCCATCGAAGCGGCGCGCGGCGCCGACGCGATTTTCGCGCTGACAACAACAGCGCTGAGCGACGCCTCGGCGGGATCGCGCGCCATGCGCAAAGCCTGCGGCGGACCGATGTGTCTGATGGAAGAGATGACAGTTGAAATCCTCACGGAAGGCGGCGGCCGGGCGAATCTCGATCAAGTGAAGGAGATTTCGGCGCTGGGCCGCCGCGTCGGCGAAGTCTACGATCGGGGCAAGAGAATCCACATCAAATCGGACGCCGGCACCGATTTGACGGCGCAGATCGACGATATGCCGCCTTCTTACCACGCGGACCGATGGGGCAGAATACCTTTCGGGCGCAACGCGAAAACCGGCAAGCTGGCCGGTGGCACTTGGCCGTGGGGCGAAGCTCATGTCGAACCGATCCCCGGCACTGCCAATGGAACCGTTGTCTGGGAAGTGACGGCGCAGTTTCCGCCGGGCCGTTGGAGAAATCCCGTAGCGCTGACGATCAAAGACGGCCGCGTCGTCGACATCCAGGGCAAGACCGAAGCGGACCAGGTGCGCTGGTTTTTGGAGGCTTATGGCGATGAGAGTTCTTGGCTGGTCGGCGGCGAGATGGCGCTTGGGTTGAGCAAGCTGTGTCAACCGTACGCGGACTCGGTGCGGAGTTGGAAGAAACACTACGGCGCCATGCACTTCGGTATCGGCCACGGCGCGGACCGTGGCAAGATTGTCAGCGTGCTCCGGCTGGAAGGAATCATCGAAAAGATCACGATGGCGATCGACGATACGGTGGTGTGTGAAAACGGTAAGATTCTAGTTTAACTCAGGGCTGTACAAGCAGCGTCGGAGGAAACGTGGGCACAACCGATAAACTCGCTGAGTTTGTTGTTGGATTGCAATATGATCAGATTCCCGCGGCCGCGCTGGCCCTGCTGAAACGTCAGTGCTTGGATACCATCGGCGTTGGACTGGCCGGGTGGACCGAGCCCATCGCGCCGATTGTCAGCGCGTACATTCAGAGCATGGCGGGTAAGCCAGAGTGTACGGTGCTGGGAGCAAAGACCAGGACTTCGGCGGCGGATGCGGCGCTCGGCAACGGCACCCTGTGCCACGCGCTCGATTTCGACGATGTTTGGTTGCCCACCGCGCATCCTACCGGCTGCACCTTTCCGGCGACGCTCGCTATCGCGGAGGCAAAACATGCCAGCGGCAAGGAGCTGATTACCGCGCAGATGGCGGCTTACGAAGTTATGGGCAAGATCCATATGGCGATCAACGGCGGTGCCGGTTGGCATGGCACGGCGGTCTTCGGTACGTTCGGGGCCGCCGCCGGATGCTGTAAACTTCTTGGCGCGGACGAGCAGGCGGTGCGCAACGCTTGGGGTATCGCCGCTTCGTCCACCGGCGGCATCGCCGGGCAGTTAGGCACGATGACCAAACCTCTCCACGCCGGGAATTCAGCGCGCAACGGCGTGATGGCGGCAGCGCTCGCGACCAGCGGCTTCACCGGCAACGACCAGGTCTTTGACGCTCAACGCGGTTTCTTTCATTCCTTCTATCAATCCGTGGGGCATGATCTAAGCCGGGTGACCGTGCAACTCGCCAATCCGTTCCACATTGTCTCGCCGGGGGCCGGCGTAAAAATGTATCCGAGCGGGTACTACATGCACCACCCCTTCGAGGCCGCGTTATCGATTGTGAAAAAAGAAGGCATTGAGCCGCGCGCCGTCGCCGCCGTTGAAATCGGCATTCCGCGGGCCGGTTACTTCGACCGGCCGGTGATTCGCGTCGGCCTCGAAGGTAAGTTCAGTCAACAGTACCATGCCGCCTTGGCGATTCTTGACCAGAAAGCCGAGATCGAGAGTTATAGCGATCAAAGAGCGCTCGCGCGCGACATGCAGGAGATGCTGACAAAAATAAAAGTGCGTGTCGACACGTCGATCCCGGCGGCTCAAGATCTGGTCTACAATCCGGTAACGATACGTTTGACCGACGGTCGCGAGTTCACGGCCAAACAGGATTTGCCGAAGAGTCACTGGCGGTATCCTCTGGCACGCGAACAGTGGCTGGGCAAGTTTCGAACAAATGCTTCGCGTGTATTGCCGGAACGCAAAGTTGAACGCATCATTCAATGGGTTGACCGACTCGAAGAGTTAACCGACGTGCGTGATCTGACGAGCGAGATGGTGCCGGACTGAGAATTGCACCGCGAAAAGCGCAAAGGACAAAAACACAGCGGATATCTAATGCTGCTCATCAATGACGAACAAATTGCCGCCGCCGTATCCGTCAAAGACTGCGTCGAGGTGATGGAGCTTGCATTCAAGGATCTTGCAGCGGGCGAGGCCGTGGACACGCCGCGCGGGAGAATTTTCAGCGGCCCCGCGGTGAAGCCGGGAATCTATTCAATTCAATGGGCCATCAATGCGCGATCCTGCCCAGATTCAACGTTTCGGCGTTGCGAGTGACGTCGCATCGGGTGCGCGAGAGCCGCGAGCCGAAGGACCATCACCTGATTTTATTGTTCGATTTGGAAGACGGCCGGCTGCTGGCGATGCTCCACGGTTTTACGCTCTCCGGCATGCGCGTGGGAGCGACAACGGCGATCGCGGCCAAGTACATGGCGCCGAAGGGAAGGCTGGAGGTCGGTGTTTTAGGCTCCGGGAAGCAGGCGCGCACCAACCTTGAAGGTGTCGCCGCGGTTGCCGACGTTGCGCGCGCGAAAGTGTATAGCCCGAATCCGGCGCACCGTGAATTGTTTCGCCGGGAGATGGAGGAAAAATTGGGCATTGAAATCCGAATCGTACCCGATGCCAAGAAGGCAGTCGAAGGTTCGGATATCGTCTTGTGCGCGTCCAATGCATCGCAGCCGATATTCGATGGCCACTGGATTAAAGATGGCGCGTTGGTCGTTTCGCTCCGCAATAGCGACCGCAATCGCTCGCCGCGCGAAGTCGATGAAACGACGATCCAACGCAGCTCCCACTTCATATGCTGTTCGAAAGCGCAGATCCAGGTGGATCAGCAGAGAGAGTGGCTCGACCCGATGGCCAAAGGGCTGGTCTCTTTCGACCAGCTTTATGAACTGACGGATTTGGCCGCCGGCAAGATTCCGGTGCGGGGTTCTCCAAACGAAATCGCTTTTTATCACAGCAACTCGGCGAGCGGCATTCAGTTTGCCGCCGCGGGTTACATCTCGCTGCTGCGGGTTAAACAAGCGGGCAACGTTCGCGAGCTGCCGGATGAGTGTTTTTTTACCGATCTGAGTAGTTGGTGGGAGAAGGGATTGCGCCCATCGCCTTGAGGAAGCCCATGCTGCTGAAGTCTCTGCCAGGTTGCCTCTTGCTGATTCTATGTTCATCACAGCTTCTTGCCGCGGCGACTACGTCTGTTCGGATCACCCAATCCACCGTCGGTCCCGACGCGCTGCCCTATTGGGCGGCCCTCGACCGGGGCTTTTTTCGCAAGTACGGCATCGATGCGGAGATCATCTACGTACGCAGCGGAGCGAATCAAGCGGCGGGACTAGTGTCTGGCGGCGTCCACCTTGCGAATCTGGGCGGCGGTCCTGTCATCGCCACGGCACCGCGCGGCGCGAATCTAAAATTTGTCGCGATGACTCGGCAGAACCTCAAGCGTCAAATCGTTGCGAGACCGGAAATCAAAGATGCACAAGATTTGGTCGGCAGGAGCGTCGGCGTAACGAATCTCGGTGGTACCAGTTGGCTTGTGACTGTGCTCGGGCTAGAGCATCTGAAACTAGATCCGGCTCGGCATCAAATCCGTTTTCGCGCGCTGGGGAGTTACCCCATCATCGTTCAGGGATTGGAAAGTCGCACTATTGATGCAGCCGTGCTCGACCGGGTCTTTAGCCGGCAGTTGGCGCAAAAGGGGTTCAACGTGTTAGGCGAGTTTCATCCGGCTAGCGCTGCTGGCCTGGTTGTTACAGGCAAATATCTCGATGAGAATTTCGTTACAGCGGAGAATGTCCTAAAAGGCGTCATCGAAGGCCAGGCCTATGTCACTAATCCGGCGAACAAACCGAGCGTGGTGAAAATGTTTCGCGACCGGCTCAAAATCAGCGACCCGGCCATCATCGAATCCGGTTATGAGGACATTGTCGGCGAACATAAGCGCGAACCTTATCCCAACGTGGATGGCTTGCGGGTATTTCAGCGGATCATGAAAACTCAGAGTCCCGAAGTCGCCCAGGTGCGGGTGGAGGATCTGGTTGATGACAGAATCGTGCGCAAGTTGGATGCCAGCGGCTTTATCGCCAAGGCTTATGATTACAGGCATGAACGGCCTGCGCCGGGCAAAATACCAGTCGGCCAGCCACAATGACAATGCCAAGGAGGCTTTCATGAATCAACGGTTACTTCGAGTGATGTGCTTTCTTTTTCTCACCGCCATACCTGGCCTCGCCGATGCGCAGATCCGCGAGTTTAAAGTTTGCGTGCCGGACTATTCAGTCGGTGTCATGCCGCTCATGGTGGCCCAGCGGAACGGTTACTACGGGCAGGAGCAGCTGGATGTCGAAGTTATCGCCGCGAGAGGCCATCTCTGCAGCATGGGACTCCTTGGCAATTCGTTCCAATTCACATACTCACCGAGCACCTTCGACGCGGTGGTCGCCGGCGATGTCAAGGGAAAAGTTGTCTATGTCGGGGAAAAGTTTCTCCTGCATCGTTTCATTGTCGCCCCACAAATCAAAAGCTGGGAAGATCTCAAAGGGAAGAAGATCGCTATCGGCGCGATCGGCTCCCTTACGGACTTCTTGACCAGAGAAATTCTTCTCGCCCATGGTTTAAGACCCATGCAGGACGTCCTGCTGCTGGCAACCGGCGGAGTTCCGGTGCGACTGGCCGCCTTGAAAAGCAATAATGTGCAGGCAACGCTCCTGGGCTCGCAGCAGGCGTTGGCAGCGCTCAAGGACGGATATCGAATGTTCGAGTACGATCCGCCCCCCTATGTATCCCACCCGTTGATCGTGAAAAATGAAATGATCACCAACGAGAAGTCCGTGCTGCGCAATTTTTTGCGCGCGACGCTCAAGGGGCATTTATTTTTTGGCCAGCGGCAGGAGGAAACCCTCACGATCATCCAGAAGGTTCTGCGCATCGATGACCGCAAGGTGGCGCGGGAAACGTTTGTCGACGAACTGCGCCGATATAACCCCGGCGGCGGCTTTGAGCAAAACAACATGCGAAAAGTGATCGAACGCGCGAGAGAGACGAGAAAGATGGAACGAAAAGTGGAGATTTCAGAGGTCTTTGATTTGAGCCTGGCGGCGGACGTGGAAGCGGAACTGAAAAAAGCCGGCTGGAAGCCGTAGATCACCGGAAAAGTTCAAAGGGTTCAAGCCGTTCAAGTCGTCATTAGCTCAGAGTAAACTCGGAGGAAGCAATGTTCAAGGTGGAAGCCAACCTAAAAGAAATCGCCACGCGGCAACTGAGTCAGCGCCGCGCGCGCAAAGAGGGCGAGCCGCAGCGGCCCGTTACGACGGTGAACTCCAAAGCACTCCACGGCCTCCAGTTTCGCGCCACGGTGGAGGGGCATAGCTTTATTTCCGACGAAGGCGAAGAAGCCGGCGGGCATGACGCCGGGCCGGCGCCGCTCCGGTATTTTCTTGCCGGGATCATGATGTGCCATCAGGTCTGGTGCGTGAAAAGCGCGGCAGTGGCCGACGTTCAGTTGAGCAAGCTCGAAGCTGAGATCTCCGGTTACATCGAAGCTGGGGGTGGCGATGCGGATCGGGAAGTCGAACGAGGTTTTTCCCGGATTACTTACAAAGTCACCATTGATAGCGCGAACTCGTCTGACGCGATCCAGTCCATCGTGGAAGCGGCGACGAGACGTTGTCCGGCGTTTGTTTCGGCGTCGCGGAGCATCCCGATCGAGGTCACGATTCTCCATAACGAAAAGAATCTGGGAGCGAAAACGTACGACAGGAGAAGGGCGTGATTTTTAGCGATCTAAGACATTACATCTCGACATTGGAAGAACTCGACCAGCTCAAAGTGATCGAGGGAGCCAGTTGCAATCTGGAAATCGGCGCGATCACCGAAATTGCGGCTTTTCGAAAGAAATGCCCGGCAGTTCTTTTCGACTCGATTCAGGGATTCGAAAAGGGCTACCGCATCTTGACGAATTTCCTGTCGAACCGAACCAGAGAGCGGCTTGTGTTCGGAGTTTCCAATGATCTGACCGACCCCGAGGCGGTACTCCACTGGAAAAATAGACTCAAAGAATTCGAGCCGGTCGAGCCGGTCGAGATTAAAAACTCGCCGGTCAAAGAGAACGTTTTGCTCGGATCCGACGTCGATCTAACGCGGTTTCCTTGGCCCAGGTGGCATGAACGAGATGGCGGTCCGTATATCTGCGCGACCGCATCTGTAACTCGGGATCCCGAGTCGGGCTTTGTCAACCTCGGCTCGTACCGATTCATGTTGTTGGGTAAAAACAAAATCGTCGCCCATATCGGCTCCGGTCATCATGGCGACGTGATCAGAAAAAAATATTGGGCAAAAGGAAAGCCTTGTCCGGTGGCGATTTCCTTGGGGCAAGAGCCGTCGCTCTTGGTCGCCGCGGGGACCAATTTGAATTGGGGCGTTTCGGAATACGGCTTTTCGGGTTGGCTGCGCGGCGCGCCCGTGGAAGTTACCAAAGGCGCGGTAACGGACCTGCCGATCCCGGCCACCGCCGAGGTCGTGCTGGAAGGCGAGATGCTGCCGCCCGGCGATGGGACGGATATCGAAGGTCCATTCGGCGAGTTTTCTGGATACTACGGTGGCGGCGCGCGGCCGGCGCCGATCACGATTATTAAAAGCATCCTTTATCGCAACGACCCGATCATTCTTGGCGCGCCGCCGTTTTTGGGGACCAGCCGAGGAATTCTTTCCTCGCGCGGAATCTTGGTTTGGAACGAGCTGGAGGCGCTGGGCATTCCGGACATCAAAGCCGTCAACTACTCGTGGGGGATGTGCATCATTTCGTTGAAACAGGCCTATCCCGGCCACGCGATGAGAGCGGCCCATGGAGCCATCGGCGGGACTGCCGGGTATCATGGAAGATTTGTCATTGTGGTCGATGA
>Ga0080064_1008071_pt1 | contig 10208 bp, 6 predicted proteins | sample Subgrocontami54m_FD_69260 | JGI IMG/M metagenome (GOLD analysis project Ga0080064, IMG submission 69260) | Subsurface groundwater microbial communities from S. Glens Falls, New York, USA - GMW46 contaminated, 5.4 m (SPADES assembly) (version 2) ... | reverse complement strand
GGCAGGCGCGGCATGAAGTGACCGGCGCGACTCGCGATTTCGAGGTGACCGCCGAAGCCGGCGCAGGCTGGTTCGAAGGCCCGGGCGGCACGTGGACCGTGGCTAAACCTAAAAACGGCGATTGAAACCACCCCGGCGACCGGGCTCGCCGAGTTTTGCAGAGTTTTTCCTGCTGGAGGCCGTTCGAAGCCGGCTGAATCAGGCCGGAGCCGGCAGCGCCGGCGGCGCGGGCCCCTTGATCCCGAAGTTTTGCTCCAGGATCCGCTCAACAATCCGCCGCCAACGTGCCGGCACGTCCAACTGCTCCGCACTGGTCAGCAGGTCCTGCAACCAGTGGACCACCGCGACGATCCGCGGCTTCAAGTCCGGCGCATCCGCGTGCAGCAAGCGCACCGCCAGGCGGCGTTGCCCGGCGTGTTCGCTTTGTTTGGCGACCCCGCCAAGCAAGCGCGGCCGACTCGTGATCGCTTCGTGGTGCTGGCCGGGTTCGACCAGACGATTATAGAGCGTCCACCAGTTATACACCAAGGCGATGAGCCGCGCGGTGTGTTGCCCTGGCGCCAGGGCGTGCGTGGTGAAGCCGCCCCAGCCCCACTGGTTCTTCAACTCATCGAACGGATTTTCCGCATCGCCGCGGGCCCGATACATCGGCGCCAGGGTCTCCAGCCCGTACGGCAGGTTGGTGATCAGGATTTGATATTCGTAGTCCATCACCTCGCAGCTCGAGATCTCGACCCCGGAGTAAATCAACAAACTGAGCTGCTGCTTGGCCCAATGGCGCCGGGCCCGCGGACTGCGCGCCTCCCGCAACCGGCGGCGCAACACGACGACGCGCCGCTCCCGGCTCCAGCCGCTCAATTGCAGCGTCGCGTCCACGCCCTGCCAACCTTGCCCGGCTTCCTGCCAGCGGCTCTCGCGCGTGCGCTCGACCACCTTGATCACTTCCCGCGCCCCCTTGGTCCGACGCACCTTGAACAGATAACCTTGGCCGCGGGTTTCGGCCCCGAGCAGGCACGCCTCCTGGCCGTAGCTGCAATCGCCCCGCACCACGTGCGGCCGCCGCTCCTTGGGCAGTTGATCAATCAACGTCCACAAGCCGTCCAGCCCGTAGCTGGCCGCGTGCGCGTTACCCGGATGCACCTCCACGTCGAGGCACAAGCGCAAGGTCGATATCCAGTAGGTGTGCAACGCATGGCTCGGCCGTCCGGGCTTCTGCGGGTTGTAGCCGACCCGGGCGCCTTCCTGCCGCCCATAGATCGGTTTGATCGTGGTATCCACATCGAGAATCCACGGCGTGCTCAAAAACTCCCACCAACTTTGCCGCAGATGGCCGGTCAGCCACTGGCGGCCCGTGATCTGATCGATGCGGCGCAGGCCGCGGCGCACACTGTCCTCGCTGACCAGCCCACCCAACCCCAGCAGCCCCGGCGCCACCGTGTCGAAACGCAGCGCCGACAAATGCGCATAACGCCAGTGCCCCGCCAGGATGCCCAGCACCAGCGTGCCAACCACCTCGCGCGCCGCGTAGGCGTTCGGACTGCCATACACCAGCGGCGCGTCCTGGCATATCGCCTCGAACCGGCCGCTCGCTTGCAGGAACTGCGCGAAAAACACCAGCGGCCCCAGCGGACTCACCGGTGTGCGCTCGTCAAAACTCGCCCGATACCGTCCCCCGGGCGTGTCGATGACCAGTTCCTCCTCCTCCCTGGCGACGGGCACCAGCGCCGTTTCGGGCTCACCCGCCGGGTGACCGCTTGCTCTGCCGATGATCTCATTCATCGGCCCGGCAGCCAATCACATCCGCCGTTTCTTGTCTCCCTCAACCGCCGGCTTTAGGTTCAGTCCAACTCAGGAGCCGGTTTGAACACCGGTCCATCTCGAAAGGAGTCTGTCATGAATTCACCTGTTGTCGCGCTACGCATCGCGAGCGCAGTTTTCGGCGTCATGGCCCTTGTTCATGTGATTCGAATCATCGTAGCGGCAACCGTGACTTTGGGAGGTTATCCGATCGGCCGCCGCTGGAGCGCGGTCGCCATCGTCCTTCTGGCGGCGCTGTGCATCTGGCTGTGGAGAGTTGCCTCAGCGGCGGCGAAAAAAGCCGAACCGGCGGCGCCCACTTCAGCGGCTTGAGCAACGATTCGGACTGCCCATCACTCAGCCAGGGCTGTCCGGCCACCCATCGGCTGACAGGTTGCAGCGACGCCGCACGAGGAAGTTGCTCGGCAAATCCACTTTGTCGCGTAGCATCGCTCTCAGCCGCGTGCGCCATTGCGCGCGGTCCTCCCTTCCTTTGCATGAAACCACTCCTCGAGTCCCCGCCGGCGCTTCCCGCCTGCTTCCTACGCTTTGCCACTCTCGCTTTCGCCCTCGCGCTCGCCGGCCAGGTCGCGCGCGGGGCGGCGCCAAATCTGCTGATCTTTTATGCGGATGACCTCGGCTGGGGAGAACTCGGCTGCCAGGGCAACAAGGAAATCCCCACGCCCAACATCGACGCGATCGCGAAGGCCGGGATCCGGTTCACGCAGGGCTACGTGGCCGCGACGTATTGCAGCCCGTCGCGCGCCGGCCTGATGACCGGCCGTTATCCGACGCGGTTCGGCCACGAGTTCAACAGCGTCGCCAATGCCACCGGGCTCCACCTGCGCGAGACGACCCTCGCCGACCGGCTGAAGCGGCTGGGCTACGCCACCGCGGCCGTTGGCAAATGGCACCTCGGCGGCGGGCCGGAATACCGGCCGACGAAGCGCGGCTTCGACGAATTCTACGGCACCCTGGCGAACACGCCCTATTTTCATCCGACGAATTTCGTCGATTCGCGCCTCTCGAACGACGTCCGGGCGATCACGGATGATTCCTTCTACACGACGGACCAGTATGCCGAGCGCTCGGTGGAATGGCTGGGCCAGCGTCAGTCCGGCCCCTGGTTCCTCTACCTCGCCTTCAACGCCCAGCACGCCCCGCTCGAGGCGCCGAAGAAATACCTCGACCGGTTTCCGCAGATCCAGGACGAGAAGCGAAAGCTTTTCGCCGCGATGATGACGGGGATGGACGAGGCGGTCGGCCGCGTGATGGCCAAGCTGCGCGCGATGGGCCAGGAGGAAAACACGCTGGTGTTCTACATCTCGGACAATGGCGGGCCCACGGCGTCGACGACCTCGGGCAACGGTCCGCTGCGCGGGTTCAAGATGACGACCTTCGAGGGCGGCCCGCGGGTGCCATTCATGGTCCAGTGGAAGGGAAGGTTTCCGGCGGGAAAGACCTACGACTTCCCTGTGCTGAACCTCGATGTGCTGCCGACCATCGTCACCGCCGCCGGCGGCACGCTCGAGCCATCGGCCAGGATCGATGGCATCGACCTCGTGCCGTATTTGACGGGCGTGAACAAGGCCCGCCCGCACCAGACGATCTACTGGCGCTACGGCCCGCAATGGGCGGTGCGCGATGGCGACTACAAGCTCGTCGTCTCGAAGGGCGGCAGCGGACAGCCCGAATTGTACAATCTCGCGGCGGACATCGGCGAATCGAAGGACCTTGCCAGCGCGCAGCCCGCCAAGGTCAAGGAGCTGCAGGCCCTGTGGAACAAGTGGAGCGCGGAGCAGGCCGAGCCGAGCGCGCCGGATGCCCCCGCGGGCGGCAAGGCGAAAAAGGCCGGCGGCAAGAAGAAGAAGAGCGCAGACGAATGAGAGGTTGGCCGGAAACGGTTGAGGCCGTCCTCTCACGCGGTTGGCCGCGCAGCGAAATTGAAGCTCGTCCTCGAAGGCCAACCGGGGGCGCGGCCTGGAAACGTCTCGTCGGCTAAAAACTCAGGGTGTAGGTCACGCTCGTTTCCCGGCCGCGGCCGAGTTTGTTCGAGGGGTTGAGGTAGAATTTGTCGAAGACGTTGTTGCCGTTGAGCGCGACCGTCTGCCGGAAGCGCTCCCGTTTCCACGTGTAGCTGATGAACGCATTGACCAGTTGGTAGGGGCTGTGGAACTCACGCGCGCGCGTGGCCGTCGCCGCGCTCACGAGCGTGCCACCCGTGTAGGTCCAGCCCGCGCCCAGGCGCAGATTCTTCAGCGGACCATCTTGAAACGAGTAGCGCGCGATGGCCGAGGCGGTCTTGTCGGCGACCAGCGTGAGGCGACCGCCGATGAGCGAGGCCGTCTCGTGCTGGCGGATCTCGGCGTCGACGTAACCGAGCGTGCTGAGGACGGTGAGCGCGGGGGTGACTCGGGCGGAGAAACTCGCATCGGCGCCGCGCGCCCGCTCCTGACCCTGCCCGAGGTATTGCGGCACGCCGGCGGGCGAAACGCCGGCGATGTAGTCGGGGTTGGGCGTCGCGATGTTGTCCTTGGTGATGTCGAACGCCGCGATCGTGTAGGCGAAGCGCTCGCCGCCGAAAACGCCCTTGAAGCCCACCTCGGGTCCGCGGCCGCGCTCCGGTTTTTGGATGGTGCCGGTGCCGCCGTCGACGGCGACGCCGGTGTTGACCGAGGTGCTGTAGTTGCCGAAGAGCACGAGCGCATCGCCGGCGAGGCGGAAATTGGCGCCGCCGCTGTAGGTGGTACGATCGTGCGCGCCGTAGCCTTTGCGGAAATTCGCCGCCGCGAGATCATCGACGAGCGCGCTCACGTAGTTGTAGCGCGCGCTGGCCATCGCGATGAACCGGTTTTCGAGGAAGTTCGCGCGGTAGCTGGCGGTCGCGCCCTTCACGAAGAAGCGGCGGAGCTGGAGATTCGTGAAACGGTTAACGCGCGTGAGATCCGCCGGCGTCCAGTCGGGACTCCTCGGATCGAGGAAACGCATGCTGTCCTTGAGCAGGGCGGTGTTGGCGATGTCGGCCGTGCTGTATTGGAGATTTTGATTCTCGAACGCCTCGCGGTAGTAGTCGCCGGCGAGGAGCACCTGCTGCGGGATGCCGACCGCGGTGAACCGCCCGAGCAAATCGACCTGCACGGAATGCGAGCGGTCATACTGGTTCTGGTGAAACGGCGTGCGCGACGTGAGCCGGCCGGTCTCCGGCACATAATTGATGCCCGACGACCAGCGGTCCTGGTGAAATTCCTTCCACACCATCTCGTAGTTCACCCGCGCGCTCCACACCGGGTTGAACCGGTGCTCGAGGCGCACGTTGGCCCCGTCGTAGTCGCGGATGTAGTGGTCGTTCGGCCCCATCTGGTTGAACCGGATGAGCGGCAGGTAAACGCTGCTCACCACGCCGCCGGTGCGTACGAGCGGATTGGTGCCGCTCTGACGGCTGCCGGCGAGGAGGCCGACGGAGCCCGTGCCGCGATTCGACGTCGTGCGCGACTGCTCCCAATAGGCGGTGACCGAGGTGTCCGGCGTAAACTTGTACGCGAAGGTTGCCGTGTAGATCTTGCGCCGGCTGTAGACGTATTCGAGGTCAGACTTGTTGGCCCGGTAGCCGGCGGTGAAGAGATAAAACAGCTTCTTGCCAACGAGCGGACCGGTCGCCTCGAGCTCGGCGCGGGTCAGGTCGTAGCTGCCGCTGGCCAGCGTGAGGCGGTAGCCGGGATTCTCCTTCGGCCGTTTCGAAATGTAGTTCACGATGCCGCCTGGCTCGGTCTGGCCGTAGAGCGTGGACTGTGGGCCCTTGATGATTTCGACCTGCGCGATGTTGGTGAGATCGGCGGGGCTCGCGCGCGAGAGCCCGTCGCGCATCTGGAGCGGTTCGAAGCCGCGCAGACGGTTGCCGCCCCCGGTGCCGCTGTCCGGATCGCGCGAGGTGAAGTTGGCGGCGAAGCGCATCTGTTCGTCCTGCTCGTACAGGCGGAAGTCCTCGATGAACTCCTTCGTCAGCACCTCGACGTCGTAGGGCAGCTCGAGGATCTTCGCGCCGGTGCGCGTGCCGCTGATCGCCTCGGACGCGACGTAGTCGTCGATGTGCTTCGAGGTATCGACCCGGAATTCTGGGAGCACCGTCGGGTCGGCGTCGTTCGGCCCGGTTGTGGCCGCCTCGGCCGGGACAACGGGAGCCAGCGCGAGCGCGGCGATTGCCGCGAGTGGATGTGGCGTAAGTTTCATGCCGGGTGACAGGTGGGAGGGATTTCGGCGAAACGGGGCTGGCGGCGAATGACAATGCGGCGGCTACTCGCCGAGCCAGATCCAGCGCACGGTGTCGATCTGGACGTAGCCATCAACGCCCGCGTTGGTGATCACGACGGTGGCGGGCTCGCCGGCCTTGAACCGATATTCGCCCACCGGCGTGAAGGCAAACGGCGACGGCTTCCGGCGCTGGTTGACCTTCACCGTCGCCGTCCCATCGGCGTGTTTGATTTGCGCGGGCACATTGGTCGCCCGATTTCCTCCCGTCGCGTAGGCGATCGTGACCGCATAGCGCCCCGTCTTTGGCAACGTCGTGGTGAATTCCGCGCGCGACTGGCCGTCGCGTTTGTTCTCGTCGAGCAGGCCAACCCGGAAGCGATATTCGAGCTCCGAGCCGCGCGAGCGGGACCAGCGGCCAATCGTCGTGGCGTGCGTGTAGTGAACCTCGCGGTTGAGCGAGTCGCCGCCCTCGACGGTGAGGTCGAGCAGCGCGGGCAGGGCGAACGTTTTCGCGCCCTCCCACGCGAGGAGCATGACGTTGTATTTTCCCGGGTGCGTAAACGTGAAGCGCGCCGTGCGTCCGTCGCCCTGCACCTTGCCACTGCCGTCGAACGACCACGCGTAGCGCGTGAGTGGCGTCCGCACGTCGCGGTCGATGACTTCGAAGTCGACCGGCTGGCCGGGGCGGTAGGGGCCGGGCGTCGTCGTTCGAATCTCAATCCAGGGCCGATACGGCGCCTTGAGCGGCGTGTGCGCGGCGGTGAGCGCGGCCTGGAGCTTCGCGATCGGGACGTCCTGCACGGACGTCCGGCCGGCGAGGGCGAGCTGCGCCGCGAGGCCGCCCGCGTGTCCGAGCATCATGAAGACGGGCTCCATGCGCACGCTCGAGTAGGCGACGTGGCTCGCGGATATGGCGGCGACCACGAGGAGATTTTTCACGCCGTAGGGTGTGAGGCAACGATACGGAATCTCGTAGGGATCGGCGCCGCCGTTGAAGTCACCCTCCAGCTTGAGGCCGTCCTCGGTTTGAATCATCTGGATGCCGTGGCAGTCGGTGCCGTAGCTGCCCATGCAGATCGCGTCCGGCTTGAAGCGGTCGCGCTGCGTGTCGTTTTGCGTGAGAAAGTAGCGCCCCTGCATCCGGCGCGCGACACGCACGTAGATCTGCGGTGTGACGTGGTGGCTCTCGAGGTATTCGTCCTTGGGCAAACCGTAACGGCGCGCGTCGGCCTTGAAGTCCTCGGGCAGTTCCGGATCGTTTTGCAGCATCCACCAAAGGCTGAGCCAGTAGTCCTGGACCTTGGCGGTGATGCGCGCGCGCTGCTCGTAGTCGCCCTCGGAGTAACCAAGGTTCGCGCCGATGAAGTCGCCCTTGTTGGGGTCCATCTTGCCGTTGAGTTCCGCCCAGCGATCGCGATCGGGGTAGAGCTCGACGAGGCGCTTGAGGTGGTGGGCGTTGACCGTGGCGACGAGATGCGCGTGGGCCTCGCGGAAATACTGCTTCGGTTTCGGGATCGGCACGCGGTTGTCCGGGTCGACGCAGATCGTGCTGCGGACGTTGTAGGATTGCACGCGATGATCGCCGGTGCCGAGGTATTCCACCGGGCCCTCCGTGAGGCCGGCGAGCGACTCGTTGTATTCGGCGCGGGCCTCGCGACCCACGCGGTAGAGCACGCCCGACTGCGCCATGAGGTCGCCCTCATAGGATCCGTCGACGAAGACCTTGCCGGTGTAGCGCGTCTCGGCGCCGGTCTCGTAGTGCCGGGTGAGGAAGCCGCGGACTTCTCCGGCGGCGGTGCTGACCGCCTGCAACTGCTCCTTCGTCCGGACCGTGACCTTGGCCTCCGCCAGCATTTCCTGGAAGATCTTCAGCGCGATCTTCGGCTCGAAATAATATCCGCTGCGCGTCTTGGGGTCCTGCGTGTAGTCGAGCGCTTTGACCTGCGGTGAGCCGGCGCCGTAGGTCTTCGTGTAGAAATCCATCACGCGCTGGAAGAATTCCCGCGAGAGCCCGCCGATGGTCTCGCGTTTGCCGATGTCCGTCTTGTGCAGCCCGCCGCTCATGAGGCCGCCGATCAGGTAACTTGGTTCGACGAGGACGACGTGAGCGCCGTTGCGACCGGCGGCCACGGCCGACATGATGCCGGCCGGCGTGCCGCCGAAGACAACGATGTCGGTCGAGATTGCGGGGGCGGGCGGCGCATCAGCCGCGCTGGCGGCGACGGGCGCCAATGTGAGGAGCAGCGCAAGACGCGCGCGGGCTGTTTGGCAGGCGAGTGGGTGTTTTTTCACAAGGGGGGAGAGAACCGGGGAGACTCAGCGGTGGAGAAGACCGCCTTGCCCATTCCCGATTCACCGCATTGCGGCGACGCCAGCGGTGATGGCAAGTGTGGTCGCGCGAGGTCCGACGTGTTGGCTTCCTGCGTGCACTTCGGGCCCGATCGTTTCGGCGTGCGGTGGAAGTTCAACTGCGCCGCGAAGGATTAAGGGTGGGGCCGGGCCCGGAGATTCGCTGGATTTTCCTTATGATGAAATGACGATGGGCGCGCATCCGTCTCATCGACATGCGGCGTGATCTGTGTCAGTCACGGTTATGCGAACCCTGCCCGCTGTCGCATCTGCTGTGGCCGCCGCCGTCGTTCTGATCGCGTCGACTGGTGTACGTGCGGCGGCCGACGCGAAAACCGGCGCGAAGGGCCAGGGCGGTTCGAATTTAATCTGGTCGATTGGCGTTTATGCCGGCGCCTCCCCCTTCGAATTGCGGCCGGCTTCCGGCGCGCGCAATCCCGTCATCATCGGAGCCGACACGGGCGAGCCCGAGGTCGACACCGTGGCCCATCCGTTCCTGGTGAAGGCGGGCGGCGCGTATCATTTGTTCTTCACGGCGAAAAACCTCCAGACTGGTCGCGGCGGCATCGGGCACGCGGAGAGCAGTGACGGGATCCGCTGGCAGTGCCGGGGTCTCGTGCTGCGCGAATCCGCCGTGCTTTCGTACCCCTGCGTTTTCCAGTCACAAGGGCAGTATTACATGGTGCCCGAATCGACCGAGAACGTCGTGCGGCTGTACCGCGCCACGCGTTTTCCCGATCAGTGGCAGCGCGAAGCGGACCTGGTGAAGGCCGGGAAACTGATCGCACCAACCGTCATGCAGCACAACGGGAAGTGGTGGCTCTTCGTGGGTGGCAGCAGCAACGGCACGCTGCTGCTCTATTTCGCGAATGACCTGAAGGGCCCGTGGACCGAGCACCCGAAGAGTCCCATCGTGAAAGACGACGCTCACATTGCGCGGCCCGCGGGCCGGCCGTTGATGGTCGACGGAAAACTGTATCGGCTCGGCCAGGATTGCATCCCGACGTACGGACGGCAGGTGCTTGCGTTCCAAGTTACGACGCTCACGTCGACCGACTACGCGGAGCAGCCGGTCGAAAAACCGTTGATTGGCGCGACGTCGACCGGTTGGAACTCGGCCGCGATGCACCACGTCGATGCGCTGCAGCTCGACGCGACCCACTGGATCGCGGCCGTCGACGCGGGCGGCGCGCGCGTACGGGGACGCGGCTCAACCGGTCCGCGACGGCCGCCCTTGTCCGTCGTTGATCGGTAGCGCCAAGGCGCAACGAGTCCGATTGGAGTCGGACTGACGGCGGCTCTCCGGGAGCGACCAAACGGTCGCGAACGATCGTTCCGCTCACGAAGCGCGCACAGGTGTGGCGTGGCCGTAGGGCCCGGCCTTGTCAGGGCAGATCGAACCGATACCCGACATCCCGCAGCGTCTTGATGAATCGGCCGTGCGGCTGCTCCGATTCGATTTTGTTTCGCAGAGAGGCGACGCATTGGTCGACACTCCGCTCCGCACGATGGTTTCTTCGCCCCAGACACCATCCAGAATCTTCTGGCGCGTGAGCACTCTTCCGGCATTGCGCGCAATAAGATCGAGCAGGCGGAGTTCCTTCGGCGTCAGGATCACTTCCTGCCCCTCGCGGTGAGGAACGGCGCGTTTTGTGGGAGCCGCTGGCAGCCGATGTCGCGGCGAAATCGCCTGCCCGCAGGCTCCTGCCTGGCGTCAGCGCGCTCCCGTCGGCGCTTTCCTCGCCGCGCATCTCAGCGGCGGCAATTGGCCCGCCACCGCCCCTGCGGCTTTGTCCCCGTCCGCCAGGCCCCCC
>Ga0080064_1008070_pt1 | contig 10208 bp, 12 predicted proteins | sample Subgrocontami54m_FD_69260 | JGI IMG/M metagenome (GOLD analysis project Ga0080064, IMG submission 69260) | Subsurface groundwater microbial communities from S. Glens Falls, New York, USA - GMW46 contaminated, 5.4 m (SPADES assembly) (version 2) ... | reverse complement strand
CCGCTTCACCGCCTCGTCCAATTTGTTCTTTGCTGTCATGGCTCAATCCCGATGTTATGCCCGTATCGGAACAACGCATGAAGGTCAAAGTGGTTGTCATACAGTTACGTAATTCTCAATAACCACCGCATCGAGACGGACCGTCGCCAGCGTCGCTTCGCGACTCTGGCTCCGTCCGCTCATGCGAACGTTATGCGCTTATTTGTCGATCGCAGGATGAATTTGGTACCATTGCATCATTGGTAGGAGACGGTCATGAGTGTTTCGCTAAAATCACTTGGTATCGATAGGCTCAGCGTTGCGGATCGCCTGATTCTGGTTGAAGAGCTTTGGGATAGCATTGCCGCTGTAACTCCGCTGACAGATGCTCAACGCGCCGAACTCGATCGTCGCGTCGCGGACCACGAAGCCAATCCTGACGACGTCGTTTCTTGGGAAGAAGTTCAGTCCTCTATCACCGCCCGCTTGAATAGATGACCTTGAGGGTCGTTTTTCGCCGCGCGGCGCGAGCCGAGTTTGACGCTGCCGCGTTGTGGTACGAAGAACGGCAAATCGGACTTGGCGCCACGTTCACATCGGAGATTAAACGTGCAGTGGAGCTTGCGTCCGATCATCCCGAGAGGTTTCCCGTCAAGTACGGCGCAATTCGCTGCGTTCAGGCTCGCCGTTTTCCATACTCGGTTTACTTTCTTCCGGAAGTACATCGGATCGTCGTGTTGGCGGTTTTTCACGCACGGCGTAATCCTCTCGTTTGGCAATCGCGCGCATAACCGCTCATTGATGCGGACGCCTATCGGCGCCGCACGATTCGGACGTTAGAGCGCGTGGCGAACATCATGCAATTTCACGCACAATCCGTGTCCGCCTCGGTCGCTGGGGACTACTATCAACTCTGGCTTGGTCCTGACAAGGAGGACGAGGAGGAAGCAGATCCACATGAGGTCAAAGGCCCGTACTTGATAGTTCAGCGGCAGTTTGAGATGCCAGATCGCGGGGAGTGCTACATTGAGACGCACGACGAAGCCTACATTGGCCACTTCAGACTGCGGTTGACCGAATTGAGTTGCACGCGCCTCGCATTCGAGATAGGTAGAAAGACCAACAGACACATGGAAGTCGAGTTTTCGTTGAATGCCAGCGAGTTTGAAGAGGTGCGGCGCGTAGCGGAAATAGTCTTCGGTCTGCGAGAACCAGTGCTGGGTGAGGATGACAACGCACGCTAACCCCGGTTGCAGGCGACGCGCATGAAGCCGTGTGAATTTTTTAACAATTGATCGCCAGCATATCCCCTGGTACGTAATTTCGGAAAAAGGGGACGACGTGGAAAACCAGCTCAAGGAAGTGCGTTTCTGGGCGACGCGGCAGATTGCCCTGCAACAGGAACCGCCGTACGAATTCCGGCGCCTGATTCAGACCATCGACGCGATACTGGAAAATCATCTGCCTTCCATCCGCACCCCGCAGACGCGCTCCCTCCGGCCACCGGGGATGCGGCAGTTGCACCGGCCCGGGACGCACCTGCGGCTGGTCGATGCCAGTTACCGGGCAGACGCCTGAATCCCGACCACGCCCCGCAAAACAGGGGGCGAACCCATTTCCGGCCGCCCTATCCCGGCCCCGCAGGAATAGGTGCGACAGGGGCCTGTCCTTTCTCCCCTATTTCTCCATCCGCGAGCGCTCCAGGCGGGACACGTAGTGCATGAGGTGCTTCAGGCTGGTCGCCAGCATGTTGGAGAAGCGGCATCCCAGGCGGCTCGGTCCGCTGTCGCCCGGGTTCGACACGTACATCACTATCAGGTCGGTCTGGATCCCGCCGATCTCGGGCAACTGCAGCACGCAGTCGCGCAGCACCTCGCCCAGCTTCACCGCGGCCCGCGACTCATCGAGCAGCAGGCCGGCGCCGCTGAGGGAAATATCCATGAGGCGCAGCGGCGGCAGCCGCGGCGCATTCGCCGCGACCGGCACATAGCAAACCGGCGGATTGATTTCGGGCACAGGGTAGCGGATCGAGTCGCGGCGCTGCACCCGCGCGATGTGCTGCGGCAGGCGCGCGCGAAACGCCGGCTGCGCGGCACCGTGCCACACCTCGGCGTGCTCGGCGCGAAAACGGAACCAAACGGCGTCCACCTGCGCTTCGGCGGACACCCCGGCACTGCCATCAAGGCTTTCGACGCCGGCCAGCCCGCTCGCATCGAACACCAGTTCCTCGAACTCCGGCTTGACCGAGAGCAACCGCGACGCAATGGATGCATTGAGCTGCTCGACCTGCACGGTGACCGGAACGGCGCCTTGCGCAATGCTGCGGAAGTAAAGCACCACATCGCGGCGTTCGTGAATGAGGTACTTGTCGTGGACATCATCCATTTCAATACCGCGCATTCCCCGGCGTTCTCGGAAAGGGAATCACATCGCGCACATTGGCCAGTCCGGTAACGTAGGCCACCGTGCGCTCGAAGCCAAGGCCGAATCCGGCGTGGGGCACCGTGCCGTAACGGCGCAGATCGCGGTACCACCCGTAATGCGCAGGATCGAGCTTCATCTCGATGAGACGCGCATCGAGCGCATCGAGACGCTCCTCGCGCTGGCTGCCGCCGATGATCTCGCCGATTCCCGGCGCGAGCACGTCCATGGCGGCGACGGTCCGGCCATCATCGTTCAGACGCATGTAGAACGCCTTGATCTGCTTCGGGTAGTTCATCAGGATCACCGGTTTGCCGACATGCTTCTCGGCCAGGTAGCGTTCGTGTTCGGATTGCAGATCCATGCCCCAGGTCACCGGGAAATCGAATTTCTGCTTCGCCTTGTCGAGGATGCCGATCGCCTCACTGTAATCCATGCGCACGAATTCGGTGTTGACGATCCCCTGCAGCCTGGCAACCACGCCTTTTTCGATGCGCTCCTCGAAAAACGCCATGTCGTCGGCACGCTCAGCCAGCACCGTCCTGAAAATGTGCTTCAGCAGCGCCTCGGCCAGGGTCGCATCGTCGGCAAGGTCGGCGAAGGCGATCTCCGGCTCGATCATCCAGAACTCGGCCAGGTGCCGGCTGGTGTTGGAATTCTCGGCGCGAAAGGTCGGGCCGAAGGTGTACACCTTCGATAGCGCCATGCAGTAGGTCTCCACTGCCAATTGTCCCGAAACGGTAAGAAAAGTCTCGCGTCCGAAAAAATCCCGGGTGAAATCGATGCTGCCGTCCGGCGAGCGCGGCAGGTTCGCCAGATCGAGCGTCGAGACACGAAACAGCTCGCCCGCCCCTTCGGTGTCCGAGGCGGTGATGATGGGCGTATTCACCCAGAAAAAACCGCGCTCATGAAAGAACCGGTGGATTGACTGTGCAATGGTGTGGCGCACCCGCGTCGTCGCGCCGATGACGTTGGTGCGCGGCCTCAGGTGCGCGACTTCACGCAGAAACTCCATGGTATGCGGCTTGGGCTGGATGGGGTAGGTATCCGGGTCCTCGACCCAGCCGATGACGGTTAGTTCGCTTGCCTGCATCTCGAAGGGCTGACCCTTGGCCGGCGAGGGCACGATGGTGCCGGTTGCCCGGACCGCGCAGCCGGCGCTCAGGCGCTGCACCTCGCTCGCGTAATTGGCAAGCGTATTGGGCGCCACCACCTGCACCGGGTGCAAGCACGATCCGTCCGAGAGGTGTACGAACGAAATTCCGGCCTTGGAATCGCGGCGGGTGCGCACCCAGCCTTTTAGCGTGACCGGCGCGCCTTGCGTGGCGCGTCCGGAAAGGATTTCGGCACAGGTGAGAAAAACCATTTCAGGGCGATGCTGAAAACAGTGAGTTGTGGCGCGAGGCGACCGCTGTTTCGTACTGTCCCGTAGAATGCGCGGACGAACGCTCGCCCCGGCAATCAAGACCTGCGGATGCCGGATTCTCGCACCGCGGAGCATGGTTTGAGTTAATCGGAGCTTCCTTGGCCATGTTTGATCGGAAAAGGGACATTGCGCAACAGTACCGGCTGCTATTTTAACCGGGGCGAGCTTCCCTGAAGATTCCCTTGCTGAACATTCGCGAATGACGTAAAGCGCCTCAAGGCGTCCCGGGCGGTGTTCGACAGCCTGACGACGATGGCGCTCGGCGTGCCGCTGGAGCACCGCTTCAAGGAGATGGTTTACCCGATCGCCAAGCACCTGCGCGGGGCGGACGTGTCGCCGGTCATGACCGTCGAGTCGGAGCAGTTGCCGGGCTCCGTGCAGATCTCCGGGCAAGGTGTGTCTTTCATTGCCGACAATCTCATCCGGCTTCGCTACGTGGAGATCGCGGGCGGTCTGGAGCGCGCCATTTCGGTGAAGGCGCATGGCATCAATCACCGCTCCGGGCTGCGCTCCATGACCATCGGTTCGAAGGGGATTCAGGTGACCACCGGCCGGTTCAATTCGATCGGCTGCTTCAGACCGTTGAGCAGGTCTCGCGATAGAAATCACCGGCTGGCGCCCGACGGCGCGCGGCGCTCGAATTCCTACGCTGCCTGCCGCCTGCCACGAACCACCCGCCGGAGCGCGCTGGCAAGCCCGAGCACTGCCGCCCCTGCCACCACGCCGAGCAGCGCATCGAGCAGGGCCGGCAGCACTGCCTTGAGCAGGCTGCCGGCGGCGGGAACGGCGCCGGCCGCGCGGGCCCCCGCGCCGATGAGTTCCGCGGCGGCGGGAATGCCGTGTGCGAGGATGCCGCCGCCCACCATGAACATGGCGGCGGTGCCGATGATCGACAGGCTTTTCATCATGGCCGGAGCCGCCACCAGGATCAAACGGCCGATGCGGCGCAGCAGTTCACGCGCCGCGCCCGCGCCGGGCAGCTCGCTCAGATGCAGCCCGCCATCGTCCAGCTTCACGATCCCCGCGACCAGGCCGTAGACACCGATGGTCATGATGAGGGCAATGCCGCTCATGACGGTGACCTGGGTGGCGAACGGCTCGGCCGCCACGATGCCGAGGGTGATGGTGATGATTTCCGCGGAGAGAATGAAATCGGTGCGGATCGCGCCCTTGATCTTGTCGCGTTCCAGCGTTACCAGGTCCACCTCGGGATTCGCCAGCGCCGCCACGTGCCCGGCGTGGCGCGCCTGGTCCTCGACTTTGTCATGCAGAAGGCGGTGCGCCAGTTTCTCGAATCCTTCGTAGCAAAGAAACGTACCGCCGAGCATGAGCAGCGGCGTCACGGCCCAGGGCGCAAGCGCGCTGATGGCGAGCGCCGCCGGCACCAGAATGAGTTTGTTGCGAAGCGATCCCTTGGCCACCGACCAGACCACCGGCAGTTCGCGATCGGCCTTGACGCCCGAGACCTGCTGCGCGTTGAGCGCCAGGTCGTCGCCGAGCACCCCGGCGGTCTTTTTCGCCGCGACCTTGGTCATGACCGAAACGTCGTCCAGCACGCTGGCGATGTCGTCGATCAGGGCGAGCAGGCTGGCGCCGGCCATTTCAGGCTGCCTCAGCGTGCGGGAATTTTTTCATTCACATCGAGCCCGATGGATGGCGTTTTCACGACGCATCATCCATCAAGCCGCTATCGCAGCGCCGCAAGACGCCACAAAGATATCACTTCGGCCGCGCGCGCCGCATGCAGAGAATCGCTCGAATCGGCGGCGCGCGGATGACGCGGTCTGGCGTCGGCGCGGCCCAGCACCTTGAGTCCGGCGATGTCAATGGCGGCGAGCAGGTCGGCGCGGGAACGCAGGCCAAGATGCTCGGCCAGGTCGGAAAGGACCAGCCAGCCCTCGCCCTGGGGCGCCAGATGCGCGGCCAATCCGCCGAGAAAGCCACGTAACATGCGGCTCTCCGGATCGTAGATCGAGCGCTCGAGCGGCGAGGTCGGCCGCCCCGGGAGCCATGGCGGGTTGCACACCGCCAGCGCGGCTTTAGCGCTGTTGCCGGCATCGGGGAACAGCTCGGCCTGGATCACCGCCACCCGATCGTCCAGCCCGAGCCGCGCCATGTTTTCCCGGGCGCAGGCGAGCGCGCGCGGATCCGCATCGGCGGCGGCGACCCGCGCCACGCCGCGGCGCGCCAGCACCGCGGCCAGCACCCCGGTGCCGGTGCCGACATCGAGGGCGACGTTCACGGACGCAAGCGCCGCGGGCCATGGCGTCTTCGCCACCAGTTCGATGTACTCGGTGCGCAGCGGCGCGAACACGCCGTAATGCGGATGAATCCGTTCGCCGAGCGCGGCAATCCAGATTCCGTTCTTGCGCCACTCATGCGCGCCGATCACACCCAGCAGTTCGCGCAGCGAAGCCACGCTGGGCTCCTGCGCGGGACCCCAGGCCTCGGCGCACGCCGAGCTGACATCGGGCGCGCGCGGCAGCGGCAGCGTGTGTGCCGCGGTGAATGGCAGCAACAACATGCCGAGGATGCGGGCGCGCTGCGCCTGCGCCAGGCGGTAACGATTGAAGAATTCCGTCTGCGAAAGCGGCATCGCCCTGTCAGCCTTTGCCGGTCTGCGAGCGGCGGCCCGCGCCCTGCTCTGCTCGATACGCCGTGCCAGCGCCTGCAGCAACTGTCGCGCGTTGTGGTAATCGCCGCGCCACAACATCGCGGTGCCTTCGCAGGCAAGGCGATAGGCGGCATCGCCGGTAAGGTGATCATCGGCAATGACAAGACGAACGGGCGGCGGCGCCGCGCTTTCGGAACGCCAGCGGGCCGAGCGGAGCTCGCCTTTTTCTTTCCAGTGGACGACAGGATGGCCGCTCATGGCGGGAACTACGCGAACTTCTCGTCCGCGCCAAGCTGGCGCCACTTGCCCTGGGGCAGGTCGCCCAGCATCACCTGGCCGATGCGCACCCGCTTCAGGCCCAGCACCTGCAGCCCGACCGCCTCGCACATGCGCCGGATCTGGCGTTTTTTTCCCTCGCGCAGTATGAAGCGCAGCTGATCGTCGTTCTGCCAACCGACCTTTGCCGGACGCAGCGCCTTGCCCTCCAGACGCAGGCCATGGTTGAGGCGCTGCAGCTCAGCGGCCGGCAACCTGCCGGCGCCGCTGTAGCGCACCCGCACCAGATACTCCTTCTCAACCTCGGACGCCTCGCCGATCAACTGTTTTGCGATGCGCCCGTCCTGGGTGAGCACCAGCAGCCCGGTCGAGTCGATGTCCAGGCGGCCGGCAGGCGCGAGACCGGACAGGTCCTGGCGCCTCATGGGTGCCACGCGCCCCTTCGCTCCCGGCGCCGGGCCCGGCGCGGCGCTCGCCGCCGCAACGCGCCATTGATTCTCCGGCGTCACCAGCACCGCCGCAGGCTGATAGCCATCCTCGGCCTGACCGCTCACGTAACCGATCGGCTTGTTGAGGATCACGGTGATCCGGCGCGCCTGCTGCGAACGCGCACGCCGGTCGATGTCGATGCGCTGATGCGCCAGCACCTTGAGGCCGAGGATGGCCACCGCGCCGTCCACCCGCACCCAGCCACGCCCGATCCACTCATCGGCTTCGCGGCGCGAGGCGAGGCCGAGTTCGCTCATGCGCTTGGACAGGCGGACGGGTTCGGGGGAGGTCATGAGTCAGGGCGAGTGGCTGCGCGGAATAGCACGCTACCGGGATATATTTATATTATTTTTGATAAAAAACGATGGCGCGGAGGCCCTTCCTGATTGGCTATTTACCAGATAAAGTATGGGATTATCGCGGCGTTTCCCGCATCTCCTGCGCTTCCTCATAGGGGACAAGAGAGTCCGGGATCCGGCGCTTACGGCTTGACGAACTTGAGCGTCATGCGGTCGCTCTCGCCGATGGCGAGATATTTTTCCCGATCGACGTTGCCGCGACGCAGCGACGGAGGCAGGGTCCAGACACCGTCGGCATAGTCCTTGGTGTCCCTGGGATTGGCGTTGACCTCGGATTTTGCAGCGAGCCGGAAGCCCGCCTTCTCCGCCAGTGCGATGACATAGCTCTCGGTCATGTAGCCGCTGCGCTTCATCTCCTCCAGTGTCGTCCCCTCGCGGGCACGGTGTTCCACCACCCCCAGCACGCCGCCCGGCTTGAGCGCGTCGAAGAAAGCGTTGAACATGGCCTGCTCATTGCCGTAGTCGGTTGCCCAGTTGTGCACGTTGCGAAACGTGAGCACCAGGTCCGCGGTGCCCCGGGGCGCAAGCGCGGTGTGTTGCGGCGCCTGCAGGCCCGTTACCACCACCCGGTCGTAGAGCGCCGGCTGCTTCGCCAGCTTGTCAAGATAGGCCTGGCGGCGCTCGCGCCGGTATTTGGAAAGCTGCTCATCGAAGTGGTAGTGCGCCGCGTAGTAACGGCCGCGCTGGCGCAGTGCGGGCGCGAGGATTTCCGAATACCAGCCGTCGCCGGGCCAGATTTCGGCCACGTGCATGTCCGGGCGGAAACCGAAAAACAGCAAGGTTTCCTTCGGGTGGCGGTACGGGTCGCGCGCCTTGAAAGCCGGGGTGCGATGCGCGCCGGCCATGGCCTGATCGAGCACCTGCGCCGCTTCGCCGGCTGATTGCGCCCCTGTGCTGATTGGCAACAGCGCCGACAACAGCAGTCCCGCGAAAATTCCCGAAAGCTTCATTGCCTGTTTCATGCCGGTCCTCGTTTATGGGGTTCGTCTCCGCAATGATCGCATTTACCGGACGCCGGCGAAACCGGCGCGATACGGGAAAGCGCTTCGCATCGCCGATAATGCCGGGGCCACCCTGTTTTCCCTTCCCTCCCCTTCACGGCAACCCGAAGGACCGGCAGGTGAAGTTATCCGTACTCGACAATCCACCTCGGCACAAGGCCACAGCCGGCACGAGGCGATCCGGAGGGTGAAGGCGCGCTCGCGGCTGAGATCGGGCGGCAGACCAAGCTGTCCCTGCCCGATGCGCTCGCGCGGCGCCGCCAGCAGCTTGCCGCGAAACAGGGGCATCAGCACGAGCGCCGGCGGGAAGTGGCTGCGCCGCGGCGCGACCCAGGCACCGGAATCGTCCAGTCCGCCGTCGGCCGCCAGCACGTGCAGGTGCGGATGCAGCGACAACGAACGGCCCCAGGTGTGCAGCGCCGCGAGGAACGCGGGCTTGGCGCCGAGGTATTTCGGATCGCCGAGCAACTCCAGGAGCACCGAGCGCACCGTCTCGAACAGCAGCGCGGCCATGCTCGCGCGGTTCCAGCGCCACAGATCGTTCAGATCGTGCGGCATGGTGAAGATCAGGTGGTGGTGCGCTCTGGCGAGCAGCCGTTCGCGCTGGCGCGCCAGCCACGCCTCGGTCGCCATCGCCTGGCACTGCGGACAGCCGCGCTGGTGGCGGGAGTTGTAGAACGCCCGCTCCATGTGCCCCGCCGGGCAGCGGCGCACGTGCCCGCCGAGTGCCGCGGTGCGGCAGCTTGAGATCCAGTACGCGGCCCGGTGAACATACAGCGGCACGCGCCGGCGCGCCGCGTAGGCCTCAAAGTGTTGCTGAAAAATTCCCCGCAGCGTGCATTCCATGGGCCTTTAACGCACGCGCTGCCGGTTGCGAGGACTCCCCCGGCGCAGCCGGGCTCGTGCAACGTCCGCGTTGAAGGGCGCGCAGCTTTATACGTGTCCCTTCGAACGTGCAGTTAGGGGTCGCGAATGGTGTTGCGCGTAGGCATCGAGCAGACGACGGATCATGCGCTGATATTGAGTGCCGTGTCTTTCGGCTTCACGTTTGAAGAACTCAACGCTGCGCTTGGATAGGGCAAGCGTAATCTTCACACCCTCTTCGTTTAATACCAAATCTTCCGGTTTGGGTAGAAAGTCAGGAACGACCTTCAGTTTTCCCAGTGGTTCGTTCGTGTATTTGATTTTCGCGCTCATAGATTCGTTTGCCTTTGCGCCAATATCCGGCGCCAATTATGCGGATCACGCTCTCGCGATACGTGAAACGTACGGTCATGACCCCTTCTCCAATCTGGCCAAAGCAGTAGTGGCGCGTTTCAGTGGAGCCGTGCGCCAAATCCTCGGCGATTACGCGTTTGGGATCAAGAAACGCGACTTGCGCCTCGGCGAAGGACACACCGTGTTTCGATTGGTTCTCTACGTCCTTCTTGGAGTCCCATTCGAATCGAGTGTCAGCCATTTGCGAAGCGTAGCACAGATATGGCTATGTAGCCATATTCACGTATGGCGAGGAAGGTGGTTGAACGCGACCTCTAGACAGAATGGCTTCCCAATAGCGGGTGGCCCGCCTCCGCGATACCGTGGATTGCGTGGCGAGCCACGCCGAGCCACATGGTGCGCACGGCGGCGTCAACCGAGAGGAG
>Ga0080064_1008066_pt1 | contig 10214 bp, 9 predicted proteins | sample Subgrocontami54m_FD_69260 | JGI IMG/M metagenome (GOLD analysis project Ga0080064, IMG submission 69260) | Subsurface groundwater microbial communities from S. Glens Falls, New York, USA - GMW46 contaminated, 5.4 m (SPADES assembly) (version 2) ... | reverse complement strand
TTCTTGCCGGCGTATTCCGCCTGCGAAAAGCTCCCCTGTCGCTGCATCGCCCCGCCCCCGTCCCCCCGGACTGGCCGATTCTACCCGATTTGCAGCGGTTTATTCAGTGTTTCCTTAATGATGCTTCAGCACATTGTAGATATTCAAGTTTCCCTGAAATCCTTGCGTCGACAACACGAACAACGCATCCGCTGATTGCTCCAACAGTCGTGCTTCGCCGTTGATGGGTAAGTCGTTCCATCGCATCGGAAATCTCCGCGAACTCTATCTCGCCATCCGTTACGATCAGTGGTTCTGCCCGAAACGTACCGTCGGCTAGCTGAATCTGTCGTATTTGGGGAGGACAGTAAGGGCGCCGCAATTTGAGTAGTTGGGCGTATTCTGCCGCATCGCCGATGTAGGCGCGGCTGCAATACCTAACGCCCTTACTCGTGATGTGTGCAAGACGTTTTCCGGTGAGAATAAGTTGCAAAACAAGGAACTCACAATCAGGAACGTCTTCATTGTCACTTGCTTCGACAGCCTGTCTGTAAATTCTAAATAGTTGTTCAGGTACATTGTACGCCGGATTGACGACGATTACTGTAAGTATTTGTTTAATCATGGCAAGTGCCACCGAGACGTCACCGGCAAACGCAATGGCAGTATTTTCATCAATAATCTGGATTTTTAATGCATGCGATTGACCATTTACGATACCCACGCGATCCTTAAACTCATACTCGAAGCTCAACAGCGTATCGGCCACCAAAAAGCCGATATCTGCAGTTGCACCCGCCACAACGAGGGTCATGGATTCCCTCGTGCCAATTACTAACTGCCCTACCACCCCAGCGCGTAAGCAGCGCGGCGGGGGTCGGCGCCGGCTTCCATGACGCCGCGTTTGCGATCGGATTTGATCGCGCACACCGCGCCGGCGAGCCAGGCGAAATCGGGCCAACGCTCGATCTTGTGCCCCCTCTGCGCCAGATCCTCCGCCACCGCGTCCGGGAAGCGGCCCTCGAGGTTGAGGCGGCCGGGGTAGTAGTCATAAGGCGCGAACGACGACGGATAACTGTAGCTGGCGAAGCGCGGGTTCTCGATCGCGCTCTGCACGTCCTGGCCATGCACGAACACGTTGAGCAAGACCTGCAGCATCGCCTGGGTCTGCACGTCGCCGCCCGGGGTGCCGAACGGCAGGAACTGGTCGCCGCCCTTGATCGCCAGGGCCGGGTTCGGGGTCAGGCGGGGGCGCTTGCCGGGCGCGACCCCGGCCGGGTGGCGCGGGTCGGGCCGCGATTGCGAGCCGCGCGACGACGGGATCAACCCGGTCCCCGGCACCATCGGCGAGCCGTAGGAGCCGTCGCTCGGCGTCGCCGAGAACAGATTGCCCCAGCGGTCGGCGGCGCAGACATAGGACGTATCGGGCTCGGGGAACACGTTTTCCGGGCTCGGCTGGAGCCGCGGCGCCACGCCGCCGAGCGACCCGGCGAATTCGCCGGGAGGCGGCATCTCCGGCCACGCCTTTCGCGAGTCGATCAGTTTGCGCCGCTCAGCCGCGTATTCGGACGATATCAAGGTCGCCAATGGCACCTCGCCGAACGCCGGGTCGGTGTAATAGGCCTCGCGATCGGCGAAGGCGAGCTTCAACGCCTCGGTCAAATGGTGGACATAGGCGGCGCTGTTCTGCCCCAATGCCCCGAGATCTGTGCCTTCGAGCAAAGCCAAAGTCTGCAACAGGGTCGGCCCCTGGCACCAGGCGCCACAGGTGAACACTTCGAGGTCGCCAAAGCGGCGGCTTTCGGCGGGCCCGACCGGCGAACGGTAATCGGCGAGGTCCTCGGCGGAGAGAAGGCCGCCCTCTTGCCGCATGAACGCGACGATCTTCTTGGCGATGTCGCCGCGATAGAACGCGTCGCGTGCCGCCGCGAGCCCGGCGTCGCGCCCCCGTCCCGCCGCGGCCTTCTCCTCGTCGATCATGTATTGCAACGAACCGGCCAGATCGGTCTGGCGGAACACCTCGCCAACCTCCGGCGGATGCCCGCCGGGCAGGAACACCGCCGCGCTCGACGGCCAGCCGGCATGGCGCTCGGCATGCCGCTTCAGGCTGTCGGCCATCAGTGGGTACATCGGGAACCCTTCGCGCGCGAGCCGGGCCGCCGCCGCCGCCACGTCGCCAAAGCTCATCGTGCCGTAGCGGCGCAACGCGGTGATCCAGGCGTCGGGCGCCGCCGGAACCACCGTGCGCAACACGCCGAGCGGGATCTTGCCGCCGTGGTGTTTCATGAACAATTCGGGGTCGAGCGCCCTCGGCCAGGTGCCGAGCCCGGCGATCGTCACCACCTCGCGCTGCTCGGCCAGGTAGATCATGATCGGCGCGACCCCGGCGACGTCGACCAGATCGATCTGCAACACGCCGAGCGCGATGCCGGCGGCGACCCCCGCGTCGATCGCATTGCCGCCCGCCTGCAAGATGTCGAACCCTGCGGTCGCGGCCAGATAGTGCCCGGCGGCGATCGCGTGGCGGGTGACGGCTATGGTCGGACGATGGGCGTTGCTGGCGGCGGTGGCAGGCATGGCGAGCCCTCCCGAGGCGATGTCAGAATATCCTATGCCCGCGTGGGGCGGGTTAGAAGAAGAATGGCTGGCCGGGGATCGCCTACGGCCGCTTGGGCCGGCCGGGGCCGGGATAAGTGTGCTCGGTCCCGGGGAACCGCCCCTGGCGCACGTCCTCGGCATATTCGCGCGCGGCGGCGCGGATCTCGCCGCCGAGTTCGCGGTAGCGCTTGACAAATTTCGGGGTGAAATCCGAGAACAGGCCGAGAAGATCGTCGGTCACCAGAATCTGCCCGTCGCACGACGCCGAGGCGCCGATCCCGATCGTCGGGATCGCGACGGTTTCGGTCAATTCGCGCCCGATGCTTTCCGCGACGCCCTCGATGACCAGCGAAAACGCGCCGGCATCGGCGATCGCCACCCCGTCGGTGACGATCTTGGCGCGCTCGGCCTCGGCGTGGCCGCGCGAGCGGTAGCCGCCGAGCGCGTTGACCGCCTGCGGGGTCAATCCGACATGCCCCATGACCGGGATGCCGCGCCGGCAAAGGAACTCGACCGTCGCGGCCATCTCCTCGCCGCCTTCGACCTTGACCGCGGCGCAGCCAGTCTCGGCCAATACCCGGGCGGCGGCGCGGAACGCCTGCTCGGGCGATTCCTGGTAGCTGCCGAACGGCAGGTCCACGACGATCAGCGCGTGCCGCGTCGCCCGCACCACCGCCGCGCCATGCGCGATCATCATGTCGAGAGTGATCGGCAAGGTGCTGTCATAGCCGTAGATCACCATCGCCAGGCTGTCGCCGACCAGCAGCAGATCGACCGAATCGTCGAGCGCGCTCGCGACCGGGGCGGTGTAGGCGGTCAGACACACCAATTTATCGCCGCCCTTGCGGGCGCGGAACTGGGTCACCGACAGGCGCTTGGGCCGAGCCTCGACGCTCATGGCTTCCTCGATCGTGGGTTCGGGCAGGCGACGCGTAACAGATGGCGATGCGTAACAGATACCGGGCATCCCGCAAACATCCTGCGCTCGCCTATTTCACCAGGGCAAGCGCGCGCATAGAGTTGGCCCGACAATCGCACGGGGGCGATCATGGCCGATTACGACCTCGTCATCCGCGACGGCACCGTGGTGACCGCCGCCGACACCCAACATTGCGACATCGGCGTCAGGGACGGGACCGTCGCCACGCTGGGCCGCGGGCTCGGCCCCGGCACGCGCGAAATCGACGCCAGCGGGCGGCTGGTGCTGCCCGGCGCGATCGACAGCCATTGCCATATCGAGCAGCGGTCGGGCTTCGGCGTCATGTGCGCCGACGATTTCCACAGCGCCACCGTGGCGGCGGCGTTCGGCGGCACGACGACGGTGATCCCGTTCGCCGCCCAGCATCGCGGCCAGTCCTTGCGGGCGGTCGTCGCCGAATATCACGAGGCCGCGGCGCCAAAGGCAGTCATCGACTACGCCTTTCACCTGATCATCACCGATCCGACCGAGCAGGTGCTCGGCCAGGAACTGCCCGCCTTGATCCGCGACGGCTACACCTCGTTCAAGATCTACATGACCTATGACGCGATGCGGGTCGACGACCGCCAGATGCTCGACATCCTGGCCCTGGCGCGGCACGAGGGCGCGCTGGTCATGGTCCACGCCGAGAACCACGACATGATCCAGTGGCTCACCGACCGGCTGCTGGAGCGCGGCCTGTCGCAGCCGCGCTATCACGCGGTGTCGCACGCCAGGCTCGCCGAGGGCGAGGCGACTAACCGCGCGATCGCCTTGTCGCAACTGCTCGACGTGCCGCTGTTGATCGTCCATGTCTCGGCCGCGGAGGCGATCGCGGTGATCTGCGGCGCCCAGACAAGGGGGCTCAAGATCTACGGCGAGACCTGCCCGCAATATCTGTTCCTGACCGCTGACGACATCGGCATGGATCTCGAAGGCACCAAATTCTGCTGCAGCCCGCCGCCGCGCGACAAGGCGGCGCAGGAGGCGGTGTGGACCGGGCTCGCCAACGGCACCTTCCAGGTGTTCTCGTCGGACCACGCGCCCTATCGCTACGACGCGACCGGCAAGTTATTGAAGGGCGACAAGACCACGTTCAAAGACACCGCCAACGGCGTCCCCGGCATCGAACTGCGCGTGCCGCTGTTGTTCTCGGAGGGCGTGCGCAAGGGAAGGATCGACATCAACCGCTTTGTCGCCTTGACCGCGACCAACCACGCCCGGCTCTACGGGCTCTACCCGCGCAAGGGCACGATCGCGGTCGGCGGCGACGCCGACCTGGCGATCTGGGACCCCGAGCGCGAGACCACGATCACTTGGGACATGCTCCACGACAATGTCGGGTATACCCCGTACGAGGGCATGAAATTGACCGGGTGGCCAGTGACCGTCATCTCGCGGGGCCGCGTCGTCGTCGAGGACGGCAAGCTCAACGCCGAGCGCGGCAGCGGGGTGTTCCAGCCCTGTGCATTGTCCGACATGGCGAAACCCCTCGTCCGCCCCGAACCCGAGCTGGAATTCGCCGCCGCCGCCGGCGCGCCGCTGGTGTGAGCGAAACGTAGGGCGGAAAAGCGCAGCGCATTCCGCCGCTAATCGGCAACGGAATCAAAACCGGCGGAATACGCTTTCGCTATTCCGCCTTACAGGTCATGGGAGGCCATAATGCCCCGCAAACTTCGCGCCGCCGTGGCCCAGCTCGGGCCGATCCATCTCGCCGACAGCCGCGGCGCGGTGGTCAAGCGGCTGATCGCGCTGTTGCGGGAGGCGCACGGCCAGGGCGCCAAATTCGTCGTATTTCCCGAGCTGGCGCTGACGACGTTCTTTCCGCGCTGGTGGATGACCGACCAGGCGGAGATCGACCGCTTTTTCGAAAGCCAGATGCCGAGCCCCGAGACCCAGCCATTGTTCGAGCTGGCCCGCGATCTCGGCATCGGGTTTTATCTCGGCTATGCCGAACTGACCGAGGAGGCCGGCCGGCCGCGCCACTACAACACCTCGATCCTGGTCGCACCCGATGGCCGGATCGTCGGGCGCTATCGCAAGATTCACCTGCCCGGGCATTCGGAACACCTGCCGGACGCGCCGTTCCAGCACCTCGAAAAGCGCTATTTCGATGTCGGCAACGAGGGGTTCAAGGTGTGGCGCATGCTCGATTCGGTGGTTGGCATGTGCATCTGCAATGACCGGCGCTGGCCCGAGACCTACCGGGTGATGGGGTTGCAGGGGGTCGAGATCGTCGCGCTCGGCTACAACACCCCGACCGAGAACATCCACCATCCCGAGCCATTGCACCTGCGCATGTTCCACCACATCCTGTCGTTGCAAGCCAACGCCTACCAGAACGCGGCCTGGGTACTGGCGGCGGCGAAAGCCGGCGCCGAGGACGGGTTCGGCATGATCGGCGGCTCTGCCATCGTCGCCCCGACCGGCGAGATCGCCGCCCAGGCTTTGAGCGAGGACGACGAAGTAATCGGCGCGACCCTCGACCTCGAACTCGGCGAGTACCTAAGACGCACGGTGTTCAATTTCGAAAAACACCGCCGGGTCGAGCATTACGGCCTGATTACCGCGCGCACCGGCGCGAAGACGGAGGTTTAGGGCGGATTCCGATCACATCGGCTCAGGCCGTGCCGGCCCCTCGCCCTCCCACGCCTGCGGCGCGGGCTAGGTCGTGCCCCCTTACCCGTTTTGTACGAGAATAGACGAGCTTCTGGGCCCGGCTCCGCGAATTCAATAATCGCGGCGCCCGGTCCGGAGGCGGACGACGCCCATCATCATGATGTGCATTCCGGCGAGGCTGCTGGCGCCGGCAAAGGCCATGAACAAACCTGCTAGAACGCTCTCGGTCATCTGGTAGCATGGCGTCAGAACCAGCACCGACATGAGCGCGATGCCGATCGCGTATTCATCGATCCGCTTTTCCAACTTCTCGCACCGCCAGCGGAGCTGGCCTTCGTTCTCACCGCCGATCGGCGTCATCCCTGCCTCCCGTTCGGAGCGCACACCACTTTGGAGACCTTCCGCGACCGCGGGGAGGTCGGGGGGAGGGGCTAGCATTGGCGATCAACCTGGACGAAAGCGAAACCTGAGCTAGAATCGCTGGCGTCAGCCTCCCGCCGCCTCCATCTTTTCGTCATCCCGGCGAAGGCCGGGATCCGTGGCGGGGGTGGATCCCGGCCTTCGCCGGGATGACGACAGTAGGATGACGATTGTAGGATCACGCGTTGCCGCGGGCCTCGCGCCACAGACCGAGTTTTTCCTGGACTGGGCGGTCGGAAAAGCTGAACAACACCACCTCGCTCCGCGCATGGTGCGTGTGCGGCATCCAGCTCGGCACGACAAAGATATCCCGCGGCCCCCAGCGCAACACCGTGTCGCCGATGCGGGTTTCGCCCTCGCCCTCGACTGCGACAAAGACGGTGCCGTCCGTCGAGCGGTAGGGCTGGGTGGCGAACCCCGCCGGCAGGAACTGGATGAACGTGCCGATCGTTGGCATCGCCGCCTCGCCGCTGGCCGGGTTCACATAGCGCAGTTTGTGACCGTGATAGGGATCGGGGTCGCCGTTGCGGCCGAGCGCGTCGAGCGCCTCGCGGCTGCGCGCGTAGGGATAGTTGAACACCGGCGAGGTTTTGACCTCGGGTCTCCAATCCACAGGCAGCAGATTATGGCCATAGCGAGCGAAGCTGTCGCCTTCGGGCCGCGCGATCGCCTGCATGTCGTCGGCCGCCGCCTCGGCGAAGCTGGCGTTCAGCAATTTGACGAGCTGGATGTCGAGCCCGTCGAGCCACACCATCGGCTCGTCGGTCTCGTTGCCGTGGTCGTGCCAGGTCCAGGACGGGGTGATCACGAAATCCCCCGGCTGCATCGCCGTACGCTCGCCGTCGACCGCGGTGTAGGCGCCGTGCCCCTCGATGATGAAGCGCAGGGCCGACTGGCTGTGACGGTGCGCCGGCGCGATCTCGCCGGGCATGATCAGTTGCAGCCCGGCGAACAGCGAGCCGGTGATCGACGCCTCGCCGCCGAGCCCCGGGTTCATCAGCATCAACACCCGGCGCGTCGCCTCCCGTGCGGTGATCAGCCCGCCCGACTGCATCAGATACGGCCGCACCTCGCGATAGTGCCAGATCGCCGGCACGCATGCCGGCTTCGGCTCCGGTGTGACGAGGTTGTGCATCTGCTCCCAAAGCGGAGACAGATTGGCCGGCGCGATGCGCTCGTAGAAAGCCTGCCGTTCCGGGGTGCGCGCCGGCGTGACCTCGCCCGCCATCGCGGCGCCCTCGCCTACTCGGCGGCCTCGCGGCGGCGCTCGCCGAGGATGAACCCGATCTTGGCGAGGTCGGCCAATAGCGCGGCGGATTGCGCCTCGCTCAGCCGCTCCATCGGCGGGCGCACCGCGGCCCAGTCCGGGTCGTGGTGGAAATGCGCGACGATCCGCTTCAACGCTGGCACCATCGGATAGGCCTGGATGGTCTTGCGCGCGAGGGTGATCTCGGCCTGCAACGCATCGGCCTGCGGCGTCCGCCAATTTTGGTAGACATTGCGGATGCCGGGCACGTTGACGTTGCCCGAGGCGGTGATGCAGCCGACCGCGCCGTTGCGCAAACCGTCGAGCAGAAACACCTCCGAGCCGGGGAAGATGCCGAAACCGGGGAAGGCGTCGAGCAGGGCCTTGGTGTTGGCCCAGTCGCCTGAGCTGTCCTTCAAGCCGACGACGGTGGCGGGATAGGCCTTGATCAGCCGCCCGACGAGATCGAGGGTGAACGGAATCTGGGTCTGCGGCGGGATGTGATAGAGGTACATCCGCAACGCCGCCGAGCCGACCTTGTCGATCACGGCGGAAATAAAGTCGTGGACGCCGCCGTCGGTCATGCCCTTGTAGTAGAATGGCGGCAGCATCAACACGCCGCCGCAGCCGTGGCCGACCGCGTGGCGGATCAGGGTCGCCGCCTCGGTGATCGAGCAGGCGCCGGTCCCCGGCATCAGCTTTGCCGTCGGGATGCCGGCGGCGACGAGGCGGTCGAGCAGTGCCATGCGCTCGCCCGCCGACATCGAGTTGGCTTCGCTGGTCGTGCCGAAAATCGCCAGCCCGTCGGCGCCCTGGTCCAACAGCCAGCGGCAGAACGCGATAAAGCGCCCGGCATCGGGCTCGCCGTCGGCGGTGAACGGGGTCAGGACCGGGACCAGTACCCCGGCGAAAGGCTGCGACGCCATGCGATTGCTCCTCGACACGAAGATCAGGAAAGGGGCCTCAGCCGGTTGCCGAGCTGGATCGTATCGATCTGCCCGTCCCAGTAATCGACCAAGGCTGCTTCATTAAGCGACAGCCACCGAAATACCGCCCGCTCGTCATCGGCAGCCAAGCGGCCGGTAATGATGCGGGGAACCGGTCGAACCCCGACCACCGCGGTGTCGGCCGGGTTCATCTGGTTACCGTGGGTCATATGGACCTCGATGCGGACATCGTGGCGCGCGTTTCCGCGCGGGCTGACCCACACGGTCATCGGCAGCCCGGTCGTGCACGGAAAAAGGTTCGCCATCTCGAAGAGGTCCCGATCGGCCGCAATGGCACTCTCTTCCGGGAGAACCTCGTTCGCATCCATCGACCCGTCCTAACTCGCTCTCCCCTCGCCCTCCCGCTACGCAGTCCCCCCTCCCCGCACGCGAGGGAAGAGGGAGGGGTGAGGATCCTTGTCCAGTTACACCGTCTGCAGGATTTTGTCCTCGGTGATGTCGGGCGCCAGGATCTGGTGCCAGTCGGCATCGCGCGCCAGTACCTCCTCGCCAGCATGGATCGTGTAGTAGCTGGTGCCGGTGCCGGCCGGGGCGCCGCCGGCCTCGACCGTCTTGACCGCCTGGCGCAACAGCCGCCGCGCCTGGATGATCGCCTTGTCGGCCGGGCCGAGATGCTCTTTCGAGCGGTCGACGATCGGTCCCATGCTCTCCTGCAGGGCGCGATCCTGCTGGTTGATGCCGTCGATGCCGGTATAGCTCTCGGTGCGCTGCACGGCGCGGTCGAGCCCGTAGCCGTTGGACCGGTTCTGCAACGACCGGAAGGTCTTTGGATCGACGTGGAGCGGGCCGTTGCCGAGGCCGCGTTCGAGCCGATCTTCCGCGGTCAATTCGCCCTCGGTGGTGCTGTAGACCCAGTTGTAGACCATGCAGTTGTAGTCGTCGATCGGCACCCAGATATGGCCGGCGTCGAGCGGCAACCCGCTCTCCGAGCGCGACGGCCGGATCTGGTGGAACGGCAATATGAAATGGTAGGTGCGGACATGGATGTCCGAGTCGCCGAGCGGGCGAACGCCAGCATAGAGGTAGCCGTAATCGGTGATGTCGACCACGAGGTTCGGCGCCTTGCCGCGCACGAACGGGCTCGACGGCTTGATCCCGCCGCGGGTCGAGTTATCGGTCAACAGCCGATGCAATATCGGCGCGTGCGAGGTGTCGATGCCGCCCTCGAGCGCCTGCAGCCAATTGCATTCCTCGATGACCTTGGTGACGTGACGGCGGCCCTCGGGCGCCTGGGTCCAGGCGAATTTGGGCGGCGCCGGCATCTTTTCGGCCGGACCCATATAGGCCCAGACGATGCCGCCGAGCTCGACCGTCGGATACGCGGTCAGGTGCACCTTGTGCTTGAACTGCTGCTCCTCGGGCTCGTTGAGTTGATCGGTGCAGGTGC
>Ga0080064_1008064_pt1 | contig 10218 bp, 4 predicted proteins | sample Subgrocontami54m_FD_69260 | JGI IMG/M metagenome (GOLD analysis project Ga0080064, IMG submission 69260) | Subsurface groundwater microbial communities from S. Glens Falls, New York, USA - GMW46 contaminated, 5.4 m (SPADES assembly) (version 2) ... | reverse complement strand
CCACGGATACGGTCCCAGGAAACCGGTAAATTGTAAATGCAGTGCGCGCGGCCGGTAGCGCGAGAGAATCCGCCGCAGATCACTGACCGGCCGCCAAGCCAGTTCCCATGAGTTGGGAATGACCTCGATCACAACATTTGGCAGCGAGAGGAACTCACGGACCGGCTCCGGCGGAGCCGACGCGAAACACACCACGCTGCGCCACCCGGCCTGGCCCAATTGCAACGACAATTCGCGCACCGAATGTTCGCCGTTTCCAATGCGCATCGGCTCGATGCCCATTACGGAAACAGCGGTTGGCGGCTGTAACTCCTCCGCCACTCAATTAACACTCGCTATATGCAGCAGCTCTTTCTCTTCCGCGCTGCAGCGGCGCTCGAAGCAGCATCCACCTTGCCACCAGGCCGGCCTGTTTTCCCAGATCTCTCGAATTCCCTTCTCCTTGACGTTGCCCACTGGGGGCATTCCCCAACAGGTCACCACATCCCCATTGGGATTGAACTGCAGGTTCACCAGCGCCGCGCATTGGGCTTTCTTCTCGTGCGCGCTGTGCGACTGAACCGCTACGCGCAGAGAGGCCGGATCGCGGAAGTACCGAATCATCGCTTCGAGCTGCGCGTAGCTGTTATCGATGTGATACCCATCGTGTTTCATCTGGATCAACTGCTGCACCACGCGCACTGCTTTTCCGGTATCCTTCGGCCAGTTGGGACTGGTCAGGAACCAGTCCGGATCCTCCGGCGTATTGTAGTTCTGCTCGATCGACTGGAAGAAGCTGTGCATCCCCTCCTGGCGCGTGTACTTCGGAACTTCGCACACACTATCCAGATTTTGATCCATAACAACCGTTTTTATGCGCAGATCGTACCCTAAAGCATGCTCTTTACGCATGGTCTGGAGCAGATTGATGGTCCGCGTCGTTTTCTCGAAAAAATTCGGGCGGCCACGCACCAATGTATGCGCCTCCCCAATGCCATCCAGTGACAGAGTAATCCGCGACGGATTGGCCATCGCCAATCGTTCCACCCGCTTCAACTCGTCCCAGTAGCCATGGGTCAAAAACTCGACAGCCAATCCACTCCGCGAGGCATGTGACACCAGATCCGGCGCGTAGGGCTTCAATAACGCTTCCCCTCCGCTGAAGAAAATCGACACTGGCCCCAGCCACTGCCGCAAGTCCGTCAAAACCTGCTTCCATTCTTCCAACGTCGGACTATCGTCATGGCCCTTGTTCTTCCAGATATCGCAGTGCAAGCAGCGTGCATTGCAAATGTTGGTCAACATGATCCCGATCGATACAGGCCGGCAGTACGATGCCAAACGGCCTCCAGCCACACCGCGCAAACGGTAGTTGACGCCCTGATATACCCGCCGGTAGAGATTGTCCAGCATGTTGCTCCTATTATGACGGATCTGTCCCGATCGGAGCAATACGTTCCCCCGTGCCGTTCATTGTCGCCAGCAGCTAAACAATAGTAAAGACTTGGACATCCCGGCCCGGCGGACGGCGGCGAGTTCTTTCTCTATGATCCGGCAGGGCTTATTGGACCTGATTTCAGTCACATAGGGAAACTCGAAACCGGCGGCTGTGTTATATCGTATGTTAAGGTTGGGGATCGGAACGGATCATGAGGATTTTCAGTAATTACCGGCTGGCCTTGGGTTTGTTCCTGTTGCCTCCGGCCGCCGTGCTGGCGCAAACGCCGCTCAACGTAACCCCGCGCGAAATTCGCCTGCAGATGGTGCAGGGCGGCCCTCTGGCCGGGAGCCAGACGATTTCCGTCTCCGCCCCGGCCGCGTGGCAGCTCACCCTGGGAGACGGCTCGCGTGACATGCTGCAGTTGAACAAGGATAAAGGCACGGGGACTGATTCCGTCATCGTCGCGCTGGTCGACTGGTGGTCAGGTGGCCGGGCGCCAGGCGTCTACGAACAGACGCTCGCCTTTTCCCTGACCAGTTCGCCTCAGACGCAGCAAACAGTCCGCATCATTCTTACCGTCGTCGCAAAACTGCCCGATCCGCGATTCACCTACCTCGGCGGCCCCACCGGCTGCCGCGCTGTGGAAGGATATCCCGACAGCGCTACCTGTGAAGTTCCCGATGAACGGCCCGCCGGCCGCTTCACACCGCCCGGTGTTGGGCAAACCTATACCGATCCTAATTTCGGCGCGCAAGTGCGCGTTCTCACAGCGCCTCGCTCCAACCACGGGTACTCCACGCCCAGCGCCATCAGCGCCAACAATCGTTATGCCCTGCTCTTCCAGGAGAACGAAAATACGCGTGTGGTCGATTTCAAAACAGGCCAGATGGTGCGTAGCGGCTTGGGTTTCTCTTTTGAGGGCGCGATCTGGGATGCCCGGCTGGAAGACGCGCTCTATTTCCTGGAAGGTCCCCGCGTCCGGCAGCACAGGGTCACCAGCAACCAAACGGAGACTGTCTTCGACTTCGGAGCCGCGCCCTACCGTTTCACCCGTATCAGCACCGGCGGCACCGGCGACGGATCCAAGGACAACTGGATCTCCGTCTACGCTCCCGATCAACAGCAGATCTGCGCGCTGTCGATCGACACCCGTACCGCCTACTGCGCCAGCTATACCGGCATCGTCCAAGGCAATCTGACCATCGACTACCCTCTGATGACCAAAGGCCCCGACAAAGGGAACGGCAAACGTTATGTGCTGCTGATGTCGGCTCCTGTCATGCTGGTCTTCACGGTCAACGAACCTGCTAAGAAACTGGACTTTGCCTACCGGGGAGGCGAGCTCTTAACGAGCAATGGCAACCGCGACGGCGTCTGTGACACCGGCGAACCCTGCCTGAGCAATCCTCACGCCGACACCGTGGAAGACTCCGCCGGCTTACAGTATCTGATTACAGCCGCCGAATCTTCGGTTCCTTGCGAATTCGGCATCGTCGCCTATCAGTTGAACAGGGAAGACAAGCCCGGCCTGCCGGTTGAGCTCGGCGGCGGATTGCGGCGCGTTATGCGTCTATACCGCTGTGGCGGCCAGGCGATATGGGCCGACCTTCATATAGGCTGCGCGAAACTTTCGCCGCAATGCGCTGTTTCGATCGGTTATAACAGCTTCGGCTTCCAATACCCGGCCAACAGTACGGCCGCCATCAACCACACACCACACGTCGGCGAAGTCCTGGTAATCAAAAACCTTACCGAGGTACGGCGGCTGTTCATGCACCGTAGCCTGGCTCTCAATTCCGAGCCGGCCAATTCTTACTGGACCTCTCCTCGCGCCTGCATGTCCCCTGATGGCTCTTATGTGATGGCCGATTCCAATTTCGGTGAGGCTAACCGGCATCGTGTCATCGTCGTCGAAACCGGCACCGGCGCCGCCAGCTTGGGTGCGCCCGCCGTCAACGCCGCCAGCCTCGAAGCCCCCGTGTCGCCCGGGTCTTTTGTCACCATGCTGGGCAACAATCTGGCCAACTGCTACCAAAGCGCGACAGAATTTCCGTTTCCCGAGTCCATTTGCGATACCACGGTCGAGTACGGGGGAAACAAAGCGCCCCTTCTTTATGCCAGTCCGGGACAAATAAACGCGCTCATGCCAGACAGCGTCCAGGTGGGCATGCAAACTCAGGTTGTCGTGAAGAGGGGTTCGGGAGCGGACGAAAAAGTCACCGCGATCATACCAGCCGCCTCAATTGTCAACGCCGCCCCAGCCATCTTCACCTATCAATTGAGCGATAAAAAAATCCGGGCCGTCATGCAAAACCCCGATGGGTCACTGAACGGCCCCACCGAACTGCTGGCCAGCAGCCGCCCGCTCCGCCTCAATGAGATTGGTGTTATCTATGCCAACGGACTTGGGCCAACGTCTCCCCAGCCGGACCTCAACACCCTGGCGCCCGCGGAGGAACCCTTTGCGCGCGTGACGGCGGAGACTTACGTAATCGTCAACGGCACCCCGCATCAGGTCCTATACGCCGGCCTTACACCACTATCCTCCCGTCTGTTCCAGATTAATTTTCAACTCAACCCCGCCACTCCGATCAGCACCGGTTCAGACAATCAAATCTGGCTCTCCGTCGATGGGCGCGAGAGTCCCCGCCTGAACGTGTCGCTTCTTCCGTAAAACCGGAAACAGCACAAAGCCGGTGCTCCATAAACCGGACGCAGGAATCTTAGCCGCGCGAAGAAGCCGGGCTCCGAGGAACCGCAACAGGACCAGCAAGCCTCACCGCCGAATAGGCGAAGTCCCGACGCTTCAACTTCAGCCGTTTCACCAGGAACCTTCGGGCCAATACCAGGGGAGGCCAACGGTGCTTCTTCCCGTCCACGATGGACCATTCCCCAAACCCGCTCAACGTATGGATCCCGTCGGGATAAGGTCCGTTCGGATCCGGCTGGATCCGCCGCACGACCGTTTCGCGAAACGTCTTCCTGGTCAACTCATCGATGCGATTGATGCACATGGCGGCGCCATAACTGGCCCTGCCATCCTGCGCGGGGCGGTACAAACTACCCTGATGCCAGAAGAGATTGCCCGCCGGACGTGTCCCGCTTATGTCCGTCTTGACCGGATTGCCGACATGCGATTCCCACGGTCCGAACAGGGACGGGGCGTGCCACAGGTAGAGCGACCAAGGTCCGCACCCATCCAGGCCAGAATGCATCAGCCACCAGGTGTCGCCCTGCCGGAACACAGTCGTGTCCAGGGCATCGACCTTGTCGATGAGCGTCATTTCGCGGTGCCACGTGCCGGACTCGGGGTCCAAACGATACAGTAGTATGGCGTTCGACTCGGCACATTCGGGGATCGCATACACGGCGCCTTCGTGATCGAAGACAAAAGGGTAGCTCATGTGCAATCCCTCATCAATAACCGGCGTCATCGCACTCGTTTGACCCGGAGCTTCCGGCCAGCGGAACTCGCTAATGCGCCCTTTTTCCGTTGACCAATTAAACTCTTCCACCAGCACCCGCGGACGCTCCGCCGACGGAATCAGGAACGGATCCGCCACAAACTGCCCGCTCTCCCGATACGCCGACCACTCGATTTCCGGCTCGAAGGCCGGATCGAGCCAGGCAGCTTGCGGCTTGCGGATCAGGCCGACATTCCAATCGTCCACTCGCTGATTGGCGAGCTTGTAACGGAACCAGTTGACCGCCAGCCGCCCCCAGAACCACAGCATCTGAAAGTCATTGGGGGCCCTGTAAATTGGGGCTTCGGTGCGGCTTGGCGGGGAGTTCAGGTACTCCGCCCGGCCCGCCCGGACATCGAGGCAGACCCACCGCACCATGTGCCAGGAACTCTGCTGGATGCTTTGGAGGTTCTTGCGGTACGAAAGTCCATTCGTGGCCACGTGGCATTTCTTCAGCACAATGCCGCCATCCAGGCGATCGGTAAGCCGCTGCAGCAGAGCGCTGGTCACCGCGTCGCCCTGATGAATCTCCCAAAACGCCGGAGGCCCACCCCTGTATTTCTCCTCGTCGTCGTGATGATAGGACCAGACTCCATAGCGCGCCGACTCCAGAAGTCCACCCCGGATAATGCCAAACGCAAACTTCAGGATAAAATCGAGGTCGCGCGAACGGATTATTTCGACATCCGCGGCCGTGAAATACTGGCTCCACTTGCCTTTGTACTCGGGCTTGCAGGACATCCGCGGAACGCCGGCGGGCAACGGCCCCAAACGATATGCCGGAATCCGCGAAGGAGGAAACAGCTTCGACTGCAAGTGCCACAGATTGCCATCCAAACGAAGACTCTTCCTGATCTTCGTGCCGATACTGCTGGGCATCGTTTGGCTTTCGTCGAGGATCAATAGAACGGGTTCGGCCAAGCCATCCCTGGTGACATGGTCGATACATCGGCGCGCGAAATCCGACAGCCCTGAAGCCGTACACATGACGCCAAAACGGAGCGGAGGGCCGTCTGAGTACGAAATTCCCATGGCAATTTTTGAGTATAGCTGACGAATAGGACGGAAAATGAGTCGCCTTCAAGTCGCGGAAAACCAGTGGGCTATACTGGCTTTCAGCATGGCTGATCCCAGTTTGAATGAAGACCTTCCGTTTCGCCATTACACGCTGAAACATCGTCTGATCGCCTGGATCAGTATCCATCTGTTCGACGGGGTGTCCTACACGGTCCGCCACGGGTTGTTGCAGGGCCTGAAGCGGAAGGGCGGCCTGGGCTGGCTGCCGGGGATGTTCGCATCCGGCTTGGAGACCCCGGAATCGCGGTTCTGGAAGGAACTGGATTTGAAAGGCTTGACAGTCTATGACATCGGCGCTTTTCATGGATTGCTTGCTTTGTTCTTCGCCTCGCGAGCGGCGAAGGTGGTTTGCTTTGAGCCGAATGCAGGCAACTACAAACGCCTGATGGAGAACTTGGCGTTGAACGGCTTTCGCAATGTATCGGTACGCAAGACCGGCGTTGGTTCGAGACGGGAGATGCTCAAGATGGCCGTCAACCCGCTGATGCCAGGAGGCTCGAGCGTCGATGCAAGAATGGTGGAGAAGATGCGGCGGTCACCGGATACGGTTGTCGAAGAGGTTTCCATTGTCACGCTGGACGAGGAGATTCGAGAAGCCAATTTGCCGGCTCCCGATTTCATCAAGATCGACATCGAGGGCTGGGAGATCGAGGCGTTGCGGGGCGCCCGCCAAACGCTGGTGGCCTACAAGCCGGCGCTGTTTCTCGAGATGCACGGCGAGTCGATACGGGAGAAGAAACAAAAGGTGGCCGAGATTGTCGCCTTCCTCTGGGAGATCAACTACCGGAACATCCTGAGCATCGAGACCGGCACTCCGATCACGCTCGAAAACACGCTGGTGGCGATGGAGGGCCATTTGTACTGCAAGGCGCGTTGAACCCCGGAACACCGCCACAATTACTCGCACAGGGTCAGCCGTAGCGCTATGGAACCGCGATGCTGTAGATGTGGCTTTGCCGCACCACCGAGTTGCTCACATCACGGTATGCAAAGCGGTACCGCAACACGCGGCTGGGAATCGACGGCACGTCGATCACACAACCCGACGCGCAGGGAACACCGCTAAAGGATTCACTGGCGAAGAAATACGGATTGTTGCTCGCTGCCGAGACGCAGGTTTCAGCCCGTGATGTACAGTACAGGTTGTCGTCATAGCCGAACTCGACAATGGCATTGTGAACGGCCAGGCCGATGGGCGGGTGGAGGGCAAGCCGGACCTGCTGAAACGTCTGCCTGTTGGTAGAGTCCAGCGGCGGCATCCCAGGGTTCTTCAATAAGAACATTTCAGCGTTTGAAATGTCAGTGAGGCCGATATGCATCACCCAAGACCCGTTTGGCAGTACCTTCGCGTTGCCGGTGGAGGGCATGTAACGTGGCTGGTGAAACAACTTGGCGAGCACGCGGCTGCGCTTTGGGCCTTCGCTGATGACGGTATCTTCGCTGGGCGGAAACCGCAGACCGAATTGCACCGTCGCGTTGCCTTCAAACGTCAGGTTGCCGATGCAAGTATCGTTGGCGCCAGCGTATACCTCTCCCGCGGTGCAGTAGGGCGTATTGATCGTAGGGCAATTCAGGAAGTGCTGGCCCGCCGTAGCGGCGCCGCCAGTATCGCCCGCACCGCGGCATTCGCCGTTCTTCTCCGCGTAGCAGTAGGTGTAGTCCGTTGTGCTCGTGACGATATGGCTACTTGGTCCGCTGATGTCTGACAGTGGGTTCTGCCCGCACATCGTGAGCGTTGGCAGGTACTTCCTGGTTGGCCTCGGTTCAGGATTGGTGTTGGAGTCTGGAGTGCCAACCCTGTACAACGTACCCTCTATCTGCGTACTTGGGGTGGACGGCTGTACAAAGTTAGTCCCACCAATAAAGGGCGTCACGTCAGTAAAGAAGTTGTATTGTGCGTCGCTGCCGTTCTTTAACTGCTGGTTCGATGGGTGCCGCTGGTAGGTGTTTCCGCCGTTCGGGGAGAACTTTCCGGCGAAATAGAACCCCATCGATATGGGGTAGTTCGACGCCTTTCCCCAGGCCGTGCGGTTGTTTATCCCGTTACTGGTCCCCATAATGTCATAGCCCGTCATGATGCGGAACTGCCCACGCACAGTCTGGTGTGCCCCACTGAAACCATACGGTTGCCCCACTCCAGCAAGAGCGTGGCCTCCACTGTTGCTTGGATTGTTAATGTTGGAGTCCGCTGCTGTGGGGTCGGATACGAAATCCCAATAATAGGCCAGCGCGTAACCGTCCAGCGTATTTGCAGGACAGATCGTCTTTGCCGAAAGCCCTGAGCTGTGCGAGGCTCCAGTTCCAGTACAGGGGCCTTCCCAGTACGAGCATCCCCGAGCTATGGTCCATGACGTAGAACTGGCCTTCGCCGTGACCCGTACCTTCTCATTTTCAATTTGCAAGTAGTCCCCAACCGCAATGGTTTGCAGGAAGTGGGGGAACTTCTGCGATACTGGCTCTCCGGCTTGGTAAGCGCCTGGAGCAGCAGACCATTGGTTTGTCCACGCCTGGCCGGTGATATTGGGGGAGAATGCTGCCGTTACGGTTAAACCCTCATTGTAGAGAACCGCGGCCACAACGCGGCACTGGCCGCCAGCGCATATTGTATCCCCAACAGTTGTATCAGTCGGGAAGGTAGTGCCGGTCCCAGTAACTTCCGTTCCGGAACTGGTGATTGTTCCCGGCCGGGACTGCGCTCCTGTCACCCACGCCGACGTGACGGACATGTTTGTTTGCGTGCCGTCCAAGGATGCCGTCAGAGTAACCAGACCAGGAGAGTTGCCGTAGTAAAGAGAGCCACCCGCCGCTTGGACCTCGTAGCTCATGATTGGTACAGGCCCCTGGGAATGCAGTGTATGAAATGTACACCAGCGGCAAACAGGCTTATTGAAGACCTTATTCACGGCTACAACACCTACCCCGGATGTCTGACACTTCCCGTCGCTTACCGTGCCACAACCAGCGGAGCCAACCGCTGTGCCGTCGCCAAGTGAAAAGGCGTACGTATAGGCATATGTGTCCTGTTGACCGGCGCGGCAGGTGCCGAGGACGTAGTTCCCTTGGATGACATCGAACCCGCAGTTGAACAGCGGTGGAAGCGTGGGGTCGAATTGAAACAGGAGTGTCTCCAGTGAATAGGCAGCAGGAAGAATTGTCAGGTGATTTGTGAGGGAGGCCCAGTTATCAGGGATGTCTTGCCCCTTGTCCGCATTTGTGGAATCCGTAGTGAATTGAACGAGCGTAGTCCCACCGGCCGCCAGGGGCGCCGGACAGAAGACGGTGTTCGGGTTAGTCGAATGCCACAAGCGGCTACCGTCACCAAACGATCCACAAAGATTGCCGCCAGATGGGACTAGTTCCGGTATAGAGATGTTGAGGAACCCTAGGATGCCAAGCGTGCGAACCAGCCCATCGGTGGTTCTTATGCCGTATAGGTTGCCATTAATGACGCACTGTGTCCAACCAGCACTATCCACTTGACTGCAAACATCGTGAAAGCCGCCAGAAGTTGGTCCACCGGTTCTGCTCTGCTTCCAGCGCACCTTAACCACATCGATGAAAATTGTGTCTGATCCGGATGTAGGTTTCTTCCAGATCAGCATGCGTATCAGTCCATTTTGTATGTCTTTGATCGACGGTACCGGCCACCCCATAAAGTCACCCAACGTGGCGCTGGCGTTATACGTCACCGTCCCGTTGGTGGATGGGAGCACGAGGTCGTTTGTCGTTCCGGCGCAGGTTGTGCCGTCAACACTTAAGCAGATCTGTATGGTACGAAGAGCTGTTGTAGAACCAGTCCCATAGCCTTTGACATCCACTTGAATCGCATCCAGCCATACGTAGGCGGATCGAACAACATTGAGGACCTGCGCCGCCAGTTTGTCTTGCGCCGTGCCACTGTAGGACGCATAAATGGAATCTGCCGCCACGATATTGCCGGGGCTTGTCCAGGCTGCTCCCGTCCCGCCGCTCACCTCAAGAGATGGGAACTCGTCCGGGTAGTCCCGTGCTAGCACGGTTCGCTTCAACAACGCACCCGTCAACGGATCTACAAATTCCTGGGTACGGTCTGTCCATGACACCGTCGGAATCTTCCACTTGCCTGATACTCCATCCACCGGAGGGTTTGGAGTGTACGTCATTCCAAGGGGGATGTTCCGTGTCTGGAATGTTCCCGTCGCGGTGTCACCGCCACAAGTGATGCGGTAGTAGTGCAGCGTGGCCGCCTGCAACGATCGGCTGTAATTCTTGTCGTCG
>Ga0080064_1008062_pt1 | contig 10221 bp, 4 predicted proteins | sample Subgrocontami54m_FD_69260 | JGI IMG/M metagenome (GOLD analysis project Ga0080064, IMG submission 69260) | Subsurface groundwater microbial communities from S. Glens Falls, New York, USA - GMW46 contaminated, 5.4 m (SPADES assembly) (version 2) ... | reverse complement strand
CCTGGCGACAACGGGGAGGGAGAGGAATGACTCCTCTCCCTTACCCACTTGGAGTATCGTGGCATTGTGGTATAGTCGCGAAATTGTCAGCCATAACCGGCTTCCAAGTCAGCAGTTACGCTACGGACGCGACAATGCACGAGGGGGCCAAATGGCCCGGTCGAGTGCATTGTCGCTTGGCGCCCGCAACCGCACGTCTTCGAACCACACCTGGGGCCGGCCTGGTTCAATTCTTGTCATTTCTGGGTGACAGAGTGAACGCTGAAGGGACTACACCAGCCTGTCATGTGATGCCGACTTTTTTTTCGGTGTAACATTGGATGGATCAAGGGGATAGGAAGTTGAGTGCGTGCCAACTGTGTCGAAATGCTGTCGTCTCGAATATCACCTATGCCTGTGTGCGTTTGTGAACCATACCGAATGCCAACCGATAGCATTGCCGCAAGTGGTTATCTGATAAGACGTTATTTCTTAAGTCCCTGCCATTCGGTCCCGTCCCCTTTTTCGGACGGGCGTGCTCCTGTACGAGTTGCTGACGGGCAGCACGCCGCTGAGCCACAAGCGAGTCAAGGAAGCCGTGTTCCTGGTGGTGCTCCGCCTCATCCGCGAAGAGGAGCCGCGAAAACCCAGCACCCCGCGAGCGCAGAGAGCTGAAGCGAAGCGGTCGAGGCCCCCGAAAAGGGGACAGGACCTTTTGCATTCAGAGGTCCTGTCCCCTTTTCGGGGGCCGGCGGCGCGGCTACAACGATTGCAGCCTTGGGCAGCGGAAAGGGCCAAAGTGGGAACCGGCCCGAGCGCCACAGGTGCCAGGACCGAACTTGCACAGCACGACATCACCCAGCCTTCGCACGTTCCGCTTGGAGGCGAACCGCTCGATCCGCTCTCGGCCCAACAGCGACCGGTTTTTGTGCCGGTTAGGTTTGAAGAAACGCCATCGGGTGGTCCACTTCTTGAAGCGCGGTCCAGCCTCGTGTGAACCCGGTTTTGCGACCGGGAACAAGCTTGCCTGGTGCTTATCCCTAGGATTGTCGGCCTATGGACCGAACCCCGGAAAGTTTGCTGCAGAAGCTGCGTTTGCCCGAGGCTCAACAAGCCTGGACGCGGTTTGTGGAACTGTATACGCCTTTGCTCTATTGCTGGTGCCGGCGCCTGGGGCTGCAAGTCCCCGAGGCGGCCGATCTGGTGCAAGACGTTTTCGTGGTCCTTCTGCAAAAGCTGCCGGATTTCACCTACGATCACCGCAAGAGTTTCCGTGCCTGGCTGCGCACGGTGACCGTGAACAAGTGGCGGGAAAAACAGCGGCGCCGCTCCGAGCTGCCGTTCGCATCGCTGCCGGCTGACCCGGTCGAACCGGCCGGACACGCCGACGCGGATTTGTTGGACGAAAAAGAGTATCGCCAGTATGTGGTGCGGCGGGCTTTGGAACTGATCCAGGCTGATTTTCAACCGACGACCTGGAAAGCTTGTTGGGAGGTGGTCGTGGCCGGCCGGTCCGCCGCGGATGTGGCCGCCGAACTGGGCGCCAGCGTGGACGTGGTGTACGCCGCCAAATCGCGGGTCCTCCGCCGCCTGCGCGAGGAACTGGCGGGTTTGCTTGACTGAAACCGTCCCCCGCTTTTTTCCTTTCAGGTTTTTCAAGTCCAGCGCATATCCATTACATACAGACATCGATCTCATCGCCCGCATGTGGAGACAGGCCATGGCTCTCCTTGCTTCACTGAAGAAGATTCTGCGGCTGCCTAGCGCAAGCCGCAAGCACTCCGGCCGATCCCGGGACCGCCGCCTCCGCACCAGGCTCGGAATTGAACCGCTGGAAGACCGCACGCTGCCTTCGGGCATCGCCTTAGCCGGCAGCACCTTCTTCGGGGGCGCCGGCGACCAGCGCGGCAGCGCGCTCGCCATCGCCAATGGGTCGATCTACCTGACCGGCAATCTCCAGCCGGAGCAGCAGCAGCCTGGGGATACGGGGCTACTCCTGAACTACTCCGTTGCGCCGGGCAGCACGCCGGTCTGGTCGCGGACTTTTCCCTTTGGCACCGACTTGCGGGGGATCGCGGCGACGAACGAAGGCGTCTACGCGGGGGGTTGGAATTATTCGCTGACCAGCGACCCCGTGGGCGGCAAAGAAGTGAAGACGCTGGTCGGGAAGTTTGCCCCAGACGGCTCCGACGGGCCCGGTCCGGGCGGTGCGGCCTGGGTGGCCGGCAGCGGTGGGACCGCCAGCTTGGCCAGCTTCTTTGTGTATAGCGGCGTGGAAATGTTCAACGCGTTCACCACCGCGGTCGAAGGCGGTTCGCAGGTCCTATACGCGGCCGGCGGCGGGCAACCCGGCAGCTACTTCGCCTACCTCGTCGCCAAATACGACAGCGCGGGCCACCGTCTCGCGGCAGCCACCGATTCGACGGTGGGCATTGATTTCAACACCAACTTTGGTTCGTATGATACGAGTTCCGGGTCGCAGGCAGTGACGGTATTGAACGGCAATGTCTATGTTGCAGGCGATGCCCATCCAGGCACGACCAATGGAAATGATCGACCTACCATCTGGAAGCACGATCCGAACTTGAATCTGATCTGGAGGCAACGGGACCCGAACGTGTTGGGGCGCTTGGAAGGTATAACCGGGTTCGATGCTGCCGTGTACGGGGTTGGCTGGACCTACGCAGACACAAACAGCTCGGAGGACTACCTCATCGAGAAATACGACGAGGCAGGCAACCGCTTATGGACGAGTGTCTTCGGAGGAGCCGGCCGTGATGTGCTTATGGGGGTCGTTGGAATCGAGGGTCGGCTGTTCGCAGTGGGTTCGACCGACAGCGAAGGAGCAGGCGGCGCCGACGGCGTCATTTTCGAATTCGACACCACCACGGGCGACGTCTTGTCGAAAACCCTTTTCGGTGGTCCGCAGGTTGACAAATTCAATGGCGTAGCCACGGACGGCACCGACCTCTACGTCGTGGGCGAGTCGCGGAGTTTTGCATCTGGCGCTGGCAATGCCGTCGGCCAGAACGATGTCGTGCTGCTGCGCTATGCGGTCGATGCCCCTGCGGTCGGCAACGGCCTCATCGCTTTTCAAAGCAACCGGGACGGTGATTTCGAGATCTTCACGATGAACGCCGACGGCAGTAACCAGACTCAGCTTACGAATAATATCGCGCATGACTTTGGACCCGACTGGTCACCCGACGGCAGTAAGATCGCCTTCACTAGCGAGCGGAACGCTAACAACGTGGACCGGGGCCAGTATGAGATCTACGTGATGAACGCCGATGGCACCGACCAAACTCGGCTCACCAACAACCTGGCCGACAATCAGCAGCCGGTCTGGTCACCCGATGGCACCAAGATCGCGTTTCATAGCAACCCGGACGGTATCGGCAATATCTACGTCATGAATGCCGATGGCACCAACCAAACTCGGCTCACGAGCCAGCACGGCACCGGCCCGGACTGGTCCCCCGACGGCAGCAAGATCGCCTTTTACAGCCAGCGGGACGGCATCGGCCACTTTCAAATCTACGTGATGAACGCCGACGGCAGCAACCAAACTCGGCTGACGAACTTCTCAGGAAACGATTCCAATCCGGCCTGGTCCCCCGAAGGGGCCAAGATCGCCTTCCAGAGGGAAGGCTATGCAAACGATCCGAACGTCGAGATCTACGTGATGAACGCCGACGGCAGCGGCCAGACAAACCTTACGAACCACCCGGCCAACGATGCCCAGCCGGTTTGGTCTCCTGACGGCGCCAAGATTGCCTTCAGGAGCCTGCGGGACGGCAATGAAGAAATCTACGTGATGAACGCCGACGGCAGCGGCCAAACGCGGCTCACGAACAACGCCGCAACGGATGGGGAGCCGGCCTGGCAACGCGTCCAGGCCAATCCCTTCGCCGGCGCCTACACCGGCAGTTTCAGCGGCACCGTCGAGTATCAAGGCGACACGCAAGCCGTCAGCGGCCTGGTCGCCTTCACCGTGGACGGGTCCGGCAACATCACCGTGACCAGCCCGGGAGAGGCTCACGGCACGGTAACGCCCACGGGTGATGCCTCGGGCAATGGCACGGTGCCGATTCCCGAGGAATTCGGCATTTCGGGAACGGTGTCGTACGCCTTCACCGGCAAATTCACGGCTTCCTCCGGCGCCGCCTCGGCCAACGGCAACTGGACGGTGACCTTCAGCATGGGGAGCGGCTCGGGAACCTGGAACGCGGTCTCCTCAGCCCGTGTAAGCCCCACGGTGACGGTGAGCGCAGCGGACGGCGCCTACAATGGCGAGCCTTTCCCGGCCAGCGCCACCGCGACGGGCGTGGACGGCGCCGTGGTGAGCGGCAGCTTCACCTTCACCTACACGGACAGCCAGGGAATCTTTTCGTCCACTGCCCCGACGGATGCGGGCGCCTACACGGTGGTGGCGTCCTTCACGAGCACCGACGTCAACTACACCGACGCCCAGAGCGATCCCCTTGCCTTCAGCATTGCCCCAGCGACACCCACGCTCACGGTCAGCGCTGCTGGCGGCGCCTTCAACGGGCAGCCCTACCCGGCCAGCGCCACGGCGACGGGTGTGGACGGCGCCGCGGTGAGCGGCGACTTTGACTTCACCTACACGGACAGCCAGGGAATCTTTTCGTCCACTGCCCCGACGGATGCGGGCGCCTACACGGTGGTGGCGTCCTTCACGAGCACCGACGTCAACTACACCGACGCCCAGAGCGATCCCCTTGCTTTCAGCATTTCTCCGGCCGAGCCCACCGTCACGGTGCCAGCTACCGCGGACTTCACCGGCAAGCCAGTGCTGCCCGCCGCCACGGCGACCGGCGTGGCCGGTGAGACGGTGAGCGGCAATTTCACCTATCGTTATGCGGATAGCGCTGGCCGGGTGCTGCCGACCGCTCCGACCAACGTGGGCACCTATCGTGTAACGACGTTTTTTGCCAGCAGGAACCCGAACTACCGCAGTGTCCGGATCAGTCGAGTCGTCTTTACGATCGCCAAAGCCCGGACTAGCACCTCCTTGACCTCCTCCGCCAACCCCTCGCGCTCCGGCAAACCGGTGACGTTTACGGTTACAGTCAGCCCCGCGGCGGGCTCCAAACTCGTGATTCCAGCCGGCACGATCGATCTGTTCGTCGATAATCGACTGACACCGATTCAAATGGTGAACGGCAAGGCGAAGCTCACTCTGGCAAACTTGGCGCCAGGCCGCCATACGGTCAAGGCGGTCTATAGGGGCGCCACCAACATCAGAGGCAGCAACGCGACCTTGACACAGTTCGTCCAGGATCCCTTGAAACCCCCGCAACCCCTCGCGCCCAAGGGAACCATCCTGACCACCACGCCGATCTTCACTTGGAACGCGGTCAAGAACGCCGAGTTTTACGATCTCCAGCTCACGGACGCCACCACCGGCGCGCAGGTGTTTCAGAAGTTGGGCGTTGTCGGCACTTCGCTGCCCACACCCCAGGCGCTCACCCCAGGCCACAAATACCAATGGATCATTCGCGCCGGGAACAACCAGGCCAACCGCAGTCCCTGGAGCCAAGCCACCGCCTTCGCCATCCCGACACTCCTTCCGACTCCCAAGCAACTGACCTTCAAAGGCGGTTTTGCGGGTTCGGCAGTGGGAACCATCATTCTGCCCCTCGTTACTCCGCCGAACCCCTCGGGCCCCTTTATTAACATCACCACTTACGACAACCACCTCTCGGGGACACTGACGTTCGTGATCACAGGCGATGGCTCGTTGTCGAGCCCGTACCAGGGCGCGATGTCCGGGCAGTGCCAGAATAATGCCATCCTGTTAAGCCAGACTGTCGTTGGGGCGCCCGGCACTTTTAGCAGTTCGATGAACTTTGGCACGGTTTCGATCAGCAGCAATTTGCACCAGATCACTGCCCAAGGGGCTGGCAACCTGTCGCTGCCGCTTGGCCAAAGCGCCGGTTTTCAATTCAGCTTCAATGGCTTCGTGAGCGTCACGGAGGGGAATATCACGGGAACATTGACAGTGACATTCCTTGCGTCCACGGGCTTTGGATTCAATGGAAACCTCACGATGAAAATGGGCGTGGTCGCCCAAAGGCAGTGATTGAGTTGCCGTTAACGGCAACAGCGTTCGGGCCGAGTGCGGACTCCTCACCATCGAAAAGACCCAGGCTGGCCGTTTGTCGTTGTGAGCGCCGCCTGTTTTTTCCTGTCAGATTTCGCGTTGCCGGCGCATATTGTAGGTAGACGAAAATGCCACCCACTGAAAATGCGCGCCCGAATGCTGCACAGGTGCTCCCATGGCCGCCGTTGCCTCGTGTCCCGCCGTGCAGGAATTGGAACAATTCCTCCTCGGCCAGCTGCCCGAGCCGGGCATCGCCGGTTTGCAGCAGCATCTGGCGACGTGCTCGCGCTGTCTGGACACCGTCAACTCCCTGAAGGTCCGCGACACCTTGGTGGAAGCCATCCAGGAGGCGCCAACCATCGTCGAACCTGCCGAGGCGGTCGTAGTCCAGAATTTGATCGGCCGGCTGCGGCTGCTGCCGGCCTTCGCGGAATCTCCGTCCGCAGAAGAGCACAGGTACAAGGGAGACGCCGGGGCAGACCTGGCGGAATCGGCGGCTGCGACCATCGGCCTATTGAGCCCGGCCCAGGCGGCCGACGAAATCGGCCGGCTGGGCGGCTATCGCGTCTTGCGGGTGCTGGGCGCCGGCGGCATGGGCGTGGTGTTCGCGGCGGAAGACCCGCAACTGCGGCGGGCGGTGGCCCTCAAGGTGCTCAAACCAACCCTGGCCGCCAAGCCGGACTCGCGCCGACGCTTTCTGCGCGAGGCCCAGGCCGCCGCCGCCCTCGATCACCCCAACATCATCACCATCCATCAAGTCGGCGAAGACCGCGGCGTGCCGTTCCTGGCCATGCAACTCTTGTACGGCGAAACCCTCGAACAGCGCCTGCAGCGCGGACCAGCGCCGCCGTTGTCCGAAGCGGTCCACATTGGCCGCCAAATCGCCGACGGCCTAGCTGCCGCCCACGCCGCCGGCCTGATCCACCGCGACATCAAGCCCGGCAACATTTGGCTAGAGTCCGTAGTCAGTAGTCCGTGGTCAGTAGTCAAAGACACAGAAACCGCTGTTGGCACTGCAACGGACTACGGACCACGGTCTACGGTCTATCGCGTGAAAATCCTGGACTTCGGTCTGGCCCGCCCCGAGCAGGATGACCAGCACTTGACGCAATCGGATACGCTGGTCGGCACGCCCGCCTATATGGCTCCGGAGCAAGCCCGCGGCGAGCAGGTCGATCGCCGCTGCGACTTATTCAGCCTGGGCTGCGTGCTGTACCACCTTTGCACCGGCCGGAAGCCGTTCAGCGGGACCAACACCACCGCGGTCTTGTTGTCGTTGACGTTGGACCAGCCGCGGCCGCCACGGGAAATCAACCCGCACATCCCTCCAACCCTCGATGATCTGATTCTGCGACTGCTGAGCAAGCAACCCGCCGAACGGGTGACGGCCCAGGCTGCGGCCGATACCCTGCGCGCTGTCGAGCAGGAATTCTTCCACCAGGAGCCTATTCCGGCCCGGCCGTTCCTGGAGGAAAAGCCCTCGCCAACAGAACCGGCTGCCCCGTCCACGACCGCCGCCATGGCGGGGCTTGCCCCAGCGCGAAGCGGTGCTGGGGTTGTGCCCGGCGCCGGCTCTCGGCGCCGCCGCTATCTGCTCGTCGCCGCCGCGGTCGTCTTCCTGATCCTCGGGCCGCTCGGCTACTTCTTCGGCGGCACCATCATCCGCTTCGCCTCCAACCAGGGCGAACTGGTCGTCGAGATCAACGACCCAACCATTGAGGTGCAGATCAAGCAGGACAAGTTGGTGGTGCGCCAGAAGACCAGCCAGCGCGAATTCATCCTGGCCGCGGGCGCCGGCGAGATCGAGGTCTACGAAAAGGACGGCATCGAGCTGACGACGAAGAAATTCACATTGACCCGCGCCGGCAAGACAACCGTTAGCGTGACGCAGGAAGTGGCCGCGGCGCGCACCGCTTGGACCGCCGGGGCCCCGTTACCGGACTCCCGCGGCGGCTTGATGGCCGCGTCCCTCGATGGGCTTCTCTATGTGGCGGGAGGTCATATCCCACAAGAGCCGAAAGCAGAGGTTCTTCACTTCCTGGACGTTTACGATCCGAAAATAAATCGCTGGCGCCGGCTGGCTTCCTTGCCGAAGATCGTGGGTGACGAACGCGACAAGGATGGAAAACCGGCAACGGGCGAACCCGGGCGATATGAGGCCGCTTTGAGCGTTCTCGAAAACAAACTGTATCTGGCGGGAGGATGGCGCGTAGACCCGCCTTTGCCTACTGATTCTCTGCTGATTTACGATCCGCAGGCCAATAAATGGGAAACCGGCCCCAAGCTGCCCCGGCGCATGGGAAATTGCGTTAGCGGCGTGATCAACGGCAAGCTGTATGTGCGCGCCCCCTGGTTCGGTTTTGACACCGTGAGTCCTTTTCTGTATGTCTTTGACCCGGCCGCCAAGTCCTGGAATAACCCGGACGTGCAGTCCTGGAAAGAAGTGAAGGCCTTCGATCGAATTGACGGCCGGGCCGGCGGCGTGCTGGGCGGAAAATTCTATTTGGTCGGGGGCCTCCACGTTGGCAAAGAACCCTTTCAAGTCACCGGGGCGGTGCATGTTTATGACCCCATCACGAATATGTGGCAAAGCAAGGCCCCCATGCCCACGCCGCGCGCCGCCCTGGCCGTGGCTGTGGCCGGCGGCAAACTTTACGCCCTGGGGGGATACGCGGGTAACCTCATCCCTCTGGCCACGGTCGAAGTGTACGATCCGGCCAGCAATCGCTGGAGTGCGCACGCGCCGTTGCCTACGCCGCGCTTTGGTTTGGCAGCAGCCGTGGTCGGGAATACCCTGTATGCCCTGGGCGGCTTTGGCACCGGGCAAACCCCCCTGGCCGTGGTCGAGACGCTCACGTTGACGCCGCTTGCCGCCGAGAAGAAAGCGCCCTGAAGCTCCGCGGGAATGGCTTGGCGGCGGGCTCCTGTCCACGGACAAAAACTTTTGCGGAAGTTTCCGCGCAACAAAAACCCCCAGCCTTACGACCGGGGGCTATGGAACTACCCCAGCTACTAAGCAGCGTGCAGCCGCGGATTGCGGGGCTGATTCGGCCCTCGTCGGGGCTGATTCGGTCCACGTTCTCCTGCAGCGCACCTTCAGCAGCTTGGCCAGAAGCTGGTGCGCTGCAAACGGGATGGGCGGGATAGCTGGTCGTGCGGCGGCGCACCGGCACCGCGCTTGAGCTGCCGTTGTCCCCCACGTCCCCTATCGTTCGCAGGAACTTCTACCGGCAGCGGCTCTTCATCGAGCAGTCCCGGATGGACGCCTCAGCACCGCGTACACCGTGGGGCGTGACAAGCTCGTCACCCGCGCGATCGCCGCGATGGGCTTGCCCATTTTCTTCTATGCCTTCACGGTGGACACGACTTCGGCGTTGACCTTGACCGCCTGGCCCAGCCACCTACCCGAACCATAACTGGTGCGGGGCGTGCCGTCTCTGTGCCGCGCCGTCCCGTCTTGCGAATCTTTCTGGACGACCGAGATGCCCGCACGCTGCCGCTCGGATCGGACTTTCGTCTCGTAGCAAGCCACGCTCGCCAATACGTGGGCCACTCGTCGCCCCGCGGCCGTCCTCAGGCTCAAACAATCCCGGATGTCAGCGCCGACAAAATGGGGACTGGCTCCGGCCATCCCACGGAAAAATCTTGGCAATATCGAGACCAGGCCGGTGCCTGTCCCCATTTTTTCCGGGCGCCGGAGGAGTATGCGGGCTTGCGGTAGGCCCTGCGGTTTCATTCATTTGCGTTCAGCACACACCGAAAGTGTCGAATGAAATCGAACCCGGACGGGATTGTCGGCATAACCGATGGTTTGGACTCACTTTGCGGAAATGGCCTTTCGAGTCGTTTCATTCACCACTTGGACCCCCTGAATGAAATCAGGTTCATCCGGGAAATGCGTGTTTTCATCGTGTTCGGCCCCTGCGATCCAACGCCGAGTCATGTGCTCACCTAAAACCAGCCCAGTTGATCACTTAACTTTTCAGCACAACTCGTTTCCGGTCTTGGACTTCCGAGCATGCTTCAAGTTAAATGGTCACTTTATCCGAGGGTGTCGGGCGGCTTGGCGATGGATTACATTACACCCCCTCCCCCCCTCCTCCCTATGCACACAG
>Ga0080064_1008061_pt1 | contig 10227 bp, 9 predicted proteins | sample Subgrocontami54m_FD_69260 | JGI IMG/M metagenome (GOLD analysis project Ga0080064, IMG submission 69260) | Subsurface groundwater microbial communities from S. Glens Falls, New York, USA - GMW46 contaminated, 5.4 m (SPADES assembly) (version 2) ... | reverse complement strand
CCCGCCTATCAAGTCTGGATCCGCAATCTCTTCGAGGGAATCGATGCGGTACCGGAAATTCATGATGGCGAATACCTCGTGTGCGTGGATAGCAACGCGAGGAAGTTGGATGCGCCCGGTGTGCAGCCGCTATGGCTCCACTCCACGGGTTTCCACATGTCGACGCCGTACCGAGGTATAGCCGTGGTAAGCAAGGACCAGGTGGAGTCGCTGCGCAGGGATAGCAGCGTAACCGTCTATCAACCGATTACCGCACAGCAGGGTGCACTGTATTGATATGGCAACCGCATCGACCCGCCTCGTCGAATATCTGACCGGACTCAGCGAAATTAAGATCGCGCCGGTACTCCTGCGGCACGCCGCGATGGCCGTGCTCGACAACGTGGGATGCGGACTGTATGGCTCGCGTCAGCAATGGGGCCGCATCGTCACCGACTTCGTGCTTTCTGAGAGCGGACAAGGGCGGGCGACGCTGTATGGCTCCGCCCAGAGCGTGCCTCCCGCGCGCGCAGCGTTCGCGAACGGCACTTCGACCCACGGTTTTGAGCTCGACGACATCGTGCAAGGTGCGTTGACCCATCCGGGAGCGGTGGTGGTATCGGCTGCGTTGGCAGCGGCGGAACAACACCGTGCCTCGGGACCGCGGCTCTTGCTGGGCGTGATTGCGGGTTACGAAATGATGGCGCGCCTCGGTCTCGCGCTGGGCGCCGAGCACAATAACCGTGGCTACCATACGACCGGCATCGCGGGCCCAATCGCCGCTGCGGTCGGCGCAGGCATCGTGAGCAACCTGACGACCGATGAGCTGCTTGCCGCGATCGGCATCGCCTGTTCGACTGCATCCGGCATCAAGGCTTTCACCCAAGGCACAGGCGGCATGGTGAAGCGCATGCACGCGGGGCACGCGGCAGAGGCGGGTGTGGTGGCGTGCGAGCTCGCGAGGCGCGGATTTTCGGGTCCGAGAGAAGGCATCGACGGACGCTATGGCCTGCTCGAAGTGATCGGCGGAAGTGACACGCGCCCGGACGCGCTTGACCACGACCTCGGCAAATCTTTTGCGATTACGCAGATCTGGGTGAAAGCGTATCCCTGCTGCGGACTCATTCATTCGACGTCTCACGCCCTCGAGTCGCTCAAGGCCGAGCATCGGTTGTCGCCGGCACAGGTCGAGCAGATTCGAATATGCACGGGCAAGCGCGCAGTCGCCCAGAACGGCGATCCCGATCCGCGCGAGCCGATGGCCGCTCAGTACAGCCTGCAGTATTGCGCGGGGGTGGCCATTGCAAAAGATGCGCGCGATCCAGAGGCCTACGCACAGGAGCATCTCTTCGATCCTGCCGTGCGACAGGTCGCCGCGCGCACGCACCTCGAAGTCGATGCGGCGATGGACGCCTTGTTCCCCGCGCACTTTGCCGCGCGGGTGGTGGTGAAGACAACCGATGGGCGCACGCTGGAGCGCACCGTGATCGATCCCAAAGGAACGCCCGCGGATCCACTCAGTTTCGACGAGGTCGCAGCCAAGTTTGCACGGCTCGCCGCGCCGGTGAAGGAGCCGCAGGCGATCGAGCGGGTGAGAACCGCCGCGCGCGAGCTCGTATCAGCGCCGACGCTCGATGCTTTTTCAGGTTCGCTCCGCGAAGGTAATCTGCGCAGTGCAGAAGCCGCGCCCGCGATGCAAGCCGCTTAGCGTAAGCTCTGGTGAGCCCCGGTGTTTTTGTCATTGCGAGCCGGCTGTTTCGGCGCGAAACGGCACACGGACCCTGAACCTTGGAGTAGGGTGCGCTTGCGCACCATCCGGCAATCGGTGCGCAAGCGCACCCTGCGGCTACGTTCTGGGGGTTCATGGGAAGGAATATGGTGACGAAGCAATCTCGTTGCGGACGGAAAAGCGCCATACGTGTGCCACGCGATCATTACGTCGGAGCCATGATGGCGCGGTTTGTTCTCGTCTGCCTGCTTGGCTGTTGTGCGCTCCCCACCTTCGCTCAAACCTATCCTGCGAAAACGGTTCGCGTGGTGGTGCCGTTTGCGCCCGGCGGCGGAATCGATCTCATGGCGCGCATCGTGAGCCAGCGGCTGCAGGAAGATCTCGGTCAATCTTTCATCGTCGACAATCGGCCGGGCGCTGGCGGCGTGGTCGGCAGCGAAGTGGTCGCAACCGCGCGGCCGGACGGCTACACGCTGCTCGCGGTGCCGATCAGCCACGCCGCCAATGTGACCCTGACGAAGCTCTCGTTTGATCCGGTACGCGACTTCGCGCCGATCGTACATCTCGCATCCGCCCCGAACGTCGTGCTGGTCCATCCATCGTTGCCGGTGAAGACGATCAGTGAATTCACGCGTCTCGCACGGCAACATCCGGGTCAGTTGAGCTATGCGTCCAGCGGCAACGGCAGCTCCACCCATCTCGCGGCGGAGCTCTTCAAGATGCTGGCGAAAATCGAGCTGCTGCATGTGCCTTATAAAGGCGGAGGTCCGGCGCTGATCGATCTTTTGGGCGGGCAAGTGTCGATGTACATCGGAAGCCTGCCGGCATCCCTGCCCCACGTGCGATCGCGCAGGTTGAAAGGGCTGGCGGTGACGAGCGCGGTACGCGCGAATGCGCTGCCTGACGTGCCGACCGTCATCGAGGCGGGCGTCGCCGGTTATGAATACGTCGGCTGGTATGGATTACTTGCACCCGCGAGCACGCCCGCGGCGGTCATCGAGCGCCTGAATGGCGAAACCAACAAGATTCTCCGCCAGGCGGCCATCGTTGAAAAACTTGCGACGGACGGCGCGCAACCCGTGGGGGGAACACCGGCACAATTTGCGGACCACATCAGGAATGAAATTTCAAAATGGGCCAGCGTGGTCAAATACTCGCGCATGCGGGTGGATTGAGACGTGACAAGCTCGCGGAAAATCAAATGACGATACGCAGCGTGGCCTGCATGTTGACGGTCGCGGGACTGATCTCCGCACCCGCCGTACTCGCGCAGAAATATCCGGAGAAAGCGGTTCGCATTGTGGTGCCGTTCGCTGCAGGCGGGGGCACGGATATTATCGCTCGTATCATTGCACAGAAGCTTGCCGACGACTGGGGACGCAACGTCGTGGTCGACAACCGGCCCGGCGGCGGCACCGTCATCGGATCCGAACTCGTGGCCCGCAGCACCCCGGACGGCTACACGCTGCTCCTCACTGCGAACCCGCATTCGAGCAACCCCGCGCTGCTGGCCAAACTGCCGTACGACACCGCGCGCGACTTCTCGGCGGTTACCATGACGGCGTCCGCCCCTCTGCTGCTGGTCGTGCATCCGACGGTGCCGGCCCGCACGGTGCAGGAGCTCATTGCGTATGCCAAGGCGAGGCCGAACCCGCCCACCTACGCAAGCTCGGGTAACGGCGGGCCACAGCATCTCGCAGGCGAGCTTTTCAAGTACATGACGGGGGTCGCGATTCTCCACGTGCCCTATAAAGGCGGCGCGCCGGCGCTCACGGATCTGCTCGGCGGCCAGGTGCAGCTTTCCTTCGCGAGCCTGCTTACCAGTCTGCCTCACATAAGGGCCGGCCGGCTGCGGGCTTTGGGGCTTACCAGCTCGCAGCGCCTGGAAACCAACCCGGAGATCCCGACGGTGGCCGAGGCCGGCGTGCCGGGATTCGAATACTTGACGTGGTACGGCGTGTTCGCCCCTGGCGGGACATCCCGCTTGCTGGTCGCAAAGATTCAGCAAGACATGGCGCGAGTTCTGACGAGCCCGGAGGTAAAAGAGCGCCTGGCTCGCGATGGCGTGCAGGCCGTCGGCAACAAGCCCGGCGAATTCGCTGCATTTATCAAACAGGAAATCGAGAAAGTCACGAAGCTCATACGCATGGCGGGAATCAAACCCGATTGACGGCACTGATGAACGATAAAGCGCAGTACGATGTGGTCGTCGTGGGAGGTGGCATTGCCGGGATGATCGCGGCCAACCGCGCGGCGCAGCTCAACCTGCGCGCGGTCGTGCTCGAGCAGGGCGGCGCTGAAAAATATTTGTGCAACACGCGGTACACCGGCGGCACGTTCCATATCTGCCTGCGTGAAATCACGCTCGACGAAGAGACGCTCAGGCAGAAGATCATCGAATCCACGGCGGGTTTCGTGAAGCCCGAGCTGGCACTGCTCATCGCGCGCGAAGGCCGTCGCGTCATCCGCTGGCTGCAGGACGAAGGCATGCGCTTCATGCGCGCGAGTGCTTCGGAATATCACAAATGGGTGCTCGCGCCCCCCGGTCGCAGCCGGCCCGGGCTCGACTGGGAAGGCCGCTGCGGCGATGTGCTGCTGCGCACTTTGGAGAGCCGGCTCGTTTCCCGCCAAGGAGCAATCGTGCGAGGCGCGCGTGCCAGGACGCTGCTCATGAAAAATGGTCGGTGTATCGGCGTGGTCGCCGAGCGTAACGGTGTAGCTACGCCTTTTCAGGCACGCGCAGTCCTGATTGCGGACGGCGGCTTTCAGGGCGACGCGGAGCTCGTTGGGCGCTATATCTCGAAACGCCCTGAGTGCCTCAAGCAACGCGGCGCCGGCACGGGGCGCGGTGACGGAATGAGAATGGCGAGCGCGGTGGGCGCCGCGCTCGTTGGAATGGATCGGTTTTATGGACACCCGTTGTCGAAAGACGCGCTGTTCAACAATAATCTCTGGCCCTATCCGTACCTCGACAGTCTCGTGACGGCGGGCATCGTGGTCGACGCGAGCGGACGGCGATTCGTCGACGAGGGCCGCGGCGGCGTGTACGTGGCCAACGCGGTGGCGCGGCTCGAGGATCCACTGAGCGCCGTCGCCATCTTCGACAGCGCCATCTGGGAAAAAGCCGGGCGCAACGGGCTGATCCCTGCCAACCCGCATCTAGAAAGAGAAGGTGCGACCATTCATCGCGCCGACACGCTCGACGCGCTTGCGAGCGCCGCGCATCTACCAGCGGATACATTGAAGCGCACGATTTCCGAATACAACGATGCTATCGCAGGCAAACGTCTGCAGAGCGGGTATACGCCGTCGCGGCAGACCGCGCGATACGAGGCCTGTCCCATCGCAACAGCGCCTTTCCATGCGCTCCCGATGTGCGCCGGTATTACCTACACCATGGGCGGCATCAGCGTGAACGAGCATGCAAAAGCTTTGCGCGCGGATGGCAGCGTCATCGCAGGCTTGTACGCACTCGGCTCTGCAACGGGCGGATTGGAAGGCGGCCCGGAAATCGGATATGTAGGCGGGCTCGCCAAGTGTGGTGTAACGGCCCTGGTATCGGCCGAACACGTCGCTGCGGGCATCGGCCAAGAATTACAGTAGTCCGGCATTGACGAGACGCCGAGTAGCAATTAAGCCGCCCCCGCCCATTTTGTACACCCAATACACATTTGCTCAATTTGTGGCATCCGGTATCTATAGGTCCCGTGGTACCGCAATGGGGGCAAGTCTTTGATCCGTCTTACAATAACATTGATGAGGTCAACAACCCCGCCGACCGCCTCGCACTTAGGCTGTCCATACCCTAGTTGCCAGACTTGACACAACAGTTTTTCTTCAGTTATAGTTACATCAGTCGATATTTGTAACATAATGACTGGAGGGCAGCCATGGCACCTGTTATTCGCGTTGACGAAGAAGTCTGGATTTGGCTCCAGAGCCACGCCAAGCCTTTTCAAGACACGCCCAATTCGGTCCTGCGGCGTTTGGCCGGCTTAGCTCCAGAAACACGACGAGCTCGACGCATTCACGAAGGTCTGGACGTTGCTGCATTACAAACCGAGCGCATGATTGGAGACCTACATCCCACCCAACCGACTACCTCTACCTCTATAGAAGTCGCCAAAGAAGGCCAGCGAAGTCATCTGCATCAACTCCTCGATGACTCTCGAAACTACATTGTGACCAATACGAGTCGACCGTCAGACCCACACTGGTGGTTCCAGATCTATCAGAGCCAACTTGAACTCAGAGCGAGCAACGGAGACTTCTCTGTCGTTTCAGTGTGCGACCATCGCCGTCCGACCGAGAAAGTGTTCTCGGTTCCTTATCGCTATTTGTTGGACAACATACTTCCGCAAGCCCGACTCGATCCCGGTGGTCACCGTTACATGTTTGAAATTAAGAAGAATACTCTCCAGTTTGTCTTTCGTGGTGGTGTTCACTTCGATGGTATGCAATTCTTGGTTCCTAATGCTCCCCAAGATGCTCAACTTCAAGGACAAGAGAAGGCCCTTACCCCAAAAGTTGAGCCGGAATATGTCGCAGCTTATCGAGAGAGTTTAAAGAACCCAGACAGTCTTCCTTCGAGGATGAAAAAATACATCGACGAGAATGGCTCTCTGTCTTGGAATGACTTGAAGAAAGCTTGCGTTCAGCACCTTGGCTGCAGAAGCGACACGTCCGGGAGCATCGGGGCGTCTTTGCAAGTCCTTGAACGCGACGGTTATGTTACAACCACTGGTCGAGCCGAAAGCAAGATGATTTTTTCGACCCAGTCTTCGAGGTAAGTTTCTCGTTGACACCGGGCCGCTCGTCGCGCTGATGAACCGGCGCGATCGGCATCATCAGCGATTTGTCGAGTACCTCAAGTCTTTCCAAGGCCAGCTTCAGGCATCCTGCCCGCCCTCGACAAATCGGACTTCGTCCAGGTTGATCTGCCCTTATCCCAGTGGCAGGTAAAGCGTCATCAAAGCATCAACGCAGGGCCTGAAGCCGTAGTGTTCATAAAACGCCTTCGCATCGGGACTCTTGGCATCGACGATCAGCGCAAACGCAGCGACCTGCTTGCGGGCCTGCAGGCAGCGTTCCACCGCGCAGCCAATGAGCAACTTACCCAACCCCTGACCTCGGTGGTCCGTGCGGCATGCGAGACGCCCCATTCGAAAACACGGTATGGGGTAGCGAGGCAACTTCTTCCTCTCCGCATCACTCAGTTCCGCTATATCCACCTGGGCGGCACTGAGCGTGTAGTAGCCCAGAATCAGGCTGGGTTCCCCGGTGTCGACCAGCACATAAACAGTGCTGATACCCTTGCGACGATGCTGGACCGCAAAGCGGTGAAGGTAATCGTCCAACTCCGAAACACTGCAACTGAATCCGGCCCGGTCATGCAGATCCGGGTTGAGCGGCTGCTCCTCAAGCACGACGGACTTTGGCTGCCGCCTTTGCCAGTGCGCCCTTGAGCGCTCGATTGGGGGTGAACGCGCCGTTCAGCGCCAGAGTGAGCGCGGCGAAATCGCGCTTCGACAGCGTGACGCGCAACTCGCGATCCAGCAGGGCCACGGCCTTCTCCTTGGCTGCGGCACGCACGAAGCCCGCCATCGTCGTGCCCATCAAGGCAGCGGCGCGGGAAACGAGGTTCTTTTCATCGGCATCCATTTTCAGGTCGAAGCGGGCTGTGGCAGGCATGTGGGCTCCCAAGGAGTCAGACAGGTATACGGTATTTTACCGTATTATGATTCGAGTTTGAACAGGCTGCTTGGAACAGAGCCAGCGGTCGCGCCGCGCTCAAACGAGCGTCACCAGATGCCGGGCGGTGGCTGCGACATGATGCGAATACACCCGTTCCGGGTGATCGGGCAGGACGCCCAGCCGTGCGTGATGTTGGCTTTGAGCCAGGACAACGCAACTTCTGGTGGGGATGCGCCAGGTCGAGCAACGCGATCAATACATTGACGTCGAACAGTGCGCGCATTTTGCTGCTATCGTTTGAGCTCCTAATACTCGCCGTCTTCGCGCAGTTTGTTGAGTATGAGCGTGTTGCTATCGATTACGATTGACCACTCGCCGGTCCGGCGATAGAGTGATTCTCGCCTCTCGATTCTTATCATGACCCTCAACACCCCTGATACGCGCGCCAGGATCGAAGTGTTTTTGCGCGCTGCGGCGGGAGCTGATGCGGTGCGCGTGACGCGGCTCGAGCGCATGAGCGGCGGCGCGATACAGGAAAACTGGGCGCTCGACGCCGCAGTTACCGGTGGCGCATGGTCCGGCGCGCAGGAGTGGGTATTGCGCACCGACGCCACGGCGATGGTCGAAATGAGCCTCAGGCGCAGCGAGGAATTCCAGGTGCTGCAAGTCGCGCATGCCGCCGGCCTGAGCGCGCCGCGGCCGTTGTGGTTGTGCACAGATCCGGCGGTCACGGGCCGCGAGTTCTTCGTGATGCAGCGGCTTCCCGGCGTGGCGAGCGGACACCGCGTGACGCGCGAGCGAGCCCTCGTGCCCGACCCCGCGCGCCTCGCGCGGGAGCTGGCGGTGAACCTGGCGCGGCTGCACGCCATCAAGCCGCCGCAGCCGCAGCTTTCCTTCCTCAAGGTCACGCCCGCGCGCGGCTCGATTGCGATCTACCGCGAGTACCTCGATCGCCTGCCCGAACCGCATCCGGTGCTCGAATGGGCGCTGCGCTGGTGCGAGCTCAATGCGCCGAACACCGAGGAGATCACCTTCATCCACCGCGATTACCGCACCGGCAACTATCTCGTGCACAACGGGCAGCTCGCCGGGGTACTCGACTGGGAATTCGCCGCATTCGGCAACCCGCTCGAGGACGTCGGCTGGATTTTCGCCAAGTGCTGGCGTTTCGCGGGCAAGCACCTGCCCGCCGGCGGCATTGCCGAGCCCGCGGATTTCCTGGTGCCGTATCAACAGGCATCAGGGCGTACCGTGACTGCTGAAGCACTCGTATACTGGCAGGTGATGGCGCATGTGCGCTGGGCTATCATCGCATTGCAGCAAGCGCAGCGCCATTTGTCAGGCAAGGAACCCTCGCTCGAGCTGGCGTTGACCGGCCGCATCGTCGCCGCGTTCGAGCATGAAATATTGGTACTGACCCGATGAACGACCGTCCCGACGCAACAGAATTACTCGAGATCGCACGCCGCACGCTGCTCGATGAACTGCTGCCGCGGCTACCGGACGAGCTGCGCTACAGCGCACTGATGATCGCCAACGCAATGGCGATCGCGGCGCGCGAGCATGCGTCCGGCGACACTGCCGCAAGCGCGGAACTGGCGCGGCTGCACGAGCTTTACGGCGAACCGCAACAGACGCTTGCGGGGAGCGCGCTGTATACCGTACTGAGTAGCTATAATCAGCAGCTCGGGGCCGACATCCGAGCCGGGCGCTGCGACGGCTGGGCCGGGTTGCGCGACCATCTCGAGCAAACCACCGCCGACAAGCTTGCAGTGGCGGATCCCAAGGTGCTCGCGCGCTGAGCGCGCTGCCGCGGCCGGAAGGAGAACAGCCTTGCAGCCCCAGATGTCGTTCGAGCCGCTGACGCCGACCGCTTTCCTGCGGCGTTCGGCGGCGGTGTTCGCCGACCGCGTGGCGGTGATCGACGGCGAACTCCGCTACACCTACACCGAATTTCTCGATCGCGCGCTGCGGCTCGCCGGCGCACTGCGCGCGCTCGGCGTCGCCCCCGGCGAGCGCGTCGCGGTGCTCGCGCCCAATACCCACGTGCTGCTCGAAGCGCACTACGGCGTGCCGTTCGCGGGCGCGGTGCTGGTCGCGCTCAACCAACGCTTCACCGCGACCGATCTCGCCCGCATTATCGAACACTGCGCGGCTCAAGTCCTGATCTACGACCACGATTTCGAGGCGGTCGCGCAAAACGTCGCACGCGAAGCCGGCGGCGCTTTGAAACTGGTGCGGGCCGGCGGCGCCGACGAATATGAGCAACTGCTCGCCGCCGCAACGCCGCATCGCGAACCGGTCGCCGACGAGCGCGGCATGCTTTCGATCAACTACACCAGCGGCACCACCGGCACGCAGAAAGGCGTGATGTATCACCACCGCGGCGCCTACCTGCAGGCGCTGGCGATGGCGGCGCAGATGCGGCTTGATTGTGACAGCGTCTACCTGTGGACGCTGCCGATGTTCCATTGCAACGGATGGTGCTTTACGTGGGCAGTCACTGCCGCCGGCGCCACGCATTTGTGCCTGCGCAAAGTCGATGCCGCGCTGATCTGGCGGCACCTGCGCGAATCCAACGTCACGCATCTGAGCGCCGCGCCGACGGTGTTGATCATGCTGGCGTGGGCGCACGAAGCCGCGCTCGGCAAGCCCCGGCACGTGGTACGCGTTGCCACGGGCGGCGCGCCGCCGACGCCGGCGCTGCTGACACGCATGGCCGAACTCGGCATGGACGTCACCCACCTTTACGGACTTACGGAAACCTTCGGTCCGGCGGCGCTCTGCGAATGGCGCGCCCACCGGGGCAAGCTCGCCGCCAACGG
>Ga0080064_1008060_pt1 | contig 10228 bp, 2 predicted proteins | sample Subgrocontami54m_FD_69260 | JGI IMG/M metagenome (GOLD analysis project Ga0080064, IMG submission 69260) | Subsurface groundwater microbial communities from S. Glens Falls, New York, USA - GMW46 contaminated, 5.4 m (SPADES assembly) (version 2) ... | reverse complement strand
CGCGCGCCTGAACCTGAAATACCCCAGGGTAAAAGTGCTGCCTATGTTCTACCGCATGGCGGATAAAAAGCTTTACCTGATAAAGGCTCCTTAAACAAACAGTTTTGTTATTGATAAATACATTTACCGAGCTTGCCCGGTGTTAATTGACAACAAAATTGGCTTAGTGGTAATATAACTTTGGCCTGCCTGCGGCTGACCTGAACAGGCCGAAGATTCTACGGAGGACTCCAACATGGGAAAGAAATACAAGATAGCGTGGCTGCCAGGCGACGGCGTAGGCGTCGAAGTAATGGAAGCGGCGAAGATCGTGCTGGCCCGCCCGGAGGAACTCCTGAGCAACAAGGCGGGCAGCGTCCGCGCGGTCGATGAGGCCAAAGCCCAGGCCGCGCTCGCCGAGGCGCACTTGAAAACGATGCACGCCCGGCGCGAATTGCTCGGCGCGCCGTTGTTCGACGCGGTGAAGCAAAACCTCCTCTGGGTGCGCGTGCCGGTTTACGTCGGCGCGTTGACGGAGCTTCACACCGGACAGCCCGCGCGCGTCGGCGGCCTCGCCGACAAGCCCGGTGCCACCACGCGGCCGGCGAAACCGATTTCCGTCCCGCTCTCCACCGCGACGGCGGCGACGACGGTGGACCTGTATTACGAGCTGGAGAACCCGGACGGCGCGCTGCGCCCCGGCCAGAAAGTGATGGTCAACATTCCGCTCCAGGGCGAGGAGGAAAGCCTCACCGTGCCCTGGGCCGCCGTGCTGCACGACATTCATGGCGGGACGTGGGTCTATGAGGAAACGGCACCGCAGACTTACGCGCGGCGGCGGGTGCAGGTCCGGCACGTGAGCGGCGATCTGGCCGTGCTCGCGAGCGGGCCGGGTGCCGGCGCCAAAATCGTGAGCGCCGGCGCGGCGGAGTTGTTCGGCACCGAAGTGGGCTTCGGGAAATGAGGGCGCGGCCATGATATCCTGGCTTGTCTCGACGTCGCTGCGCTTGCGGGTGCTCGTGGTGGCGTTGGCGGTCCTCACCGTGGTCGTCGGGGTGCAGACCGCAAAGAAGACGCCTTTCGATGTCTTCCCGGAATTCGCGCCGCCACTGGTCGAAATCCAAACGGAAGCGCCCGGGCTTTCCACCGAGGAGGTCGAAAGCCTCGTCACCGTGCCGTTGGAGAACGCGCTCAACGGAACCTCGTGGCTCAAGACCATCCGCTCCAAGTCGGTCCTCGGCCTCTCGTCGGTGGTGCTGATTTTCCAGGAAGGCACCGACCTGATGCGCGCGCGGCAGATGGTCCAGGAACGACTCGCGGTCGAAGCCGGGCGGCTGCCCGGGGTCGCGCATCCGCCGGTCATTCTGCCGCCGCTCTCGTCCATGAGCCGCGCGTTGAAGATCGGCCTGACCTCGAAGACGCTTTCGCAAATGGAACTGACCACGCTGGCGAAGTGGACCATCCGGCCGCGGCTGATGGCGGTGCCGGGCGTCGCCAACGTCGCCATCTGGGGCCAGCGCGACCAGCAGTATCAGGTGCTGGTCGATCCCGACCGGCTGCGCGCGCACGACCTGACGCTCGACGCGGTCGTCCGCGCCACGGGCGACGCGGTGGCGCTGGGCGCGGGCGGCTTCGTCGATACGCCGAACCAGCGGCTCGCCGTGCGGCATCGCTCGCCGATCAGCGGTCCCGACGATCTCGCCCGCACGGTCGTGGACTTTCGCGGCGGCACGGCGCTGCGCCTGGGCGACGTCGCCGAGGTGCAAGTCAGTTTCCCCGCGCCCATCGGCGACGCCGTCATCAACGACGGCCCCGGCCTGCTGCTCATCGTGGAGAAACAGCCGTGGGGCAACACGCTCGAGATCACGCACAAGGTCGAGGCGGCGCTCGAAGCGCTGCGCCCCGGTTTGAAGGGCGTCGAGATCGACGCAAGCATTTTCCGCCCGGCGACGTTCATCGAGCGCTCGCTCGACAACCTCAGCCAGGCGCTGCTGCTCGGTTGCGTGCTCGTGGTGGTGGTGCTGGCAGCGTTCTTCTTCGAGTGGCGCACGGCGCTCATCAGCCTCGTCACCATCCCGCTCTCGCTCTTCGCGGCGGGCATCGTCCTCTATTACCAGGGCGGCACCATCAACACGATGGTGCTGGCCGGGCTGGTCATCGCCGTGGGCGTGGTGGTGGACGACGCGATTATCGACGTGGAGAACATCATGCGCCGGCTGCGGCTCAATCGCGCGGCGGGCAGCCCCGTCTCCGCGTTCAAGGTCGTGCTCGACGCCTCGCTCGAAGTGCGGAGCGCCGTCGTCATCGCCAGCTTGATCGTGACGCTGGTGTTCGTGCCGGTGTTTTTCCTGGAGGGACTGGCCGGCTCGTTCTTCCGTCCGCTCGCCTTCTCGTACGTGCTGGCGATTCTCGCCTCGATGCTCGTGGCGTTGACGGTGACGCCGGCGCTGTCGCTGATGCTGCTGCCCGGCGCGCCCGAGCGCCGCGGCGAAGCGCCGCTCGCCCGCTGGCTGAAGCGCCGGTTCCGCGCGGTGCTGCCGTGGTTCATCGCGCGGCCCGCGTGGGCCGTGGTGTTCCTCGTCGCGGCGTTCACGTTGACCGGCCTGGCGCTGCCGCGGCTGGGCGAGGAGTTCCTGCCGAACTTTCAAGAGACCGATTTCCTGATGCACTGGGTCGAGAAGCCCGGCACTTCGCTCGAAGCCATGCGGCGCATCACGGAACGCGTGAGCCGGGAACTGCGCGCCATTCCCGGCGTGCGCAACTTCGGTTCGCACATCGGCCGCGCCGAGGTGGCCGACGAAGTGGTGGGGCCGAACTTCACCGAACTGTGGATCAGCATCGAGCCGACCGTCGATTACCCGGCGACCGTGCGGAAGATTCAGGAAGTGGTGGATGGCTATCCGGGCCTTTACCGCGACCTGCTCACTTACCTGAAGGAGCGCATCAAAGAAGTCCTCACCGGCGCCAGCGCGAGCGTCGTGGTGCGGATTTACGGGCCGGACATCGCGGTGCTGCGGGCGAAAGCCAAGGAAGTGAGCGCGGCGATCGAGAGCGTGCCGGGCGTCGTCAACCTCAAGGTCGAGCCGCAAGTCGAGGTGCCGCAGGTCGAGGTGAAGTTCCTGCCGGAAGCCGCCGAGCGCTTCGGGCTCACCGCCGGCCAGGTGCGGCGGGCCGCGACCACGCTGGTGAAAGGCACCAAGGTCGGGGAGATTTACAACGACCAGAAAATCTTCGACGTGCTCGTGTGGGGTGCTGAACACACGCGCGGCAACGTGCAGGCCTTGCGCGAACTCCCGCTCGAAACGCCGCTCGGCCCCCAAGTGCCGCTGGGCGACGTGGCCGACGTCGCCATCGTCCCCGCGCCCAATGAAATCAAGCGCGAGGGCGCGTCGCGCCGGATCGACGTGACGTGCAACGTGGCCGGCAGCGATCTGGGCAGTGTCGCGCGCGAGATTCAAAAGCGAGTGAGCGCGCTCTCCTTCGACCGCGAGTATCACCCGGAGTTCCTGGGCGAATACGCCGCGCGCGAGCAATCGCGCCGACGGCTGCTGGCGCTGTCGGCGTTTGCGCTGCTCGGGATTCTGCTCCTGCTGCACGCGGACTTTCGCTCGTTCCGATTGAGCGTCCTGGTTTTTCTGACGCTGCCGTTCGCGTTGATTGGCGGGGTCGTGGCGGCGTTCCTCGGCGGCGGGGTGCTTTCGCTCGGCTCACTAGTGGGGTTCGTCACCGTGCTGGGGATCGCCGCCCGCAACGGCATCATGCTCCTGAGCCACTACCAGCACCTTGAGACCGTCGAAGGCGAACCCTTCGGAACAAGTCTCGTCCTCCGCGGCGCCGAGGAACGGCTGGCCCCCATCCTGATGACCGCGCTGTGCGCCGGCCTGGCGCTGGTGCCGCTCGTGGTGGCGGGCAACAAACCCGGCCACGAGATCGAGTATCCGATGGCAGTCGTGATCCTCGGCGGACTGATCACCTCGACGGTCTTGAACCTGTTCCTCATGCCCGCGCTGTATGCGCGCTTCGGCAAGACGAAAAAGCCGAAGGAGTGAGTTCCTCGCGCAGCAGTGCCATGGACTGTCCCCCACATCTCGCCCTCACCGAGGGGGGTGACCTTGGCCTCGTAGCGCAGATTTCCAATCTGTTGTAGTGCCGACTTTCAGTCGGCAGGCCGTGGGCAATTTCCCCGGGGTGGCAGATTAGCAATCTGCGCGACGACGGCACAACCATCCTGTGGCCGTGCCCGCAGCACGATCTGGGGCAAGCGCGGGCGTTCGGCTCGCTCCGTTTGGGGCTGGGATGCTTCCATTGACCTTCTGGTCTTGCGCGCTGCGATCGTCACGCGGTTTTTCTGTCAGAGTTTTTCTGTCAGGGTTTTGCTTGACTCTGAACGCGAGCCTTTGGTAAGAAGCCAGCCGGTACCCAGAAGACCAAACCAGCCCAAAGCGTGCGGATGGCTGTTTGCGGCTCCGTGGGTGTCATGATTGCACGATATGGCGGATGAAGGGTTTTGCCGGTAGCAGCGATTCGGTTGTGCCAACGCGGAGACAAAGAAACAGGTTCGACTTGGAGCCACTGGAGCCCCGCGTGCTCCTGTCCGCAGAGGCTACGATCGGCGAGCCCGTGCCGCTTGCGGATCCCGACCGCCTCGAAGTGTCGCCTCAAGCGGTTGAACAAGGCCTGCCGACCGACCCCACTTCATCACTAGAGGCGCAGATTTCCTACAGCCCCGCGGCCGCCATCGACGAAATCTTCGCCGGCGTGGCCGAGCAGACCAGTGCAAATCCCGTCACCCTGCCTGCCGAGGCCGCCCCGACCACCGAGCCTTCCGCGGCCACTTCCACCAAGCGGGCGATCCGTCCTGCCACCGTCCGTCAAGTCGTCGCTGATCCCGACGCCGACTTCGCGGACCCAGCTCTCGACGACGGTGCCACGAATTCTGACATCGCGCCTGGACCGGGGCGTTTTGATGGTCACTCGGTCCAAACCGAGCAGTTGACCGAGACGCTCAAAGCGGCGAACGCTCCTCCGTCCGATGGCAAGAACGAGCAATTGCTGGCTCCCGTCGGCCCCACTCCAACCAATCCATTCAACATCGAGTTCGACTACGGGTTCGACGTAGAAGGCTTCTTCGATCCGTTGCGTCGCAAGCTGCTGGACGAAGCGGCTTCCTATTGGGAACAGGAGATCGGAAATGATCTTCCGGACCTTGCCCTCGGATCGGAGATGAAGATTGTCGATCCGACACAGCCAGGCAGTGCGCCGATCACGAGGCATGCAGCAAAAGTCATCGACGACGTGCTCATCTTTGTTGGCCGTGGCGATTTAGGGGCCGCGCGCGGGGCGGTCGGAGTTGCTGCCACTCCGGTGGGCGTTGATCAGACGGCCCGCAGCCAAGGATTTCGTTACACGCCTTGGGCCGGATCGATCACCTTCAACAACAACGCTGGCTTCCAATTCTACTTCGATGCGACTCCGCTTGATCCCGCCGACGATCTCCAGCAGTTGACGACCGCGAACCGGGCGGACTTTTTGACGGTGGCCATCCGGGAAATCGGTCGCATCCTTGGCTTCCACCCAGGGGCGAAGGCCTTCACCGACAGGTTGAATCCCGCCCTGCCCAACCCAATTCCTGTCACCTATGAACCAACTTTCACCGGTCTGGAAGCCACCAAAGCGAATAATGGCAACCCGGTTCCAATGACCTTCGCCACCGGGGCGGCACAGGGGAAGGGCGATGGGGCTGGAAACGTCGAGGGCAGTCAGGGGGTTCAAAGCGTGATGGTCTCGGCCATCGACCGTGGTGTCAGGCTGCTCCCGCAGCCACTGGACATAGCGATTCTGCGAGACATCGGCTATGAGCCGCGCGCCTCGGTGACCGGCGTCTTCCACGGAGACGTCAGCCTGAGCGCAGGACCTGTTATAAACACCAGCCCGCAGCTCGGGAACCAAGTCGAGACGCACGTTGCCATAAGTCCCGTCGCTCCGGGCACTGCGGTGATCACGGCGAATTTCGACGCGGGGGGGAGCGTGGGAACGAACCAGCAGTTCACCGCGTTCACCAACAACGCCGGCGGGACGTGGACGCCTACTTTTTTGGCAGTCGCTCAGGATGGACAGGCGGCTGTGACGCGTTTTGACGGGGCGGTGGCGTCCGATCGATTTGGGAATATTCATATCGTCTATCTGGCCGCGACTGCCTTGGGGAACGCCGTCGTGTACGCAGTGAGCACGGACGGCGGGAGGACCTTTGTGAACCCAACCGGAGCCGCTGGCTTCATCACGTTCCTGACGAGTCCGGGTGCTGATAAATCGTGGATTGCAACTGGGCCGGATGCCACGAATCCGACCAGAGACGTCGTTGTGGTAACATACGTTGACGATCGCGACGGCAATCCAAACGTAAATCACATCGATATCTTCGCGCGAATCGCGAGGGTGACGGGGCTCGGAGCAGTCGGGGGCTTCTCGGCTGAGGCTCGCGTGAATGACGTGCCGGCGGCCGGGCAATACACGAACAACTATGCCGTCCCGGCGGTCGGTCCGAATGGCGAGGTGGTGATCATCTGGCAGAACCCGAGCAACGGCCAGGGCCTTGTGAACATCCGGCTCGATAGCGATCTGAACGGACTCGCCGGGGGAGCCACCAGCTTGGCTTTCGGCGCGGACACGACCCCAGCCAATAGCTTGGCGGGTGGGTTCGACTTCATCCGGGCGGTACCTGACCGGGCGTCGTTTGCCAGCCCGTACATTGCCTATGACCGGAGTGGGGGCCCGTTCAATGGCCGGCTCTACCTCGTTTATGCCGATGAGAGGCGGCGCGTCGGCAACACGCTCGTGAACGTCAATGAGAACGGTACCGATAACTTCAACATCTTCGTCAGGTTCTCCGACGATGATGGACGGACGTGGAGCAACCCTGTGCAGGTCAACGATGACGCGGGGACGCGCAGCCAGTTCTTCCAGGCGATTAGCGTCGATCAGGTCAGTGGAGCATTGTTCGTCTCCTGGTACGATGCGCGCAACGATTTCAGCAACGTTCCGTTGGTGGGTGTCGGTCTGGATAACCGATCCAACAGCGAGGCGCAATACTTCGCCTCGGTGAGCGTCGACGGGGGCCGAACCTTTCGCCCAAATGTCCCGGTAAGTGCCCAAGGCTTTGCTTCGGATGAAAATCGGGCGGACGGTGTCCTTGCCCCCGGATTCTTTGACCTCGACTTCGGTGACTACACAGGCATTGCCGCCTTCGGTGGCTCGGCGCACGCCGTGTGGGCCGACAACTCGAACAGTACCGGAACTATCAACCTGCCCGATCCAACACCGAACCCGGTCGGCGCGGGGACGGCATTTCCCGCAGCAGGAATACCCTTTGACGTTTACACCAGCCGACTCGCGCTCACCTCACAGGGGGGGCTGACGGTCACGGTCAACGGGAGTGACGAACTGGACACTTTCTACATCCGCCTCGACCCGACTGGCCAGTTCGTCCAATTCTACCTCTTCCAGAACGATCTCAGCCCGACGCCCGCTGGCGTGCCGGCCTACACCGCAACTCTTTCTGAGCTGGAAACTATCATCGTCAACGGCCGCCGCGGCGTTGATCGGCTGATTCTGGACGCCTCAAATGGCCCGATCTCCCCCCGGTTCTTGATCTTGTTCGATGGCGGTCAGGATGGCGCGGATTTGGAAGTGAGGGTCGGAACTCAAGTCGTCCGGCGGTTTCAGACCCGCCGTCCAACCGGTGGCCGGGGGGTCAACGTCCTCCAGATCGGGACTCGCTCCCAGCTCGTCTTCTTCGAGTCGGTGCTGGACGTGTTCGGACCGCCTGAAACTCCGGCGAGTCCGAGTAGCCCGGCGCTGGTGGCCCCTTCCGGCCTCGCCGCCGAGGCCTTGCTGCCCGAAAGCCTGAAGCTCGACCTGTTTCGACAAGGACTCCAACTAGCCGACAGCGCCTTTGGGCGATATGAAACTCTGCTGGCTCGGACGGTAGCACCGTTGGGAGACTCCTTCGGAGAAGCGCCGGTTCGGATCGGACCGGTGGTGCAGGAGGCGCTCGACAATCCGCAGATCTTTGGCCGCCTGATCGAGGACGGAATCGGGGCCTTCCTTTTCAGCAGTATCGGAGAGTCGATCACCACGTTGGACCAACTCCGGGCCAAGCTGGATGGGCTGGATACGGTGGACGGCAACGTGAGGCTGCTGCCCTTCGGACAAGACACTCCCTCTCCTGACGACGATCGGAGCGAGCTGGATATCCGCATTACGAAGACGTTGAAGTGGATGGCGGAACTCGATCTTGGGACCCAAGGCCCGCTGGGGGCGATTGACATCCACGGCTCGGCCGAGATCGTCGCCGAAGCCGTTTTGCATCTCCAGGTTGGCATTGATCGCGACGGCTTTTTCATCCGGCCGAACACGGGCAGTGACCCGGAGCTAATCCTCCGCAACATCCGGATCGACGGCCATGTCGAAGGCAGCGGGCGGCTAGGCTTCCTGGGTGTCGATCTTCTCGGTGCCTCGCTCGCGGTTGATCCGGAAGTGAAACTCGAACTGAAGCTGCGTGATCCTGGCACCGATGGAGCAGACGCCGTCATTCGTCCGGCGGAGCTGGAAGTGCCGGTGGCGAGCTTGGCGACCGTCACGCTCCATGGCAATCCCTCGACCGATGATGTGGTGCTGACCGGTTCGTTTGCCGTGTCTGCGCTCGGTTTGAGTGGCGAGCCGCTCATCCAGTTGGGCGATGCACGGGTATCGTTCACCTGGGCGGATATCACGACTCCTGAACAGGTGACCGTACGCGCCACTGCTCAAGCCGCCGAAGAACTGTTGACCCTGGCTCAGCGGACGGCCAACGACATCCTTGATGGCCTCACAAACGTTTCTGCGTTCGTTCAACAACTCGCCGGCGTCGATCTGCTCGCCACGAAGCTGCCGATCGTCAACAAAACCTTGGGGGAGGTGCTCGCTGACTTGGCAGAGGTCGAGGTCGAGGGCGACCAAGTGGACAGCATCTCCCCCACGGTTGAAGTCGGCGACAAGAAACAGTTTACGGTCCTCTTGCACGGCACGGATATCGTCTCGAAAGGCGTGCAAGCCGATGACGCGGTGTTCTATCTCAGCGGAGGAAAGGAGGTTCAAGCCACCATCGCCTCAGTCAATCAGTTCGAGTTCACTGTGGAGTTTGACAAGGCTCTCAGCCAAGATCCCGACGCTCAGTTCAAAGTAGAGGAACGGGAGAGTGGCGAAGCTGGTGAGTCCGAGGAGACCTTTGTGACCCCATTCCGCATCGTGGGATTCGGGACGCTGCAGCACCAATTCAACGATTTTGTGGACGGCTTGCGGCGGCGGCTCACTGCCACGGCCGAGGTGCCGACACTTCAGGAGCTTCTCACGGATCTCGCGGGTTTAGTAGGAATTGACCCAGAGTTGCTCGATGTCCAGGTCGCGGGAACGGGCGTCGATCGGGAGGTGCGCTTGACGATTCCGTTCAATCCCGATCCGCTGCAGTTTACCGAGCAACTAAACCTTGGTGCGGCGGTCGAAGGACTTGAGTTCAGCGCTGGTGGGGAGGTTAAGATTACCGTCGATCCGGCGTTCAGATTGCGGGTCGGCTTTCGCTTGGGGCCGGACTTGCCGCTGGCCGAACGATTCTCGCTCGTCGAGGATGAGGCGCCGGAGATCACCGTCCGCATCTCCGTGACGCTGGACAATCCCAGCGTCACCGGCATGTTCGGCGGCTTGCTGAAGGTCCGACTGGAAGAAGACCCGGACCAGACGCCGAACAATGGCGTGTCGCTCACTGGCACGATCAACGTCAATCTCACGGATCCCGGTACCGGTACCGACGAGGACAACCGCATTGCGCTGGCCGAGTTCGGAAGCGCCAGCCTCGGCGACATCTTCCAGTTCAGTCTGGACGGGGCCTTGGACATCGACGGCTTGGTATTGCGCGCTGATGTCGGCGGCGTGAGTGTGGCTGGCATCAAGGTTCTCCCGCTCGACGGCGCTACGGAGGGACGGGTGACCAACCGCGCGGAACTGGAGGCGCTCATCTCCAAGATCAAGATCGAAGGTTCGCTCAGCCTCGGCGACGGCATCCCGATTCCCGACGCGGTCAAGCAACTCATCCTCGACGGCTTGCAGGCGCTGGTGGATTTCGTGGATGCGCTCGATGACAGCGCGCCGTTCACGCAGAACCTGCCCATCGTCAACAAGAACCTGCAGGAGACGCTCGCCCTGCCGGACCGCATCC
>Ga0080064_1008059_pt1 | contig 10229 bp, 3 predicted proteins | sample Subgrocontami54m_FD_69260 | JGI IMG/M metagenome (GOLD analysis project Ga0080064, IMG submission 69260) | Subsurface groundwater microbial communities from S. Glens Falls, New York, USA - GMW46 contaminated, 5.4 m (SPADES assembly) (version 2) ... | reverse complement strand
GCCCCCCGCGCATCCAACGACGGCGGGCCGACGCCCCTACCCCAGGTCGCCCTGTGCAAGGCGCCGGCCAGGGGGCCGGCCCGAGCCCAATCTCGCCCCCTGTGGTCGACCGGACGCTTACCGCCCTGGAGCCACGGCTCCCAGACCTCCGCCACGAGGACGTTCTCGCCCGCGCGGGTCAGCCCCGGGAACTCCACGACGCGCACGCCCCGGTCCTCCAGCGCAAAATCGACGAACCGGAACTCCCCCCCCTCCGCCTCGTAGACGGCCACGACCCCCTCGAAGTCCCTCACCACCGCTCCAAGCGCGTCAAGGGGGCGGATGGCGGAGTACCTTCCTCACCTCACTTGATCTCCAGACGCAGCGCGGCGCGCCGGGCATGGGCCTTGAGGGGCTCGGAGGCGGACGCCTCCTCGACCTGCCGCGCGAGGGGCAGGTATGCCTGGTCGCCGTAGGTCCCCAGCACGTCGAGCATCGCCGGGAGTCGTTCCTCGGGCGTCGCATGGAGTAGGTCGCGCACGGCGACACGGGCGGCGTTGGATCGGAGGCGGCACAGCGCGGCAAACGCCCCAATCGAGGTGTCCACGTCTCCCTCCGCCACGGCCTTGCGTAGCGAATCAAGCGCCTCTTCGTCCGCTCTCGTCTCAAGGCGCTCGATGGCGATGCTCCGCGCGGCGAGAGGGTAGGTGGGGGAGAGGTACGCCGCCCATTCGTGCGAGGCCCGGCTCGCGGCGGGAGTGGCGGAGAGGTCGGCCAGGAGCGTGGCGGTTTCCTCGCGATGCGAGAGGCTCACCGAAGCGGCCGGGCGCAAGTCTGGCGAGAGCGCGGCGAGGTCCTCCGGACGGAGCAGCGCGCCCGCGAGGTCGAGGGCCACTCGCCTCACACCCGCGTCGGGCTCGTCCGCGAGGAGGGCGAGGAACGCCTCGCGTGCGTTCTGTCCGCCGATCTCGGCGAGCGAGCGGAGAATCGCGGAGCGGAGCGCAGCGCCACCGGAGGCGCTTTGGTGGCGGTGGAGGCCTTGCAGCGTGGAGACGGAGGCTACACAGCGGATGCGGCCGAGGACACGGACGACCTCCCCGGTCAGATCCGGCGATCCATCGGCGACCCGCGCGAGAAGCGGCACCACGCGCTCGCCGCGCCGCACCATCTCGGACTCCGCGCGCATCGTTTCCAGGCGGTCCTTGCGCTCGACGGCCGCCGCCCAGCGGCGTACGAGGAACTCCTCCTCCGTCATCTCGACGGCCGGGGCCACCGGCCTGCGGCGGAAGACGCCTGGCGGCCTCAGCGTCCAGACCAAGGCACAGCACAGAAATGCGACGCAGCAGACCCATAGAGGCCAATGATGACGGCGCGCAGAACTCATCGAACAGTGCGCTCCGGCCAGTCCGTCTCCTCCCAGAGGTCGGAGCGGATCGACTTCCACTCCTCGCCGGGTTTGAACACGTCCTCCAGGGTTGGCACGCGGTCAAGACCACGGTATCGACCCCCGGTCGTCTCCGCGAAAAGCCGCCCGTCGGCCGTTACGAGGCCGGCGGGGAAGTGCGGCGCCTGTTTCTGTTCCTCTCGCCACACTACGGAGACGAATCGCTCCTCCGCGAGGTCCGCGTCCTCGGGAGCGAATACGATCAGGTAGCGGTCGTAGCTTTCCGCGACCCCTGGGAAGTTGGGGACGCGCTGGAGACTGAACTCCTCGAGTCGCTTCGAATCCCAGTAGCCGTCCTTCCCGCCCCAGATCGGGAAGAACTCCCCCCGCCCGTCGCTGTCGCCGTCGCGGTACGCCCGCCGCCGCCCCACGTGCTCCCGTCGAGTGACCAGTCCGAGCAGCTTGTACGCTTTCGGGTCGAAGAGTGCCCGCGTGTTCCGCTTGCTCGGAGACTCCAGGCGTTCCCACAAGGCAGGATACTTCTTTCGCAAGTATTTCTCATATGCGACCTGATCCTTCGCCTTCTCCCGGTCCCTCCCATCGATCGAGAACTGTGCCCCGTCCGTCGCCCGCCACTTCTGGATGGCGTCGAAGTAGCGATTCCGGTCCTCGTCGGAGAGGTCTCGCTCGGGGCACTGCGGGGCGTGGCGGGTCTTCCAGCCGTCCCGGCCGTCGCCCTTGTCGTAGTACGTCTCCAGGCTGAAGCTCCGGTTCGTCCACGTCTTGATCTCCCAGAAGTACAGTTGATAGCGTCTCTCCCTCATCCGCAGGAGGGACCACTCGAACCAGTCCGCGGGCAGCCGGACATGAGCACGCGCACGTACTCTGATGGCAGTCGGGGCAGCGCGCTAGCGCGGCGGGGGGCAATCCGGCCAGGCGGAGTCCTCCCAGAGGTCCGAGCCGACCTCGCTCCACTCCTTACCTTTGACGAAGACGTCTCCGACATCTGGGATTGAGTCGAGCCCCACGAAGATCCCCTTTCGATGGAGGCACATCCGACCCGTGTCGGTGATCAGCCCCGCCATCGCGGGGCCACGCTCCGGTTTCTTCTGGGGCCAGATGACGCAGACGAAGTGCGCGCCCGCGGTGGCCTGATCCTGGGGCACCAGGATGCGCATGTACACCCGGGGCCCGAACTCCTTGATGTAACGCTCTCCCTCACGCCGACGGACCTCGTCCGACCAGCGGCCGATGTCAGGTTGCCCATCGACGGTGTCCAGTCTACCGAAGACAGTCAGATCATGGAACCGGGCTTCCAAGAAGCGGTCCATGACTCTTTCGTCGATGCGCTCGAAGAGTCGGACGTATCGGCCAAACGGTTTCTCCGGCAACCAACCCCGCAGGATGGTCCTTTCGAAGGCAGCCAAGTCCTGAAGGAAGCGGTATCCGGCCCCGGCCGTCGGGATGTCCCACGTATCGATCTCCGGGTACTCAAGCCATTCGAAGAGCACCGGGTGTTTCTCCCGCAGGTACTTCTCGTAGCGCCCCTGCTCCTCGATCCGCTCGCGATCCAGGGCGAGTCTGTCAAAACGCTTTCCGGGCCCTGCCCTCCACTTCCTGAGCGCAACGATCGCGGCCTCAACCTCCTCCGGAGATGGATTGGGATCCGGGACCTTCGCGTCCCTTTCATTTCGCGCGCTCCACCCATGAAACGGCCCGCTGATAACCCAGTAATGGTGCGCAACTCCGAGAGACTGGTTTGTGGCGCACTTGAGCTCTTGAAAGTGAAAGATCTTCTTCCGGGTCTCCATTTCGTGCTGGATCCAGTCGAGCCAGGTGCAGTCCTCCGGAAGGGCCTCGATGGCGTCGCGGAAAACCTTCCGGATCTCTTTCGGCGGCATGCGGAGCACATCGCCATACTCCCAGACATTCAGGTAGTCGATCCACATCTCCCATTGGTCACGTTCCCGTTCCGCCAGTCGATCCTCCAACGAGAGCAAGCGACGCAACGCCTTCATGTCGCCGCAGAACGCGAGCGCAAGATCTTCGCCGTACGACAGGGAGGAGAAGGCCGAGCGGAGCCAGTCGAGCTCCGACTCGTTCTTGTGCTCGTTCCACCATTTGATCCACGCGCGACGACGCTCATCTCCGTCGGGCTCCCACTGATTCGCCACCCACGTCCGATCCCAAATTCGGTACGTCATGCACTCCAGCATGAGCAGCGCTGCCCACCGGATCTCCTCGTAGGGATGCGTCAGGAAGAGGGCAAGAAGGGGGATGAGTCGTCGGTCCATCGTGTAACGCGCGAGCAGCAGATGTCCAGCGGCAAGGCAGTTGTCGGACCTGTCTGGAGACTCCAGAAAGGTCGTAGGCATGCTGCCTGCCCTCTCGCTGACCTCATCCAGGATCGCGGTCGCTCTCTCGCGGACCTCCGCATCGTCGGAGTCAGATACTTGGCGAAGGAACTCCGTGCAGCGCTCCCCAACTCGAACCCTTGCGATAAGAATGTAGTCACACAGGTCCTTCTGTGCCGCATCCCTCTCCGTCGACTCGCCGGAGCCCAATCGTCCAATGGTCGCACGGATGTAGCGGGCCTCGTGCGGGTACGTAGGCTGGCGGGCCAGCGCGGCCTCGAGCAGGTCCGCCAGCATCCGGGTTCCACCATCGCTGCGGAGCGACCACGTCAGACGGCTCCCCACGTGATTCAGAATGCCCGCCAGGTTGCTCGGATCGCTAAGTTGATTCCATTCGTATACAGGCGGCCACAAGTCCTCTGTACCCCATGCGCCGATGGGAAGTGCATCCAGATCCACCTCGTCGATGACGGAAACATCGCCCCCTCGATCGCTGAACGAGAAACCGGATTCCCCGGCCGCGGAGGCGGAGATGACTACGACCACGAGCAGCATGGGGAGCTGCTGCAGGGGCCCAGGCTGCACCGTTGTGGGGTCGTGGAGAGACACTGACTTACCTGACTGGTTGGAGGATCTCGACGGCGATTCCTTCCAGGACCATGGGAATTGACACGACAGTTGCACCTACGTTCGCCGGGATCCGCTCCAACTCGATGGTGAATTCGTGCCTCTTCCCGCCGGGCGAGAACGTGTGCTCATATGAGGCGACCGCGTATCGGGCGGGCGTTCCTGTCACGGACTCGACGTGCACAGGCAGCGACGGGCTCTTGTCCATCGACTGACCTCGACGAGAGTAGATGGTGACGCAGATCCTCGAGTCCGGCAGGGGAACTGCGACCACCGTCGGAAGCTCCATGTCGATGACGAAGTCGTCGAAATCGAAAAACCCGTCCTCGTCTTGCTCGTCGTGCTCGCGCAAGCGTCGCAAGATCTGGGGTGTTACCGGGATGCGGAACCGTGGCCACCAGATCTTCTCGATCTCTCCCCGCTCCGAGGGCGCGTCATCCAGCCGTAGCGCGTTCGGCGGCAAGCGGAACTCAAGCGTATCCCCTTGCCCACCGTTCCGCAGAATGGCACGGCGCAGGAGGTTGAATTGATAGAGAAACTCACCAGGCGTGTCAGGTTGCAGGTCGTTCGTCCGCTCGGAGATCGGATAGTCGAATGAGCTGAATGGTCGCCCAAGTCGCGGGGGCGACAACGGTCCAATTTGGATGTACTCCTCTCGGACCCGGAATGCCACGTCGTCATCAAAGATGAGGACCTTGCCTCCGAAGGAGGCCGGCCACCTGGACCGAGTGCTCCGCTTGGAAACGCCGTCGCGGCGGACGGGACGCCCGCGGAACTCGATTTCGTCGTCGCTGGGAAGAAGCAGGTCTTCCGCCGAGTTGATGCTGAACAGGCCGCTGGTGCCGCCGTTATGGGGGCCAGGGTAGCCGTCGTCCGCCATCGTGATTCGGAAGAAGCCGGGCCGGAGATCAGGGGTGCCAGACCGGAGCTGGAGTCCATACCAACGTGTGCTGCTCTCTGGAACGCTCGGCACACCTCCAAAGACATCGCGGAGTTCGAACTCCAGCCCGTTCCCTGGTGCGATCACGTACTGCCATGGGTCGGCTACCAGTAAGATGGGCACAGGTGGCGGGCCGATGGCGAGAGGCGCTTGACGCTGTCCGAAGACACCCGGCAGCTGATGCTGCAGCCCATTCTCATTCCCGCTTCGCGTCACCGTCGCCAGGCCCTCGTTGGCAACCGAGAGCGCAGCCTTCCAGAAGTTGGGCCTACCAAACCCCCATTCGTCTTCGTCGAATGTGGCGGCGCCTAGGTCGGGGCGGTCCGCGGTCGCCTCCAGGATCTCGATGAGCGCGCGCCGCTGGGATCGAACTTCCTCCGGGGTCTTGCCGCTCTCGCGCCCCATGCGGCGGTGCAGGTGCAGAAGCTCAGCGATCATCCCGGCCGCCAGCGCCGCCGATATGGACGTGCCTTCGCCCTCCTCCGGGTTTGCGTAGCCTCCGACGCGCTGACGCAGCTCGATGTCGTCGCCAGGGACAGCCAGAGAGACTTGTTTCCCCGGGTTGGGTCCCCCTACGGCGCCAAAGTCCGCGACTCGCTCTGTGCCGGTGGCACGGTCGATCCCACATGCCGTCACAGTCAGCACAAGAGGACTGCTCGCCTCGAATTGAGTAGCAATCTGCGCCTCTGTGTTCGCGGCCAGGCTCGAATACTGCCTGACCTTGTGATATCCATCGGCGTTCTTGATGTCTTCCCAAGTAGGGTACTCACCAGGTGGCGGGGCGGGCGGACCTGCAGCCCATCGGACAACGCGATGTCCGCGCTTGGGTGCTACGGCGGCGGGGAAGTGGGTGTCGCCGATGTCTCGACCGTCGTTCCCTGCACAGATCACGACGAACGATCCCTGCGCGGAGAGTTGGTCGAGCGCAGTCTCCGTCAGGAAGTAGCTGGACTTGATGGCCGCGACCTTTATGGCTGGCAGGAGGACTGCCCTGAGATTGTATGCGGGCCAACTCCATGGAACGACGATTACATCCGGGGCCACGCTCGGGAGCCCCGTCGCAGCCCGGAAAAAGAGGGTCTGGGCCCAGAGAGAAGCCAGACCTGACCGAAGTGTACTGGTCCCTCCGGCCGGCATCCCCAGGTCCCCGAGGGCCACGGGGAAGTTCCCCGGAAGCGCGCCTGGTGTCTGTTGCCCAAAGGGATTCGTCATCTTGACGAACTCCCAGTTCTCGACGTGCTGCCCTGTGCCGATGGTGTGTTCCGTAACCACTCTGCCCCCATACTCCGCAGCTCCGTGCCGCCCAATCGCCAGGAAGACGAGCGGGGTGCCGTGGCCGACTTCACGCGCTCGCGCGGCCTTCCTCGGGATCATGAACTCCTGTGGACTGTCTGCGAAGAACGGAGCCCGTCGCCCGCGAAGCGCACCCGAGCCGGGCTCGCGCAGGACCAGCCTTGTCGCCATGAATGCCATCCGAAGCCTGCTGACAAGGGTCGGAGGCAAGCCCCAGGTGCCCGGCGCACCGCCAGCCCCACACCCTGTGTCCAGAAAGCTGATCGTGACCTGTGGTTCGACGGGATTGTCGAGGACCGCCCTCCTTACCAGCGCGTGCGCCGCGAACGTATCCATCGCGTAGTGCTGCCAGTTGGCCCTAACCTCCCCCAGCATCGCTTCCTGCGTTGTGGTGTATCCAACCGGCTCCCCGTCCTCGTCGGCTGTCCTACGGCGCTGTTCGGAGCTCGACTGGCGGTCGAGCGTATCGGCCGCCTCGCTGAAGGGACCCGAGTCTCCGCTTGCGAACTCCAGCACGTAGTCTGGGAGGGCCGCGAACCACCCTTCGGCGAGCATCGGGGCGGAGTGCGCAAGAGGGTCCTCGAGTCGGGGCGAGTAGCCTGCAACAAGACCGATGGAGCGAAGGAGACTGACCGGGGCCAGGCGTCGCCCCCGGAGGCGCGTCGAAACCTCGACATCAGTCTCGACCACGGGGACCGCGCCGAGCACGATGGACTTCGTGAAGGCAACTCTCGAGTCGGGGCCGTCGGGCTGCAGATCCGTCACGCTGTCCGAGAGCCACCTGGCGTCCAAATAGAGTTCTGGCTGGGAATAGAACAGGCACCGGACGACGCCGACATTCCGTCCCAGCGGGGAGGCCGCCTGAAGGGCGCCGCCCTGCTGCCAGAGGCGGAAGCGCATGGGGCCCTCGCGGAGGTCCCCCTCCTGCGGCTGCCAGATGACGTGCGCGAGGGCCAAGTTGCTCCGGGACTGCGGGTGCAGCACGATCCGCACCACCGGGGCACGCCCCCCAGGGAAGCCCAGGATCTCGAACCCCCGCGCGCCCGCGTCAAACGTCCCCGCAGGGTCCCCGTCGTCCGTCTCCAGCCGGAGCTGGTTCATCACCTCGTCGGGTCCTTCCGGTGGCTGCGGTGGAACGAGCGAATCTCTCCAGGACTGCAGGAACAGCCAGGGGTGGCTGAACTTGAACCGCACCACCGGGCGCAGGCCCTTCACGATCGCGTGCCCCAGCGGCCGGAATCGCGCCCGCTTCTGTTCCTCCGGCGCGTCCGCGCCCACCGGCGGGGCGTCCTGATCCGCCAGGTACTGCCACAGCGCCGCGTCCGTCGCCCCCGCAATTCCCCCAGCCGGGACCTCGCCGTACGCCTCCCCGTCCGGAAGCACCTCCATCGTCACCGAGGCCACCTCCGCATCGCCTACGAGCGGCTGCGTCGTCAGCCCCTCCACCCTCGCCTGCACACGCCCCATCGCCGCCGCCACCACCGGCCTCACGTCCGAGAGGAAGAGCACCGTCGTCCCCGACGTCACCTCGCGCGGCCTCCCGTCCTCCCCCTGCACCGTCGTCAGCGCCGTCACGCGCGCCACCCCCTGCCGCGTGGAGAACACCTCCGCCTCCACCCGCCCGTCCTCCCCCGTCGTCAACGTGAGCTCGGCGACCCCATCCGTGCGCTCCTTAACCAGGCGCGCCCCCTCCAGCCCCTCGAGGCGCAGCGTGATGGCCGCGCCCGCGACCGGCCTCCCGTCCTCCCCGATCCAGCGCGCACGCACCTTCCCCCTCGTCACCCCGTCCGCCGGGATCGCCGACTGGGCCTGCACCGACAGCCCCTCCTTGACCTCGGCCCCCCGCTGCTCCTCCAGCAACGGCAGGTCCGACACCGCGATCAAGGGAGGCGACAGGTACAGGTTTGGCCCGACCGAGGTGAGAGGCACCTGCATCGGCTCGGCCAGGAGCGGCTTGCCCTCCGCGTCCATCGACGAGACCAGCGCCACCATCGCGCCCATCGGCCTCGCTGTGCGCAGGCGCACCTGGAACACCCCGCCCGGGCCGCCGGCAAGCCCCTCCTCGAAGAGGAGCCTCGCCGTCTCGGCCGTCAGGTACTCGTCCGGGTCCTGCAGGAACACGAACCGCCCAGCTTCCGTCCGCAGCGTCGTCAGGTCCACCCCCTGGACCGTCGCCAGGACCTCCGGCTCGGGCAGGCTCGCCAGGTTCGCGTACATCGTGAAGAGAACCTCGCCCGCCGGCAGCGCGTCCAGCCGCTCGTCGTCCGCCACGTCGAGGTTGATCCCCGACACCCCCACGGTCACGTCTACCTCTGCCGGCGGCACCCCCTCCGGGATCGGCGCGCGCATCACGGCCGTCACCCGCGTCCCGTCCTCCGCGACGGCGACTCCGGCCTCCCGCCACTCCAGCGGCGGGTCCGTCGCCACGATGAAGCTCGGCAGCGGCTCGGGGCGTTCGGGCGGCGTCGGCCGGCTGGGCTCGGTGAAGCGGCACGGGCCTCCCTGTCCGCCGAGGACCAGCCCGATCTCCATGTACATCTCGTCGTCCATCACCCAGATCGCAGTGGTCCCCTGCGCCGCAACCGTCCAACCCAGGGCCTGCCGCCACTTGCCAGGGGCGACCGTGGCCGGGGACTCGGAGGTCAACCGCAGGCGGTACGGGAACGACCCGTCCCCGGGTCCGACGGGGGCCTCGAACATCCTCCTGAGCGGTCGGGCCGGGTCCCCCTCCTCGAACGCCCCGGGCACCGCCGACACGACGCGCAGCAGGCGGTTCTCGGCGCGGTCCTCCCGCCCGATGGCGAAGCAGACCGCCGTCGCGCGTCCCTCCAGGTCCGTGGCCGTAGTCACGACCGAGGCCTTCACGATCTCCTCCGTCTCCCCCGTCCGGACCACGAGCGAGAACTCGAACGTCACGGCTGTGTCGAAGGTCGCATTCGCGAAGCGGTCCCGCACCGCCGTCACCCTCGCCACGGGCCGACGTGCGGGGAGACCGCCGTCGTCGAGCATGTTTACCGTCAGGGTCATCGTCTCGGGCGTCCCGGCCAGGACCGTGATCCCCCCGCTCACCCCGCTCAGGCGCCCGAGCGTCGGGTTGCCCAGGATGTCGGTCCCCACGACCATCGACGCCCAGACCTGTCTGCGTCCCATCGACTGGAACCAGAGCAGGTCCGGCACGAACCGCACGCCCCCGTCCGCCCGCGTAAATGGCACCGCCACGAGGCGCGTCCCACCCTCCTCATTCTGGTCGCCCGGCGCCGCCACGTAGACCACCCCCTCGAAGTCCTCGTCGACGCGGCCGTCGTACTTCAGCACGCGGATCGTGAACCCGACCGTCTGGCCCGCCTGCACCACGCCGTACGCCGCGATCACCTCCACAAGCCGCGGCGCCGCGACCGGGTAGCGGCGGTCGTCGCGCACCTCGTCGGAGCGCCGGCTCACGGCGCTCACGGACAGCTCCCGCGTGTCCTCCTGGATGAACATCGGCGCGGTCCGCGCGACGCCGTCCGCGCCCGTGACCAGCGACATGGCGCTGACCTGCCCGGAGCGGTCCTCCTCGATCCGGACCTCCACGACCCTGCCGGGGAGGGGGTTTCCGAAGGCGTCCCTTGCAAGCACGCCGAACCCGATCGTCGGCTCGCCCCCGATGAAC
>Ga0080064_1008057_pt1 | contig 10231 bp, 7 predicted proteins | sample Subgrocontami54m_FD_69260 | JGI IMG/M metagenome (GOLD analysis project Ga0080064, IMG submission 69260) | Subsurface groundwater microbial communities from S. Glens Falls, New York, USA - GMW46 contaminated, 5.4 m (SPADES assembly) (version 2) ... | reverse complement strand
CGGCATGGAAGAAGAACTCGAAATCGCCGTCTTCTTCCCGCTTGGCGCGTTCCGCGGAGGGGACCGGCGCCGGCGTCACCTCGGCAAGCCCCTTGAGATGGGTGTTGATCTGGTCAGCGAACAGAACGGGGCACTCCCGTCCACAGGTAGATGTCGCCGACGCATAAATCTTGAGCTTCAGCAGGTTGCTGGGCCCGTAGCCCGCCTCCTCCAGGAGCTTGCGCGCCGTCTTGACGTCCTCCGTCTTGTCGTCCCGGAAGCCCGACCGCTTCTGCATTTCCTCTGCGGGCAGCGCGAAGTCGCCATAGACGATTGGCAATATGCCGCTCCATCGCCAATTGCCTTCTCCATGGACGTTTGCCAGGCTCTTGCGGCGCTCCAGTACCAGGTCAATTGCCGTGCGCACCCGGATATCGCTGAAGGGCTTTTTGCTCATGTTTAGGTGAGCTGTCCAGACGTTGGTCTTGTCGTAGGGCTTGAGCCGCACTCGCGCCTGGGTTGCCATCATGGCTTTGATCTCGCCCAGTCCTGAGTTCTGGTACATAGCTGCCCTGCCCACGGTGATCGCCGCGACGATGGTGGTCGGGTCACCCAGCCAGACCCATTTCGCCTGGTCCAGATACGGCAGGGACTTGCTATCCTCTCCCATCTTCCAGTAGTCCGGATTCCTCTCCCATATCGCCTGTACCCCGTCTTCGTAGCTCTTCAGCAGGAACGGCCCCGTGCCGATGGTGCAGTTCCTGGTGTTATCCAGCACGCCCCCGCACTTGTCCACCAGCTCCTTCGGGACCATGACGTTGTATACGCTGGCCAGGCTACTCAGGAAAGACACTGACGGCGCCTTCAGCGTAATCACCACCGTGTACTTGTCCTTTGCCGTCACCGTGTCCATCTGGTCCAAGTCCGTCGCTCGCCAGAACGTCCTGCCCTTCACGGGGAACTTCCCCGCGATCCGATTAAGGCTGTACACCGCGTCGTCCGCGGTGAACTCCCGTCCGCTGACGGGAGGGACGTTCTGCCACTTGACGCCTTTCCGGATGTTCAGCGTGAGGGTCTTGCCGTCGGGAGAGAAGGTCCACGACTCCGCCAGGCCAGGCAGCAACGTGAACGTCTGGGCATCAATGGGGATGAGGCTGTTGCTCGCCTGGAGCCAGACCTCCTTGGACAGTGTTTGTGTGGCGTGCGGGTCAGTCCCTTTGAGGGGTTGAGGGAGGGGCAGGTTAATGCTGCCTCCCCGCCGGGGCAGCGCCGCGGCAGGCGCGGGCTTCGGGGGCGCAGGGGCTGGCGCGGGCGCAGCCGCGGGGGCAGCGGGGGCCGGCCTGGCCGGCGCTGGGGCGGCGGGTGCCGAGATGGGTGGGCCAGCGGGAGCAGGCGCCGCTGCGGCAGGCGCGGGCCTTGGCGGCGCAGGAGCAGCCGCGGGAGCGCAGCTCGCCACAACCAGGATCAGCACCAGAGCAACGCCGAAGATTCTAACTCGCGGATTGCGACGGTTCATGATTCCCTCCTCCCTCAGATGGGTTTTCTTGCAGCATTGGTTAGGCAGGAGTCACGGCCACGGCGACAAGCATGGTAGCCAGACAACTATCGAACGATAGCCGGATCGCCTATTTCAAACGTTCAAAAAGCCATGGCCCGCTGTTTCCAATGCCTGCCCACCTGCTCATATGATAAGGTCTCTCAAGTATAACTGTCAATCATCCGAATTGCTTCATGAAAATAGGTGCAGAAGAATATATCGTTTGTATTGTTACAGAAGAATGTGCTAATGCCTCATGAATAGAGTAACCGAAAAAGGCGACGATGACACGAGCGGGCGGACGGGAGTGCATCAATGTTGTAGGGAGCGTTACTTGCGCGCCGACAAGCGCGGGAAAGGGAAAATCATGGACGAGGGGATACAGGTGATAGACTATCGCAGGAAATCGCTGCCGCGTCTGCTCAGGCGCCGCGAGCGTTGTTGAAGGCCACTGACCCACCTGTGCTTCCCGACGTCTGCACCTCCTTCTTCCCGAGGTCCCGCGTATCTGCAGCGCTATGGAGAGCAGCGTCTGCTGCTACGGTAGGGCTACCTTCGTCTTTGCCATTGCCCGGCGGAAGGTTATCAGGTCCGACCGTGAGGTCTGGATATTGTAGCTGTAGCCCTTCAGGCTGAACTGCCGCAGAGCGAGATCCGTCCCTCCGTCAAAGACACTGGCGATGCAGTCTACCGGGACCACGGTCCAGTAGTCTCGGAGATGGAAGCCCATCACTGCGTGGTAGGCGCAGACATCGGCGGACACGCCTGTAACAATGGCATGCCAGGTGGTGGGATCGTCCACCAGCTTGGCCAGCAGGTCATCCAGCTCGGTCTTGTAGAAAGCGTCGTGGCTGTGCTTCTTGACGACGAAGTCTCCCTTCTGGGGGGACAGCGCCTCCACGATCTCCGCGTCCTTGCTGCCTTCTTGCAGAATCCGGTCCGGGTAGCCGAAGACGGTGAACTGGGGCTCCTTGAAAGAGCGCACGGACTGCATGAAGATGGTGGGTAGATGCGCTGCACGGGCCTTGTCCAGCAAGCCTTTGATGTTAGGAATAATCGCCGCATTGCGAGGCGAGTAGCGCTGGCCTGTGGGAGTACAATTGTTGTTTTGCATATCCACGACCATCACCAAGCTTCGCTGCGCGTCCAGATTTAGCACTCGCTCCGTGGCCATACAAACCTCTCCCTTTGACCAACTTCTCCTGTCCCGTGGTGCCTATGAGAGCCATTCTGCAGCGCTCTGTTGCAGAGATTCGTGGCATAAGTCCTGCGGCTTTGAGCGCAAACTTTACACGCGCAAAAGGTAGCGGGCGTCGTCCAGCTTTTGCGATTCATGAAGCGTTCTTCTAACTCAGGACACCAGGACGTTGTCATACGTCCACCGCGTGGCGCGCTACCCAAAGGCACATCACTTGTGCTCTGAGAGAGCCTACCGGTCAATAATGGGCCACGTAGCCGGACTAGGCATCTCATCCAGCCACACCTTGTCCACGCTGTAGAAGATGTCGCCGCCCGCTATGTCCGCTCCGGGGATCCACCCCTTCAGGTTGGGCTGCATGACCATAATCGTCCACGTGCCGCCCCAACCGATCAACACCCGGTCATCCAGGCCTAGGCGCTGAATCTGCCAGAGGAGCTGCTTACGCTTCTCGCGGTCGAAAGTCCGCTCCTGCTCCTCTAATAGTCGGTCCATTTGTGGGCTGTTGTACTTGGAGACGTTGCGTGACCCTTTGCTGTGGTATCGATCCGTCAGCAAGGTGCCGGGGTCGGGATCGGCTGCGAGAGGGTGGAAGAAGAAATCGAAGTCGCCATCGCTCTCCCGCTTGGCCCTTTCGGTAGAGGGGACGGGCGCGGGAGTCACATGGGCCAGCCCTTTCAGATGAGTGTTGATCTGGTCAGCGAACAGAATGGGGCAATCACGCCCGCAGTCGGACGTGGCCGACGCATACACCTTGAACATCAACAGCTTGTTTGGCCCGTAGCCTGCCTCCTCCAGGAGCTTGCGCGCCGTTTTAACATCCTCCGTCTTGTCATCGCGGAAGCCCGGCCGGTTCTTGATCTCTTCCTCGGGGACAACGAGGTCTCCGTACGTGCGAGGCAGGAAACCTGTCCAGTTCCAGGGGATGTCCCCTTGGGCGTTATTCAGGCTCTTGCGGCGCTCCAGCACCAGGTCAATGGCGGTCCGCACTCGGAGATCGTTAAAGGGAGGTTTACTGTGGTTCAAATGCGCTGTCCAGACGACGGTTTTATCATAGTACGTGAGCCGAACCTTCGCCTGAGTGGCCTTCAGGGAGCTAACCTCCGCCAACGTGGCCTTCTGGTACATGGCTGCCTTGCCCACGGCGATGGAAGAGACGATGGTGGCCACGTCGCCGAACCAGACCCACTTCACCTGGTCCAGGTAGGGAAGCGGCTTCTCGTCGGCGCCTTTCTTCCAGTAGCCGGGGTTCCTGTCCCACGTGGCTTGCACGCCGTCCTCGAAGGTCTTAAGGACAAGGGGGCCCGTACCCACAGTGCATTTCAAGGTGTCGTCGAGCACGCCCCCACACTGGTCAACCAACTCCCTGGGCACCATAGGGTTCCAGACACTGGCAAGGCTGGCCAAGAAAGACACGGAGGGCTGTTTCATCGTTATCTTGACTGTGTACTTGTCGGCGGCCGCCGCGTCGTCCATGGCCAGGAGCATGCTCGTCCGCCAGAAGGTCTTGCCCTGCACGGGGAACCTGCCAGCTATGCGGCGGAGGTTGTAGACGGCGTCGTCCGCGGTGAACTCCCGTCCGCTGATAGGCGGGACGTTCTGCCACTTCACACCTTTTCGGATGTTCAAAGTGATGGTCTTGCCGTCGGGGGACACCGACCACGACTCCGCGAGGCCGGGTTGCAAAGTGAAGTTCTGGGCGTCAGTGTCGATCAAGGCGTTACCAGCCTGGAGCCAGACCTCCTTGGCCAGGACCTGGGTGGTGTGGGGGTCGGTCCCTTTGAGTATCTGCGGAATAGGCAGGGTGATGCTGCTTCCTCGCTTGGGCAGCGCTACAGTTGGCGCCGTTCGTGGCGAGGGCGCAGCCGAGGATGGGGCAGGAGCAGCGGGCGCTGCCGGAACTGCCGGCGCGGGCGCTGCCGCAGGAGCGCAAGCCGCTGCGGTCAGCAGGACGGCTAAAATCACCGCAAACGCTTTGAAGGCACGTCCTCCAGTGTTCATTCCTACCTCCCCTGGGTAACTTGCAGCGTTCGCTTGCAAATCGCCACCTGGCTCGCTGCTCCCTTACTCGGAATCTCCCATGTCAAATGTTCAAAGGGCGGGCAATGCACGGCTGTTTTCGACGCTTACACGTATGATAACCTTCTGTTACAATCATGTCAACCCTCTTTTGAAGCGAGAAACCGACGCATATGACATCCACGCTACGCCTTAGCACCAAAAATCCTCCTGCGCAGAACTTTCTCTGCGGCAAGCAACTCTGCATAGGAGACAACGCCTCCCCTTGTTTTCCCCCTGCTGCTTGCCTCCACAGCGCTTGACCTGGAGCCAGACGTAACCGGATGAGGCGGTTAGAATGCCAGCGAACAGGTTTCTGGGCGCGGCGTCTCAGCCAGTTGGAAGACGATTCGCCGAGCGCGCCGAACCACCCGGCCACCGATCTTCATTAGCTTCAGTTGCAGACTGCGCGGGGACGAGTCCTTGAAAATTTTGGGCAGGCCTAGCCTGCGCATAAAGTTGCCAGGGTTGTGGACCAAGAGAATAAGCTGCAGCCGCTAGGGTTGGCCGCAAACCGATGGCAGGAGAGGCTGGGTCTAGTTCAGAGTGTACTTACCGGCTTGATGAAGGAAGTCGTGGTATTGGATGATGGGCTTCTCGGTAGTCTCCCCATCAGCCGAGTCGGTAGATGCTGGATATCTTTCTCCAGGACATCGTCGTGGGGGCTGGATGATGTAGAGAGAGGTCCTCTCCACAAGATACACATGTATCTCCGGGCGGGCAAAAGCGGCATCCGCTCATGCAGCGTTCAGTTGTGTCATTCCCTTCGGCTCAGGGTGTTGGTGCTGGCTGTCCCTGCCTTGGGAAGCAGGCAGCCAGCACCAACACTGACGTTTTGCAGGAGCCCTAGCCAGCCTCATGGCGTCGCTGGTGTCCGCGTGCCCCGCCAGACGACTGGACACCGACTGGCGCAACATCTGCACCAGCCACGCTGCACATGCGGTCACCTCAAGTCTCCCGCAAGATAGGCGGTGCCGCCTCCGTCAGGCCCAGCGCTTCGTCGAGTTCCCGGCAGGCAGCATCCGGCGTCCGAGGTTCGAATTCCACACGGCCAAGATCACCTCGGACGCCGGATGCATTGAAGCTCCAGTGCCTCCCGTCTCTTTTCACCCATCGGGTCCCTCAAGCTTGATCCCTTTGATGAAGCTACTCGGGAGGTTTTTGAAGCTTCGCTATTTCGGGAACCCGGCTTTTTGAGTGCACGTTGATATGGGTATTTCGGGCCAAAGGCTAGTCTTCGACGAAGGCGACGACTCGCGCCATGGCCGCTTCTCCCCCTACAAACCGGAAAGGGAAGCAGCCGATCTTACACCGTGTGTTGAGCACCTGATCGACATCGCCGCCCAGATTCTCCACGTGGATGATCCCGTGCGGGAACGGGAGCTTGTGCATGACGAAGTGTCGGCTCCTCGGGAACACCTTGTCTATCTTGACGCCCTTTTTCGCTTCGAACTCTGCGACGATGTCCGGGCGGATATCCACTATCTGGCCGTTCATTGGGTGATCGCCGGAGCCGCAGTCCACCGCCGTCCACTTGAACTCCATCTTGACGAACCACTCGGCCAGCTCGATGTACCCTCCAGGGTGTCGGCAATAGTAGGTCTCTTCGTTCTGGTCCCGCTCGCCCTCCGCGTAATGGTGCCAACCTGTGTGGATGATCAGGATATCCCCTTTGCGCACGTCCATCTTCTTGGTGATGTGCTCTGGCTTGATGATGTCGAACTCCCCGACCACGTCGCTGACGTCCACAATCACCCCGTCGCCATACAGGCGGGAAAGGGGGACACTGGCGATGTCGTGGCCGTTGGGAGTGATATGCATCTCTGAGTCCAGATGCGTGCCGACGTGGAGCGCTGTCTCGATAAACTGACTGACGACACCCGCACGGGAGAAGCGCTGAGTGTAGTAAATCTTCGGCGAGGTATAACCCATCCACGGTGGGGTGTGGAGAGACCAGGGCATGCTGAGGTCCACTAATCGTGTCATCCGCATCCTCCTTCAGACACAGTGTGCTTGTGGCCGGTGCCCATCACACGGACATGGAGCTTCGAGTCCAGGAATAGGACGGACTGTCTGTCTGTAGCGGGATTCTCTAGGATGCTAATCAACTGCGCGCGAATAGACTGCCATTCGCAGATTTTTTGCCCCAGTTCCTTTAGGTTGGGCAGCTTTGTCTTGGACATGTCATACGTGGTGCCGTACCCCGGCGGGGCATCAGCGCGGAGTCGCACGGTGATGGGATTGACCAGCGCCTCGGCCATCTGGGCGAAGGTCTTACGGGCGCTATGAATTTCCTCCTGTAGCTTGTTGTATCGCCGGACGAGATCAGCTACTCGGGGCGACGCCTGGATCACCATATTCCACCTCCTTAAGAACGAGTTTCGCTGTCTGCGGCCTTCCAGTGCCTCCCGTATCCGAACCTCCTTCGATTTAAGATCGAACGGGCAAAGCCAGCTAACGCGTTGCGGGCTCGGCCGCCGGGGCGAACTTGAAGAGGGTCACCTGGTCTGTCACGTCCTCATAGACGGCTTTGACCCGCATCCCAATGTGGACAGCCTCCGGCGTGCATCCGACGATGTTGCTCAGCATACGCACCTTGGGAGACTCGTCCAGTTCGACAATGGCAACCACGTACGGGATGTCCCGGGTAAACTCAGATAGAAATGGCCTCCGGAACACTATGTAGCTGTACACCGTGCCCTTTCCGCTCACCTCCTCCCACTGCATTTCCTGAGAGGTGCAAAACGGACAGCCCTGCCGCGGAGGCCAGCGCAGGCTCTTGCAACTCAGACACCTCTGGATAATCAACCTGTGCTTCTGGCACGCCGCCCAGAATTCCTTCGTGTCCGGGTCCGGCGATGGAAGTGGTTTCGTGTAGGTGGTCACGCATCTACCTCCGCAAGATGAGAGCGCTGGCGTAGCCCTGAGGCAGGCTGGCCATGCTGAGTCCCACCTTTGCATCCCTGATCTGGCGGCAGCGTGTACGGTCAAAGGTATGTTTGCCCTGGCACCCATCGTCAACGTCTCCGCGAAGCTGGCGCACCAGTTCAGCCAGGTTGTTCGTGCCATTTGCGTATGCTTCGCAAAGAAGCCCCCCGTTGGGGTTTACCGGCAGGTCGCCGTCCAGCCCTATGCGGCCCTCTTCCACAAAGGGTCCGCCCTCGCCTTTGCCGCAGAAGCCAGCGTCCTCCAGCTCACAGATGACGGTGATGGTGAAACAATCGTAGAGCATAGCCACATCAATATCTCGCGTGGTGGCCCCTGCCATCTGGAACGCCTGCTGGCTGGCCAGTCGCCCCGGCCAGTCCGTGGGGTCCTCTTGCGCCCACAGCCAGCGGACTAAGGGGGAACAGGTCCGCGCCGCGGCGCCGGTAATGTAGACGGGCGGCTTCTTGAGGGAACGAGCCCTTTCAGCCGAGGTGACGATGAGGGCGCAGGCGCCGTCGGTCTCCAGGCAACAGTCCATGACATGGAAGGGCTCGATGACCATCCGTGACGCATAGTAGTCCTCCAGAGTGAGGGGGCCACGCATCACCGCTTTGGGGTTGAGGTTGGCGTTCCGTCGCGCGTTGACTGCCACCATGCCGAGCTGCCGACTTGTGGTGCCGAACTGGTGCATGTGTCGCCGGGCGAAGAGGGCGTAAGTTGCAGGGGCGCTGCTGAACCCAAAGGGCAGCCAGAACTGGGCCTCGCCCCCACCCCTCCGCGAAGAAACGTAGCTACCCCCCGTCCCGCCCAAGCGTACATCGGAGCGGCCGTTCAGGGACCGATATATTCCCACAACGTTCGCCAGCCCCGCGGCGATGGCCGACGCCGCCAGCGCCACAAGCGCTTCTGGAGCATTGCCCCCGCCCGGCGTGTCCATGTAGAACTTCAGTTGCATACCCAACTCTGGAGCGAGGAAGTAGGGTGGGACGGAGTCATTCTCGTGATAGCACATCAGCCCATCGATCTCCCGTGGTTCCAGGCCGGCATCCTCCGCCGCTCGACGGACCGCTTCCACGGCGAGAGAGTGGGTGGTGCGCTGGGAGCTCCTGCTGTACATCGTCTCCCCAACGCCGACGATGCAGTATTTTTCGTTCAAAAAAGACACGGCGTCTTTACCTCTACACCTGATTGTGCTTAGGGCTTGAGTGGTCGTCCGGTCCCTTCCTTCAACTTTGCGATGGCCTCCTCGGTGGTCATGACGCGGGCAATACGCGGAAATATCTTGGTGAGGGCATACTGGTGCGCCTCGTCGGAGGAGGCGCTGCAGCAATCGGCGAGCACCACCATGTTGAAGTCCCTGTCTCTGCCGTCGCGAACGACAGATTCCACTCCCAGGTGGGTGCTGATTCCGCCGACAAGGATGGTGTCCACTCCCAGCTGTCGCAAGTGCATGTCCAGGAGCGAAGCGAAGAAGGCGCTGCCACGCCTTTTGTCGATGACGTAGTCCGTCGGCTGGGCGTTCATCTCATCCATGAAGTCAGTTCCGGGCGCTCCCTCCACCAGGATGCCCATGCTCCGCTGCGTGGGAGACCCCTTCAGGCTTTGATCGGTAATCGTGCGAGGCTCGTCGCTATAGTCGGGCCGCCGCCGAGTCTGCGCCAGAAAGACTGGCATTTTCACGGAGCGGACATAGCCCAGTATGCGGACCACGTTGGACATGAAGCTCTGGTCCTTGGCAAATCGGGGCACGGTGTCCTTTTGAAGGTCTATCAGCAACAGGGCTGACTTACGTGGGTCCAGTATGTTCTCCATTTAGCATCCCATCCTACGTGCGATTGCGGCTACCGCTGACTTCTGCGCTCACACAACGAACCTTGCCCCAAGGCAGCAAGGTGCTCCCACGACAATTTTATGTGGCTGGAACCGAATATGTTGACATATATCATTCAAAGGGCAATACCGAACGTTGTCGACGCTTCTCCGCAGGATAGACCAATGAACACGTTCTGTCAACCCTGTTTCGAAGCCGAAACCGGCGTACGGCATCCACGCGTTACGCTTTAGCGGCAGGGAACCCTTTTGTTCAGAGCTTTTGCCGCGGCTGCCAAATTTGAGGAGACAACGTCATCACGCCTCAGTGCTCTTCCGACATGGCCGTTTCGGAGCAGGGGCGCCTGACTGCCAGGCTTCATCGCGTCTTCCGGTGAATTCGGGGAGGACGCCCGTTGCCGCCGGAATATGCAAGACAGGTCGAGTCCATGGCCGCCGTGGAGGACCGGCTGCGCATCCTGCTGGACCTGTAGCGCATAGCCGCAAAAGGGGCGTCAAGCGGCGCGGGCCACGAGCGGGGGTCGCGCTCCACCCGAGGACCGGACAGATACCATCCCGCCTTTGCTTCTCCGCCGTGAAGTTGCCGATTTGAATTGTTTAATTTTTTTCGCGGGGCGTTTCGTATCTGATGGCTCTATCTGGCGGGGCGCATTAAGGGTATTTGTTCCTGTTATGTTAATGTTCCCTCCGGTGAACGGCGT
>Ga0080064_1008055_pt1 | contig 10233 bp, 7 predicted proteins | sample Subgrocontami54m_FD_69260 | JGI IMG/M metagenome (GOLD analysis project Ga0080064, IMG submission 69260) | Subsurface groundwater microbial communities from S. Glens Falls, New York, USA - GMW46 contaminated, 5.4 m (SPADES assembly) (version 2) ... | reverse complement strand
CGTTGACCCTGTACGGCGCCCGCGGTTTCGCGCTTGCCGCGACAATCGCGTCGATCAGCTATCAGGGCGGCCGGTCCGAGGTGCATTTGACGACGGCATCCGGGCAGATGTTGCGGGCGCAACTGCCGAGCGCGGGTTTGACCCTCGCGCGCGGCATGGCGGTGTGGGCCGGCTGGGAGCCCGTAGACGCCGCGATCGTCCCGCGATGAGGGATCGGCAATGACCGGCATTGGGCGATGGGGCCGCCTGGCGATCGTCGGTTTGCCGTTTGCCTGGCTGGCGGTGTTCTTTCTGCTGCCGTTCCTGATCGTCGCCGGCATCAGTCTGAGCGACAGCGCCGATACGATCCCGCCCTATACGCCGCTCGCGACGTGGACGCCGTCCGGCATCGAGGCGCATCTATCGCTGGCCAATTACCGCGCGCTCGCCGACGGCTGCCTTGCCGCCTATACCGGCTCGCTCGTCAACGCCGCACTCGCCACCGTACTGTGTCTGGCGCTGGGCTATCCGGTCGCCTACGCGGTCGCGCGGGCGCCGCGCGCGTGGCGCCAGCCGCTGCTGTTCTTTGTGATATTGCCGTTCTGGACGAGCTTTCTGATCCGCGTCTATGCCTGGATCGCGATCCTGCAGCCGAGCGGGCTTGTCAACCGCCTGCTGCTCGCCGCCGGCCTTGTCGATGAACCGTTGCCGCTGCTCTACAACGGCTTCGCGGTGCAGCTCGGGCTGGTCTATTCGTACCTGCCGTTCATGATATTGCCGATCTACGGCGCGCTGTCGCGGCTCGACCGCGACCTTATCGACGCGGCCGCCGATCTCGGCGCCCGACCCGTTGCGGCGTTCTGGCGCATCGTGTGGCCGCTGTCGCTGCCCGGCGTGGCAGCCGGAGCGCTGCTGGCCTTCAGCCCGGCGATGTCCCGATTGGCTGGAGCGCGGACGAGCGGTCGCTGTATGTATTTCGCAAGGGTGAGTCGACACCCGCGGTGTACCTCGTCAATCTCGCCACGGGCGAAAATCAGGTCTGGCGCGACATCACGCCTGCCGATCGCGTCGGTCTCGTGAACATCTGGGGAGTGCGCGTAGGGCCCGACGACCGCGCGTATTACTACTCCTATATGCGAAACCTCTCCGATTTGTACCTGCTCGACGGACTCCGCTGACGCTTCTCAGCGACGAACACCGGGGTAAAAGATGTACTCGGGCGGCCGCGCGGCATAGTCGTGGCCGTACTTGTCCTTGTGCGCGACGGTGGCGGGTCCGCGAATCTCGATCCGCGTCTCTGGTATCGCGGTGGCACCTTCGCCTATCGTGAGTGAGCGTTCTGCCGGCAGCGCCCCGGGCTCAGCCCGTTCGTGCCAGAACCGCAGCCGGTACTCGCCGGCCGGCGCGGTGATTTCGAACCGCCCATTCGCGTCCGTGACCGCGAAATAAGGCGTTGGCAGCACCGCAATGACCGCGCTCATCTCTTCGTGAATATTGCAGAACACCCGCACCATGCCCGGCCGGCGGAAGACGACGCGGCGCGACATCCGGGGCGAGTAGAGGTGCACATCGAAGATCTGGCCGTCGAAGTTCGAAAACGCGTTGTGGTCTATGGGATCGTTGTTGGGCAAATCGACCGCCGTCCCCACTTCAACGGCAAGCACGTGAGGGATGAACGTCCTGTTGCGCTGATCCATCGTGACCGCCCGTGGAGCCGATGACAAGGGACGCGCCATCCCGGCCGCCGGTTCCAGCCAGACGACAACCTCCGAACGGTTGCGCGGTCCGGCGCCATGCCGCTCGGGGCTGACAAGCACGACGTTGCCCGAGACAGTCGCCGCTCCGGCCACTGATTGGCACGGAACGCACCAGAGGCTGAGTGCGATGACGAGCCTAGAACAGATACGCGAGATACGCATTGTAGTGAGTATTCCTGGACCGCTGTCCCGCCTTGTAATGGGTCCGCAGAAACGCGACTTCCATGCCGGTGACGACGTTCGGCGCCAGACGATAGAAAGTGTTCGCCACATAGATTCGGTTCCGGGAGACAGCCGGGGCCAGGAGATCGCGGTCATCCGGATCCTCGAAGCCTCCCTGAAGATTGAAGCTCAACCTCGGGGATGCGAGGATCGTCGCCTGCGTCCACCCCCCATGTGAGCGGACGGCGGTCGCGTTGACGACGCCTGGACTCACGGTGACAAGGGTCACACCAGGCATCCGGCGGCCGGAGAGCTGCGTGACATTCTTGCCCGTGAAGATCGCACCGGACATCTCCAGCTGGCGCACAGGAGTCACGAGCCAATCGACTGAGGCCGCTCTCGACGGCACCGACGTTCTCGCGATGTGCGTCTCGCTGGTGTGAAACCCGATGCCGAGCTCCACCCGGCGATCATTGTCGAACGTCTCCGTAAATTGGACGTGACCTTCGGGCCCGGGCCGCCGCAGCTCCAAACTGGCGAGGAATTCCTGCGGAATGGTGGTCGACCAGTCCTCGGCCGTTTGTGTGACGCCAAGGTCGATCGTGATCGCGCGCGTGTCGGCCAGTGGCACACGCTGGCGAACCCGCACCTGCGGCCGCCAGCCATACAGGTTCCCGGCGGCGATCAACGGTGAAAAGACCACCTGCGCGAGCGAATTCGGCTCGCGCGGCGACATGATCAGCTTGTCCTGTCCGACGAGCACCGATGTGTTCTGCCACTGTCCTTCGACCCACGCGGTCCTGAGACGCGGCTGGTTCGTGAACACGGGGCTGGTGCCTGCGAAGAGATCCATCATGAGCGATCCGTGGAATTGCCCGCCCAGGATGGCTTCCGGCGCGTCGAATTCGATGCCGAACACGCTCTGGCGCATGGTCGCGCCCGATGCGGTCGGCCCTGGCGTCGCCAGCGCGATTCCGGGATAGTCGTTTCCCGGACCTGCGCGGTTTCCGTTGCGGAACGCGTTGAACAGCACCATTCCGGTGAGCCGCAACGGCACGCGCCGCGTCGTTTCGACCTTGACCAGGGCCTGCTCTGTGAGACGTCCTGAATCGACGTCAACCTTCTCCTCGAGAGCATCGAGACGATCCGCCGTCGCCGCGTCGCGGTCTTTTTTCAATGTAGCGAGCTCCTCCCGGAGGAGACTCAGTTCTCGTTGCAGAGCAACATTCTCCTGTTCGACGCGGTCCAACCGCGCTGCGACCGCTTCCAACGATACCGCGTTCTGCGACCACGCCGGACCGGCCCACATTGTGACAACGACCGCGCACAGGCGGACGAGAACTTCGCGCCAGGTGGACCAACGCTTCTGCTCCATCGGGTTTCTCCTTGGGCGAGAAAGGGCGATCTTAGCGGAAGCGGCGACATTACTCCCGTGATGCGGCTGTAGTTCTTGGTTTACGTTAGGTAGGTACCGTGAAGCTCAGCACCTTGTTCGCAATCTTTGCCGCGGTGGCGCTGGTGTTTTGTGTCGGACTGTTGCTGATCCCGGCATTTTGGAGACGATAGGAACAATTAACGGAGACGATAGGAACGATGCTCAGCGTCTGCGGACGAAAACGCCGAGGAAGGCCCCTCGCATCCAGGGGCCGGAAAAACGGGGAGGGGATGGGGTGGAGAGAGCCTGGAAAAGCATGGCCTCACTTGACCAAAGACTTGACCAGTTGACCACTCACGGCTGCCATAAACTGCCGTAAGTGGTTGGTGCGGAAGGGGGGACTCGAACCCCCACGATATTGCTACCGCCAGCCCCTCAAAGCTGGCGCGCTGCTGCCTTGCTCAGATAATGGTTCATCGTGAGCGAATCGTCGGACCCACTTCGCGCGCAGCTGGTGCGCTTCCTTGACTGGGAAGAAGCCCACGTCACCTTCGACAAGGCCCTCGACGGCATCGCCGCCGACAAGCGCGGAGCGCGCGTTTCTGGCTTCGAACACACACTGTGGCAGCTGCTGGAACACATGCGCGTCGCGCAGAAAGACCTCCTCGATTTCTGCGTCAACTCACAATACGTGCATGCGCTCGAGTGGCCGGAGGATTACTGGCCGCAGAGTGCCGCGCCGCCTGACGCCGCAGCGTGGAACACGAGCATTGCGGATTTCAAGGCCGATCGCGAGAAGCTGAAGCAGCTGGCTCGCGACGCCCACGTGGATCTCTTCGCAACGGTCCCAACTGGCAGGGATCAACAAACGCACCTGCGCGCGATATTGCTCGTCGTCGATCACAATGCGTATCACCTCGGCCAGCTGGTCGCCTTGCGCCGAGCGCTCAGCATCTGGCCTTGAGGTGCGGTTCTCGTCGGATCATCTCCTTGCGTCATCCCCACGGTGGCCTTCCATCCCGTTCTGCAGTAATTGAACCTAGCGTGCTAGCAAACCAAATATCCCGCTCCGCGTCCCTGGGGTTCATTCCGAAGACATGGGTCGTGGAACGGATAGTCGAGGTCGTCGAGGCCATCGTAGGGACGTGGCTTGACTTCTTCCTGACCGACCTTCAGACTGCACTCGATTTTAGTGGTGGAAAGCGGACAACCACCGCTCGCGGTTGGAGGTCCTGGTCGTGGAGCGGCTGTCCTCGAAACCTGCGCCGGCTCCTCACAACACGACGGCCCGCATCCGAATCTGAAAGGAAACGATCATGAGTATGAAAAGGACGCGAGAAATCTTCACCGGCGTGAGTTTGCTCGCGCTCGTGGTCGCGTTAGGGGCCGTTGTCACCAGGCTGGACCACAGACTGGCCGCTCAGCGACGCGGCGCCGTCGAAGCTCCGATGTTTGAAGTGAATCCGCTGTGGCCCAAACCGCTGCTTCAGAATTGGACCGTGAGCAACGCCATCGGCATTGCGGTTGATAGCAAGGACAATGTCTGGATGCTTCATCGCACCACCGGAGTCCCCGACAACTTCAAAACCCCGGGGGCATCGTGCTGCGCCATCGCCCCGGCCATTCTGGGGTTCGATCAGGCGGGCAACTTGATCGGCAGCTGGGGTGCGCCTGGCGAGGGGTACGAGTGGCCCGAGTCAAACCACGGGCTGACCATCGATTACAAAGGTAACTTCTGGCTCGCAGCCAACGGAGCGAAAGATACCCATGTGTTGAAGTTCACGTCGACGGGGAAGTTTCTGCTGCAGATCGGGAAGCAGGGCGTCAGCCGTGGGAGCAACGATACAGCCAATCTGTCGAAGCCTACCGAAGTCACCGTCGATCAAGCGGCCAATGAAGTGTACGTGGCCGACGGCTATGGCAACAAACGAGTGATCGTGTTTGACGCGGACACAGGCCAGTACAAGCGCCATTGGGGCGCCTACGGCAACAAGCCGGACGATACGAATCTCGGGAATTACGATCCCGACGCGCCGCCCGTCAAGCAGTTCCGTAGTCCAGTGCACTGTGCCGAAATCTCGAAGGACAACCTTGTGTACGTCTGCGACCGCCTGAACGATCGCCTTCAGGTGTTTCAGAAGAACGGCACGTATGTGAAGGAAGGGTTCGTCGCGACCAAGACTCGGGGATCCGGCTCGGTGTGGGACATTGCCTTCTCACGGGATCCGCAACAGAGGTACCTGTACCTCGCCGACGGGGGAAACCACAATATTCACATCCTGCTGCGCGATACGCTTGAGGAGCTGACGACGATCGGGGTCGGTGGGAAGCTGCCTGGGCAGTTCTACGGCACGCACAACCTGATAACCGATACGCAGGGCAATCTCTATGTGTCCGAAACGTACGGAGCGCGCATACAGAAGTTCGTTTATAAGGGCGTTGGTCCGGTCACACAGAAGGACCAAGGAGTGTTATGGCCTCGCACATCACGCTGACACGCGTTGTTAGAACTCATAGGACGCCGACAGCTCCATGACTCTCGGCGGCACAATGGCTGTCGGTCTCAAGAACGTGGCGCCCGACCGCATAATCAACCCAGTGACTGCGTTGACATTCAAGGCGTTGTAGAGGTTGATCCGCGCAAGCACTCTCTGCCCGCTTCGCAGCGCGAATGCCTTTTGCACTCGAAGGTCCAGGATGCTTGTACTCGGCATCTGACGCGTGCCCATGGGCTCCGCATTCAGCGTGATCGACGGGATTGTCCCGGGGTTGGTGAAGAGCACCTGCCGCGCCCACGACAGCCCGCTTCGGTACTCGAAGTTGGCAGAGGCGAGAATGTCGGCTGGAAACATGTAGGCGCCCGAGGCCTTGGCCGTCTTCTCCCAACCAACTTCGGACTGGTTGATTTCGGCATTTGGGTTGACCGGTCCGGCCAAGACGATCGAACCGCCGAGGGTCTCAGTGAGGCCGTTTCTGAACGGGACCCGCTTCTTTGTGGCCGAATACGACGCGGCCATCTGCCAGCGATCCGAGAGCCGCCTGTAGGCCGCAACCTCGAAACTCTTGAACGTCTGATCAGCATTCGGGTCGTTGATGTACTGCCCCTGCTCAAACTTCGTTCCTGCCAGCGCAGCAGGATACTGATAGTAGGTGATCGTCCTTCCCGGATCGTCAGCGGTCCCGACCCGTCCGTCTGGGCCAGGATCTGGATTCGTGACCGCAATGTTGTAGGCCGAGGGTGGCCGCAGCGGGTTCAGTTGGCGGTAAATATTCCAATTGCGCGAGTAGATTCCCGTGGCCCGGAGGGCAAAATTCGGTAGCACTTCCCGCTCGAGTGAGAGCGAGTATTCGCTCGTCATCGGCTGCTGCTCGTCCGGATTCGGAATGAACGGGACCGTCGATTTCGAGACGAAATCCGGCCCGTTGGGATCGAGATTGACCTGTCCTGGTGCATAGAGAGTCGTTCCAATCGGAGCGTTCCATCGGTAAAGCGCTGAATTGTCAACCAGCGGATCCACATTCGATAGTTCCGGCTCGAGGGTGCGGATGTGATCGAACTTTCCCCACCCACCCTTCACCACGGTCTTGTTGTCGCTCGTGAGGACGTACGCAGCGTGAAGGCGCGGTGCCACGCCGTTCCAGATAGGGAGCTGAGTCTTCTCGAAGCAGGCGGCCGGAAAAGGTACGTCGCCCGGAGGGTTGGCGGCATCACGACAGCCGCCCGGCACAAACCCATTGTCGTGCGCGTATCTGAGTCCTAAATCCAGCGTGAGCCGCCGAGCGATGACCCAGGTGTCCTTCGCGAACACGCTCGAATAGCGTTCGAGTTGTTTGGGAAAGTTCGGATGGTTGAAAATCCGTATCTGGAACGGCACGCCGTTCCGGTAGATAAGGTGGTAGTTATATGGTTGCTGGTTGGGATCGCCATTCGGGAAGGGGCGACCGGTCGAATTCGCGATGTACTCGAATCCCGCCTTGAAGGCATGATTGCCCAGCAACAGGTCCGGCCGGTAGACACTGACACTGCCTTTGGTATCGTGCCGATTGGTGAACGGCCGCGTCCCGGCAGTCAAACCCGGTCCAGACTGATAGAGGGTCACGATGTCTTGTGTGGAGACTTTGCCCGGCGCGTTGTTCGCGAACCGACCCGGCCAGAAACCCCAGTTCCCGTACTGCACGGAGGTCACCACGGAATTGCCAATCGTGGTCTGCCATTCGACCTTGCCTGTGTGGGTCCACGTCGTGGTGTCGCCACGTTTTTCCCACGGCACGAATTCCGTGACGCCCCCGCCTTGGGCGCGCTTGTTCAGGTACTGGTAAAAACCGACCAGACGATTGTGGGAGCTCAATTGATATGAGAGTTTCCCCGTCTGATAGTAAGCCCAGTCCGTGCTCTCCGCCACCGAGCCATCTGGCTTGAAGGCGTTCAACAGCGGGTCGTTGCTATATCGGTACCGCGACGCCACGTAGTACCAGAGCTTGTCCGGGAGAAACTTGCCCCCCAATTCTCCGCTGACATCCCACCGGTCCTTGAGCCGATTGCCGGTCGTGATTCCTTGAGCCCTCAATGCGTCGTCGATGTTCTTGCTCTGCAGGCTATCGTCCATCTTGGCGTACGAGAGGCCGCCGTGAAAGTTGTTGCTGCCGGACTTGACAATCGTGTTCAGCAGCACTCCCCGGGTTGGCATCTCCGCATCATTCGCGACGGTTTGGACTTCCGCTTCTTCGATGGAGAGATAGTCCCAATAATTCGCGTTGCCCCCGCCTGCCGTTAAGGCGGTCGTGACCACGCCGTCGAGCATGGCCCACCATTCGCCCGGCTGTCCGAACGCACGGACTGAAGGACCAGTCGTGGTTGTGTTCCCGCCCACATCGAAATTCGACCGTACGCCAGGCGCCTGGTTCATCAACCCGATCACTCCATTGCGGCTTGACGGGATCAGTTCGAGCGTCTCCTTCGTGAAGCGCGTGCTGCTCGAGGCCGACGTGACGTCCACCACGGGTGCGGCGCCGACCACCGTGATGGTCTCGTCGATACTCCCGACCTTCAGCTCCACGTCCACCTTTGCCACGAAACCCACCGTGAGCCGAAGATCTTCGCGCTTGATGGTCTGAAATCCCTGAAGGGAATAGACGAGCTGATAGGTCCCAATCGGCAGCGGCGCGAGCCGGTACTCGCCATTGGCGTCGGTGACGTTCACCAACTCCGCCACCTGCAAGGCAGGGCTCGTCGCGGTAACCGTCACGCCGGGCAGGACACCGCCACTCTCGTCCTTTACTTGACCGATGATCGTCGCGCTCTGCTCCTGACCAGCGAATGCGACGCCGAGCAGCGGAACGAGACTGAGGAAGATCACCAGACCAAGCAACGTAAGCCGCTTGGTCGGCACATCCCGTCTTTCGCTCGTCATATTCGTCTCCATAGTGTCCGATTCCCTGAGCCGCGGATGGAACGAAGCCGCGCCATCGCTGACGCTTTCGATCTTGACGATGACCATAGTCAAAAATCCACGAGCTTGGCAAGCGAAAGCTAGAGATTCACGCAGCGCACGGCTACCTCTTGCACAGCTTTCTCAGGCGGACCAGATCATCCGCAATGGTCAGGCCGACATGATCTATCTGGCATCTATCTGGCGCGCGAGGTGCTCCGCAATCCCCACTGGCCCGTTCATGCCGCACGCGCCTTGGGACACGGCGACAAGCTGAAGTTGCCCGTGCAATACGCACGGGCTGAGAGATGATGGACGCGTTCTGCGGCTAGAATGACGTATGCCTTATTCGGAAATGCTTGTTGCCCCGATGCGTGAAGATCTGACTCGTGCAGGTGTGGAGGAGCTGCGGACCGCTGCCGATGTCGACGCGGCCGTGAAGAATACGTCCGGCACCTTGATGATTGTCGTCAATTCCGTCTGCGGATGCGCCGCCGGCAAGGCGCGTCCAGGAGTCTCGCTGTCATTGCAGCATCCGGTGCGCCCCGATCGTGTGGCCACCGTGTTCGCCGGCGCCGACATCGAGGCCACCGATCGGGCAAGAAGCTACTTCACGGGGTACGGGCCTTCGTCACCGTCGGTAGGCCTGTTACGCGACGGCAAGCTCGTCTTCATGTTGGAGCGCACACAAATCGAGAATCGCGATGCGCAACAGATTGCGACCATCCTCACCGACGCGTACGAACGACACTGTCAACCCGCCAGCCCGGCGGTCCGGTAGTTACAGCACCGTTTCGTCCCGTCGAATTCCTGACCTGAGCGACCGAGACTGGGGCTACGGTTTTTTCTGGTACCAGGGTTGGCCGTACGTGCGAAACGGCCCGCCATCGACCGAGTACTGAATCTGATCGCGGAAATTGAGCGGGGAGTAGGTGGTCGTCCGCCCCCGCAGCTGCACCGTCTGACCGTCTTTCTTGATCGGCGCCGCTTCCCAAAAGAACGTGTACGTGCCGCCGAGGTCGCCACCGAACGTGCCGATTTGCGTCAGGGACATCCCGCGGCTGTCCACCTCGTAGCGGACGGCCCTTTTATCGGCATGGGTATGAGCCAGAATCGCGCGCCCCTTGATGGCGCCTTGCGGGCCAGTGGCTTCAATGCGTCCCACCACCACGGGCTCCCGCAACAACGCCTCGGGAACGACGGTCAGCGACAGCGCTGGAAACCCGTTCAGCGGCTCAATACTCAGCGGTGGCTTGACGAGCGTATACGTAATCGTCCCGACCAGATCGCCACCGGGGCCCAGAGGCGTCTCGGGCGCTGCCCAGTCGAACGCCCACGTGCCGACGAAATACTCGAGGTTGAACGGCGGCATCGGATCGGTGAGCTTCGTCGGCCCCCGACCCCAGACCCGCAGGGCCCCCCCCAGCGAAAAGTGCCTCATCCCCCCGCCGATCGCCGGACCGAAGATGAAGCCCAGCCCGAACGCCGCGCCGATCAAGCCCATCCCTTTCGAACGCTCGTGCGGCGGCGT
>Ga0080064_1008053_pt1 | contig 10235 bp, 10 predicted proteins | sample Subgrocontami54m_FD_69260 | JGI IMG/M metagenome (GOLD analysis project Ga0080064, IMG submission 69260) | Subsurface groundwater microbial communities from S. Glens Falls, New York, USA - GMW46 contaminated, 5.4 m (SPADES assembly) (version 2) ... | reverse complement strand
TGGCGCGGGCGGCGCGAAGCGCCGCCCAAGGTGGAGGGGCGGATACTTCCACTTTTTTGTTTTGCAAATGCAGGTTCAGGAACTCAAAAGCCAAAGATTTTTGGAGGGGTGGAGGGGAGGTCAAATGCAAAATGCTTGGATGCAGAGATACATTAAAGGTGTGCTTTGCCCCACCCACCCGTGCGCGCACGAATAGTCCATCCCTTCGCCGTTTTTAGGAAACATTATAAAACGGCGGGGATGGCTCCCCAAAATGCGATGCGATATAATATAAAGTATGAAGTATTTTCTCTACGCTAGAAAATCTACCGATGTCGAAGACAAACAAGTGCTTTCTATTGAAGCGCAACTTGCAGAGTTGCGCGCGCTCGCAAAAAGCGAGCAGTTGGAAATCGCCGGAGAGTTTGTAGAAAAGCGGAGCGCCAAAATGCCTGGCCGTCCGGTTTTTAATGAGATGCTAAAGCGCGTGCAAAAAAGTGAAGCGTCCGGCATCGTGTGTTGGAAACTTGACCGGCTTGCGCGCAATCCGGTGGACGGTGGACAAATCAGTTGGTTTTTGCAAGAAAATATCATCCAACACATTCGCACGCACGACCGCAATCATTATCCGACCGACAATGTGCTCATGATGTCGGTCGAATTCGGCATGGCGAATCAGTTTATCCGCGATTTGAGTTCAAACGTAAAACGTGGATTGCGTGCGAAAGTAAAGCGCGGCGAGTTTCCCTCCTCCGCGCCGGTCGGATATTTAAATGATGTGCGGGCAAAGACTATCGTCATTGACCGCAAGAAATCCAAGGTCATTCGCGCCGCCTTTGAGCTATACGCCAAAGGCAATTCGCGGCTCGAAGATGTTTCTAATTTTATGTATGAAAATGGCGTGCGAAGTTTCGGCGGCCTCCATTTTCACAAAGACCGCGTCAAATTTATTTTGACCAACGCATTTTACGTCGGCCTCTTTACCTACGGCGGCGAAATGCACGAAGGCCGCCACACGCCGCTCATCGAAAAGCGATTGTTCGACAAAGTGCAGCAAGTCATTGTCGAACGCGGCCACCCGATGAAAGCCCAAAACGAGCCGAAGTCTCTTTGTGGGCTTCTGCGCTGCGGCGAGTGCGGCATGGGCATCACCGCCGAAGAAAAGTTTAAATACCAAAAGAACGGCAACGTGCATCGCTATGTGTACTACCGATGCACCAAAAAGAAAGGTAAAGGTAGCTGTTCACAATCATATATCCGCGAGGAGCCGTTGGTGGAACAACTGAACGCGGTATTGTCCGACTATTCCATGTCGTCGGTGTGGCAAGCGGAGTTCGAGAAGCTCATCGCGGAAGACGAGCGAACAGCTTCTATTAAAAATGCGGCGCTCCTTCACGAGTTGCGGGAGAGAGTGCATAGTATCTCCCGCAAGCTCGACCGACTTACCGATTTGTATATTGCACAAGATATCGAGCGCGGCGACTACTTGGCGCGACGCCGTTCTCTTGTGCTTGAAAAGAAGTCGGTAGACGAGCAATGTGCTCGTCTTGAACGAGACGCCGGACACTGGCTCGAACCCATGCGCGCATGGGTAAAGGACGCTTCGTTATTGGACGAAGCGGCTAAATCTAATGACCTCCCCTCCAAAAAGACCCCCCTCCAAAAAATCTTCGGCTCGAACCTGCATTTGCAAAACAAAAAAGTGGAAGTATCCGCCCCTCCACCTTGGGCGGCGCTTCGCGCCGCCCGCGCCACGTTTGCGGAATCTGACGCGAGTTTTATTCGGGCTGCCAGACTTGGGGTCGAACCAAGATAAACGGATTCAGAGTCCGTTGTCCTACCATTAGACGATCTGGCAATATTCAGTACTTTAACACTCTACTCAATTTGACAACCTTTTTCAACACCGATTTGCGGTAGTGTACAACCTGGCTGGACACAATATAGCCAATTTGCTATACTGTAGTTAGGTCGAAATTACGGATATAATTAGATGGTGAAAAAGGAGTCCGAAGCTGTTCGATTGTTGCCTTCTGCCGAAAAGTATTTGAAAGTGCTTCTTCCGGCAGAACAAGCGATGGTCGTTGCTGATATCAACGATATACGGAATGGAAATTTTGCTGCTGTGCGTACAAAACAGTTGAGAGGCGCAATACGGGAGTTGATAGTTGGACACCATCGGTTTACGTATTTTCGCCTTCTGGATACCTTATACTTTGTACGCGGGTTTAGAAAGAAGACCGCCAAAACGCCGCTGCAAGAAATCGAATACGCAAACAATGTTTATAAGATTATGAAAATCAACGTATGAAAAACATAAAATTAACAAAAAAAGACCTGAAGTGGCGTTCTCTCGATGATGTTTTCAAAGGGCTTTCAAAAAGCAAAGCATTTCGAGAAGCGTATGCAGAAGAGGTAACTCGGCGGCGTCTTGCTAAACAAATTCGTGACCTGCGTGCATCCAGTTGTATGACACAGCGGGTAGTTGCTCAAAAATCTGGCATGCCACAATCAGTGATTGCGCGAATAGAGAGCGGAGACCGTGGTATTTCGGTTGATACTCTTGGCCGTGTTGCCCATACGCTTGGCAAGGAAGTGCAGTTGGTGTGACGCATAAAACACGAGCAAGATAGCAGAAATTACGGAATTGTGGTAGAGTGCGTAGCAAGAGCCCTTCGGGGCGCTTTTTTATAGCCGTGAGGTTATAAACCAATAAAAAAGATGGAGATCAGAAATATCGCTATTATCGCGCACGTAGACCATGGGAAGACAACTCTCACGGATGCTTTGCTGCGCCAGGCCGGCGTAGCGCTTGAGGGAGTATCCATGGACTCCAACGCTCTGGAGTTAGAGCGCGGCATAACTATTTATGCCAAAAACGCGGCGCTTGAGTATAAGGGCACCAAAATAAACATCGTTGACACGCCCGGCCACGCCGACTTCGGCTCCGAGGTGGAGCGTGTTCTGCGCTCCATCGACTCGGTTTTGCTGGTGGTGGATGCGCAGGAGGGTCCGATGCCGCAGACGCGCTTTGTGCTCAAAAAGTCGCTTGAGCTGGGACTCAAACCGATTGTCGTCATAAACAAAATAGACAAACTCGCCGCCGACCCGGCAATGGCGGAGGAGGGAGTGCTTGAACTCTTTTTGGAGCTCGGCGCCAACGACGACCAAAGCAACTTCCCGGTGGTCTACTCTATCGGCCGGCAGGGGATAGCAAAGAAAAAACTCACGGACGAGTCGTCCGACCTCACGCCGCTCTTGGACACCATACTGGAGCATGTGCCGGCGGCATCCTCCGCCGAGCAGAGCGCAAAGCCGCTCCGCGCACAGCCGTTTAATCTCGGCTATGACAACTTTCTCGGCAGGCTCGCGGTGGTGCGCGTCTACGAGGGCGTGCTCAAGGCGGGCGCGGATGTGTTTGTAAAACATTTAAACGCCCCTGCTCGCGCGGAGCGCGTACTCAAACTGTTTTCTTTCAAAGGCCTTGACCGCGCCCCGGTACAGGAGGCGGTAGCCGGCGACATTGTGCTCCTGGCGGGCTTGCCAGACATTTACATCGGCGAAACCATTTGTGCCGAAGAGGGCGCCGAGCCTCTGCCTACCATCGCGGTCGACGAGCCGACCATCGGGCTCAACTTCCTCGTCAACAACTCGCCGTTTGCGGGGCGCGAGGGCAAGTTCGTCACCGGCCGGCAGATCCGCGCGCGGCTCCAAAAGGAGCTCGAAATAAACGTCGGGCTTAAAATCGATTTTTCATCCTCCGAATATTTTAAAGTCTACGGACGCGGCGAGCTGCATATCGCGATTCTGCTCGAAAACATGCGCCGCGAGGGGTTTGAGATGCAGGTCTCCCAGCCGCAGGTGATTTTCGCAGAAAATCATGGCGAGCGTACCGAGCCATACGAAGAAGTGGTAATAGACATCCCCGCGGTGTATCAGGGCGCCATCATCGAGCGCCTCGGCCAGCGCAAAGTGGTTATTAAAGACATGCGCACGCACGACAACCATGTCCGCCTGATTATGGAAGGCCCGACGCGCGGCCTGCTCGGCTATCGCACGCAGTTTACGCTGGACACGCGCGGCGAGGGCATCTTTTCCTCGCGGTTCGTGGAGTTCCGTCCGCATGCCGGCGAGATACAAAAGCGCGCGGTGGGCTCGATGATATCGATGGCGGCCGGCAAAGTGCTCGGCTTTTCGTTGTGGAACCTGCAGGACCGCGGCGTACTCTATATAAAGGCCGCGGTAGAGGTGTACGAGGGCCAGGTCATCGGTAACACCTCCAAGGGCGAGCAGATGTTCGTCAATCCGACCAAAGGCAAACAGCTCACCAACATGCGCGCCTCCGGCACCGACGAAGCCATGCATCTGGTGCCGCCGTACGAGCTTACGATAGAGCGCGGGCTCGAGGTCATGGGCGAGGACGAATATTTGGAAATTACGCCGGCCTCTGTCCGCCTGCGCAAGCAACCGGGCGCGAAGTTCTAGTCATAAAATATTCACCCGCTCGTCTGCTATATGAGGGATCATATATCCGTCCCTCGCGACAAATCAAAAGCAAGCTTTTGTTCGTTCGCTTCGTTAGGATATAGTGTGACTATGAGGAAGATTTTTCTATTTGTGGCCTTTATTTTGATATTCGCACCGGTTGGCGCGTCGGCCGCGGTCAAACTCGAGTACTCCGGCTGGCTTCCGTACTGGCGCGAGGCGAGCTCTACCATGGATGTCCTTCCGCACCTCGGCCAACTGACCGAAGTAAATCCGTTCGGCTACATTGTGCAAAAAGACGGCACGGTTATGGACGCGATGGGCATAGCCGACGAGCCGTGGAAGAGCCTTATTATTGCCGCCAAAGCAAAAAAGGTGCGCGTTGTCCCGACAGTGATGTGGAGCGACACGTCTGCGATACACCGTATACTCAGCGACGCTACGGCGCGCGTGCAGTTGGAGGATGATATCGCGGCGCTGGCGGTGCGCGAGGGCTTTGATGGCATCGACATCGACTTTGAGGGTAAGTCGGCCGATGATAAAAATTATTTCTCCACGTTTCTGAAAGGGCTCTATAAGCGTATGGGCAAAAAGTGGTTGATGTGCACCATCGAGTCGCGCACGCCGGTATCGAGCCGCTATGACGGCACGCCGCCTAAGAACGCAGGCGTGTACGCCAACGACTGGGTGCAGATCGGCAAATATTGCGACCGTGTGCGCTTTATGACCTACGACCAGCAGACTATCGACCAGAAACTAAATGCGGCCGCGCTCTCGGCGCCGTATGTTCCGGTGGCTGACGGTAAGTGGGTGGAAAAGGCGATTCGTTTGGCGATGCAGACAGTCCCCAAAAATAAAATTGTCATAGGTATTGCCACCTATGGGTATGAGTGGGAGGTAACGCCGCTCACGGAGTCGGGCTACCGCTACGACAAGCTGTGGGCGTTTAATCCGCGCTATGCCACCGAGCTTGCGGCGAAAATCGGCTCTACCATACAGCGCAACTCGGCCGGCGAGCTGAGCTTTTCGTACGTGCCGCAGATTCAGCTGCCACCGCCGCCGAAGGCCGACCAACAACTGTCCGACGTGACGCCGGTACCGGTACCGCTCCAAACCGCAAACCCCGCGGCGGTGGTTCTTGCGACGGCGTCGTTTAACATCGTGTGGTGGAGCGACGCGCAGGCAATCAAACAAAAAATAGATTTAGCCAAAAGGCTCGGCATCCGCGGCGTGGCTGTCTTTAAACTCGACGGCGGGGAAGACCAGGCGATGTGGCAGTATTTTAAATAAAACTTGGACACGGGGTGTCCAAGTTTTTGCTTTACAAAGTGTTTATAAAACCCGCTATCGCGTGATTTATGTACATGCCCAAAAGTTTGACAAAAAAGCCTTAATTTGCTACAATAATCCCTTAAATGCCTGCATCACGGTTCAATAAAGGACCCTCGCGGTTCTCGTCTAAGACGCGCCCACATGGCGCGGCTCATAGTCGTTTTGGTGGCGGCAGGCCTGCCGGCGGGCCTCACTTCCGCAAGCAGGGCTTTAACAGCCGCGGCGGACGCCCGGCGCAAAAGCGAGGGGCACCGGCGCCTTTTTCCGATATATCCAAGTTCATCAACAAGGCGGTCGTCACCGAGGTTGTCGAAATCTTTAACCCGCAAAACCAGTTCAGTGATTTTGCCATTGATGCGCGGCTCAAGAGCAATATCATAAGCAAGGGATACACACTGCCGACGCCGATTCAGGACCGCGCTATCCCGCACATACTGCGCGGTGAGGATGTCGTCGGTATCGCCAACACCGGTACCGGCAAGACCGCGGCATTTCTTGTCCCGCTCATCAATAAAATTTTGACCACGCCGGGCAACCGCGTGCTAGTTATGGTCCCGACCCGCGAGCTTGCACTGCAAATTGCCGACGAGCTAAAAGGATTTTCAAAAGGGCTCGGCATCTACGGCACCGTCTGCGTCGGCGGCGCCAACATCAATCCGCAAATGAGCGAACTGCGCCGCAAGCCCGCGTTTGTCATCGGCACACCGGGCCGGCTCAAAGACCTGCTCGAGCGCCGCGCGCTCAACCTGGGCGACTTCCGCACGGCGGTGCTCGACGAGGCTGACCGCATGCTCGACATGGGATTCATCAACGACATGCGCAAAATTTTGGCGCTCCTACCCAGCCCGCGCCATACGCTCTTTTTCTCCGCGACGCTGGGCAGTGAGGTGGAAAAACTGATAGGGGAGTTCCTCCGCACGCCGACCCGCATCTCGGTTAAAACACAGGAGACCTCTGCTACTATCGACCAGGACATCGTGCGCGTACCGCGCGGCTCTGACAAACTCGACGTGTTGCACGACCTGCTCAAACTCCCTGGCTTCAGCAAGGTGCTTATCTTCGGCCGCACCAAGCACGGCATCGAGCGCCTCTCCAAAAATTTGACCCAGCGCGGCATCAAGGCCGAGTCTATCCACGGCAACAAAAGCCAGGGCCAGCGCGTGCGCGCGCTCGACCTGTTTAAAAAGGACCGCGTGCAGGTGCTCTGCGCCACCGACGTCGCCGCGCGCGGGCTCGACATTGCCGGCGTCTCGCACGTCATCAACTACGACCTGCCCAATACCCACGAGGACTACATCCACCGCATCGGTCGCACCGGCAGGGCGGGCCGCCGCGGTAAGGCTCTAACCTTTATCTCGTCATAGACGATGCCTTCATCGGTGCATAAAATTTATGGAAACTAAAAATCAAACCAACAAATCCGCTCTGCATGTCCCCAAACTCAAGGGGCCTCCTAAGCAGTTCCAGCAAGACGGGCACTGGATAGTCAAACCGGGCAAAACCCAGGTGGTGCTCTGCAAATGCGGCAACCGTTATATAAAAACCCGCCCGCATCAGAACGCGTGCCTGCGCTGCATGTTCGGTCACAAAAAATAGAAGTAAAAAGGTTGTCGTGCTATACTGTTCATTAATTACAGGTTAATTTATATTGAACATTATGAGTTCCACCGGATGGGCAGCAACTATAGTAATTATTTTGGCTATCGCGGGCGGCGCGTGGTGGTATGTCGCAAAGGCTCCGACTACCGCAACTCCTCCGGCAGCCGTTAACACCGATGCGGGCATACCCGACAACGGTGTGGTTCCGGCAGCTGCAAAAACAGTCGCTGTTACCTACAGACCGAACGGATTTTCTCCGAGCAGCGTCACTATCACCAAGGGGGACACAGTAACCTTTACCGCCGCGGCGGGCGCGGATGAAATGTGGGTCGCTTCGGCTCCGCATCCGGGGCACACCGGCTACGACGGCACCGACCGCGCAACGCACTGCGCCGCCGGCTACACGGGAGCAAAACCGTTTGACCAGTGCTCCGCCGGCACCAGCTTTAGCTTTACCTTCGGCAAAACCGGCACGTGGCCCTACCACAACCACGGCCATGCCGCTGATCACGGAGTGGTCATCGTACAATAGCTAATGCAAAAGGCGGCTGACATGGTATTGCGGGCAGGGGTGGCCTTTACCTTCCTGTACCCGCCCATCGACGCGCTGTTCGACCCGATGTCGTGGTTCGGCTACTTCCCCTCGTATATCCAACATCTCGCGCCCGAACCCGTGCTCTTGCACGGGTTCGGCGCTCTGGAGGTTGTCCTTGCACTGTGGATACTCTCGGGCAAAAAGATATTCTGGCCCTGCCTTGTTTCGGTGCTTATCCTACTTGCGGTCATCGTCTCCGACCTTGCCGACTTCCAAATACTCTTTCGCGATGTCTCGATAGCCGCCGCGGCGCTGGCGCTCGCGCTGATGCATTGGCCAAAAAAAGAAGGTGTACTATAGTAGACATATGTATAGAAATTATTGGGCAGACGGCGTTTATCAGTCGTGGGGTCCGATGGGGCATATGGGCGCGTGGGGTCCGGAGAGTTGGATTTTTGTGGCTATCGCCATCATGGCTCCGCTTATTATTGCCGCGCTGATATGGGCGATAGCGTGGAAAGGCTTGGCTTTGTGGCACGCGGCGCGCCGCGGACAGTATTGGTGGTTCCTTATATTGCTGGTCGTCAACACGCTCGGCATCTTGGAAATCGTCTACCTCTTCTTTGTTGCCAAACTCAAGTTCAAAGACCTGTTTACCTCGCACTCCGGCCACGCCGACCACTCGCATCACAATCACTCCTAGTAGCAAAATTATGGCACAGTGGTAGGCTGTGGGTATGAAAGAAATACTCATTGCTTTGGCATTAGCCGTTGTCCTCAGCGTGGCGGGTTTTTACACCTGGAAGGTGCTCGGTTCTAAGGCGGCGCCGGCAGTGCCGCAAGTAGCGGCGGACACGCGCAGTACCTACGCCACCTCCACGTACTCGGTCAAATATCCCGGCGACTTTACCATCGATACGCGGTATACGTATGACCAGTTCGGCCCGAAAAAGCTCATCCATGGTGTCAAATTTATTATTCCCTCCACGATGGCGACCGGCACTAACTTGTCGGCAGACACGGGCATTTCTGTCGAACAGCTTCCGCGCGCCAAAAACTGCACCGGCGATATTTACCTTAAGGCAAACGTCACCGCACACACCATAACCGAGGGTGGTATCAAGTATTCCTTTGCCAGTAGCACGGGCGCCGCCGCAGGCAACCGGTACGAAGAGGATGTATACGCGCTTGCCACCAGCTCGCCTTGCACCGCAGTGCGCTACTTTATCCACTCCGCCGCGATAGAAAACTTCCCCGCAGGCAGGGTGCGCGCGTTTAACCGCGGCGCACTGCTTACCAAGTTTGACAAAATCCGCCAATCACTTGTTTTTGGTAATCAATAAACATCTCCGTGTTTAGAGTCCGAGGAAGTGCAGCAGTGATTCAAAACCACTGACAACCGTAGCGGCGGGGCCGCCGGGCGGCATCGTACCTTGCGGAGGCCCTTGCATCGTACCTTGCGGCCGCTTGTCCTGCGGAAAGTTTTGCGGGCCGCCCTCGATCCTGCCCGGTAGGTTGTCTTGGCCGCCGTTAAACTGCATCATCTCTCTGCCGCGATTCTGCTCCTCGGCCCCTTGGCGGTCAAACTGCTGGCGCATCTGCTGTTCCTGCTCCTTGGTCGGGCGCTGGCGCTGTTTTATCTCGCGTACGTCCTGGCCGGGCGGCAAATCTCTTCCACTTGCTTCAAACTTTGCGCGGCACTCCTCCGGAGTTCCGCAATTTCCTTTTAGTCCGTCACCAAAAGATCCTTCAGGTCGGCCATCAGGACGTTCTTGATTTGCGTTTTGTTTTTGGTCGCGTTCCTGCTGGTCTTGCGGCTCGCCGCTGAAGCCCTTTTCTTTGGCAAAGCTGTCGCAAGTGTCGCGGTTGGCGGGGTCGCCGCAGAAATTCCTGCAACTTTGTTCGTCGGTGCATCCGCCGGGGCCGCCCTCTCGGAGTACGTCGTGAAATTTCTGCGCCCGCCGTGCCTCGTCTCCCGACATCAATCCTTGCTTTTGTCCGAATTCAAGACACTCTTTAATATGTGAGGAGTCATCGCAGTACTCCCGGCACGCGGTGCCTCTGCAGCCGCCGGCCCCCTCTTGTTGCATCATTTTTTTAGCCTGCTCTATCTGGTCGTCCGACATAAGCCCGCTTTTTTTGGCAAACGACATGCACTCGTCCATGTGATTGCTGTCTTCGCAGTACGCGCGGCACGTATCCTTGCTGGTGCATCCTCCCGGGCCGCCCTGCTCCTGCACCAGCTTGGCAACCGCGTCCTCTTTGTCTTTGTCGATGGTGGAGCCTTCGGGTCGCTCGCCGCGCG
>Ga0080064_1008052_pt1 | contig 10237 bp, 4 predicted proteins | sample Subgrocontami54m_FD_69260 | JGI IMG/M metagenome (GOLD analysis project Ga0080064, IMG submission 69260) | Subsurface groundwater microbial communities from S. Glens Falls, New York, USA - GMW46 contaminated, 5.4 m (SPADES assembly) (version 2) ... | reverse complement strand
GACTCAACGGCAATCTTAACAACAGCTACTCCACCGGCAGCGTGAGCGGGACGAGTTCCGTCGGCGGGTTGGTGGGGTTCGGCAGTGGCACGGCGAACAACAGCTACTGGAACACCGCAACGTCAGGCCGGGCAACTTCCGCAGCCGGCGCAGGCCTGACCACTGCGCAGATGCAACAACAGAGCAGTTTCAACGCGTGGGATTTCACCAATACCTGGGTCGTCTACAACGGATTCACCAATCCGCTGCTGCGCGTTTTCATGACGCCGCTCACGGTGACTGCCAACAACGACTCCAAGACTTACAACGCTGCGGCGTATTCCGGCGGCAACGGCGTGACCTATTCGAGCACGCCCAACGGCAACCTGCTCGGCACACTGGGCTACAGCGGCACTTCGCAGGGCGCGACGAATGCCGGCAGTTACGTTATCACGCCGAGTGGGCTGTACTCGACTCTGCAGCAGGGCGGTTACGCCATCAATTTCGTCAATGGCACACTAACGGTGAATCCCAAGACCGTCACGCTCGCGGCGACCAAGACCTACGACGCCAGCACCAGCGTGACTGGTGCGGTCACCGTGGGCACCGGAATCGCCGGCGAAGCGCTGAACTACACCGGCGCGACTGCGAGCGATGCGAACGTCGCCACGGCGGGCAAGTTCATCAATGCGATCACGCTGGCGGACGGCGCCGGTGGTGTGGCGAGCAACTACCGGTTGCCGACGCTGGACAACGCGAACGCGCCGGTGACCATCAATGGGAAGACGGTGACGCTCTCCGCGACCAAGACCTATGACGCCAGCACCAGCCTGACTGGCGCGGTCACGGTGGGCACCGGGATTGCCGGCGAAGCGCTGAGCTACACCGGGGCCACCGCGAACGATGCCAACGTCGCCGTCGTCGGCAATTTCATCAAGGCGATCACACTGGCCGACGGCGCCGGCGGTCTGGCAAGCGACTACCAGTTGCCGACGCTGAATAATGCCAATGCTCCGGTGACCGTTACTGCACCACTATTACCGTTGGTGCCGGCGGTCGTGGTTCAGCCGTTACCACCAGCGCCCGTGTTCGCACCAGCGGTTTCCGCTGCGCCGGCACCTCCGCCGTATCAGCTTGCGATGCTGACACCGTCATCTTTTGCAGACACTCCAGGGCCCACAGTTCTGGTGATCCCGAACGAGCCTGTGGGCAATGCAACAGTTGCCGAAACTATTCCGGCACCTTCATCGGAATCGACGCAAGGCGTGATTTCACAGCCGTTGCCGGGTTCCGGGCCGACAGTGTCCGCAGCGGCTGGTTCGGCAACGATCTCCCCACAGGATCCATTGCAGATTGCCTCGATTGCCCCCGCACCGGGTCCCAAGACCGCAGCCGAGAGTTTGGCATCGGCAATCGCCGGCATCGCCTCCCCGCCCGCAACCCAGCCCACGTTGACATCCTCGCCAGCGGCGACGCCACAGCCTCCGGCGCCTGCGTCGGCTACGCCCCCAGCATCGAGCCGTTCGTTGCAGAATTCAATTTCCGGGGGAGGCAATTCGGCAGCCGAATTGGATTCGCTTGCCGGTTCACAGGTTGCCAGTGCAGTGTCGCGCGGCTTGCCGCTGGAAAGAGCCGAAGCGGCAGGCAAAGCCTTCAGCACGGTGTTGGTCCAGCAGTTGAGCCGCGGGGTCAAGCCTGACGAGGCCATGGAAGCGGCGCAGGAGGTATTCCTCTCCGAGGCCGCCTTCCCCGCTTCGAAGTCGCCGGAGGAAGCCACGGTAAGAAATCTGCTTGCAGGAGGTCAGCCACTCGGCAATAAACTGACATCGCTGGCGGGTGCCACGACTGCGGGCGGTTTGGAGGCATTTTACAAAGCGTTGGCCGTGGCGCTGGCCAACGGTGACGCTCTTGGCGACGCCGTCAAGGCCGCGCGGCAGGCGGTGAAAACGGCTGAATCCTTGGCCAAAGCCGACAACTCACCACAAAGCGCCCTCGCTAATGCGAATAGAGCCGGTGGTCGCAACGCCGGCGGGCTGCTCGCCGAGTCTTCCGCAGTTTTCCGCAAAACGCTGAGCGCCATGCTGGCCAAGGGATTGCCGTTGAAAGAGGCAATGGAGCGGGCCGGCGAGGCGGACAAAGCTATCGCCGCTGCTGCGCGCGCGGATGCGGCCAATCCGTCGGTGGGATTCGCTCAGGGCGGCGCCACCGCACTGAAGGACCAGCCAGCGGGGAGTGCTTACGACAAGGCGCTGAGCGTCGCGTTGGCCGCAGGGATTCACGCTAAGGAAGCGATGGCTCGCGCGGCCGCGGCCAACGCTTTCGAGCAACGCGCCAAACAAGCCGATGCCCGCAGTCCACTGGCCGGTTTTTCGAATGGCGCACCGCGACTGCCCAAGGGCAGCCCCGGCTTCGACAGGGCGCTCGCGAGCGCAATCGCAAATGGCGCAACGCCGGCCGAGGCCATTGCCAGCGCCAGCCGGGAAACGGCAAATATCCCGCCTGAAGTGCCGAGCGCAGCCTCGACGATTGCGTCGGGAAAAAATGTTGATGCGCTGCTCACCCCGTCGGCAAACAGCCGTTTCTTTGCGTGGGCGCTCGGCAATGCGCTCGCCAGAGGCGTGCCCATCGAGAAGGCCCTGGCGGAAGCGCGCAAGGCCGAAGCCAGTTATGGCTTTCGCCTCGCGCTGCCCAAGCCGGCGGCCAAAGCACAGTCGTTGGTCGGGTCGCTTCGATAGTCAGTTCTGAACGCATTGGCGGAAAATGATTTTCAGGTTTCCATTTATCATCGATCGTCCGTTTGAGTGACCACCTCATGAAAAAAATCTCTGAACTTCTGCGCAGCGAAAAGAAATGGAAAGTGTTTGGCCTGATTCTGCTGGTTATCGTGGTCATCGGCACGACTCTTTCGCTGGTCGCCAAATTAACGCTTATCCGCGATGACGTATCGACACGGCCACGTATAGCCGTGGTTGGCCCAATGACCGGGCCGTTGGCGGCGCTCGGTCAGTCGCTGAAACAGGGTGCGGAACTGAACGTCGAGTGGCTCAACCGTCAAGGGGGCTACAAGGGACGGCCGCTCGAGATAAGCGCTTTTGACGACACCGACGATGCCGCCATGAACATTGTCGCCGACAGCCGCGTTATCGCTGTTATCGGTCATGTCGACATGGCCCGGTTGAAATCCGCTGCGGCAATCTACGCTCAACGAAAGCTGCCGGTAGTCACCCCGCTGTTTTTGCAGGAAGCGGTGCCCGGAGTGACCTCGCTCGGTATCGATACCAGCGAGCAGGCACGCTTCGTTGCAAACTATGCCCGCAACGTGGTGCAGCAGCGCCTGATGTATGTGGTGCGCGAGGAAGGCGCCGAGTTCGATCCGCTGGTGGCCCCTTTCCTTGAAGTCTACGAACGCTTCGAGACACCCGTGCGGCAGGTATGGAAGCTTCCGGCGGGGCCCAACCAGGAGGCCGCGCTGAACGGCATGCTGAAGGCGCTCAAGAGCGTCACCATCGGCGCCGTCTATATTGCCGCCCGCCCGGAGCTTGCCGCACGAGTCGTCAAAGGCATACGCGCCACCCGCAATGCGCTTGAACTGTTTGGGTCCGAGCAGATAGCCACCGCCGCTTTCCGGCAAAGCATCGCGACGCTTGCCGGCAAGGATGCTGCGATACAAAGCCACGGCATCGTCGCTGCCACTCCGGTACTGTTTGACACGGCCAACGCAGAGGCTCAACGCTTTCAGATCCGCTATCAGCAGAAGTTCAACGCCTCTCCCGATTGGCTGGCCGTAATCGCCAGCGATGCCGTCACCGTGGCGCTTACGGCGGCGCCCGGCGTAGACGAGGTGGCGGGCCTGAGCGGAGCCCTGAGTTTCGTGGAGCGTCAGGCCCAGCTACCCATCCAGATGGGAATCTACAACGGCGAGCGCATGATCTCGGCACCGGTGCAACTGTTGCCTATCGCCAGAGGCGCCGGCTTCAACTACATCGAAGCCTTGCGCCAGGGGCGCGTGCTTTACGTGAACGACCGATTCATGTTCAAAACCAACGTCGTCTACGTCGGCGTCAGCATGCATGAGATCGGCGATATAGATCTGGAGAAGGAGACCGCCACACTGGATATGTCGATCTGGTTCAGGTACCGCGGCAGTTTCGACCCGCAGGATGTGCTGATAGCCAATGCCGTCGAACCCGTGAAACTCGACAAGCTGGAAGAAAGCAAGGAAAGCGACGAGATTCAGTATCGCCGCTACCGCGTCAAACAGAAATTCCAGCTCAATTTCACGGGGGCGCCGCGTGCCTACACGCAGCATGTGGCCGGCATAGCGTTCCGCCACCGCGAACTCAATCGAAACAACCTGATGTATGTCGTCGACGTGCTCGGCATGCCCAGCGGCAATGCGCTGATCGATGACCTGCGCCAGCGCAAGGTGGTGAAATCCAGCACCGGATGGGATGTCGACAGCGCATGGGTTTCGCAAATTCTGGCGCGCGAGCTCGGCGACGGCGCGCCACAGTATGTCGGCATGACTGGTGAACAGCCGCTGTTTTCGAGCATCACCTACGGCACATTATTGAAACCGGCTACGACCAGTGCGCGCGACGTGGTCTCGGCGGAGTTCTTCATCTACATTGCCATCTTTGGCCTGATCGGTGCAATCGTCGCGGTCATCATGGATACGCATCTCCGCGGCCGTCACTGGCTCGTGCAATCATGGCTGCTGCGGGTGATCTTCTGGCCGATGTTACTGCTGTCCGTCGGAAACATTACCCTCGATTGGGCGTTTAATAGCGCGTCGCTCGCGACCACGCGCAACCTGGTCTTGCTGTATGAGAGCCTGTGGTGGTTGATCGGCGCGTGGCTTTTCGACAAGGCGATACGCCGCTTTATCTGGGAATCAGTGGAGGAAAAAACCCAGCGCCGCATCCCGAACGTAATGAAATTTTTCACCAGCGTGCTGGTGTTTTCACTCGGCTTTGCCGGTATCACCGCGTTCGTCTTCAACCAGCCGCTCACCAGTTTGCTGGCGACATCCGGTGTGCTGGCCATGGTCGTCGGTCTGGCCGTTCAGGCGAATATTGCGAATGTGTTTTCGGGCATCATTCTCAATATCGAGCGGCCATTCAAGGTGGGGGATTATGTCAAGCTCGACAACATCATCGGCAGGGTCATAGACATCACATGGCGCACCACGCGCATCGAATCCAATGACGGCCAGCACGTGAGCCTGGCCAACTCGAAGGTTTCGGAAGTGCTGATGGAAAACTTCAGCAATGCGCCGCATGGACTTGCCGCGGTGACGCATTTCTACACGCGCACGGATGCAGATCCCGCCCGGGTTCTCGGCATCCTCAATGAGGCAGTGGCCAACGCCACGGCCATTATCTTCAAAGACGGTCCGGATGCACTGCGCTATGGCCCCAGGATACGCTACCGGGGGGTCGTCAGCGTCGAAATTGACTGGGTTGCGGATTTTACCGCCCGCTACCGCGTTGCCATCCTGCCGGACCAATCCAAAGCTCGCGAACAGATTTGGACCTACGTGAGGCAAAAGTTTGTCGAACAGGGCATTGCGCTGCTTCCCTCCGGTCAATCGCCGGCGGCGCCGGCGCCATGATTGCCGCGGAAAAATAGGGCGGAATCGGCCGTTCTCCGGATTTTGAACTACGGCTTCGCCGGCGGGTGCGCGTCCGCAGGCAGCGGGCCCGGCGCCCACGTATCATGGAAATTGGACGGATAGGGGTACCAGATCGAACGGTAGCCCTTGATGTCGAGTTCCACCTCGACGTCGATTACCGTCGGGGTGCGGGCATCGAGCGCGCGACGCAGCGCGGGCGCATAATCTGCGGCGCGTTCGACATGGATCCCTTGCGCTCCCATCGCTTCGGCCCATTTGGAAAAATCGGGGTTCCACAATTCCTTGTGACCCACCTTGCGGTAATCGCAGAACGATTCGCGTCCATAGAGGCGGAACATCAGTTCACGCTCGATCTGCAGCGACCGGTTATTGAAGACGACCCAGATTATCGGCAGGTTCTGCTCGACCGCCGTTGCCACCGCCGTGCCGCGCATCATGAACGCGCCGTCGCCGAGCAACGCCATCGCCGGGCAGTTGCCATTGGCGATGCTGGCCCCGATGGCGGCCGCGGCGCTCCACCCCATGCGATGCATGAAGCTGCTGTGAACGACATAACGTGACGAGGCCTTCAGGAATGACGGGGCAAAACTCAGCAGGTGTCCGGTATCGAAAAACACCGGCATCTGCGGATTTTTTTCGGCTACTGCCTCACCGGTATCGTGACAGATACGGGCATAGTGCAGGGGCGCGATATTGGAGCTGCGCAGTTCGCTCACCGACGCCTCCCACGTCTGACGCTCCTGGGCGATCTCCTTCAGCCAATCGGCGCGTTTACTGACACCCGCCGCGCGGGCAGCTTCGGTCAATGCCTCCAGCCCGAGCCGCGCATCGCAAGTCAGCGCAACGGCCGCGGGATAGGCACGGCCAAGTTCGGTCGAATCGATATCGAGATGAATAAGTCGGGTGCCTTTGGGAATGTCGAACAGCGTCCAGCCGCCGGTGTCGATGTCGGTGAAATGAGTACCGATGCCGACGACGACATCGCAGCGCCGCGCAGCGGCGTTACCGTGACCCGTGCCGGCACGGCCGATACATCCTACGGAAAGTGCATGTGCTTCCGGGAACGCGCTTTTGCCGCTAGGCGTGGTAGCCACCGGAATGCCGGTCGCCTCGGCGAACGCCAGCAACTCGTCCCACGCGCGTGCGTTATGAATCCCGCTGCCCACCACGACCAGCGGCCGCTGCGCCGCCTTCAGTAACGCCGCCGCCTCCAGGATGCCCGCTGGTTCGGGTGCGGGCGGGCGCCATTGCATCCACGGCGCCGGGTCGGGCAAGTCATCCGGTATCAGCGTGTGTTGAATATCGAACGGGATTTGCATGACCACTGGGCCGGGACGTCCGGAAATCGCTGTTTGATAAGCTCGCAGAAACATGGCAATCGCCGTGTCCGGGCGCGTCACCAGGAAGGATTTCTTGGTGATCGGCTTGAGCACCGCCACCCAATCCTCGGGGCCGTCGCGATACGCTTCCTCGATGCCGCCGCGGTCGAACCAATGGGTCGCGCCCGCCCCGGCGAGTACCAGCATGCCGATCGATTCATAAAACGCGGTGGCGACGGCGGGAACAATGTTCATGTTGCCCGGACCGACGCTGGTCGTCACGATCGGCAACGGCGCGCCACGCCGCATGCGCCAATATCCGTCGGCCATCTCGACCGCATGGTCTTCGCTGCGCGCGGGCACGCCGCGGATTTTGGTCTCGTGCACCAACGCGTCAAGCATGGCCCAGTTGCCGTGGCCATTCACACCGAACACGATTTCGGTCCCCATCCGCTCCAGCAATCTGGCCAAAGCCAGCGACACAGTGATTTGTCCCATGATCAGCTCCTGAAAATTGTCTCGCAGGTTGGCAACTCGCGCGCGGAGGACAACACTTCGACCTCCTGCAACAGCTTGAACAGACGCCTTGCCTCCGGCTCCGTATGAGTCTGCGCCGTGCATTCGGCGAACTTCGCCCAAAGGTCTTCGACGCTCATAGGGTCGTTGGCGTGACCGCGGATGGTCGTGATTGGACCCGTGTCGAGGATCTCGCCGTTTTTGAGTCTGATAGCGACTCGTTCCGTTGGTGAGTGCACCGGATCCCGCGGGTCGAATTCATCCACTGCCTTGACCTTCACTTTCGGGAAGAACGCCTGAATGTCGGCGCGCTGCACGATTGCATCGGAAAATTCGGGCACACCCATGCGGCCGAGGATGACGGCAGCTGCCATCGCGAATTGTTCGCTGAACTTGGCCTCGAGCCCGGTCTGCGGCCGCTGATTGACCAGGACCGTGGTTTGCCCTCTGCCCATGGTGACCTCGACTTCAGCGACATCGTCAGGCCCGATCCCGCGCCCGGCCAGCATTTTGGCGGTAGCTTCGAAAGAACGATGTATGAAGTAGCAGGCCGGATACCTCTTAATCAGCATGCCGTGGCGTAAGAGGTACCAATCCGTGCCAACGCGCACTGGTGAGTCACGATCAGGGTTACCGTCGGGGGAAATCGCGGTCAGGAACCCTTGCATGTTTTCCAGGGCATCGCGCCCCGCAGTCATTCCCGCGGCTGCGAGCCGGGTGGCGGTCAGCCCGTCGCGGGAGGCCATTCCGGCATGGTAGGGCTTGGTCATGGTTCCAAAGTTGGCGCCCAAACCGCTGGCATGGGTCGCCGCAATGGCGAGTGCCGCGGCGGCACGCTCCGCGGAAAGGTGATGCAGCACCGCAGTCGACGCAGCGGCAGCGACCACACCGAAGATCGAGGTCGGATGCCACCCCTTGCGATGGTAATTCAAGTCGCGCCGCCACAGTTCGGACCAGACCTCGTAGCCCGCCACATAGGCGGTGACGAGTTCGCGGCCGCTCGATCCCAGCGTCTCACCTTCGGCGAGTATCGCCGGCACCAGCACCGAACTCGGATGACCCGAAAGAGATTGGTCGTCGAAATCGAGAGTATGTGCTGCGGTCCCACCCAGCAGCGCCGCATCGGGGGCGGCCACGTAGTGCGAAGAAAGACAGGCGCGCGCTTCGTGCCGCGCTGCGGGTTCGACCACGGTCCGGCGCACGATATCGACGATGGGTTCGGTGATGCCGACCATGATCACGGCGATCGTGTCGGTGTATGCATTTCTGACGAGCGGCAACGCAACGGAGGGCAACTGCTCGTATTTGATGTTCGCGAGAAACTGGCCCAGGTCGGCCGTCAATCCAGTCATGTCAAACTCCTAGTCGCGGTTCTGAATTACCAGTCGGCGGCCGAAAAAATTCCAGGATCATCGCTGCAACGGCATATCGCAGGGTGGATGGAGCGCAGCGGAATCCGCCAAACGCCGCGGGGATAACGTGCGGATCGAACCTACCAGAAGCGCTCGGCACACGCGGTGGCTTAAAGTAGCGCCATTGATGTCAGTAGTCAATGGTCAGTGAGATCCTGGTCGTGCGTTGCATTCTCCCTGCGCGTTGCGTAGCATCCAGTTATTATGCGTAGCGCCTGGTGGTTGGTATTGACGGTGCTTGGAACTTCGCTGTGCCTGGGCGCCGAAGTTTATCCGGCCAAGACAGTACGCGTAGTCGCGCCCTTCGCGCCCGGCGGCATCAGCGATATCGTCGCCCGAGTGATGTCGCAGCAACTTTCGGAACAGCTCGGGAAATCATTCATAGTCGACAATCGCACGGGCGCGGGCGGGATCGTCGGTAACGGGATCGTCGCCAAAGCCGCGCCCGATGGGCACACGCTGTTGATGGTCAATCCCGCTTTCACGATATTGCCCGGCATCTCCAAGTCGCTTGCCTACGATACCGTCAAGGACTTCGCTCCGATCACGCAGATCATGCGCGTGCCCAGCGTGCTCGTGGTATCTCCTGCGCTCAATGTCAATACGCTCAAGGATTTCGTTGCGCTCGCGCAGGCGAGCCCCGGAAAATTCAACTACGGGTCGGGCGGTCCCGGCAGCGCGCTTCACTTGTACTCGGAACTTTTCAAGATCGCGGCCAAGGTCGACGTCGTACACGTCCCGTACAAAGGCGGCGGCGAGAATTTTGCGGCGCTGATCGGCGGCCAGATTCAAATGCTGATCATTTCGGTTCCGACCGCGCTGCAGTTCGTCAACAGCGGCAGGATGCGCGCTTTGGCGGTTACGACCGACGGCAAGCGTTCGCCCTCGATGCCCGACGTGCCATCGATGAGTGAAGCGGGCATCTCCGGCATGACGATTTATGTCTGGTTCGGATTTGTCGGCCCCGCGGGAATGCCGAAGACGGTTGTCAACAAGCTGCATGCGGAAGTGGTTAAGGCGCTTGCGGTATCGTCCGTGAAGGATCAGTTCATGGGGCAGGACGCCGAACTGGTGGGCAGCAGCCCGGCGGAATTTTCCAAACTGATACGCGACGAACTTCAACTCTGGGCCGGGGTCATCAAGTCGGCTGGCATTGCGGCCCGATAAAAACGCGGAAAGTCTGGCCTGGGGATGGCGTAACGATTTAGCGGAGGGAAGCGATGAGTTTAGGTCTGGAAGGAAAGGTTGCAATCGTAACGGGCTCCGGCCAGATCGTGGGCAAGCAGATGGCCATCACCCTGGCCGAAGAGGGCGCAAAGGTGGTGATCAATGATAAATTTCCGGACAGGGTCGAGAGAACTGTTGCCGAACTAAAA
>Ga0080064_1008045_pt1 | contig 10246 bp, 12 predicted proteins | sample Subgrocontami54m_FD_69260 | JGI IMG/M metagenome (GOLD analysis project Ga0080064, IMG submission 69260) | Subsurface groundwater microbial communities from S. Glens Falls, New York, USA - GMW46 contaminated, 5.4 m (SPADES assembly) (version 2) ... | reverse complement strand
AAAGCCACCACGCGCGCGGAGCGCGCGACATCAGGGGTTGGTGCTAAAATAGGTTCGAGCAGAGTTGTATAGAGTCACAAGTATCGGAACGAGGTCATTTTCGGAGTGGTTTTCTTTGGCCGCCAACAAAGAAAACCACTGATTCTGCGGCACGCCGCGCGCTTCGCGCGCGTGGAGAGTGAGGTTCAAGAAATACAAAGCCGAAGATTTTTTGGAGGGAGGATTTTTTGGAGGGGAAATGCAAATGCGGAATACAGTGGAGTGCTTGCCCCGCCCACCCGTGCGCGCACAAGATTATTCTTCGCCTCTGCGAAGCTCCCATATGCCTATTACCTCGACTCCATGATTTTTTTATATTCCGCCTTATCTCTCAATTTTCTGATTAAGAAATTAACCCATTCTTGCGTGTATGCGTACTGCTCAAATGTTTTGTCATAAAAGCAGTATTTTATGATTGTATTTTCGGGATTTTTATCTCCAGACGCGGGTCTGATTTTGTAGTATTTCCAACATCTTACATGGCGACTACTAGCGTTAAATTTCCATCCCACGGGCATTTCTGCTTTTAATGCATTGTAAACTTTCTCAGCTACATCTCCCGCCTTAAATCCCTCCATTGGCACCTGCCTATCTTTTACAGCAACGACAAATTTCTGATATTTTTCCATTTCCGCTGCATTTGAGAGATCGTATTTTACAAACTCCACTGCGAAATCGGCACTAGTCTTATGGTTTCCTACTTTCGGAATCATGTAGACGCGAAAATTGTAGTTCAGGCTTTCCAAAATTTCTTTTTTTAGCCCTTTTCGGTACGCCGCGACAAATTGCTTTATATTCTTGTAGTCGTCCGTCTGCCGCTTCTTGAATACCTGAATTTGTTCTGCATGTAGCAGTTTTGAGAATTGTAGAGAAAAAGCGAGATTTTCATTGATAGTGTTCTCATCGCCGAATTCCTTCGCGATTACTTGTTCATAGTTTATGAGCATCGCTTGGCATTCGCCGAAAATATCGTGGTCAAGTTCAGGAACGAATCGATGTTCGATCTTGTCTCGCAACCGAATAAAAAACTCAAGATTCTTTCTCTCCGGCGGATGTGTGCTGCCGTAGAATTTCTTTACACACTCCGCCAGTTCCCACGACTTCCTATCGCCATCTATTTTTATATAGCGAACCTTATTTTTCTTGTGAAAATAGGAGATTTTGTCTCTTTCAAAAATAGCGTGGAACAAGGATGTCCAAGCGATGTGCATGAGCACAATATAACCACTCGACCGGAAGGTCACTCTTGGCTTGTTGTAAATCTCAACCGCGAGCAACGCAGAGTCTTTGGACTTCTCTACCAACTGCTTAACCTTTGCTTTCATCCTCGCCATAGGGTTGTCTATTCGTTATACAATACACCTATGCGCTATTTTCTCTACGTACGCAAAAGCACCGATGTCGAGGACAAGCAAGTGCTCTCCATCGAGGCGCAGCTTGCCGAATTGCGCGCGCTCGCAAAGCGAGATGAGCTAGAGATTGCGGACGAAATGGTGGAGAAGCGGAGCGCGAAGATGCCCGGTCGCCCCGTCTTTGAGGACATGGTGCAACGCATCGAGCGCGGCGAAGCACAAGGCATCGTGTGTTGGAAAATTGACCGGCTCTCACGCAATCCGGTGGACAGCGGCCGCATCAGTTGGCTTTTGCAACAAGGCACTATCCAAAAAATCATCACGCACGACAAAGCGTATTTTCCGCACGACAATGTACTCCTCATGTCTGTCGAGTTCGGCATGGCCAATCAGTACATCCGCGATTTGAGCGTGAATGTAACGCGAGGCCTCCGGCAGAAAGCCCGAATGGGTATTTATCCAAGCACCGCGCCCTTGGGCTACCTCAACGACCCGTATACCAAGACTATCGTCGTGGATCGGCGCAAAGCGCCGCTTGTACGGAAAGCGTTTGAGTTATACGCAAAGAATGAATCGCGGCTCGAAGACATCGCGGGCTTTCTTTTTCAACACGGCATCAAGACGGGAGCAACGCGCGGATGGAGCAAGGGCGGCGGCAGGCCTCTCAAAAAAGACCAGATAACCTTCCTGCTCTCCAATCCGTTTTACTTCGGCCACTTCGCCTACAGCGGCGAAATGTACGAGGGCACGCACACGCCCATCGTGAGCAAAGAATTGTTCGACAGCGTGCAGAAAATTCTCGCGCTTCGCAGTCGCGCGCACCACAAACCGACGAATGAGCCGCAGGCGTACTGCGGCCTTTTGCGATGCGGCGAGTGCGGCTTTTCTATCACCGCCGAGGACAAATTGAAGCGGCAGAAGAACGGCAACGTCCATCGCTACGTTTACTATCGCTGTACGAAAAAGAAAGCCGCCATTCATTGCTCACAGCCGTATGTGCGGGAAGAAGCGTTGGATTCGCAACTCTCCGACTTGCTCGCAAAATTCGTCCTGCCGCCACATTGGGCGAAGGAATTAGACGCGATGGCCGAGAAAGACGCTCAAGAGGCCACGCACACCACGGCGGCGTCCGTTCAAGGGATGCGGGCAAAGATTGCCGAGCTAGACGGCAAAATTGCCCGCATCACCGACCTCTTTGTCGAACAGGATATTGAGCGCGGCGACTATCTCGAAAGGAAGCGCGCGCTGATGTCCGAAAAGAAGTCGGTGCAGGAGCGAATCCTGCTTCTTGAACGGAACGCCGCCGTGTGGCTCGAACCCATGCGTGCGTGGCTCAAAGAGGCTTCAGTGCTTGAAGAAACAGCCAAATCCAAAGACTACCCCTCCAAAAAATCCTCCCTCCAAAAAATCTTCGGCTCGAACCTCACACTCCACGCGCGCGAAGCGCGCGGCACAGCAAAAATGCACTGGCTTTCCTTGGTGGGGGGCAAGGAAAGCCAATATCAAAATGCATCCATTCAGGATTTAGTTCCGATTGTGGTGACCAGTTAGGGTGGCTTTCAGAACTAGTAAACCACAGGGATTGGATACGGACCAGTATACAAGAACTAGGCGCTCTAATGACGGTATAAAGGGTACACAGCGTCAGAATTACTTTATTTGAGGGGGTGCTACCATCCCTGGGGTTTCGCTTCTCTTTGTGTGTCTAAGAGCCCAAAAAATAATATAGCCCATAACGTTGTTTCATTATGGAAATTTTTAGCCGCCACTCGGTTGAGTTTCGCGGGGAAACTACCCGCCCCTCATAGCTGTTGCCTAAAATCCTAGTGTGCATACACTTCTTGGGATGGGCCCCATTCTCATTTTCGACAAGTCTTTATTGGAAAGCCTAAACCCCGACGAAGCTCTCTGGCTTGATCAGTTTTTTCTTACCAACATCACCCCTCTTTTCTTTGTCGAGACGCTGGCCGACCTGGAGAAAAAAGCGCGAGGGACGCGCACGCCGGAAGATATAGTAGGTAGTTTGGCTTATAGAACTCCTGATCTACACGCTAAAGCGAATGTGTATCATCGCTCACTGTTGGAAGGCGAACTATCTGGTCAATCGGATGTGGAAATGAAGCGCGGTATTCCTCACATTGGTGGCGGGAGATATGTGGACTTAGAAGGGAAAACTGGCGCCTATTTTGAAGCGTCTCCTGAAGAGGAAGCTATGCAAAGATGGAGAGACCATAAGTTTCTCGAACTTGAGCGTACTTATGCGAAACAGTGGAGAGCGGGGTTGAGCAATATAGACCTCGAAGAGATTTACTCCTACTACCAAATCAAGTTTGCTGGCCATCCAAAACCAAAGACTCTACAGGAAGTAAAAACAATGGCCGATCGTTTTATCGATGCCCCTAACCGTGAGGAGATTCTCGCGAGCGGGCTCACCTCCATAGGAACAACACCTAAGTTCCAACAAGAGGTGCTAGCTCGATGGCGTGCGGCTGGAAGTCCTCCTATCAGAGAGTTTGCTCCTTACTTTACGCACATACTCACCGTAGACTATGTCTTTTACTTTGGTATTGGGGCGGACCTGATTGGGAGAGGAAGACCGAGTCATAAGATAGATGTGGCCTACCTCTACTACTTACCTTTCTGTATGATATTTACGTCTAACGACAAACTCCATAAGGCTCTAGCTCCTCTTTTTTTGCGGCCCGACCAAAGCTTTGTCTCTGGCGAGGAGTTAAAGGCAGACCTAGCTAAACTCGATGCGCATTACGCCGCATTGCCTCAAGAAGTGAAAGACCAGGGTGTTTATGCTTTTGCCCATTCTCCCCCTCACGACACAACCTTTTTAACTACCCAGCTCTGGGATAGGCATATGTCGCCCAAATGGAGAGAAAGAACGGGTTTGGCACCCCAGCCGACTAATCCGCTGAACAAACAATTTGCGGAGAAAATGAGGGAGCTGGAGTCAAAGGCCAAGACCGAAGGTACGGCACAACCTACCCGGCCTGGAGAGTCGGATCAGGTTATGATTAAACGAATGGTAGCTGGAAGAAGGGGCAAATGGACGCGCTTTCCCGATTACATCACTCGTCGGAGGAAAAACGAAAAAGGAGAATGGGAAGATGCCACCTAAGGTGGAGTTTCCCTGCGAAACTGCTTACTGTATCCGGCACGCGCGCAACACATGCCAACACATGGCCCGAACATGGTACGCAACACCCACCGGCCGCATGCGGGCAATACATAAGCTTTATACTCCGCTTGGTATATTCTATGTACTTGTGGCCCCGGCCGCGCGGGCAATACAATCCAATAGCTTATCTAAGAGAATCCAATAATCAGCTATTAAGAGACTGCCCTTATAGGAGTCTTGGAAGAAAGGACGAGCCCTGTAAAACAAAGGCTTTTGTCGGTTCGGCTACACCCAGACGCTACGATGCCCTTATGCACAGGGGTATTCCAACAAATCCAATAAAAAAGTAAGATGAGAGTATGGAACACACGGGCCGATTACCCAACAGGAAAGAAATAGCCGAGTGGGAGGAGGACAAGTACCTTTCCTTTCTGGCTTTTTGCCAGCATTTCATTGAATCTAAGCTCGGCGGCACGGCTTGGCGTGTTACGCCCGACAAGCGCACGGCGGTTGAGAAGCTGGCCACGACTGATCCTCACTATAAGGAGTTTCTGGAGCGGATAGAGCTGTCCGGGGCCGATACAGACGACAAGAAGTTCTACTATCGCCTCATGACCATGGTGCGGCTAGTATTGGGATACCTGTGTCTTAACCTCGACCGTATCACCCCGGCCATGCGGCAAGTGCTCGAAGGGAGTGAACGGTTTAACTGGTGCCTCGAAGTGCCCGATCAACCTACAACAATCGTGCCCGTCTTGCTTCCTGCTCGTCTTTTGACTCCGGAAGGACAACTGGCGGACGCTTGGGAGCAGATGGTCAAAATCCTCCACATGCTCGCGGAGTCGATAACGGCAAAAGACATCGCCAAGATGAGCGTTAAGGAACGCCTGCTGGTAATACCACGGTTGCAACATACCCTTGGCCTCCAGCGCAAAGTTGGACGATCTCACTCTTCAGTGTTAGCCAACCTTGATATCAAAAACGCCAACAGACAACAACTGGAGCGAGCGATGCTTAGTTATGCAGAAGAACAGTGGAAATAATTTGTGTTTGGCGCTATGACAGGATTTTAAAAGTTGGCTACGCAGAAATATAGGTTTTCCCTGCCACGAACAGGACTACTTTGGCTCTATATACCCGCTGTAACCTGTAATTGGCGGCGTAGGGAGAGATGAGTTTTTGCTCATAGATGCGGTGCTTATTGAGACAGTGGTGCTTACGTGCATTAGTTGAGGTATAACATCGGCAAACTGGCCTCTCGTCTTCGCCAGAGCAGCAAAAAGGTTTCCGGACTTTGCCTGGTAGCTGGCATCCATACTATCGAGCTTTCCCTGCATCTTCTCGACAGTGGTCAAAGCTCCTTTGGCTGTGCCATCCACGATAGGACAAACGTGTTTGGCATAAGAACTCTCAAGCTCGTTGCGGAATACTGACACATCCACCCGCAGTACCCGCGCAGCTGCGTTTACTAACACTTTTTGGCCAGCACCTTTAGTAACATAGATACCGTGCTTGGTCAGTGCGGTGTGAGCCAGACCATTACGTATGAGGCTACGAAAGACATCGCAGAGTCCGGCATATCGCGCCTCCTCCTTTACAAAATAGTTATTCCAGTAGTTTGTGAAATAGTCGTTGCTCGCAGACTCATCGAACGGTCGCTCGTCCGGCATGAGCAGGTAGCCCAACAGCTCCATGCCCGCAAGCGCAGAGGCAAGCATCGGATATCCCGCCGCGCCCTTGTCCTGACCGGGGGTGAGCTTGATCTGCTCCATATTTTTGAGGTCTTGAAATAAGTATCCTTCAACGTAGTGCTCCAAAAAATCTTTGATAAGCATGGTGCATCATTATACTTCGTCCATCAGCGACTTGAAAGGGTTCCTTCAAAAAGTAGGCAAAGCAGTGCCAGATATGCAGTATGTGCCTATTCTCTCACGCTTCTATTCAGTTGCTACCGTGACCGCGTAGGCCTCTAGAGGCCTACCTAATGATGGATTCTCCCTTCAGGGTCGATATGGGTTATGCAGAAGTAGTGGTACTTCTGGTAGCCAAATACACGGAATAAACCGTCTCCTTCGACGCGAAAGTGAAAGTAGTATTTTTCAGTGAGCTTCCGCTCACATGTATTCTGTCCATCAATCATGTCGAAGCTCGTGCTAGTGGGGTTCTCAACTGTAAGCCCGTGGCCTCTGTCCAGGCCGGCCCATTGTCGCCATTCGAGCTGCTCAAAATGACGTAGACGTTTTATAAACTTGGTAGCCTCTTCACGGTTCAGGCTGTAAAACGAGTACTTCTTGTCGAGTGAGCAGTCGCAAAAGGTAAAAACCACCTTATGTTCAGCGTAGCGTAGGTCGATTTTGCTCGGTGTATCAAATCCATCCATGGCGGTAACTCACCGAAGCAGTTCCGCTACTTACTGAGCAGTGGAGTGTAGTACTCGGTCAACGCCTTATTGGTAATGACTTTGCTCTTTGTGTCGTAGGCTTCCTTCCACGGCGCGTGTGCGTGGGTAATATCCACCAGGCGATTCGCAGAGTATCCACCGAACGTATCCCAGATTTTCTGTAAAACCTCCTTGTCCTCGGATGAGACTGAGCTCTCATCATTGTCCGCAAAGATGGGAGTACTGCCTTTTATTTTGTAGTGATGGTAAATGGTTGGTATCACCGGACCATAACCCCACGCCTCAATGTGATCGGCGAAAAGTGGCCGACCCAATTTGGCGAGAAAATATGCCTGTGCAAAATACAAAATCTTCTGAAGCTTCAGGTTTGTTAGTCCCTCTCTTTCTTTTGCGTCGCCCACAACGGGTCGGGAGGCCAAGTAAATGAAATACTTTGCAACGTTTTCGGCCGAATACGCTTGTTTCTTGGGAGAGGGGGCCATGGTCTAAGTATATAGGAGTCGGCGTGGCACTTCAATGAGGCTGGGGGCATAAGGTCAGATGCGATTGTTATAACTCCATACGCGGGGTTTATGACGAAAGTTTGTAGGCTTTGCAGGATAGCACCATCTCGCCGGCAAGTAGACCATCCTGCCGACTGCCTATTGCCTGTTGTAGTACTCCGCGAACGCCGCCATGCCTTCAATGATGGCCTGTCTTACCTCCGGGGTTATTGGGCTCACGCCATCGTAGCCGTACTTCTCCAGCTCGCTTGTGCATCCACGAGATATGTAGAAATCAACCCGAGCAGCTACAAAGTCCTCCGCGGGAGCGTTTGGGTGCAGAACCTTGTTGTTGATAAAAAAGGAAGTCAAAGCGTCTATAACTTCGCTGTCGGTTTTATAGTCGGCGGGGCAACGCAGTGCATCGATCTCCTTTTGTGCCTCGTCCCGATAATACTGTTGCAACGGAGTTGTCGTACCGAGCCCGGGCACTGCTGCTATAGCGGACAGCCTGGCGTTTCTTTCATTTTCTTCTCTGTTATTCGGTAGGGGCAGGAGGTATACAAGAATGAGTAGATCGAAGCAGACGAGCACGGCTATTACCGCCACCTTGAGATATCTGTTTTTGACATGCAGTGCGCGGCGGATGTTCATTTCCAAAAACTCTACTTTAATAATAAGTACTCCAAATAAGCATACAAACTATAAAAGAAAAGGCTAAAATAAGAAAAACTATAATCGCTTTGTGTTGCTTCCAGTTTTCAAGCCATAAATCCTTTGCTTTCTTTTTTATTATCTCTTTTCCGAACTCCCCTCGTTGGTATTTTTTACCAACTGAATATACTCCATACATCGCATAGGAAATCAACATAACTGCCCCAATTACGGCAAATATATTATCTCTAATATCTTTATCTGAAAGTAAGCCTATTGTTATAATTACTATCCAAAAGCCTAAATAAAGGCCACCAACCAGTAATGCTCCGCCAATAATCCACCCCAAAAGCACCTGCCCGGGCCTGCTGGCTAGTAGCACACCTATCGCGATTATTATTAAAAGTAGATAGAGCATGTGCTTTGTTTCGCGGGGAAACGGTTATTTTTTCTTTAATGTTTCCAGCTCGCTCAATACCAAAAAACCGACCATCAGTATAAGCCCACCTATGACGTCGGTATCGCTTGCGTAACCAAATTTCAAGGCAAACCCGGCGGCTATTGCAAATATGACCAGTACGATTGTCGGATTTGTTAGGTAATTCATTTTTATTTTTTACGGAACGGATTGATAGACGCGAACCATCCCGCTACACCACCAATCCACCTCGTCCAGGTATTTCGCGCTGTTGAAGGGGTAGTAGTCGCAGAGGACGAGGCAACACTACTGGTACCAATAGTCGTATCTGCGGCTTTTGTAGTATCAACTTTGGAGAGTTTTGTTGTAGGGAGCGCGGCTTTCATTTTTGTAGAGGCGGGTGCGACAACCGAGTTCACTTTTTTTGGCTCCGCAGGTTTTACCGGTGCCGCCACGACCACAAAATCGCAGCTAGTTTTGTTCTGATTCCAGGCATATCCAGCGTTGCAGGTGCAATCTTGCCCCACTCTTTCAGAGTTTAGGGGGCAAGTTAGAATCGCCACGCACTGCGTCTTTGCGTTATTGAATTCGTACCCTGCGCGACACTGACAAATCATCAGGTTATCGGTTGGCTCGACATTAGCACCGTACTTGCTAGCACAAAAACGATCCATTACACCCATTAAGCTTATATAACCCTCCTCGACACTTATGCAGTAATTTGCCCTGGCCACATACTCGTTCGCTTTAGCTTGTGCGAGTTGGACATACGCAGTCTCTTGCGCCCGCAGACTCTGGATTTGCCCATCGTAAGTCGCATTTATACTTTGAAGATAGTTGTCGGTGTTGCTCGAAATGCGGGCAGATGAGTAGGGGTTTAGTTGGGAAGCAAGCGCTTCCGCGGATTGAATTGCCTTCTGCCGATCTGCTTCTATCTGCGCGTATAAGGGGGTGTACCCCTGATGAGTGCTCGTGATTTGGGAAGCTACTGTATTTTGAAAGTAAGTTACGAGGCTTCGGAGCCTTGCAATAGATGAGTCGGCCCCTTGGCGATAGATATTTCTAAGGGCCGGCAGTTGTACATAGCCTTTTATTTCTTCGAGATAGTCGGGCTTGCACATCTTGTCCTGTCGGCACTCGTCCATCGAGGAGTAGCTGACTGAACTTTCATATCCATCGTTGCATATTGCACCGCCATGTACTCCAGACCCTGCGGCACAATTAACCCCTCCATGCCAAGAGCAGGCCCCGGAGTCCGCACTTGCCGGCTGGGCAATGAGAGAAAATAAGACTAGGTAAAATACCAGTGCTAGTTTTGTTGTGTATTTTTTTGTAGTGTTACTTTGCATGAAAAATTAGAAGCTGCCCGGGAACGTTACACCAAATGCCCAAGAAATTACTGATTTTCCGGCTGCGTATAGGACGACGCCAATAACGAATATAATGCCCAAAAAACACAAAATAAATAAGACTTTCAGAGCCCGGTACCAAGGTTTTTGGTTTAGTTGTTCCCTAATTAATTTATAGTCCATGGTCAAAATATTTATCTTTTAGGTTGAGACGATCCTTTGAAAATAAGAAGAACAGCAAATAGAAAATTGAACAGTGGAATAAGCCCTAGCCACCATACTTTTTTTAGCCCTGCATCAGTGGAGCGGCGTATCAACGAGGGTACATAGACATAAAAAAGTAAAATGATAGTACCAAGAGACAGTATAAGAAAAACAATAGCGGTAACATTATCGCCCGCGTTGCCGATGGCCTGCACGA
>Ga0080064_1008043_pt1 | contig 10249 bp, 8 predicted proteins | sample Subgrocontami54m_FD_69260 | JGI IMG/M metagenome (GOLD analysis project Ga0080064, IMG submission 69260) | Subsurface groundwater microbial communities from S. Glens Falls, New York, USA - GMW46 contaminated, 5.4 m (SPADES assembly) (version 2) ... | reverse complement strand
GAACTCGACGAGATGCATCAGGAACTGATCGACCGCTTCGGCCTGCTGCCGCAACCCGCGCAGGCACTGCTCGACTGCCACCGCCTGCGCATCGCCGCCAAGGCGCTCGGCATCGTCAAGGTGGATGCGTCGAGCGAGGCGATACAAATCCAGTTCACACCCAACCCGCCAATAGACCCGATGCGCATCATCAACCTCATCCAGGCCAGGCGCCATTACAAACTTAGCGGGCCGGACAAGCTGCGGATCGAATTGAAATACGGTGAGTTGAGTCAGCGAGTGCTGGCGATCAAGAATTTCTTTAACGAATTGAAGTGAATCGACGTAGGGTGCAATAAGCGTAGCGCATTGCACCGGATGCTTCACGAAACATAAGGCGCAATGCCCGATGGTTATTGCGCCCTACGCGAACTGCATAAATACCCGCGCATCCATCAAGAATTTCTCCAGCGAACTGGTAAAATAGCGAATTTTCGCAAGGTATTCCAATTGAGCCTGATCCACCCTTTCACTGGGTTGCGCCCCGCGCCGTCCCGCGCCGCCGAAGTCGCCGCCCCGCCCTATGATGTGCTTTCCACCGAAGAGGCGCGCATGCGCGCGGCAGGCAGGCCGTGGAGCTTCCTGCACATTTCCAAGCCGGAAATCGACCTGCCCGCGGGCACTGATCCCCATGCGGCGGAGGTGTATGCCAAGGCGGCGGAGAATCTTGGCAGGATGCTGGATGAGGGCGTGCTGGTGCGCGATGCGGCACCCTGCTATTACGCCTACCGCCTGATCATGGGCGGCCACAGACAGACCGGGCTGGTGGCTGCGGCGGCGGTGCCGGACTATGACACCAACCGCATCCGCAAACATGAGTTCACGCGCCCCGACAAGGAGGATGACCGGGTGCGCCAGATTGATACGCTCAATGCCCAGACCGGCCCCGTGTTGCTGGCCTATCCTTCCGCGCCGCAGGTGGACAGGCTGCTGGAGCGCGCATCGGAAGGAATTCCCGATGCCGACGTGACCGCGGACGACGGCATCCGCCACACGCTGTGGGTGATCCGCGATGTGGCGATGCTCAACCAGTTGACGGCCGCATTCGATGCCATGCCTGCCCTCTACATCGCCGACGGGCACCACCGCTCGGCTGCCGCCTCGCGCGTAGCCGCAGCGCGTCGCGCCGCCAACCCGAAGCACAACGGCAATGAAAGCTACAACTATTTCCTGTCAGTCATCTTTCCCCACCACCAGATGAAGATCATGGATTACAACCGCGTCATCACCGACCTTAACGGCATGGATGCGGCAAAATTCCTGCAACGCATCAGCGAAAATTTTTCGGTAGAGCCCAGCACCGCGCCGGTCAAACCTTCCAAGCCCGGCGAGTTCGGCCTCTACCTGCCGGGCCAGTGGCACCGCCTGCAAATCCGCGCCGGGCTGATCCCCGCAAACGATCCGGTGGCGCGCCTTGACGTGAGTCTGCTGCAGAACCACCTGATCGCACCGGTGCTCGGCATCGGCGACCCGCGCCGCGACAAGCGCATCGATTTTGTCGGCGGCATCCGCGGGCTGGCGGAACTGGAAAAACGCGTCAACAGCGGCGAGATGGCCGCAGCCTTTTCCCTGTTCGCCACGCGCATGGAAGACCTGATGGCGGTTGCCGACGCCAATGAAGTGATGCCGCCCAAATCCACCTGGTTCGAGCCGAAGCTGGCGGACGGCATGGTGTCCCACGTGCTGGATTAAGGAGATAACTCATGGCAGGCCAGCCAGAAGCCAAACGCAGAAATGCAGCAATAATAGTATTCGTCATGGCGCAATTAATCGTCGCGGGTTTGCTGTGGGTGGTTTTCTCCGGAACGGGTGACCGCGAGGGGCGCGTTAAAGTAGCGCTTGCGATTGCCAATGCCGGCAAGATACAGGATGCGATTGCAGGCTATTATCAGGAACGCAACACACTACCGGCTGATATCAATGCACTGCGCCTCCCGGACAAACAGGCAAAACCTTATCTGGCAGGCCTTGATGAGCATGCCGATCCGTCGTACATGGTCAACGTCGCAAATGGCATCATCACACTGACATTCTCGGCAAATCAGGAACCCGTATCCGGCAAGACACTCATTTTCGTCCCGCGGATTTCCAACGGGAAGCTCGATTGGAGCTGCGATACCGGCTCGGTGGAAGCGCTATACCGTCCCCCGCAATGCGGCGGTCAGCAAACATAGCTCAATGCACCGGATTGCACCCGCAAGGGGTAGGCCGTGGTTGTACCAAAGGCAGGCAATCCACTGCGCAGCAAGCTGCGTGTGGAATTGACGCTAAGGAGCTGAAGCCCCAACAACCACGCACCGCTGTGCTGTGACAACTCCACATCCAGCTTGCGGGACATAACCAACCACGCCTGCTGTAATTTTTGCTCGCGCCATTCTGGATGTTATACGCTGCTGTATTTGATACCCCCCCTCTAATCCGCTATAATGCGCACCAATTCAAAGCGGGATGAACGAACGGTTCGTCCCGCTTCTTTATGTCATACGTGCTGTTATCTGCCTTGGGGAGTATCCGGTGTCGCAAACGAGTCCTGCCATTCTAGTTTTAGCCGATGGCACGGTATTTCGCGGCATTGCCATCGGCGCTTCCGGCATGAGCGCGGGCGAGGTGGTGTTCAACACCGCAATGACCGGCTACCAGGAAATTCTCACCGACCCTTCCTACTGCAAGCAGATCGTCACGCTGACCTACCCGCACATCGGCAACGTGGGCGTAAATCCCGAGGACGTGGAATCGCGCCGGGTGTTCGCCAGCGGGCTGGTGATCCGCGACTTGTCGCTGACAGTGAGCAACTTCCGCAGCACGCAACCCCTGCCGGATTACCTCAAGGCCAACAACGTGGTGGCAATTGCCGGGATAGACACGCGCAAGCTGACGCGCATCCTGCGCGAGAAGGGTGCGCAGAACGGCTGCATCGCCAGCGGCACGAACGAGGCGGCGGCGCTGGCTGAGGCGCGTAAATTCGCCGGGCTGGCCGGGATGGACCTGGCGCAGGTGGTGAGTTGCGACAAGCCATACGACTGGACGCAGCGCGAGTGGAAGTTGGGCAGCGGTTACGGAGAGGTGCATTCCTCAATCCAAAATCCGCAATCCGCAATCCGTAATCCGCAATCGTTTCACGTGGTGGCCTACGACTACGGCGTGAAGCACAACATCCTGCGCAAGCTGGCGGAGCGCGGCTGCAAGATTACCGTGGTGCCCGCCAGGACCACGGCGGATGAGGCACTGGCGCTGAAGCCGGACGGGGTGTTCCTGTCCAACGGCCCCGGCGATCCGGAACCGTGCGATTACGCGATTGCCGCGACGCAGAAATTTTTGCAAATCGGCGTGCCGCTGTTCGGCATCTGCCTCGGCCACCAATTGATGGGGCTGGCGCTGGGGGGAAAGACGGTGAAAATGAAGTTCGGCCATCGCGGCGCGAACCATCCGGTGCAGGATGTGCAGAGCAGGCGCGTAATGATCACCAGCCAGAATCACGGCTTCGCGGTGGATACCGGCACGCTGCCCGCGAATGTGCGCGTCACCCATATCTCGCTGTTCGATGGCACGCTGCAGGGTTTCGAGCTGACCGACAAACCGGCATTCTGCTTTCAGGGCCATCCCGAAGCCAGTCCCGGCCCGCATGACGTGGATTATTTGTTCGACCGCTTCGTGGAAATGATGGAGAAAAGAAAAACAAAAACCTAAGCCACAGAGAACACAGAGCGTTCGCCGCTCTTCTCTGTGCTCTCTGTGAACTCTGTGGCTAATAGATTATGCCTAAAAGAAACGACATAAAAAGCATCCTGATCATCGGCGCCGGCCCCATCATCATCGGCCAGGCGTGCGAGTTCGACTATTCCGGCGCGCAAGCCTGCAAGGCGCTGCGCGAGGAAGGCTATCGCGTCATTCTGGTGAACTCGAACCCGGCCACCATCATGACCGATCCGAACATGGCGGATGCGACCTACATCGAGCCGATTACCTGGCGTATGGTGGAAAAGGTCATCGCCAAGGAGAAACCGGATGCGCTCCTGCCGACCATGGGCGGGCAGACCGCGCTGAATTGCGCGCTGGATCTGGCCAGGCACGGGGTGCTGGAGAAGTACGGTGTGGAGATGATAGGCGCATCGCGCGAGGCCATCGACATGGCGGAAGACCGCGAGAAGTTCAAGCAGGCGATGACACGCATCGGCCTGGCATCGGCGCGTTCCGCGATTGCGCACAGCATGGAAGAGGCGTTGCAGGTGCAGCAGGTGATGGGCTTCCCCACCGTCATCCGCCCGTCCTTCACCATGGGCGGCTCCGGCGGCGGCATCGCTTACAACCGCGAAGAATTCGTGGAGATTTGCGAGCGCGGGCTGGAGGCCAGCCCGACCAAGGAGCTGTTGATCGAGGAATCGCTGCTCGGCTGGAAAGAATTCGAAATGGAGGTGGTGCGCGACCACGCCGACAACTGCATCATCATCTGCTCGATCGAGAACCTCGACCCGATGGGTGTGCATACCGGCGATTCGATCACCGTGGCGCCGGCGCAGACGCTGACCGACAAGGAATACCAGATTATGCGCGACGCGAGCATCGCGGTGCTGCGCGAAATCGGTGTGGATACCGGCGGCTCCAACGTGCAGTTCGCCATCAACCCGGATGACGGGCGCATGGTGGTGATCGAGATGAACCCGCGCGTGTCGCGTTCTTCGGCACTGGCTTCCAAGGCGACCGGTTTTCCGATTGCCAAGGTGGCGGCCAAGCTGGCGGTGGGTTACACGCTGGATGAATTGAAGAACGAAATCACCGGCGGCGCGACCCCGGCCTCGTTCGAGCCGGCGATAGATTATGTGGTAACCAAGATACCGCGTTTTGCCTTCGAGAAATTTCCGCAGGCCAATGACCGCCTGACCACGCAGATGAAATCGGTGGGCGAGGTGATGGCGATCGGCCGCACCTTCCAGGAATCGTTCCAGAAGGCGCTGCGCGGGCTGGAAGTGGGCGTGAACGGGCTGGACGGAAAAACCACTGACCGCGAAAAAATTGCCGCCGAGCTGGGCGCGCCGGGGCCGGATCGTATCTGGGCGGTGGGCGATGCCTTCCGCATCGGCATGAGCGTGGAAGAGGTGTTCGACCACAGCAGGATAGACCCGTGGTTCCTGGTACAGATCGAAGACCTGCTCAAGCGCGAAGCGCAGCTTTCCGGACGCACGCTGGAAAGCATCGGTGCCGACGAATTGCGCACCTTGAAACGCAGCGGTTTTGCCGATGCGCGCCTGGCGGCCCTGCTGGATACCGATGCGGCGGCGGTGCGCGCCTATCGCCACGCCCTCGGCGTGCGCCCGGTGTTCAAGCGCGTGGATACCTGTGCCGCCGAGTTTGCCACCAATACCGCCTATATGTATTCCACCTACGAGGAGGAATGCGAGTCGCAGCCGGGCGACAGGAAAAAAATCATGGTGCTGGGCGGCGGACCGAACCGCATCGGCCAGGGTATCGAATTCGATTACTGCTGCGTGCACGCCGCACTGGCGATGCGCGAAGACGGCTACGAGACCATCATGGTCAACTGCAATCCGGAGACCGTGTCCACCGATTACGATACCTCCGACCGCCTGTATTTCGAGCCGCTCACGCTGGAGGATGTGCTGGAAGTGGTGGCAGTGGAAAAGCCCATCGGCGTAATCGTGCAGTATGGCGGGCAGACTCCACTGAAACTGGCGCGCGGGCTGGAACAGAATGGCGTACCGATCATCGGCACCACGCCCGACATGATTGACTGCGCGGAAGACCGCGCGCGCTTCCAGAAGATGTTGCACCAATTGAACCTGAAGCAGCCGCCCAACCGCACGGTGAGCACACCGGAACAGGCAGTGGAGGCGGCACAGGAACTCGGCTATCCGCTGGTGATGCGCCCTTCCAACGTGCTGGGCGGGCGCGCGATGGAAATCGTGCATGGGCAAACCGACCTCGAACGCTACATGCGCGAAGCAGTGGAGAGCGCGAAGATTTTCCCGGAGCGCATGCCCATCCTGCTCGACCGTTTCCTGAACGATGCGATTGAAGTGGATGTGGATGCAATTTCGGACGGTAAGGAAGTATGGATCGGCGGCATCATGGAGCACATCGAAGAGGCCGGTGTGCACTCCGGCGACTCGGCATGTTCACTGCCACCGTACAGTTTGTCCGCTGTCATGCAGGATGAGTTGCGCCGCCAGACCATGGCAATGGCCAGGGCGCTGAATGTGGTCGGGCTGATGAACGTGCAGTTCGCCATTCAGGGCGAGACGGTGTATGTGCTGGAAGTGAATCCGCGCGCCTCGCGCACCGTGCCCTTCGTGTCCAAGGCGACCGGTGTGCCGCTGGCGAAAATTGCGGCGCGTTGCATGGTGGGCAAGACGCTGGCGCAGCAGGGTGTTTCCAGGGAAGTGATTCCGCCCTATTACTCGGTGAAGGAAGCAGTATTCCCGTTTATCAAATTCCCCGGTGTTGATATTATCCTCGGGCCGGAAATGAAATCCACCGGCGAAGTGATGGGAGTGGGCGAGAATTTCGCCGAAGCCTTTGTCAAATCGCAGCTGGCAGCGGGGGTAAAATTGCCGTCTTCCGGCAAGGTATTCATCAGCGTGCGCGAAGCGGACAAGGCCGGCGCGGCGGAAGTCGCGCGCGCACTGAAGCAACTGGGCTTCACCATTCTGGCGACACGCGGCACGGCATCTGTCATCGCGGCAGCGGATGTGGAAGTGACCGTGGTGAACAAGGTCGCGGAGGGCCGCCCGCATATCGTGGACATGATCAAGAACGGCGAGGTCAGCCTGATCATCAATACCGTGGACAGCAAGCGCAGCGCGATGCAGGATTCCTATTCCATTCGCAATGCCGCCTTGCAGGGGCGGATTACTTACTACACCACGCTGGCCGGCGCGCGCGCCGCCTGTCTGGGAATGCAGCACCTGGCGGAATTGCAGGTGTATGACGTGCAGGCGCAGCACAAAAGACTAGTCGTTAGTCGCTAGTTAAACCAAAACCCGCGCAGCGGACAAAACCAACTAATAACTAACGTCTAACGACTACCAACTAGGAAAGTTTTTGTATGAGCAAGATACCGTTGACTTTGATTGGCGCCGAGTTATTGCGCAATGAACTGCACCACCTGAAAACCGTGGAGCGTCCCGCAGTGATCAACGCAATTGCCGAGGCGCGCGCGCAGGGCGATTTATCCGAGAACGCAGAATACGATGCAGCCAAGGAGCGCCAGGCCTTTGTCGAGGGGCGCATCATTGAACTGGAAAGCAAGCTGGGCAGTGCACTGATCGTTGATCCGAAAACCATCAACGCCGATGGCCGCTGTGTGTTCGGCTCGACCGTGGTCCTGGAAGATGCAGCGAATGGCGACGTGGTGACTTACCAGATTGTCGGCGACGACGAGGCGGACATCAGGCAGCGCAAAATTTCCATCAGCTCGCCCATCGCGCGCGCGCTCATCGGCAAGTACAGCGGGGATGTTGCGGAGGTGCAGGCGCCGGGTGGAGTGCGCGAATACGAAGTGGTGGATGTGCAGTATATTTAGTTGGTAGTCGCTAGACTTTAGTCGTTAGTTGGCTTTGTCCGCTACGCGGGTTTTGGTTTAACTAACGGCTAGCTGCTAACGACTAGCGACTGCTGTTACCCAACTGCTTCTTGCTGAGCGGTTTGCCTTTGCGTTGAGCCGGTTTTTTCTCGGGCACATCCTCTTGCGGCAGGTATACCACCAGGATTTTGCCGATGTGTTGCACCGCTGCGGCGTTCAATTGTGTGCAGATTTCTTCCAGCATGGCCTCGCGCGCTTCCCGGTCGCCTTCCATGACGCGGATCTTGATCAGTTCGTGGCTTTTCAGGCTGCGGCCGATTTCTTCCAGCACGGACGGGGTCAGCCCGGCATTGCCGATGATCACGGTGGGATGGAGCGGGTGGGCGCGCGCCTTGAGGTTTTGGCGCTGCAATACGGTAAGCGTGAGCATGGTAGCCTTTCGTTATGACGCGCGGATTTTAACCCAGAAACAACATTAACCACGAAGAACACGAAGAAGAACTGCCATTTTGCATTTCGTGAATAATCTTCGTGAACTTCGTGTTCTTCGTGGTGAAATGTTTTTAACAGGTTTATTGATGAAACGATCCAAAACCAGCAAACAGTGGATGCATGAGCATGTCAGCGATCCCTATGTGCAGCGCGCGCAAAAGGAGGGCTACCGCTCGCGCGCGGCCTACAAGCTGCTGGAAATCGACGAGCGCGACCATTTGCTCAAGCCTGGCATGGTGGTGGTTGACCTGGGCGCGACGCCGGGCGGCTGGTCGCAAGTAGCTGCCGCCAAGGTGGGGCCGGGTGGCAAGGTGATCGCGCTCGACCTGTTGCCGTTGCACCCGTTGCGCGGCGTGGAGTTCATTCAGGGCGATTTCCGTGAGGACAGTGTGCTGGCGCAACTGGAAGAACGGCTGGGCGGCAGGTCGGTCGGGCTTGTAATTTCCGATATGGCGCCCAACATCAGTGGTATAGGCATGGCTGATCAGGCACGCGCCATTGAGTTGGCGGAACTGGCGCTGGATTTTGCGTCTAACCATTTGCAGCCCGGCGGTGCATTCCTGGTCAAAGTGTTTCAGGGCGCGGGGTTCGAGGACTATGTCAAACTGATGCGCGGCCACTTTGCGCGAGTGGTGACGCGCAAACCCAAGGCATCGCGCGACCGCAGCAGCGAGTTGTATCTTTTGGGCCTGGAAAGGCTTGAGTAATCAATCTGGACGGTGTCTAATGCGCATATTTGGCGGTTTGGCATAGGCCAGCTTTAAGGAGTAATTTTGAACAATCTATTCAAGAGCATCGGGATTTGGCTGGTTGTAGCCTTGGTGCTGATGACCGTATTTAACCAGTTCAATTCACGCCAGCAGATGACTGCGCATGCGCAGATGGATTATTCGCAGTTCCTGGATGAGGTCAGGCAGGGGCATATCTCCAAGGTGGTCATTGAGGGGCACACGCTGAAAGCGACGGCTGCCGACGGCAGGCGCATCACCAGCTACGCGCCGAGCGATTTGTGGATGGTTTCCGACCTGCTGAAAAACGGCGTCAAGATCGAGGCCAAGCCGGAAGAGGAGCCTTCCTTCCTGATGAACCTTTTCGTGTCATGGTTCCCCATGCTGCTGCTCATCGGGGTATGGGTTTTCTTCATGCGCCAGATGCAGGGCGGCGGCAAGGGCGGTGCGTTTTCGTTCGGCAAATCGCGCGCGCGCATGCTGGATGAAAGCAAGGAGCGCTACACGTTTGCCGATGTGGCGGGTTGCGATGAGGCCAAGGAAGAGGTTTCCGAACTGGTGGATTTCCTGCGCGAACCCGCCAAGTTCCAGAATCTGGGCGGGCGCATCCCGCGCGGCGTGCTGCTGGTGGGCAGCCCCGGCACCGGCAAGACCTTGCTGGCGAAAGCGATTGCCGGTGAAGCCAAGGTGCCGTTCTTCTCGATCTCCGGTTCCGATTTCGTGGAAATGTTCGTCGGCGTCGGCGCGGCGCGCGTGCGCGACATGTTCGAGCAGGCCAAGAAACAATCCCCGTGCATCGTGTTCATCGACGAAATTGATGCGGTTGGCCGCCAGCGCGGCGCCGGCCTGGGCGGCGGCAATGACGAGCGCGAGCAGACGCTGAATGCGTTGCTGGTGGAAATGGACGGTTTTGAAGGCGCCAGCGGGGTGATCGTGATCGCCGCAACCAACCGCCCCGATGTGCTTGACCCGGCGCTGTTGCGTCCGGGACGTTTTGACCGCCAGGTGGTGGTGCCGTTGCCGGACATCCGCGGCCGCGAGCAGATTCTGATGGTGCACATGCGCAAGGTGCCGGTGGCTTCCGATGTGAAAGCCGATATTCTGGCGCGCGGCACGCCGGGATTTTCCGGCGCCGATCTGGCCAATCTGGTGAACGAGGCGGCATTGTTTGCCGCTCGGCGCAGCAAGCGTTTTGTCGAGATGGATGATTTCGAGGCGGCCAAGGACAAGATCATGATGGGGGCGGAGCGCCGTTCCATGATCATGCCGGAGGAGGAGCGCCGCAATACCGCCTACCACGAGTCAGGCCACACCGTGGTGGCCAAGCTGCTGCCCAAGACCGACCCGGTGCACAAGGTCACCATCATCCCGCGCGGGCGCGCGCTGGGTTTGACCATGCAATTGCCATCGGAAGACCGCTACAGCATGGACAAGATTCGCATCCTCGATACCA
>Ga0080064_1008042_pt1 | contig 10253 bp, 8 predicted proteins | sample Subgrocontami54m_FD_69260 | JGI IMG/M metagenome (GOLD analysis project Ga0080064, IMG submission 69260) | Subsurface groundwater microbial communities from S. Glens Falls, New York, USA - GMW46 contaminated, 5.4 m (SPADES assembly) (version 2) ... | reverse complement strand
CGGCAAAATCCGCCGCGCCGCCGGCGACTCCGCCGCAGCCTGCTGCTCAAGCGCCGTCCGACATGCCGGTCCCTCCCTCCGTCCGCAAGATGGCGGCGGAAACCGGCATGGACGCCTCGACCGTGCCCGGCTCAGGCAAAGATGGCCGCGTCACCAAAGGCGACATGATGGCCGCCATCGAGCGCGCGGCGTCTCAGCCGATGCCGGTCGGGCAGACGGCGCCGGTGCAAGCACGCGCGCCCTCCGCGCCCGACGATGCCGCGCGTGAGGAGCGGGTGAAGATGACCCGGCTGCGGCAGACCATCGCGCGGCGGCTGAAGGATGCGCAAAACACCGCCGCCATGCTCACGACCTTCAACGAGGTCGACATGAGCGCGGTGATGCAGCTTCGCGGCCACTACAAGGAAACGTTCGAGAAGAAGCACGGCGTGAAGCTCGGCTTCATGGGCTTCTTCGTGCGCGCCTGCGTGCAGGCGCTGAAGGAAATTCCGGCGGTCAATGCGGAGATCGACGGCACCGATATGGTGTTCAAAAATTATTATCACATCGGCGTCGCGGTCGGCACCGACAAGGGCCTGGTGGTGCCGGTGGTGCGCGATGCCGACCATCTCTCGCTCGCCGAGATCGAGAAGAAAATCGCCGATCTCGGCCGCCGCGCGCGCGAGGGCCAGCTCAAGATCGAGGAAATGCAGGGCGGCACATTCACCATCACCAACGGCGGCGTCTATGGCTCGCTGATGTCGACGCCCATCCTCAACGCGCCGCAATCCGGCATCCTCGGCATGCACAAGATCCAGGAGCGGCCGGTGGCGATCGCGGGCAAGCTGGAGATACGGCCGATGATGTATCTCGCGCTTAGCTACGACCACCGCGTCGTCGACGGGCAGCAGGCGGTGACGTTTCTAGTGCGCGTGAAGGAAGTTTTGGAAGATCCCTCGCGGCTGGTTCTTGATCTGTAATTTCTAACTGTCATTGCCGGGCTTGACCCGGCAATCCATCTTTTTTTCGCGAGATGGATGCCCGGGTCGAGCCCGGGCATGACGAAGGAGTGGATGCAAGTCATGTCCTACGATCTTATCGTTATCGGCACCGGCCCCGGCGGCTATGTCTGCGCCATCCGCGCGGCGCAGCTCGGGTTGAAAACCGCCGTGGTGGAAAAGCGTGCGACCTTCGGTGGCACCTGCCTCAATATCGGCTGCATTCCGTCGAAGGCGCTGCTGCATGCTTCCGAGTTGTTCGAGGAAGCCGGGCACAAGTTCGAGAAGATGGGCATCAACGTCGGCAAGCCGAAACTCGATCTCGCCGCCATGATGACATTCAAGGACGAAGGCGTTGACGGCAACGTCAAGGGCGTCGAGTTCCTGCTGAAGAAGAACAAGGTCGATACTTATCGCGGCACCGGCCGCATCGCCGCGGCCGGCAAGGTCGAGGTGAAGGGCGAGGGCGGCAAGACGCAGACGCTCGACACCAAAGCCATCGTCATCGCGACCGGCTCGGACGTTGCAAAGCTCAAGGGCATCGAGATCGACAAGAAGCGCATCGTGTCGTCGGACACCGCCATCGCGCTGGATAAAGTCCCCGAGCGGCTGCTGGTGATCGGCGCAGGGGTGATCGGGCTTGAGCTCGGCTCGGTCTGGCGGCGGCTCGGCGCAAAAGTCACCGTGGTGGAATTTATGGACGGCGTGTTGCCCGGCATGGACGGCGAAGTCCGCAAGCAAGCTCAGCGCATTTTCGAAAAGCAGGGACTGGTGTTCAAGCTGTCGTCGAAGGTGACGGCGGTGGACGCATCCGGGAAAACGCTGAAAGCCAAGGTGGAGCCCGCCAAGGGCGGCGGCGCGGAAACCCTCGAAGCCGACGTGGTACTGGTCGCCGTCGGCCGCACGCCTTACACGCAGGGACTCGGCCTTGAAGAGGTTGGCGTGAAGAAGGACGAGCGCGGCCGCGTCGTGGTGGACAAATATTTCGCCACCAACGTGCAGGGCATTTTTGCCATCGGCGACGTGATTGCCGGGCCGATGCTCGCGCACAAGGCGGAAGATGAAGGCGTCGCGGTGGCGGAAATCCTCGCTGGCCAGGCCGGGCACGTGAATTACGACGTGATCCCGAACGTAGTTTATACCTATCCGGAGATTGCTTCGGTCGGGAAATCCGAGGAAGAATTGAAGCAGGCGGGGACGGCTTACAACGTGGGCAAATTTCCTTTCACCGCCAATGGCCGCGCCAAGGTCAATCTCACCACCGAAGGTTTTGTGAAAATCCTGGCGGACGCCAAGACGGACCGCGTGCTCGGCGTGCATATCCTCGGGCCCGACGCCGGCAACATGATTGCGGAAGCCGCGGTGGCGATGGAGTTCGGCGCGTCCTCGGAAGACATCGCCCGCACCTGCCATGCGCATCCGACGCTGACCGAGGCAGTGAAGGAAGCCGCGCTCGCCGCCGGCAAGCGCGCGATTCATATGTGAACCTAAATCCTCATCCTGAGGAGCGGACTGTAAGTCCGCGTCTCGAAGGATGAGGCCCCGACGGCCGCCGTCGCTTCGCCGCGCGCTGGAGGGTGGCGTAATCGCCAGCGATCAGCGCTTTCTTTTTGGCGCGTGACCAACCCTTGATCTGCCGTTCAACTGCGATGGCATCGGTGATACGCTCGAAAAATTCCGCGAATACGAGAACTACCGGTGTTCGCGTCGCCGTATAGCCATCAAATGCCCCCGCTTGATGATCGCCGATTCGCTTATCGAGATCGGCGCGGGTCGTGCCTGTATAGAACGACCCGTCGGAGCATTTTAGGATGTAGAGCCAAGCGCCCATTGGGGCCTCATCCTTCGAGACGCCGCCTGCGGCGCCTCCCCGGATGAGGACTATGGCAGAGGCCGGTAGCATGCTGAAGCGGGCCTCATCCTTCGAGACGCGCGGCTTCGCCGCTCTCCTCAGGATGAGGATTGAGGCTAAGCCCTCGGATGTGTCTGGCGATAAACCTCAAGCAGCCGTTCGCTGTCGACCGCCGTGTAAATCTGCGTCGTCGATAGCGACGCATGGCCGAGCAATTCCTGTATGGCCCGTAGGTCGCCGCCGCGGGCGAGCAGGTGGGTCGCGAAAGAATGCCGCAGCGCATGCGGCGTCGCGCTGTCAGGCAGGCCAAGCGCGCCACGCAACCGCTCCATGGTGAGCTGCAAGATGCGCGGGCTTAGCGGCCCGCCGCGCGCGCCGACAAACAACGGGCCGTCCGGCGGCAGGTCGAAAGGACAGAGCGACATATATTCGCCGATCATGCGCAGGATCTGCGGCAGCACCGGCACCATGCGCGTCTTGCCGCCTTTGCCTAAGACAATGAGGGTGTCGCCGGTGTCCGGCGCGGGAATGTCCTTCGGCTTGAGCCCGAGCGCTTCGGAAATGCGCAGCCCCGAGCCGTAAAGGAGCGCCAGCGCGGCGGCGTCGCGCGCGAAAATCCAGGGCTCGCGCTCTTCGCCCGCGCGCAAATCGGTTTCGGTCATGCGCTTTGCCGCCGCCGCTGCCAGCGGCTTCGGCAAAGTCTTCGCCACTTTCGGCGCGCGCACGGCGGACAACGCTGCCACCTTGCCTTTGCCGTTGCGCTCGAGAAACCGCGCGAAGGATCGCGCGCCCGCGAGCGTGCGCATCAATGAGCGTCCGCTGCTGCCGCCCGCGCGCCGCGCCGCCATGAAGGCGCGCACGTCCTGCGGGGTGAGCTTCGATAATTGCTTGAGCGTGGGCGCACCGCCGAGATGCTCGGTGAGGAATGCAAGAAATTGTCCCACATCGCGCCGGTAGGCTTCCAGCGTTTTGTCGGACATGCGCCGCTCGGCGCCGAGATGCACCAGCCACTGCGCCATCTGCGCTGCCACATCGGGCGCAAAGGCGAGATTGGGTTTCGGATCGGGCATGACGGGCACTATGAAATGCCTTCCTTCACTCTTCCTTAAGCCGCCGGAATCGGCCACCCATAGGCCATGGCCAAACGCGTTGTCGATGTCCTGGTGCCGGTAGCGCTCGATAAGGCTTATTCTTATCGGGTGCCCGAGGGCGTTGAGCTTGCGCCCGGCGACATCGTGTCGGTGCCGCTTGGCCCGCGCGCGACGACCGGCGTGGTCTGGGGCGAGGGCACGGCGCGGCCCGGGCTCGACAACCGGCTGAAGGACGTTTCCGAGAAGCTCGACATCCCGCCGCTGAAGCCGGAGCTGCGCCAGTTCGTCGATTGGGTCGCGGGCTATACGTTGGCGTCGCGCGGCATGGTGCTGCGCATGGCGCTGCGGATGGGCGAGCATCTCGGCCCCGAGCGCGAGCGCATCGGCGTGCGGCTCGTAGGCCCGCCGCCCGAGCGCATGACAGCGGCGCGCGCGCGGGTGCTGCGGCTGCTGGAAGACGGCGTCGTCCGCGCCAAGGGCGAAGCCGCGCAGGAGGCGGGTGTCAGCGCGGGCGTGATCGACGGATTGATCGATGAAGGCACGCTCGATGCTGTAGTGTTGCCTCCGCAGCCGGTCGCGCAAATTCCCGATCCCGATTGCCAGCAGCCGGATTTCACCACCGCGCAGGAGCAGGCAGCCGACGCGCTGCGCAAGACGGTGCGGGAAGCCGGCTTCTCCGCCACGCTGATCGACGGCGTCACCGGCTCTGGCAAGACGGAAGTCTATTACGAGGCGGTGGCGGAAAATCTGCGGCGCGGACACCAGACGCTGATCTTGATGCCGGAGATCGCGCTCACGGCACAGGCGCTCGACCGCTTCGCTGCGCGCTTCGGCACGCCGCCCGCCGAGTGGCATTCGCAGCTTACCCCGCGCAAACGGGCGCGCACCTGGGCCGCGGTCGCCGCGGGCGACGTGAAGGTCGTCATCGGCGCGCGCTCGGCGCTGTTTCTGCCCTACGCCGATCTCGGGCTGATCGTGGTCGATGAAGAGCATGATCCGGCCTACAAACAAGAGGATGGAGCGCATTATCATGCCCGCGACATGGCGGTGGTTCGCGGCAGCGTCGCGCAAATTCCCGTGGTGCTGGCTTCCGCCACGCCGTCGGTCGAATCCGAAGTCAACGCCCGGCGCGGGCGCTATAAGCGTCTGCATCTGCCCGAGCGGTTCGGCGGCCAGCATCTGCCGCATATCAAAGCCATCGATCTCACGCGCGAAGGCCCGCCGCGCGGGCGTTTTATCGCGCCGCGGCTTGCGGAAGCGGTGAAGCTCGCGGTCGAGAGCGGCGAGCAGGCTCTGCTGTTTCTCAATCGCCGCGGCTACGCGCCGCTAACCTTGTGCCGCGCTTGCGGCTACCGCCTGCAATGCCCGAATTGCGACGCCTGGCTGGTCGATCACCGCTTTCGGCGGCGGCTCGTTTGCCACCACTGCGGCTATTCCATGCCGCCGCCGGCGGAATGTCCCAAGTGCCACGCCACCGAAAGTTTCGCGCCCGTCGGGCCCGGCGTCGAACGCCTGGAGGAAGAAGTCGCGGAACTCTTCCCCGGCAGCCGCGTGCTGGTGCTGTCGAGCGACCTTGTGGAGTCGGTGGAGCGTTTGCGCCAGGAACTCGATGACGTGGCGCAAGGCAAGTTCGACATCATCATCGGCACGCAGCTTGTCGCCAAGGGTCATCACTTCCCCAAGCTCAACCTCGTCGGCATCGTCGATGCCGATCTCGGCCTCGGCAACGGCGATCCGCGCGCCGCCGAGCGCACGTTTCAACTGTTGCATCAGGTGATCGGCCGCGCCGGGCGCGAGGCGGGGCAGGGCCACGGCTATCTGCAAACCCATCAGCCGGAACATCCGGTGATGCGCGCGCTCATCTCCGGCGACCGCGAGGCCTTCTATTCCAGCGAGATCGAATTGCGCGAGCGCACCGGCTATCCGCCGTTCGGGCGGCTGGCGAGCCTCATCGTCTCGGGCGGCGACAAGCACGCGGCGGAAAGTCACGCGCGCAAGCTGGCTTCGGCCGCGCCGCGCGAGGACGAGGTGCGCGTGCTCGGGCCCGCCGAAGCGCCGCTCGCCGTCGTGCGCGGGCGCTACCGCTTCCGTATCCTGGTGAAATCACCGCGCGCCTTCGACCTCTCCGGCTATCTGCGCGATTGGCTCTCCGCCGCGCCCAAGGCGAAGGGAAACATCAAGCTCGAAGCGGATGTAGACCCGCAGAGCTTTTTCTGAGGGCCTCATCCTGAGGAGCGAGGACGAAGTCCGAGCGTCTCGAAGGATGGGCCTCATGGTTCGAGACGCGCCTGCGGCGCTCCTCACCATGAGGAATTGCTCACAACCCCTGCAGCCAGGAGACCACTTCCGGCGCGCTTACTTTCGGAGTCTCGAAATGCCCGCCGGATACGGTAACGACCTTGCCGCCTTTTGCGACCGAACGCGCCCCGGAATCCCCGGTGCCGACGATCCAAAGTAGGTTACGGACCTTGAGGTTCCCGGCGTTGCGGCTCATGACGGCAGGGCCAGCCGGATCGAAAAAGCTGACATAGGCGGCCGCCGTGGTGCGAACCTGGAATTCTTTTCCTTGATTGGTGTCGTAGTAGCTGCCGATCTCGCTGCCTCGCCCGGCCGCCACGGCTTGCTTGGCCCGCGCGAAGCTTTCGGCGGACTTGGACGCAAACCGCTCCGGGAAGTGTCCCGGGGCCATCGCGACCACGGCCTGAACGTCACCGCGTTGCGCGCCGTAGCCGAGCGCCACGTTTGCGCCAAGGCTTTGCCCGACAAGGGCGATCCGCGTCGCGCCTTTGGCCCGCAAGGAAGAGATGTGTCCGGCGACCTCATCCAACGTCGCCGGATAAGTTTTATAGCCAGTCGACCACGACATCGTTGGCGTTGCCACTGTCGCGCCGGCGGCGGTCAGAGCGGAGGATATGGCCGACATGCTTCCGGGCTGGCCGCCTTTGCCATGCATTACGACAACGCCCCAGTCTTTCAGATCCTTGGCTTGCGCCGCGCCGGCTAGAAAAAAGACTGCGAAGAACCAGAAGATTGTCTTCCGCATGGCCTTTCCCCGGTGAAGAGACTGTTCAAGCGTAACCACGAGCTCGATCGCGTACAAGCCGCGCCGATCCTAAAATCCCAATCCCATGCGGATCAGGTTGGCGCCGGTAAGCCAGACTACGCCAAGCACGAGCAGCCGAAACCGTTCAGGATCGATCAAGGATCGGATGCGGCGGCCGATTAGCATGCCGATGTGAACCGGAATCATGGCGAAGGCCGACCACGTCAACAATGCCACGTTGGTCGAGCCCTGCGCTATTCCTCCGGCGGTAAGCGAAAGCGCAGCAATCAGATAAAGCAGTGAAATGGCCTTGACGAAAGTGTCGCGCGTGGTCCGCAGACCGACGACATACAACGCAAGTGGCGGACCGAACAACGTGGACATGCCGCCGAGCACGCCGGAGATGAATCCGACAATCGGCCCCAGCCATCGCTCATGACGGGGTGGAACGGTCACATGCGGCTGCAGGATCGCCATTGTCGAAAGGGCGATGGCCAGGACGCCGATGGTCAACAGCAGGAAGTGGCGGTCGAGCCGGGCGAATAGTGCCGTGCCGATCAGCGTTCCCACGATGAGGCAAAGGATCAAAGCCCAGAACCGCTTGAGCAGCACGAGCGTGCCTTCGCCCTCGATCGCCTGGATGAGGTTGCTCAGCACCAGAGGGATCATCAGCACGCCAACGGCGGTCGGCACGTCCACGACCAGCGTCAGCAGGGGCAGGCCGACCAGCGGCAAGCCAAGCGCCAGCACGCCCTTCACTGCGCCAGCGAGCATCAGTGCTGCGGCGCAGGCGAGGATAATCGGCAGCGAGGCAGCGAGGTCTTGCACAGGCGGACGGGGGTGAATCCGGGGTGAAGGTGCACTCTAAGGTATGGGGCGGTTGCCAGAAGCTCAACCTTCGTCACCGCCGCCCGTCATCGGCATGGCCAGCAAGGCTGTCATGCACGGGTAAATAGCGAGATTTTTCCTCGCCTTGCGCGTGTTGCGCCACGTCAACCCATGTGTTAGCAAACCCCCGATTTCGCTTGGATTCCGGGCACTTTCCGTGAGGCCTGCGAGGTCGGAATTCCCTCTTGGATTCCAAAGGTTTGCGACGCCCCTTTTGCGGACGGCGCCGAGCTTGCGGATTGTGCAATTCAACGAGTCCGATGGCAGCCCAGGAACCAATTATCTCCGGCATGGCAGGCCGCTATGCCACCGCCTTGTTCGAGCTCGCGCTCGAACAAAAGAGCATCGATGCGGTGAAGGCCGATCTCGAGCGGTTCGAGGCCCTGGTGGCCGGCAGTCCGGATCTTGCGCGGCTCGTGCGCAGCCCCGTCTTCACCGCCGCCGAACAGGGCAAGGCGCTCTCCGCCGTGCTGGCGCAGACCGGCATCAAGGGCCTCACCGCCAATTTTCTCTTGTTTGTCGCCTCCAACCGCCGGCTGTTTGCGGCGGGGCAGATCATCAAGGCTTTTCGCGCGCTCGTCGCCCGCCACAAGGGCGAAGTCACGGCCGAAGTGACCGTCGCTGAGAAGCTCAATGACAAACACCTTGGCGCGCTCAAAGCTGCGCTCAAGGGCGTCACCGGCAAGGACGTCGATCTCAACGTTAAAGTCGATCCCTCGATCATCGGCGGGCTCATCGTGAAGCTCGGCAGCCGGATGGTCGATACTTCGCTCAAGACCAAACTCAATGCAATCAAACATGCGATGAAAGAGACAGGCTGATGGACATCCGCGCCGCTGAAATTTCCGCAATCCTGAAAAAGCAAATCGATAATTTCGGCCAGGAAGCCGAAGTCTCCGAGGTGGGCCAGGTGCTCTCCGTTGGCGACGGCATCGCCCGCGTCTATGGCCTCGACAACGTGCAGGCCGGCGAAATGGTTGAGTTCGAGAACGGCGTGCGCGGCATGGCGCTCAATCTCGAAACCGACAACGTCGGTATCGTCATCTTCGGCAATGACCGCGAGATCAAGGAAGGCCAGACCGTCAAGCGCACCGGCGCCATCGTGGACGTGCCGGTGGGCAAGGGCCTGCTTGGCCGCGTGGTGGATGCGCTCGGAAATCCCATTGATGGAAAAGGCCCGATCAAGGCTGAGAAGCGCGCCCGCGTGGACGTGAAAGCGCCGGGCATCATCCCGCGCAAATCGGTGCATGAGCCGATGGCGACAGGACTGAAAGCCATCGACGCCTTGATCCCAATCGGCCGCGGCCAGCGCGAGCTGATCATCGGCGACCGGCAGACCGGCAAGACCGCGATCGCGCTCGATACTATTCTCAATCAGAAGCCGCTCAACGCGTCGAACGATGAGAAGATCAAGCTTTACTGCGTTTATGTCGCCATCGGCCAGAAGCGCTCTACCGTGGCGCAATTCGTCAAGGTGCTGGAGGAAAACGGTGCGCTCGATTACTCCATCGTCGTCGCCGCAACGGCTTCCGATCCGGCGCCCATGCAATTCCTCGCGCCGTTCTCCGGCTGCGCCATGGGCGAATATTTCCGCGACAACGGCATGCACGCCGTCATCATTTACGACGATCTATCGAAGCAGGCCGTGGCCTATCGTCAGATGTCGCTGCTGCTGCGCCGCCCGCCCGGACGCGAAGCCTATCCGGGCGACGTGTTCTATCTGCATTCGCGCCTGCTCGAACGCGCGGCGAAGATGAACGACGGCAATAAAGGCGGCTCGCTCACGGCGTTGCCGGTGATCGAAACCCAGGCCAACGACGTGTCGGCCTATATCCCGACCAACGTGATTTCCATCACCGACGGACAAATCTTTCTGGAGACCGATCTGTTCTATCAGGGCATCCGCCCGGCGGTGAACGTCGGCCTCTCGGTGTCGCGCGTGGGGTCGTCGGCGCAGACCAAGGCGATGAAAAAGGTCGCCGGCAAGATCAAGGGCGAGCTGGCGCAATACCGCGAGATGGCGGCCTTCGCGCAATTCGGGTCCGATCTCGACGCCACCACGCAGCGCTTGCTCAATCGCGGCGCGCGGCTCACGGAGTTGCTCAAGCAGCCGCAATTCTCGCCATTGAAGATGGAAGAGCAGGTCGTGGTGATCTATGCCGGCGTCAACGGCTATCTCGATCCGATCCCGGTAAACCGGGTGCGCGCTTTCGAGGAAGGTTTGCTCGGAACGCTGCGCTCCAAGCACGCCGATATTCTCAACGACATCCGCGACAGCCGCGACTTGTCCGACCCCACGGGGGCGAAGCTCAAAAGCGCGGTCGAAACTTATGCGAAGGCGTTTGCGTGACCCTCAGGCGTCATGGCCGGGCTTGTCCCGGCCATCCCCGCCTTTCTTGTGG
>Ga0080064_1008041_pt1 | contig 10253 bp, 8 predicted proteins | sample Subgrocontami54m_FD_69260 | JGI IMG/M metagenome (GOLD analysis project Ga0080064, IMG submission 69260) | Subsurface groundwater microbial communities from S. Glens Falls, New York, USA - GMW46 contaminated, 5.4 m (SPADES assembly) (version 2) ... | reverse complement strand
AGCAAGACCCCCTGGCTATCGACGATCAATCCATTGGTTGCGGCGCTGAGGTTGACGACGCGGGGACAGTCGGCAGGGGGCAGTCGGCAGGGGGCAGTCAAGAAAAGCCTTCCGGTTCACTGCCTACTGCCTACTGCCTACTGCCAACTGAAGCAAGTCCCCCGACGCGGCGGCGTAGTCGCTGCCGGCCGTGGCGCTGCCGTTCGCGGTTTGATAATGGACCGTCACCGCCACGTCGGAAGCAGCCGACAGGCTCACGGTGAAGGTCGCGTTCACGGCGCCGGTGTTGCCTTCCGTGACCGTCACGTCGTTGATGGAAATCCTCGGTTCGTCGTCGAGGATGGTGCCGATCCCCTGGCCGTCGGCAATGGTCGCGTTGGTCGAGGCCCTGAGGTTGACGACGAAGGTCTCGGTCGGCTCGGCGAGGCGGTCGCCCTTGACCGCGACCGTGAACGTCGCGCTGGTCTGGCCGGCCGGGATGATCACGTCCCCGGACGCGGCCGTGTAGTCGCTGCCGGCCGCGGCGGTGATGTCCGCCGTTGTCACGTTACTCGCTGTCCCGGCAGGTTTCTTCTGGCGGCGGGGAATTGATGAATAAATCCGCCTGGTCCAGGGATATTGTATTATAGAAAACCGGTTGAGGGGAACGGGTGCGATGGCGACCAACGCATTGAACAGGGTAATCCAGCATTTGCGGCGGACCGCGGTCGGGCGCGATAGTGGCGGTCTGGCGGACGCCGAGCTGTTGGATTGTTACCTGGCGCGACGGGATGAGGGGGCTTTCGAGGCGATCGTGCGCCGGCACGGGCCGATGGTACTCGGCGTGTGCCGCCGCATCCTCCGCAACGAGGCCGACGCGGAGGACGCTTTCCAGGCAACGTTCCTAATCCTGGTCCGCAAGGCGGGCAACATCCGGCCGCGCGGGATGGTGAGCAATTGGTTGTATGGCGTGGCCCACAACACGGCCCTCAAGGCAAAGGCCATGATCCACAAACGGCGCACGAAGGAAAGAGAAGCCGGGAAGGTGACGAAACCGGAAGCGGTCGAGGAAGTTTGGCGCCAGGTGCAGACCTTGGTGGACGAAGAACTGGGCCGGCTGCCCGACAAGTACCGCGTTCCCATCGTCCTTTGCGACCTGGAAGGCAAGACGATCAAGGAAGCGGCCCGGCATCTCGATTGGCCCCAGGGGACGGTGGCCACCCGCCTGTCGCGGGGCCGCACGCTGCTGGCCAAACGGTTGTGCAAACACGGCCTGACGCTCCCGGGCGGGGCGTTGGCAGCCCTTCTATCTCAAGGTGCGGCGTCGGCAAGTGTGCCGGCTCCGCTGGTGATTTCCACGGTTAAGGCCGCAAGCCTGTTTGCGGCAGGTGACGCGGCGACCTCGGTCGTGTCGGCCCAGGTTGCCGCTTTAACAGAAGCTGGAGTGAAAGCCATGTTCATGACCAAGCTCAAAACCGCCACGGCGATGTTCTTGGCCGCGGTGGTGATCGCAGCAACGGGCACGTTCACGATGGTGACACTCGGCCCAAGCAAGCCGGGGAGACCCAGAGCGCAGAGCCACGGAAGGAGGCCAAAGCTAAGCCGCAAGCCACTGCCAAGGGCGCAAACATCCGGAAAGTCCTGCAGGCGGTGGATTGGACCCTGACGGACGTGGATGAGGCGAAAGGCACCATCAGCGTGGACGACCATTCCACGTACGTCCTGACGGGGAACCGGAAGATCACCTTCATCCCGACGGGGAATGGGAACGCTGCTTCGGGGCTGTCCTTGTCCAGCCTGAGCGTGGACCCCGCCGTCAAGATCTCCGTTGACGGCAAAGAGGCGAAGCTTAAGGACTTAAAGGCGGGGATGCGCGTGACCCTCCGCAGCGGGGAGGATCAGTCTGTCATCACCAAGGTTGAGGCTACCTCGCCGCGGCCCCCGGTCTTCCGTTATGTGCTGAAAGAGGTCGATGCCAAGGCGAAAACGATCACGGCGACCCTCGCGGAGAAGGAGTTAGACCTGGAGCGCATCCCCGTCGCCAAGGACGCACAGATCCAATTCCTTGAAGGGGGTGACAGTGTGAAGCTGCGGGACGCGAAGCTGACGGACCTCCAGCCCGGCATGCACCTTGCCTTAGGGCTTTCGGTGGACAAAGACAAGAAAATCATGGTCCGGAGTATTTTGGCCACCAAATAGATCGGTACAACCCGACTTCGCCTGCTGCCCGCTGTGAAGCAAACTCCAGCGGGCAGCGGCTCTTGCTTGGAACGTCTGTGCCACAACCGCCAGCAAATCGATTCCAACAAACGTGGTAGGTAACGGGTTCAGCCTCGAAATCCGACACATTATTGTTGCCAAAGCGCGCCGAAAAAGCAGTCTCGGCAACTATTACTCTAAGAGGCAACGTTTTCGTCTCGGACGAGTCCTTGAACCATGGCCAAGCAGTCGCTTAACGGGGTGTTGCAGCATCTTCGCAAAGTGGCGGCGGTGCAGACCTACCACGGGTTGTCGGATCGCGAACTGCTGGAGCGCTTCGTCGGAACGCACGATGAAGCTGCCTTCACCGTCTTGATCGAACGGCATGGCCCGATGGTGCTTGGCGTCTGTCGGCGGGCGTTGCCGAACTTCCACGATGCGGAGGATGCCTGCCAGGCCACTTTTCTGGTGCTGGCGCGCAAGGCGGGCTCGGTTCGCAAGAAAACATCGTTAAGCAGTTGGCTGCACGGCGTGGCTTGTCGGGTGGCCGCCAAGCTGACACGAGACCACGCCCGACGAAAGAGCCGTGAACACAGAGTTAATGCGCCGGCTCCCAAGGACCCGGCCGCCGAAGTCACCTGGCGCGAAGTGCAGACCATCCTCGACGAGGAGTTGGAGCAGTTGCCGGAACGCTACCGCGCGCCGGTGATCCTTTGCTACCTCGAATGCATGACTCGCGAAGACGCTGCCAAGCAGCTCGGCCTCTCGCCCGGTTGCTTACATGGCCGGCTTGAACGCGGTCGGGACTTGCTGCGCGAACGCCTCACGAAACGAGGTCTGACACTTTCGGCAGTGATGTCCGCCGCCGCCTTGGGCGAAAGCGTTGCCCAGGCCGCGCTGGCGCCCACGTTCGTTGTGAGTTCAACCAAGGCCGCGCTGCTGCTTGCCGCGGGGCAACCCCTCACGGAAAGCGTTGTCGCGACTAATGTCCTCGCCCTAACCCAGGAGGTTCTGAAGACCATGTTCCTAACCAAATTGAAACTTGGCACAGCCGCGGTGCTGTGCGCCGGCCTGTTCGTGGCCCTGATCGGCGGTTCCTTCACTTCGCTGGGTATCGCCCAGGAGGCGAAACCGTATGCGCCGATCGAAGGGGTATGGTTCACTTTAAGCCAGGAGAAAGCCGAAAGCGACGCGGACTTCATCCGCCGGATCAGCAAGGATCTGCGCGGCACCGACCCCACGCCGGCGGAGGTTCACTTCTTCGTCGCCAGCAAGGACGCCGGCAGACGCCAGAAGCTCATCGACCTGTTCATCCAGGAGCGGCAGGCCAAAAAGGAGACCGCCGCGAAAGCGCTGCTACTGGAAGGGGAAGTCGTACTCGAGATTCCGCAGAGGTACGTCGGCAGTGTTCTGTTGGCCGAGAGGTACGTCGGCAGTGTTCTGTTGAGCGACGTGCTAAATCGCCCTCCCACGGGATTGGGAACGCTGCAAAAAGAGTTCTACAAAGAGCTTCACGCGGCCAAGGACAAAGGCGACGTCGCGAAGATCACCCAAGCGTACCTGGATCGTCTGATTGATTTTGTCAAGATCAACCCCAAGAGCCAGGACGCCCCTGATGCCATGCGGCAAATCGTTCTCGTGTACGAGTCTCAGGGCAAGACGGTGGAAGCCGGCGCCTGGCGCCACAAATTGCTGAATTGGCTCGGGGCCTGGTAAAGGTCCGGGACCTCTACACGGTGGAAGCCGGCGCCTGGCGTGACAAATTGCAGAAAGAGCATTCAAAGATCGTCATCGACAAATCGGGGTCGTTGAAATGATGAGGAAGCTTGCGTTTTCACGAAAGCCGTGGGCCGGCCGTTTCGCCGAACCACGGCTTTTTTCGTTTCTGCCGGACCACCCGGAACTGAAATAGACGGGCGCTTCCAAGATCGGGCAATTTGTGTATCAATTCAGGCCCCGTCCCGGCACTGTATAATAGTGCGGGAATCGAGTGTCAAAGACACTCTGCGGAGGGCACGTGACAACCAAATCAGCCAGCCTTGGTATCGGGCAGCTTCTTCGGGTGCTGTGCGCGCACGACACCGAGGGCCGGACCGACGGGCAACTCCTGGAGCGGTTCTTGGTCCACCAAGATGACGCGGCGTTCGCGGCACTGGTCCGGCGGCACGGTCCGATGGTGTTCGGTGTTTGCCGTCGTATCCTGGGTAACGATGCGGACTCAGAAGATGCTTTTCAGGCTACCTTCCTCGTTCTCGTACGACGCGCCCCTTCCTTAAGGTCGCGTTCCATCGTGGGCGATTGGCTTCACGGCGTGGCCCGGTACACCGCCCTCAAGGCCAAGGCGGCGGCCACCCACCGCCAGGCGAAGGAGCAGGCGATGGCGCGACCCAATGCAACGGCCGAGGAAGTTCGCAACGACTGGTTGCCTCTGCTGGATGAGGAGTTGGCCCGCCTGCCGGAGAAATACCGGTTGCCCATCGTATTGTGCGACCTGGAAGGCAAGACGCGCCATGAGGCGGCCGAGCAGTTGGGCTGGCCCGAAGGGACCGTGGCGGGAAGACTGGCGCGGGCCAGGACGATGCTGGCGAAGGGTCTCGGCCGGCATGGTCTGGTGTTATCGGGTGGAGCGCTGGCGGTCGCGCTCGCGCAAAATGCGGCGTCGGCTGGTGTGCCGGGGTCGTTGCTGGTTTCGACGGTCAAAGCCGCAACTTTTTTCGCGGCGGGCCAGACGGTGGCGGCGGGCGCGGTATCGGCCAAGGTCGCTGCTTTGACAGAAGGAGTAGTGAAAGCCATGTTGCTGACCAAACTGAAAATCGTCGCCACCCTGGTGCTGACTTTGTGTTTCCTCGGCAGCGGCGCGACCGTCGTCACTTACCAGGCGCTGCTGCCAGCCGTGGCCGGCGCCGACCAGCCGGCCCAAGCCAGCAAGCCCGGCAAGGACAAGCAACCCAACAAACCTGCCAAGACCGACAAGGACAAGCTGCAAGGCACGTGGATCGTTGTCTCTGCCCAATTCGACGGTAAGCCGGCACCCGACGAATTTGTCAAGTCGTTCAAACTCGTCTTCGTCGGCGACAAAGTCACCGTGCACCCCTCGGACGACGGTACAGAAGGCGGCAAAGATGGCTCCTTTACGCTCGATACCAAGAAGAAACCGAAAGAGATTGACTTCACCGGCGATGACAAGACGACCAAGGGCATTTACACCTTCGAGAAAGAACAACTCGAACTGGCGATGGCTGAGATTGGGCAGGATCGACCGACAGAATTCAAGTCGCAAGCCGGGACACGGCACGGCGTGATCGTCATGAAGCGAGCGGCCGAGCCGGAGAAGAAAAAACAAAACGAGAAAGATGAGAAGATCGCGTTGAATGGTGCCGGGGGAGACCCGCAAACGGATCTGGCCCGCATTCAAGGATCGTGGAAGGGGATCAAACTCGAAGTGGAGGGTAAGTCTGCTCCTGCGGAATTGGTCGACAAGGGGAAGTATGTTTTTAAGGGCAATAAGCTCACGATCTTCGAGGGCGACAAGCAGGTCGGGGAAGCCACTTTCTCCCTGGATTCAGCCAAAAAGCCCCAGACAATAGACCTCACGCCAACAGAAGGCAAGGCTAAAGGCAAGACCATGTACGGGATTTATCGGATTGAGGGAGATACCTTGACCCTATGCATCGGCGAAAAGCGGCCAACCGAGTTCAATGGAGCGGGTAAGGCAGGGCTACTCCAGTTCAAGCGTGACCAGGACGGCGAGCGCGAAGGTGCGGGGAAGCCAGCGGATGCAGATAAAAAAAAGCTCCTCAAGCTTGACGGTCCCGTGACGTCCGCCCTCTGGAGTCTTGATGGCAAGCTCATGGCGGTCGTGGCGACGCGGCAGGAAAAAACCAAGGATGGCGACAAGGAACGCCCCTTCGATTATTTTACGACTGTCCGCATCCACGATGCTAAGACGGGGAAAGAGAACGTGTCGCTGGGGGAACTGAAAAATGCCAATCAGGTTCATCGGCTGTTTGCTCCCGATGGCAAGACGCTTGCAATCAGCATCCGCACAACGATCCAGGAAGGGGACAAGGTGGAGCTTTGGGATGCCGAGAACGGACAAATACTGCGCACCATAGAAATGGACTACGGCCGAGCTCAGCCCAGGCTGGCGTTCTCTCCAGACGGCAAGCAGTTGGCAGTGGCCTTTGGCGGCCGCACCAGCGACAAAGTGTCCGGCGGTGCGCGCGTCTTCGACACGCAGACCGGCGATCTGATCCACAGTTTGACCGGACACAAGAGTTTGGTCAATTCGGTCTGTTTCTCGCCGGACGGAAAAACGCTTGCGACAGGCGGCGACTATCTCGATCGCGAGATCCACTTGTGGGATTTGGCCAGCGGCAAGCCAATCCAAGTTCTCGAAGGGCTCAAGGGATCGGCATGGTGTGTGACGTTTTCTCCCGATGGCAAGACCCTCGCGGGCAGCGACACCGAGGGCGGGGTTCGCCTCTGGGACGTTAAGACCGGCAAGGAGAAGGCCGCGTTGCCAGACAATGGGGGCTACTGTTCGTTGGTCGCCTTCACCCGAGACGGTCGTTTGCTCTTGGGCTCGGGGCGTGTGGAGAAGGATGTGGAGAAGGAACGTGAACAAACCGGCGTGCGGGTTTGGGACCTCAAGACGGGGAAGCTCTTGTTGAAAGTAGAAAACGCGAGTGAAAGCGCTGCTTTCAGTCCCGATGATCGCACCTTGTCCGTGCTAGTCCGAAGCGAAGGAATCAAAATGATGAATCTCGCGGGCCTCTTGAAATAAACACGTTCACACAATTCAAAGGAGTCTAATCATGTTCTACGCAAAACTGAGGCCGATCCTTGCAGCGCTTTTGATCGCTTGTGTATTCAGTCCCGCATTGCAAATCTGTGGGGCGGAGCAGACTGATCCACCGACAAAAGAACCACCGAAGGCCCAAAAGCCCGAGGATCTCGCAGCCCACATCAAGAAGCTCGGCCGCCTGCCGGCCGAATTGACGAAGGCCAAGAAGAGCGACGCCGAGATTGTCAATGCACTCTTTCGCGCGAGCCTGAATAGGGTTCCTGGCGACTCGGAACGTGCGTTCGCGGCGAAACATCTCGACGGCGCGAAAGACCGCACGCAGAAATCTCGCGACATACTTTTTTTGCTCGTGAGTTCGCACGAGTTTCTGAAGTTGCACAACCTCGACGGAAACATTCCTGAAGCGTTGCGACTGATCAACGAGTGGTCCGGCGATTGGGACAAGAAGACGGACGCGAAGAAGGAGAAGCAGTGAAGCGTGAGGGACGCGCCACGTTGTCGCGCGCGGGCGGCGAGCTTCCGCCTGGCTGGAGTTCGGGAAAAACAACGGGGACATTCATTATTATTTTGCGAGGACGCATCGATTTCTCTTGCCTCGGGCAGCGACAACCACACGCGGCCGACGACCATGAGGTATCCCAACGGTCGAGTGCTGAACTTCAACTACGGCGCTAGCGGCGGCATCGGCGTTGGCCGTCTCGTAGCGGCGGTTGCGGTCCTTCTCCAGGGTCTTCATCACGATCCAGTCCAGCTCCCCGCGCACGAGCTTCGTCAGCTTGGCCGGCTCCATGTGGCGCTGGGCCGAGATCGACGCCAGCGCCTCGCCCGAATCGCTCAGCCGGGTGCTCGGCCTGGGCGGCTCCTCCTCCTTGATCATGCGGAGGATTTCGCCATACGCTGCTTCCTTGACCCGTTTGTGGCTCAGCGGGGTGCTGCCCGTCAGCAGCTCGTACAGGAGCACGCCCAGTGAGTAGATGTCGCTGCGGGTATCGACGCCCAGGGCGCTCATCTCCGCCTGCTCCGGGCTCATGTATTCCAGCGTGCCGATCATGGTGCCGTACTGCGTGAACAGGGTCCGCTCGGTCAGCTTTTGCTCGGTCGCCTTGGCCACGCCGAAGTCGATCACCTTGGGCACCGGCTTGCCGTCGTAGAGCGTGACCATAACGTTGGACGGCTTGATGTCGCGGTGAATGATGCCCTTCTGGTGGGCGTGCTGGATCGCCTGGCAGACCGGCACGAACAGCTCCAGGCGTTCGCGCGGCGTCAGGTGGTTGTCGTCGCAGTACTTGGTGATCGGTATGCCGTGGACCAGCTCCATGACGAAGTACGGGCGGCCTTGTGGTGCAGGCGTCCCGCCTGCATCTGAGTCTGATGCAGGCGGGACGCCTGCACCACAAGTGCCCCCATCGAAGACGCGGGCGATGTTCACGTGATCCATCATGGCCAGGGCTTGCCGCTCGGCTTCAAAGCGGGCGATCACTTGCCGACTGTCCATGCCGGGCTTGATGACCTTGAGGGCGACCTTGCGCTTAACTGGCTCGGTTTGCTCGGCCATGTAGACGGTGCCCATGCCGCCTTCGCCGATCTGTTGCAGGAGCTTGTACGGGCCGATAACCATGCCGGGGCGCTCTGCAACAGTTGGCAGTCGGCCGGCGGCAGTCGGCAGGCTGGGCTGACTGCTTTCTGCCTCCTGCCCACTGCCTCCTGGCCTAACGGCGGGCTTATCCAGGTAACTGCCCGCCGCGTCGTCATGGCGGAGCAGTTCCTCGATTTCGGCCCGCAATTGCTGATTCTGGCCACAGGCCGCATCCAATAGCGCCGCCCGCTGTGCCGGGTCCTTCAACTCGGCCGCCGCGTGAAACAGGTGTTCGCGGAGCTGATCGGGAGTGCTCATGGCATCGACCTTTCGCAAAGACTCCCGAAGTCTCCAAGACTTCGGGAGTCTTGTTCGATGAGTCATGCGCCAAAACCGGCCGTTTGGGATCATGGAATCCCAAAAAAGGGCATGGTTCAACACCGGGTAACAAGCTTGTGTGTGGCGTGAACCGCAGGTGTTGTTGGCTAAGTCACAAACGGTGCGGTCTTTTCTTGCGAAAGGAGGACCTAATCCTACCTGGGCGAGTCCGTACTCGTCCAGAAATCCTTGCTCGAACTTTCCGCAAGGAAAGGTATGCAGCCAGCGTCGTCCGGTAACGGGCGGCGGCGAAGGGGCCAGGCAAGGACAGGGCGGGAGGGGTCGCGTTTCAGCCGCGCGTGGGTGCCAAGCGCTCACACATGCCGAAGCATCGGACAGGAGGTCTCCGGGGAGTAGATACGGTTATCTCCTCGGACACGCGGGGTGATTGGCGGCGTCGCCTGCATCTCCAGTGACACCCATATGTCACTAAAAACTTTCAGGGTGCGCGGCGAGGGCCTGTTGGGAGCAGGGTTCGGGTTGCAGGCGTCCAGCTAGTTTTGTTGATAATACAGGACTTGCGGAAAGGGAGGGTGAGCAGGGTCGTGCAGACGAGGGGTAGCTGAAGGGTGCTGTAGCGGTGGCAAATCGTCTCAAAGAAGGTCTTTTGTGTCCGGCTCGGCGGTAAAACTCTTATAGAAGAGGAGGCTGAGGGAGGGAGAGAATGCTGTATAGGGAGGGAGGCTTCGCTTGTTGACACGGGAGCAACAGGAGCTTGTGCTGCAATGGAGGCACCTGCCCAGGGCGGTGGCGAAGAAGCTGACGGCAAAGCACGGGCACAACTGCCTGCGACGGGACCGGCTGTGGTGCTCGTTCCGTGACCTGGTGAAACAGGGCTACCTGGGGCTGCTCAAGGCATCGCTGCACTATCAGGCGGACCAGGGGGCCAGCTTCTCGACCTACGCCTGGACGTGCATCCATAACGAAATGTGCGACCTCCTGAAGGCCGACAACCGCCACAAGCGGCCGCTGGCAATACTGCAAGGGCTGGAGCCTCGCCCGGAGCGGCTCATCCGGCGGCACAAGGACCTCTTGCCTGAAGTGGCGCTCAAGCCGTGAGGAGAACGTGCTGCCCGGTCACGGGAAACGAGACGGCAGGACAACGACCATCGAGGGCATGGAGGTGAGGGAGTTCCCCCCCAGAGAAGGGAGCGTGGGTTGGTTAGCTAACGCTAGGCTCGGCACTCCTCAAGGCGGTGATTCGGGGCACGGCGAATTACTTCGCCACCTCGTTTTCGAGTTGTTCGTGCCGGTTTCGCGTCTTGGATGCCTGGTTGCGGATGCGAATCCGCGCCATGAAATACAAGCGCAAAT
>Ga0080064_1008039_pt1 | contig 10257 bp, 7 predicted proteins | sample Subgrocontami54m_FD_69260 | JGI IMG/M metagenome (GOLD analysis project Ga0080064, IMG submission 69260) | Subsurface groundwater microbial communities from S. Glens Falls, New York, USA - GMW46 contaminated, 5.4 m (SPADES assembly) (version 2) ... | reverse complement strand
CGGCACCCGGCAGCTGAAGACTGTGGGTCACGTCGAAGATGACGGGAAATCCGAGTTCCCGCAGCATGGGAAACGCCCGCATATCGACCACGAGGTTGTTGTAGCCGAAGGTGACGCCTCGCTCCGTGATCAGCACCGACGGGTTGCCGGCCGCCGTGATCTTCGCGGCCACGTGGCGCATGTCTCGCGGCGAGAGGAACTGGCCCTTCTTGACGTTCACCGCTTTGCCAGTTTTGGCCGCCGCGGTCAGCAGATCGGTCTGCCGTGAGAGAAACGCCGGAATCTGCAGGACATCGGCTACGGCGGCGACACGCGCTGCCTGGGCCGGCTCATGGATGTCCGTGAGAACGGGAAGACCCGTCCGCGAGCGGATGTCACCGAGGACTCGGAGCCCCTCCTCCATCCCAGGACCGCGGAAGGAGTGCACCGAGGTACGGTTGGCCTTGTCGTACGAGGCCTTGAACACGACCGCAGCGCCGGTTCGCACGCCGACCTCGCGAACGGCCAGCGCCATGTCCATGGCATGGGCCGCGCTTTCGATCACGCAAGGGCCGACAAAAAACACCAGCGGGCCATCCCCGCCAATCGACAGAGGCCCGATCCTGACCGCATTCACGGGGACATTATAGAGGGCGGGGGGGGCGGGGGGGGCCAGTGAGGCGGGTAGGGAAAGCGTTCTTGCCTACTTGCCCCACGTGCCCGACTCGCCCCACGACTCGCGCTATCCGAGAGCTTCAGCGTTCTGCGGCGCCAGTCGCCCTGTCTTGTGCGCGTAGCTCGCTTCCACGAAGCTCGCGAACAACGGGTGGGGTTTGAGCGGTTTCGACTGGAACTCCGGGTGGAACTGCACGGCCAGGTACCACGGGTGGCCTGGGAGCTCGGCAATCTCCACGAACTTGCCGTCGGGCGAGCGGCCGGAAATGCGCATCCCGTTCTGGGTCAACGCCTCCTCGTACAGGCAGTTGAACTCATAGCGATGGCGATGCCTTTCGTAAATGAGCGACTGGTCGTAGATTTTTGCCGCCATCGACCCGGGCGCGAGCTCGCAGGCGTAGCGTCCGAGGCGCATCGTTCCGCCAAGCTCGTCGACGCCGAGAAGATCGCGGAGCTTGTAAATAACCTTGTAGGGAGCGTTTTCGTCGCACTCGGTCGAGTCCGCTCCCTCGAGCCCACACACGTTCCGCGCGAATTCGACCGTCGCCCACTGGAACCCGTAGCAGATGCCGAAGTACGGGACGCCATACTCGCGCGCGTATTCAGACGCCTTCATCATGCCGCGGGTGCCGCGCGAGCCGAATCCGCCTGGCACGAGAATTCCGTGGGCGCCCTCGAGCGCGCTGATGCCGCCCTCCTTCTCGAGGGCTTCTGCTTCCACCCAGTTCAAGGTGACCTTCACTTGATTGGCGAAGCCGCCATGAAAGGCCGCCTCGTTGAGGCTTTTGTAGGAATCTTCGTAGCCCGTGTACTTGCCGACCACATGGATCGTCAGCTCGTCGACGGGATTCTTGATGCGGTGCACCAGCTGTTGCCACGCGTCGGTGCGAGCGTCGGTCATGGGCAGGCCGAGGAGTTTGAGCACGATAGGGTCGAGACCTTCGGCGGCGAGCACGAGCGGGACTTCGTAGATCGTCGACACGTCCTTGGCTGTAATGACCGCCTCTTCATCAACGTCGCAGAACAGCGCAATCTTTCGCTTGATATCGGCATCGAGGAACCGGTCCGTCCGACACAGGAGGATATCCGGCTGAATGCCGAGGGAGCGCAGATCGCGCACGCTGTGCTGGGTCGGCTTGGTTTTCAGCTCGCCGGCGGTGCCGATGTAGGGCACAAGCGTCAGGTGGATGTAGATCGCGTTCTCCCGCCCGACATCCAGCCGCAACTGACGGATCGCCTCGAGGAAGGGCATGCTCTCGATATCGCCGACCGTGCCGCCGATTTCGACAATGAGGACGTCGATGTCCCGCGCTGCCGAACGGATGCTGTCCTTGATCTCGTTCGTGATGTGCGGAATGACCTGAACGGTCCGGCCCAGATAGTCGCCGCGACGTTCTTTCTGAATGACCGAAAGATAAATCTTGCCGGTGGTCCAGTTGCTGTTCCGGGACGCCACCATGTTGGTGAAGCGCTCGTAATGCCCGAGGTCCAGGTCCGTTTCGGCGCCGTCGTCGGTAACGTACACTTCTCCATGCTGGTAGGGGCTCATGGTGCCTGGATCGACGTTGATATAGGGGTCGAACTTCTGAAGGGCGACTTTGTAGCCATGATCTTCCAGCAGGTGTCCGATTGAGGCTGCCGCGAGCCCCTTGCCAAGGGAGGAGACCACGCCGCCGGTCACGAAGATGTACTTCACGGGCCGTCCGTCAGGTCGCTGCATCATGCGCTCTCACGTGCGCGCCGCTGGCGTGAGCACACGCCGGACGCGATCAAGATCCTCGGGCGTATCGACGCCGATGGAGTCGTGTTTGGTGTCGACCGTGCGAATGCGGAAGCCGTGCTCGAGCGCGCGGAGCTGTTCGAGTGTTTCAGCTCTTTCGAGCGGGGTAGGCGACAGGCGAGCGAATTCGAGAAGGAAGGCGCGCCGGTAGGCGTAGAGTCCCACATGCTTGTAGATCGGCCGTCCGAAGGGGATGGGCACGCGCGAGAAATACAACGCGTTGCCTTCGAGGTCCGTCACGACCTTCACCACGTTCGGGTCGGTCAGTTCGGCGGGGTCGGTGATGGCCCGGCGCAGCGTCGCCATCACAGCCGCGGGATCGTGGCGCAACAGATCGACGGCTGCGTCAATGTCCTCAGGATCCATCAACGGCTCATCGCCCTGGAGGTTCACGACAATGTCGCAGGGCAAGTCCTCCGCAACCTCGGCGATGCGATCGGTCCCCGTCCGATGGCTGGCGCGCGTCATCCGCACAACCCCACCAAATCTCTCGACGGCGATGGCGATGCGGCGGTCATCGGTCGCGACGACCACAGCGTCCACGGCGGACGCGGCCGCGCGGCGGTAGACGTGCTCGATCATGGGCCGGCCATCGAGGTCTGCGAGTGGTTTGCCGGGGAAGCGGGTTGATTCGAATCTGGCGGGGATGACGGCGACGGTGTGCAGCGGCTGAGACGTTCTATCGAACGGATTCCTGAACGTAACAGGGTGCACGGACAATAGTAGCATAGGGTAGTGCAGCGTTCCGGGTTCTACGTTCTCGGTTCGATGGTTCCTGGTTTCGACGTGTCCAGGTGTCCGCGTCCGAACCGAGACCATCGAACGCTGAACATTGAACTAGGAACTTGGAACCGGCCGGCCCAGAGTAATTTGGCCGAGCCGAACTGCCGATAGGTAAAATGTGATTGGGCCTATGACCTGGAAATCCACGGCGCTTCTGTCGGGCGCTGGCTTGATGGCTACGTGGTTCGCGTCCGCGCCGCCAGCGCCGAAGCCGAACGGGATGTCGCGCATGCCCGCCACCGCCGCGCGACCCGGCGACGGTCCCGAGACCGACATCGGTGCGGAGGCTGACCGCCTTCGCGTCCGTCTTCAGGAGCACCGCGATTACCAGGAGCCGTCGAGAAATCCGTTTCGATTTGGCGCGCCCGTTCGTCCCTCCTCGACAGGGACGACACCCGTAAAGCCCGCAGAGCCGCCCCCGGTGCCGGAGACGCCGCCCTCACGGTCGCTCCGGATGGTCTTGTCCGGCATCGCGGAGACGAACGGTCCTGAGGGCATGATTCGGACAGCAATCATCAGCACGCCATCCGACGTGTTCCTCGTCCGGGCGGGCGAGCCTGTGGGCGATCAGTATCGGGTGACGAGCGTCTCATCCGAGGCCGTCGAGCTCCTGCGAGTCGACGACGGTTCGACGGTGACGCTCGTGCTCAAACCCTGATAATCCGCGCTTCGCGGACCGCCTTGATCCGGCGGATTTCATCGAGCACCGCATCGGCCAGCGGCTCGGTTTCGTCGACATTGACGACCCCGACGGCGCGATCGCCGTTGCGGCCCAACGCAAAGCTCGCGATGTTAACGCCGTGGCGGCCCATGATGGTACCGACCTCACCTATGACCCCCGGCTGGTCGGTGTTGCAAACCACCACCATGGTGCCCTCGAGCGGCGCCTCGACGGCGATGCCGTCTACCAGCACGAGCCGAGGCGTCGTCCGATCGAAGATCGCCCCTTCCACCCAACGTTCGCCCTCGCTTGTGTGCAGCTTCACCGAGAGGAGCCTGGTGAAGTTTCTGGGCCGCGAGCTGCGCGACTCGATGATTTCAATTCCGCGGTCCGCTGCGACCGCCCGGGCATTCACGGCTGAGACGCCCGACGAGAGAATGGGCTTGAACAGTCCGACGAGCACCGAGCTCACGATCAGTTCGTTCTTACTCTCTGCGAGTTCACCGTAATAGCGAACGCCAATCGCCTCGGTCCTCGCGTCGGTCATCTGTGCCAAAAAAGCGCCCAGGCGCTCTGCCAGGACAAGAAATGGCTGAAGCCGGCTGAACTCCTCTGCCGAGACGGACGGGAAATTCACCGCGTTGCGGATGATGCCGTCTCGGAGGAAGTCTCGCAGCGCGGCGGCCGTTTCCATGCCGACCAGTTCCTGGCCCTCTCGCGTCGATGCCGCGATGTGTGGCGTGGCGATGACCTGCGGCAGCTGCTGGAGGCGCGGGTCCGGGGGGGGCTCGATTTCGAAGACGTCCAGGGCAGCGCCTCCGACATGGCCCGCTTCGATCGCATTGGCCAGCGCCTTCTCATCGACGAGGTCGCCGCGGGCGGTGTTGATGATCCGGATGCCTTTCTTTGCAGACGAGAGCCGCTGCGCGTTGATCAGGTTCTTCGTGTGCTGCGTCGACGGCATGTGCAACGACAGGTAGTCGGAGCGGGCGAACAGGTCGTCCAACGACACGAGCTCGACGCCGAGATCCGTGGCAACCTGGCCCGAGATGAACGGATCATGGGCGATGACGCGCATGCCGAATGCGCTGGCTCGGCGCGCGACCTCCTGGCCGATTCGTCCCAGACCAGCGAGGCCGAGCGTCTTGTCGCGCACTTCCTCGCCCATGAAGCGCTTCTTCTCCCACTTGCCCTGCTTCATGGCCGCGTCCGCAGCGGGCACTTGACGGGCGAGGGCGAGGATCAAGCCCAAGGCCAACTCGGCGACACTGATGCTGTTCGCCCCGGGCGCGTTCATGACGATGATGCCGCGCGCGCTGGCGGCGCCGACATCGACGTTGTCGACGCCCGTGCCCGCGCGGGCGATGACGCGAAGCGCGGGCGCCGCTTCGATCACGGCGGCGGTCACCTTCGTTGCGCTGCGGACGACGAGCGCGTCGGCGTCCGCAAGGTCCTGTTTGAGTTGGTCTGCCGATCGGCCGGTCCGTGCGTCGATGTTCCAGCCTTCCGCGCGCAGGAGATCGACGGCCGATGCCGGTAGATCGTCGGCGATGACAATTTTCATTTGGTTGTGTCTGTCCAAGGTAACGGAGGTGACGGAGGCAACGGTTTCACACGGAGAAACGGAGGCACGGAGTATTCTCTTAAAAAGAAAACCTGTTTCTCCGTGCCTCCGTGTTGAACCGTTCCCTCCGCCCGCTCCGTTCGCTAATGAGTCAGAAAATCGATTGTTGATCGCACGGCGTGGGTGTGACAAACGTGACTGACAGAATTGAAAGAGAGTCTGCGGGATTGGACACAGCGGCTGAGGGCGTTCGCCTGAGATCGCGAGCGTCATCGCCGCGTTACTTTGCGGTCGCACCACGATGGTGCAAACCGCTAAAATGTTCCAGTTCGCGTGACAAACGGCAGCACGCGCGACGCTTTTCAACAGGGTTTTCCACAGAAACTGTGAACGTCCGGCCGACGTGAGGGGGGCACGCCCCCTAAGGATCGGCGGGTCTCAAGAACAAGACCCGCCCTACGTGCGTAGGCCGGGTCCTGCTTTGTGGACCCGGCATGAAATGAGGATTCATGAATCGTAAAGTGACCGTAGTAGGCGGCGCTGGCAACGTCGGCGCCACGGTGGCACGTTCGATCGCCGAGCAGGAGCTGGCCGACGTCGTCATCATCGACATCGCCGATCAGAAAGCCGCGGGCGTGGCGCTCGACATGTACGAAGCGTGTCCGATTCTCAAGTCCGATGCCCGCATCGTGGGCGGCGCGGACTGGGACGCGGCTGCGGGATCCGAGGTCGTCGTCATCACGTCGGGCAAGCCGCGGAAGCCGGGCATGAGCCGCGACGATCTCGTGCGCGACAACTTCGAGATCATGAAGAGCATTGCGCCGAACATCGTGAAGTACTGTCCCGACGCAATCGTGATTCCTGTCGCCAACCCGCTGGACGCGATGGCGCAAGCGCTCTTTCGACTGACCAAGTTCCCGCGTGAGCGCATCATTGGCATGGCGGGGGTACTTGACTCGGCTCGCATGAGCACGTTCATCGCGATGGAGCTGAACGTCTCCGTTGAAAACGTCCACGCGTTCGTGCTCGGCGGCCACGGGGATACGATGGTGCCGCTGCCGCGCTACTCGACGGTGGCAGGCATCCCGATCACCGAGCTCCTGTCGAAGGAGCGTATCGAAGCCATTTCGAAGCGCACTGCCGAGGGCGGGGCCGAGATTACAAAATTGGTAGGTACGAGCGCGTGGTACGCACCAGGTTCGGCGGCGGCGGAGATGGTGGAGGCGATCCTGAAGGACAAGAAGAAGATCCTGCCGTGCTCCGTCTTCCTTCAGGGCGAGTACGGAATCCGCGACCTGTTCGTCGGCGTGCCGGTCAAGCTCGGCGCAGCTGGCATCGAGCAGATCGTTGAGATCACGTTGACAGCGGAGGAGAACGCGGCGCTCCAGAAGTCGGCAGCGTCCGTGAAAGAGCTCGTGGATGTGATCGGAATGTAACAGGCTGCTGGCTGCAGGGATCGGGATGTAGGCGGCTGATTGGGATGTAGGGCGGGTCCTGTTCTTTGGACCCGCCGAGCTCCGGCTGCCGGGTCTAAAGAGCAAGACCCGGCCTACGTACCCCGTTCTACCGTCCTTGGAGGGCGCCGTCAGCGTCCGGCTTTCCAAATCGCCGTGTAGTAATCGCGATACATCCGGGCGATGTTGGAGATCGGGATCTCTTTCGGGCAGACCGCCTCGCATTCGCCTTCGTTGGAACAGTTGCCGAATCCTTCGGCATCCATCTGATCCACCATGTGTACGACGCGCCGGTTGCGCTCGACCTGCCCCTGTGGCAGCGCGCCGAGGTGGGAAATCTTCGCCGCCGTAAAGAGATGCGCCGCGGCGTTCTTGCAGGCGGCAACGCAGGCCCCGCACCCGATGCAGACAGCCGAGTCCATGGCGGTCTCGGCGACGTCCCTCGCGATCGGGCGCGTGTTGCCGTCGGGAGCCCCGCCGGTATTGAATGACACGTAACCGCCGGCGGCAATGATTCGGTCGAAAGCGCTCCGATCCACGACGAGATCTTTGATGACGGGGAAGGCGCGGGCGCGCCACGGTTCAATCGTGATCGCGTCGCCGTCCGAGAAGCTCCGCATGTGAAGCTGACACGTCGTAGCACCCCTTGTTGGCCCGTGGGGGACGCCATTGATCACGACGCCGCAGGAGCCGCAGATGCCTTCCCGGCAGTCGGACTCGAAGGCGATAGCGTCCTCGCCGCGGCTGATGAGGCCTTCATTGACTACGTCGAGCATCTCGAGAAACGAGATATCGGTGCTGATGTTCCTCGCTGCGTAGTCGACGAGCTGTCCCGGCTGATCGCTCCCAGCCTGCCGCCAAATCCTGAGCGTTACGTTGATTGTCGCCATCTACGAGAGACCCTCGGGCTGCGGACTACCGGCTGCGGACTGCGAGCCAGAAGTGCCCGTAGTCTGTTGTAGCCCGTAGTGTGTAGCCGTTACTTGTAGCTCCGCTGCGTCGGATGCACTTCCTCGAATACGAGCGGCTCCTTGTGGAGGGGGGGCGCCGCGCCAATACCCTTGAACTCCCACGCCGCCGCATAGGAAAAGCGCGCGTCATCGCGAAGAGCTTCGCCATCAGGTGTCTGGCTCTCCTCGCGGAAATGGCCGCCGCACGATTCGGTCCGGTGCAGCGCATCGATGACCAGCAGCTCGGCGAACTCGAGGTAGTCAGCGACGCGCCCGGCGTGTTCGAGGCTCTGATTCAGGTTGTCGGATGTGCCGGGAACCGACACATTGCCCCAGAACTCCTCGCGCAGCCTTGGAATCTCCGCCAACGCCGTACGGAGCCCGGCGTCATTCCGCGCCATGCCGGCGTAGTCCCACATGATGCGGCCCAGCCGCCGATGGAACGAGCGGATCGTCTGGTTTCCCTTCACTGACAGTAGCTTCGCGATGTGGGCCTGCTGTGTGGCGCGCGCGTCCTGGAATGCGTCGTGATCCTCGGACACGGCCGGCAGCGGGTTGCTCCCGAGATAGTGCGCGAGCGTGTACGGCGCCACGAAGTACCCGTCGGCCAACCCTTGCATCAAGGCGCTCGCCCCAAGGCGATTTGCGCCGTGGTCGGAAAAATTGGCTTCGCCGAGCACGTGGAGACCTGGGATCGTGCTCATCAGGTTGTAGTCCACCCACAGCCCGCCCATCGTGTAATGAATGGCAGGGTAGATGCGCATCGGTACCTTGTAAGGATCCTCGTCGGTGATGCGCATGTACATATCGAAGAGGTTCCCGTACTTCGTGCGGATGGCGTCGATCCCCGATCGTTTGATGGCGTCGGCGAAGTCCAGGAAGACCGACAGCCCGCTGTCCCCGACACCCCGACCCTCGTCACACGCCTGCTTCGCATTTCGGGACGCGACGTCGCGCGGCACCAGGTTGCCGAAGCTCGGATACTTTCGTTCGAGGTAGTAGTCGCGTTCGGACTCGGGAATCCGCTCTGGCGGCCGCGTATCGTTTGCGTTCTTCGGTACCCACACCCGGCCGTCGTTTCTGAGGCTTTCGCTCATCAGCGTGAGCTTCGACTGATGTTCGCCGCTGACCGGAATGCAGGTCGGATGGATCTGCGTGTAACAGGGATTTGCGAAAAGCGCTCCGCGCTTGTGTGCGCGCCACGCGGCGGTGACATTGGAGTTCACGGCGTTCGTAGACAGGTAATACGCAGTGCCGTAGCCGCCGGTGCACAGGAGCACGGCATGGCCAGCATGGGATTCAAGCTCGCCGGTGACCAGGTTCCGAACCAGAATGCCCCGGGCCTTTCCGTCGATCAGCACCACGTCCAGCATCTCGCGCCGGGGATAGAGCTGCACGGCGCCGTCGTGCACCTGCCGCATCATCGATTGATAGGCGCCGAGCAGGAGCTGCTGGCCGGTCTGGCCGCGTGCGTAGAATGTGCGTTCGACCTGCGCGCCGCCAAAAGACCGATTGTCGAGCAGACCGCCGTACTCACGCGCGAACGGGACGCCCTGCGCCACGCATTGGTCGATGATGTTGACGCTGAGCTGCGCCAATCGGTACACGTTCGCCTCGCGCGAACGGTAGTCGCCGCCTTTCACGGTGTCATAGAAGAGCCGATAGACACTGTCGCCGTCGTTTTGATAGTTCTTCGCGGCGTTAATGCCCCCCTGCGCGGCAACCGAATGGGCCCGGCGCGGGCTGTCGTGAATGCAGAACGCCTTGATCTGGTATCCGAGCTCGGCGAGCGACGCCGCTGCCGACGCTCCCGCCAGGCCGGTGCCGACGACGATGATGGTGTACTTCCGCCGGTTTGCGGGGTTGACAAGCTTGTTCTCGAACCGCGCGCGGTCCCACTTCGAGGCAACGGGGCCTCCCGGAATCTTCGGATCGAGGTTCATGCCCGGCCTCCGAAGAAGTAGGTATAGAGGGGAAGCATGAAAAAGCCGCCGGCAATCAGCACGGCGAGGGTCCGCCCGAGCCAGAGAATCTTGGGCGTATAGCTCGGATGATCGATCCCGATCGACTGCGCGGCGCTCGAGAGCCCGTGCCACAGGTGGAAGCCGATCAGCACCATGCAGAGCATGTAGAAGCCCACGGAGGCCGGGTTGCTGAAGATCTCAAGCTGTAGCCGGTACAAGTCGCGTACCCCTTCGGGCGTCTCGTACCAGGCGCCGAACTTGAACGCCCGAAGGTGCAGGATGACAAAGGCCAGCACGATGAGGCCGGTCACGATCATCGTGGATGATGCGAGGCCTTTGCGGCTCGGGGATCCGGCGCGCTCCTTGCGCGCGTAGCGTACAGGCCGTGCCTCCCGGCTCGAGGGCACCAGCCGCACTGGCTTGTAGAGGTGGAGCAGGAGCACCGGC
>Ga0080064_1008038_pt1 | contig 10258 bp, 13 predicted proteins | sample Subgrocontami54m_FD_69260 | JGI IMG/M metagenome (GOLD analysis project Ga0080064, IMG submission 69260) | Subsurface groundwater microbial communities from S. Glens Falls, New York, USA - GMW46 contaminated, 5.4 m (SPADES assembly) (version 2) ... | reverse complement strand
GGTCCGCCGCACTAGCAGGGTCTTCCTTCGTCATTCATCGTCCCACATCGGCTTGCTAAGCGCTGCCGTGAACGCGGAAAACATCAAGTTGAAGCTCACGCTCACCCGGCTCTCGCCGCTGGCGTTGGCATCGACCGAGTGATGCAAATACGAAGGGAAAACGAGTAGCGTGCCGTTTCCAACCCGCGCCACGACCTGATCGGTGTTGGCGGCAGTGAGCTCCGTGACCGGTGGCCTGATGACGCCGGTCTGGCTGCGCGGGTCGTGGAAATTGATGGTGTCCGCGCCGGGCCAGGTGCGCACGTAGTACACCGCGCTCAGGTAATTGTTGGGGTGACTGTGCGCCCGGTGCGCGGCGCCCGGCGCATACTGATTCGCCCAGCAACCGGTGATTTCAATCTCCTCGCTGCCAATTTTCAGGAACTGCAGCACGCTCGCCGCCGCCCGCCTTACGCAGTCGCAAAGCTCGTGCAGTTCCTCACGCGCGTGCAGGTCATGGCCCGACTGCCAGGCTTCGCCCGACTTCAGCTCGGGCAGCCCCTGCCGCAGCGAGTGCAGCAGTCCGAGTACGCTCGCGGCGATCCGTTCGCGCACCTTGGCTGGAAGCTGGATTTTCCACGCCAGGGTGGGAAAAAGCGAAAGGACGTCCGAGCTCTCAATCCACGAGTGCTTGCCCGATATCGCCATGGCGCCCCCCGCGCGACAGTTTGCCAATGAGGATCCTGCCGCGCCGCTGCATCATTCTGTTCAATCCCCTCGAATGATGAGGTCCCGATAGGCATGCCACGTCGCATGGCCTAACAGCGGCAGAACGATGGCCAGGCCGAACAGGAACAAAGCGAATCCGATCGCCGTAAGCGCTGCGATCAAGCTTGCCCATACGGCCATGGCCGCGGGATTCGTACCGACGGCCTTGAGGCTGGTCAGAATCGCCTTGTTCGTGTCTACTGCGTGATCGAAAATCATCGGCGCCGAGACCACCGACAGCATGAAGGCGAGCAGCGCGAATATTGCGCCGATAGCCAGATAAGTGACGAAGAACCCGGGGTAGCTCCAATCGACAATGGTCCGGTAGAAATTGTCGCGAACCGACGGCGGGATACCGCCAAAGGCTCGTTCGAACAGCAATCCCGATACCAGCACCCACAGGATCGCCAGGATCGCCAACACCAATCCCAGGTACGCCAGCCGTTTTCCGTTTTTCAACGCGCCGTCAAGCGACGCGTCAAAGGTCGCCGCCTGCCCGGCGGCTCGGAGTCGCGACAGCTCATAGAATACGGCACCGAATATCGGTCCCACCAGCAGGTACCCGGAGACGGCCGCTGCCAGGAGATCTATCTGCGCGCTAAGAAACAACAACATCAGCCATCCCATGGCAACCAGAAGCAATCCATGGGCGATGCTGGGTCCCGGGTTGTGGCGCAGATCCTCCCAGCCCAGCTTGAGCCAGATAAAGGGTTGCAGAGGCGCGACATGTGCCACATGTGGCAATATCGGCATTTGATAAAACGCATGAAACGGCTTGTCCATGGTTTTCTCCTTTACGCACTTGCTTTCCGGGGTTTGCTGCACCAATGGGCCACGAGTGCTGCGCTCACCTCGGCTGCGACACGACCCGCAGATACGGCTTCAGCGTCTTGAAGCCCTGCGGATATTTCTTCTTCGCTTCCTCGTCGGACACCGACGTCGGAATGATGACATCGTCGCCCGGCTTCCAGTTCACTGGCGTCGCTACGTTGTATTTCGCGTTCAGTTGCAACGCATCGAGGAGGCGCAGCACCTCGTCGAAATTGCGGCCGGCACTCATCGGATAAACAAGCATCGCTTTGACCTTCTTGTCGGGTCCGACGATGAACACTGAGCGCACCGTCGCGTTGTCGACCGCGGTGCGCGGGCCACCACCCGCGTTCGGATGAATCATATCGTAGAGCTTCGCCACCACAAGATTCGGATCGCCGATCATCGGATAATTGACCGCATGCCCCTGGGTCTCCTTGATATCGTTTACCCAGGCCTGGTGGTCGCTGACCGGGTCGACACTGAGGCCGATGATCCTGGTGTTTCGCTTGTCGAATTCCGGCTTGAGCCAAGCCACGCATCCGAGCTCGGTGGTGCACACCGGGGTGAAATCTTTCGGGTGCGAGAACAGGATGGCCCATTTGTCCCCTATCCACTCGTGGAACCGGATCCTGCCTTCGGTGGTATCGGCGGTGAAATCCGGTGCTGTGTCACCAATGCGTATTGCCATGTTAGACCTCCTTAGCTTTCAACCCTGGGGATGACCCGTCCTGCGTGCGAGGATTCCAACCCTGCGCCGGACGCTGTATCGAACCACTAAGAGAACGATAGTCCAGCGCAGCCCCAATATTCAACCATAAGATGCGTGTGGTTTTTGACGACGAGAAAGTGGTCACGCTCGCAAAGTAAACGGGGCCAGCACGGCTCGCTTAACTTGCGTATTCCTAAAGCAATCGGGGTCTTTCGTGGCCGGTTGCTGCGCGTTCGCTGTTTCCGTCGGCAACCAAATCGGCATGAAACTTTAATTGGCGCAGCCACTCCAATTTATAGCTTACGGTGCATTCGAGATCAGTTCTGGGTCGGAAAGAGATGGCAACAAGGCCGAATTTGTATCTGCCGCCGGCGTTGCGCGCCGAGGTCGAAACACGCGTGCGCGCAGGCTATCCCTGCGAAACCTGCGGCCTGCTGCTCGGCCGCCGCAGCGACGGCCGGTGCGAAGTTTCGCGCGTACTGCCGGCGCGCAATCTCAATCAAGAGCGCAGCACAGACCGCTACGAGCTCGATCCGCGGGATTACCTCGCGGCCGACCGCGATGCGCGCGCAAGCGGCGAGGAAATCGTCGGTATCTGGCATTCCCATCCAGACCATCCGGCGCAGCCCTCGAACACCGACCTGGCCGCTGCCTGGCCGGAATGGTCGTATCTGATCGTCTCGGTCAGCCGCGAACGCGTGCTTGACCTGCGCTCGTGGCGCCTGCGCAAAGAGGGTTTCGAGGAAGAGGAAATCACACCATGAGCAATGTAACCATCCGCATCCCGACGCCGCTTAGGTCCTATACCGGCGGCGCGGACGAGGTGCGCGTGCAGGCGCAGACGGTGGGCGACGCCTTGCACGCGCTCGGCGCCGCTCACGACGGCGTGCTATCGCGCATCCTCGACGCCGCCGGCGAGCCGCGCCAGTTCGTCAATATCTATATTGGCGGCAGCAACGTGCGCGGGCTGGACGGTCTCGCCAGCGCAGTCGCCGAGGGTGAGGTCATTTCCATTGTGCCAGCCGTGGCAGGAGGCGCGGATGAAAGCCAAAGATCGCGAGATCGCTCGACTTAAAGAGGGCATCGCCGAGATGACGCCGGCGCAGACGCTGGCGCTGCAGGCGCAGGGCGCCGCCTTGATCGATGTGCGCGAGGCCGAGGAAATCGCGCTAGGCAGCCCCACCGGCGCGTTGCGGCTGGGCCGGGGTTTTCTCGAATTGCGCATCGAGGACGCGGTGCCGCGGGCCGACCGCCCACTGGTGCTAATGTGCAACAGCGGCACGCGCTCGCTTTTTGCCGCCGCAGACCTTGGCCGCCTTGGTTATACCAGGGTCTATTCCATGGCCGGCGGATTCTCCCGCTGGAAAAACGAAGGCCTGCCGTTCGAGCTGCCTCCGCGCACGGATCAGCATTCACGCGAGCGCTACTCGCGCCACTTGCTGATGCCGGAGGTGGGCGAGGCCGGACAACAGCGGCTGCTCGCGAGCAAGGCGCTATTAGTCGGCGCCGGCGGCCTGGGCTCGCCTGCGGCGTTCTACCTGGCCGCAGCCGGCATCGGAACCCTGGGCGTGGTCGATCACGATGTGGTCGAGCGCAGCAATCTGCAGCGGCAGATTCTGCACACCGACGCCCGTGTCGGCTCGTCCAAGGTCGATTCGGCACGCCAGACCCTGGAAGCGCTGAATCCTTCGATCGACGTGAAGCCTATCCGGACGCGGCTGTCCGGCGGCAACGTCGAGGACGTCCTGCGTGGATACGACGTGGTGGTCGATGGCTCGGACAACTTTCCCACGCGCTACCTGGTCAACGACGCTTGCGTCAAGCTGGGCATCCCCAATGTGCACGGATCGGTCTATCGCTTCGAAGGGCAGGCGACGGTGTTCTGGCCGACCTATGCGAAACGCCGCGGCCCCTGCTATCGCTGCCTCTATCCGGAGCCGCCGCCGGCGGATCTGGCGCCTTCCTGCGCCGAGGCCGGGGTGCTCGGCGTGCTGCCGGGCGTCATCGGTCTACTGCAGGCGGTGGAGACGATCAAGATATTGCTCGGCATCGGCGATCCGCTGGTCGGGCGCTTGATTTGCTACGATGCGCTGCGGGCGCGTTTCTCCGAGCTGCAGGTCGCGCCGGATCCGGATTGCCGCTATTGTGCCGATCCGGCACGCTTCCCCGGTTACGTCGATTACGAGCAGTTCTGTGCCGGGGTGGCGGCGTGAAAACGGAAAACTTCGCCGCCGGCAAAGCGCGCGCGCTGCTTGCGGCAATCGGCAACACGCCGCTGATAGAGCTGGAGATGGTGAAGGAAGTCGCGCCGCAGGCGAGGCTATTCGCCAAACTGGAGAGCGTCAACCCGGGTGGGTCAGTCAAGGATCGGCCGGTGGCGCGCATGCTGACCGAGGCGATCGCGGCCGGATGCCTGGCAAACGGCCGCCGCTTGCTCGATTCGTCCTCCGGCAACGCCGGCATCTCCTACGCGATGCTGGGCGCGGCGCTGGGGGTTCCGATCAGCATCGTGGTCCCGGGCAACGCCAGCCAGGAGCGCCTGGAGCGCATCCGCGCCCACGGCGCCGAGTTGATCGTCACCGATCCGATCGAGGGCTACGACTTTGCGCTGCGCGAAGCACAGCGCCTCGCCAGACAATATCCGGAACGCTACTGGTACTGCGACCAGTACAGCAACGCCGACAACTGGCGCGCGCATTATGCCGGTACCGGCGCGGAAATCCTGGCGCAATTCGCCGCCGAAACCGGCGCGACACCGGATGCGTTCGTCGCGGGCGTCGGCACCGGCGGCACGCTGACCGGCGTAGGGCGGCGGCTACGCGTAGCCCGACGTGACGTGTATATCGTTGCCGCCATCCCGGAAACCTTCCCCGGCATCGAAGGGCTGAAGCCGCTCGGCCATCCGGGCGACATCGTGCCGGCGCTGCTCGACCAATCTCTGATCGACGAGCGCATTGCGGTGACACTCGACGAGGCGCTGACGGTATGCCGCAAACTCGGGCGCCAGGGCCTGTACGTCGGACCTTCTTCGGGGGCTTTCGTGCATTGCGCGCTGCAGCTGGCGGCAAGCGGGCGTTTTCGGAATATTGTGACCGTGCTTGGCGACACCGGCGAGCGCTATGTATCGACCGGGATGTGGAAGGCTGGCGCCACCGAGAGCGCCAACTGAAGCGGCATGCGCGGGTTCGAAACAGGGGCTTGCCTTCCCCCAGCCTTGGCCCCGGATCGTCCGACGCTATGGCGGCCCACAAACGAACTCTCTATTCCACTTGCACGGCGGCGTCCCTTTCGCGGTAAGCCATGGATGGCTGCACGCGGTGGCGCCACTGCCAGCCATTGCCGATCGCCGGCCTGGCACAGTCCAGCGCAAGATACTAAACTTGGTTTGCGGCGAGTAACATGGTCGTGAACAGTGCCTGGTTAGGAACAGCGGATAAACGCAACATTAGGAGGTGAATCATGAAGCTCAAAATGAGTCGCGTCGACATGTGGGCTGCCACAATCGAAGACCGGGCGGGGGGCGCCGCCGACAAACTCGAGCCCTTGGGGAAGGCCGGGGTCAACTTGGAGTTCGTGTTTGCGCGCAGAACGCCGGAACAACCCGGCAACGGCATTTTGTTCGTCACGCCGATCAAGGGAAGAAAAGCTATCAAGGCGGCGCAAGAAGCCGGTCTGGCGAAATCCGAAAACGTCTGCGCGCTGAGGATTGAGGGGACAGACAAGCCGGGCGTGACGGCAAACATAGTGCGCACGCTGGCGAACGCGGGGATCAGTTTTCGAGCGCTATCGGCGGCGGCCATCGGCAGCAAATTCGTGGCGTATCTCGCACTCGATACGGCCGACGACGCGGCAAGGGCGAGCGGCGTGCTGAAGAAGTTATCCTGATCGCTGAATCCCGCTTCCGATCGAGAAGTGACCGGACCAAGGTACTCTGATGGCGGGTTTAGACGAATCCACCTCTGCCCCGACCGAAATTAAGCCAAAAGATGCTGGTGAACGAGAACCGGCTCAACCTCGCCGACAAGAAGGCACGCGAGTACCTGGCGCAGCAGATTGAGAAATATTTCTTCGGTAGCGGCGCCGACATAGCGGCCGGCTATGTCCCGCCGTCACAGAAGTAAGATCCCGAATCGCGCAAGCGCATTCTTGGCGAGACGGTAGCGCGCTTCGGACCCATGAAGGCCAAAACAGTAGCGATTCTGGAAAGCCGATTGGGCAGCCAACTGGCCGAACTCATCAGCAAGCGCGGTGGGCAGCCTTTGCTTGCGCCGGCGCTGGCCGAAGTGCCGGACGCGGACCTCGACTACATCGCCGGATTCGTCGCCAGACTGGGGCCGGCTCCCGCAAAAGTCGCGATTTTTCAGACGGGCGTAGGCACGCAAGCGCTGTTCAGCACCACCGATGCGCTAGGCTTGAGCGAAACACTGCTCGGCCTGCTGGCCGCCGCCGTGGTCGTGGCACGCGGGCCCAAACCGACGAGCGCATTGCGCTCCCGTGGCGTGCGCATCGATATCAGCGCCAAGGAGCCTTTTACGACCGCCGAGGTTCTTGCGGCGCTGCAACAGGTGCCGATCGATGGCGAGCGCGTCATCGTGCAGCGCTACGGCGAGACCAATACAAAACTGGAACAAGCGTTGCACGCCCGGGGAGCCGAGGTAATCGAGATTCCGACCTACCGTTGGGCGCTGCCCGAGGATACGAAACCGCTGGTGCGACTGATGGATGCGCTCGATCGTCGCGAAATCGATGCCGCCGTATTCACCAGTGCGGCGCAGGTCCGAAACCTGTTCGCTTTGGCGGTAAATCTCGGTAGAAGGGATTCACTAGCTGCCGCACTGAACGCAACGCCGGTTGTTTCGATCGGTCCGGTATGCCCCGCCGCGCTCACGACACTCGGGATCAGGGTCACGCTGGAGGCCAGTCCGCCTAAGCTGGGCCCGCTGTTGTCCGCGCTGGATGAATTGTTATCTCGGTAAGACGCCACAAGTCACGCCAGCGGCGGAATGGCGGAAGCAACCGGTGCAGCTATGGAGGAAACGAAATGGCTGAAGCCTTCGGATAGGATCTGCACTGTCTTAAGATTTCTTGTCTAATGGTAGATCGTAGGGGACGCTGGTCCGTCACGAATCACAGGTAATACACATCGCGTCCGGTAACACGCCGCAGAACCCGACAGTGGGTTACTTGCCGGGGGCACGGCTGAACGCGCCGGCCGCATTGCACTCAACTTCGACAGGTGCCATTTGCGCCAAGCTGAATCGCTCCAGGGATACACGCTCGCCGAAGTACCGGGCTCTCACGTTTTCGCCAAGGAGGTCTGAGCATGGTCAGCCAAACTATCACGGTCATAACCGGCGCGAGTCGCGGCCTCGGGCGTGTAGCCGTACGGCATCTGGCCACCGTCGAAGGCCATTTGGTAGTCGCTACGGCTCGCAATCGGGCGGACCTCGAACCGCTGCGGTCCCAACTGCAATCTGCCGGCCATCTGATCGAATGCCGCCAGCTCGATGTTACTGACGAAAATTCGGTGGCCGCCCTGGGCAAGTGGCTCCGCGAACGCTTCGGTCGCGTGGACGTACTGATCAACAACGCCGGAATATCGATCGATCACTACAGCACGAGCTTGCTCGACCTACCGCTGGACACTCTGCGCGCAACGCTGGAAACGAACCTCTTTGGCGTGTTGAGGGTCACTCAAGCGCTTGTCCCGCTGATGCGAGCGAGCCGTGCGGGCCGGGTGGTCAATCTTTCCTCCGGGATGGGGCAACTATCGGGCATGGCCGCCGGCGTCCCCGCGTACCGAATCTCCAAGACCGCAGTGAATGCCCTAACGCGCATCCTCGCCGCTGAGATGGCGCGCAGCAGGATCAAGGTTAATTCGGTATGCCCCGGTTGGTGTCGAACCGATCTCGGAGGCTCCGATGCCCCCCGTTCGCCCGAGGAAGGCATCGACACCGTAGCCTGGCTCGCGACACTACCTGACGATGGCCCCAGCGGCGGGTTCTTCCGCGATCGCCAGCCGATTCCGTGGTAGGGAATCGCAACCCTCGTACCTGCCTTGGAACGCGGCAAGCGCTTTCTACGCGCGACGGCTACGCAACGCGAAGCGCGCTTTGGTCGGTACTGTCAATTTAACCTATTCTCCGCAGTTCAGGCTGTCTACAAACTCGAACTCCGCTACCAGCACATGGTGGTCAGAGGCAGGCGTCGGTTTAACCGCGTAACGCACCACCCGCAGAGCCCTGTTGTGGAAAATATGGTCGAGCAGGTATGGGCGCCTGCGCCAGGTGGCTTCTGCGCTCTGCACCGTCCGATACCCCGCTGCTGCAAACTGGCGCATCAGGGATTCATGCTTGCTGACGTTGAAATCACCACCGATCAGCGTCGCAGTTTCTGCGGCACGCAACTGCTCAAGCACGAGTTCGCGCTGACTGGTGGGCTCTTCGCCAGAGGATTCGAGCATGAAAAACGCCAGCAGATGCGTATTGAAGATCCGGACCTCGTGGCCCGCAAGCGTGGTCTTTGCGCCGATGAGCAGGCGGTCACTGGGTGTCCTTTTCTCTCCACCGAACTCAAACTCAATTGACGGCGACGGCAAATTCCAGCGTGAGGTGTCGCTCAACGGCGTCTTCGAGAAGATCGCCAGACCGATGCCGAACGGCAGTTCGCGCGGATCCGCTTTGGGGTAGGAGAAAAAACTGTCGTAGCCACCGAGCGCGGCGCGCAGCAGCCTGAAGTTGGGCGGCGGATCGGGCTGCACGCCGCCGGGTTGCGCCTGCTCCACCTCCTGTAACAGCACGATGTCGGCGTCGCGGCTGCGAATCTCGGCGATGGTCAAGTCCAGATTGACGGGCGCATGGTCGGGATTGGCGCCGTCCCAACTCTGGCCGAACTGGATGTTGAACTGCAGGACTCTGAACGTGCTCATGGAAACGCGTAGCCTCCGGTAATGTCTGCAACCTTAGCTCCATGTCGGGTTAGAGGGAAATATGGACTGCAAGTTCACACCCATCGATGCTGCTGGCGACACGCGATGAGGCTGCCTGATGCTATCGCTACCTCGATGAGCTTCCCCGAGCGAGCCCGCGACTGCATCAGCAGAGCAAGCGGGAATGTCTCAAATCGCCATGACTTCAATGTCGGGCTCAATTGTGCGCAGCAGACCTTCGATTCCAGCGAGCGTGCCGGATATCGAACTCGGGCAGCTGCCGCACGCGCCCTGGTAGTGTAAGGTCAACAGATTTCCCTTGAGGCCTAGAACGTAAAGGTCGCCGCCGTCGCCCTGCAGATAAGGGCGCACCTGCTCCTCGAGCAGCGCGTTGAAGGTATCGAGTCGTTCCTGGTCTTCCGGCGCGACCTCGATCTGCCCGGATCCTGCGCCGGCGGCCATTTGAGCCGATCGTTCACCCGCTGCGGGAACGGCGCGGATCGGGTCTGCCACCTTGCGGCTCAACTCGCGCCAGTCGGCACTACCGTCCTGCGTTACCGTAATCCAGCTATCAACGTAGAACACGTTGCTTACATGCTCGATCTGGAACAATGCCGCTGCCAACGGGTCGCCCACCGCCTGCCCGGCATTTTCGTACGAACGCGCTATCCCCCAGGTCAAGGGCTCCTTCAGCACAAATTTCTTTGCGTTCGGATTGGGCGTGTCTTCGATGTCATCAATTCTGGGCATGGCTCAACTCATGCTCTGCCGATTGGCGCGTGCTCCACCTCGGTCGATGTCCTCGGGACCGAATTAACCGCAGCGTGCAGCGTGTGGCAGGGCAAGATCGCGCATTTGACACGCGTCGGCAGACAGCACACGCCGGCAAATACCGTAAGCTGTCCTGATAAATCATCCTACGCTTCCCTCTAGCTTGAGTCCGAGCAGTTTGGTCGCCTCGACCGCGAACTCCATCGGCAATTGTTGAAAAACGTCCTTGCAGAACCCGTTGATGATCATCGACACCGCTTCCTCGGCACCGACGCCGCGCTGGGCGAAAT
>Ga0080064_1008037_pt1 | contig 10262 bp, 13 predicted proteins | sample Subgrocontami54m_FD_69260 | JGI IMG/M metagenome (GOLD analysis project Ga0080064, IMG submission 69260) | Subsurface groundwater microbial communities from S. Glens Falls, New York, USA - GMW46 contaminated, 5.4 m (SPADES assembly) (version 2) ... | reverse complement strand
TCTTCGGTAAGGCGGACCTCCTCACTGTGGCCGCGCCTGAAACGCCGGGGCATGCGCCCGCAGTGGCGATACTGCAGGGAGGGGTGCTGGCGTTTTACGCGTTCGTCGGTTTTGAAGACCTGGCGAATGTAGCGGAGGAGACTAAGGACCCGGAGAGGAACATGCCTCGCGCAATACTTTTGGCGCTGTCCCTAGGCGCGGTCATCTACATGCTCGTCGCGGTGGCCGCCGTCTCCGTACTGCCGCCCGCTGAGCTGGCCGCCTCCAAAGCGCCCCTGGTCGACGTCGTGCAAAAAGGTTTCCCATGGTTTCCGGTGTGGGCGTTTTCCCTGATCGCGCTATTCGCGGTGGCCAACACGGCGCTGCTTAATTTCATCATGGGCTCGCGCGTACTCTACGGCATGTCTTCTGACCGCCTGCTCCCGGCCGCCCTCGGAAAAGTACACCCCAAAACCGGCACGCCCTACTTCGCCATCCTCGTGATCTGGGCGGTGGCCCTGGTCATCGCCTACAGCGGCTCCCTGGTGGTGCTGGCCCGCTCGACCAGCCTGATTCTTTTATGCGTCTTTCTTTTAGTCAACGCCTCGCTCATCGCTCTCAAACTCCGCCCAACCGCCCCCACCGCAGCTTTTAAAGTCCCCCTGGCCGTCCCCATCCTAGGCATACTCTCCTGCTCCGTCCTTCTCATCTTCGCCTGGCCGGTATAAGATACCAGTATTTTTTTGACTTGTCGGGACTTAGTTCGGGATATTACTTCGAGTGAAAGCCGATTTGGCGTTTTTGTTTTTCAGGGACTGCTATCAAGCTTTTAATGGCCTCAAAGATAGCCTGAATTTCTTTGTCGTGTCTATCAGCGCGCTTCTCTAACTCTTGTATTTTTTCAGCCAGCTCTTTGTGAGTTGACAGAAATTGACGAATTTTCACGAATGTCCGCATGATTGTGATGTTGACTTGGATGGCGCGCTGGCTATTCAAGACACTCGACAGCATGGAGATGCCTTGTTCGGTAAAAGCATAGGGCACATGACGGATCCCGCCTCGGCCCTTTGAAATCACAAATTGTGATTTCAAACCCAAGTATTCATTCTCTGTTAATTGGAACATAAAATCCTCAGGAAATCGTCCTTTGTTTCTCTTAACAGATTGGACTAAGGCTCTAGCCTCAACACCATAAAGCTCTGCTAAATGAGTACTTAGCATGACTCGATGGCCGCGGATATTAAAAATGTATTTTTCTAGCATAAACACCTCCCCTATCTATACAAGACGACAGAGGACCCGATTTTCGTTCAGAAATTTTGATATTATTTATTCCTAGCCAATCCGGTGTTCCCGTGACATTACCCCCAAAAGCTCTCAAAAAGAGGTAAAATAGGGCTAAAGAATATGAAAAGTCCTGAACTTCTACCGAACGCGATTTCCTACGCGGCACGCGCACACAAGGGGCAGTTTCGTAAAGATAATGAGACGCCTTATGTGAGCCACGTTTTCCGCGCGTGCATGACGCTGCGGCACGTCTTTGGTGTTGAGGATGAAAGGATTCTCGCGGCCGCAGTTCTTCACGATACCATCGAAGACACGACCACCGACTTTGATGACATTAATAAAACCTTCGGACACGAGATCGCTACCTGGGTGGGGCTACTTTCCAAAGACAAGCGGATGATCGAGGATAAGCGCGAAAAGGCATATTTCGAACAGCTTAAAACCGCGCCGCTTGAAGTAAAACTAATCAAGCTGGCCGATCTCTACGACAATATCCTGGATTCAACCTCGTTGTCCCCTGTGGGTCAGGACATGACCTTCGACAAAGCAAAGAAGCACATTAAAAATTTAGAGGACAACAACAACCCTGTTTTGTCCAAAGCCATTTCTATTGTTCAAAAAATAACCTTAAATAAACCGGCCGACGTCCGAAGGGAAGAAGTTAAACTTTAACGTCTCCCTCTCGGGCATCGTCCTGCAAATTAGCGCCGACGATGCTTTTAACATGCAGCCAAGAAGAGACTTGACCCCTTAATGCTTAACCAGTTTACAGTTTACATGGGTAGCGATGTTGAAGTGGGGCACCATTCAAAACTGATAAATAGTTCTCGTTAATGTAAAAAAATTCTGCTAGAATCCGTATCGTAATGAAGCAAAAATCACTAGTAAAACTTGTTTTCATATTTCTGCTTGCGATTACCTCTTTTCACTTAAGTGGCGTCGAGGCCGCTTTTTGTGATGATGGTTTAATCTCCGAGAATGTTGCTTCTCACGGTTGTTCGGTTTGCCAGCCTGCAAATCATTCCGTTAGCATAGAACGCGCAGTAATCACTTTTACCGAGAACAAGGGATCTTTCTTTTCCGTAGAAAATCTAACACCTCGGATCAAAGAGCTCGTTCGCAGTATTTTTCGTCCCCCGCTTTTCGTCTAATCCAGCACGCCCTTTTTCGTTATAAATTAAATCGAGATTCAAATAAAATCTGATATTGAATTATTCAAAATGGAAAATTTATGACTGATTTTAATTCCTTGAAATTAACACTCCTGGCTATTGGGGCTCTATTATTATTTCCAGTAAAGGTTTTTGCAGAGGATATGTGGACGCTCGAGAATTCCGTTAAGCAAGTGTTGAAAGTATCCCCTCAAATTTATGCTTCGGATGCAGAAGTCGCCGCCAAGAAAGCTGAACTGATTGAAGCTCACTTGTGGCCTAATCCAGAATTAGGCTTCAGTGCTAACGAGAAGCTTGGCATTGAGGACGGCGCAGGGGGAAGTGATCTTACGCAAATGGCTGTTAGCCAGCCGATTCCCTTAATACGCCTGCCGCGCCAAACGCGACAGGCCCAGGCCCAATTTCGTATGCAACAAGAGTTAATGCGGGAGACTTTGTTGCATCAGGAATATCAGGCGTCCAGCCGCTTTAGTGAGCTGCAATTTAGGGCCGCAGAATTTGAACTGGCGAAAGAACAGCTCGAATTCGCCGCAAGCTATCGCAAAAATGACAAAGACTCAGGAAAAATTGACCCATTAGTCCGTTACCTCACTCCGCTGGAAGAGAAACGTCTCCATATCGTGCGAGCAACTGCAGAGCAAGCCGTGGTAAGCGCCGAGGGAGAATATAGCGAAGCTCTGTCAAATTTTAATGCGCTACTGCGTCTCCCCAACGGTGCTGAAAGTAAAACTGCTCCTTTGGAACCGACATTGCGAAATGAGACTGTGGAATCCTTATTAGCTTTCCAAGAGAAAAATCATCCGGCCATCGCCGCTTTAAAGCATCAAGAGGAGGCGGCCAGAGCAGGTGTTTCAATCGCGTATGCTGAGCTATTTCCAGATCCCGTTTTAACTTTTTTTAGAGAAAAAGATATTTTTGATGATGGCAGGCAAAATTTTTATGGGGTTACCTTAAACTTCCAAGTCCCGCTATGGGACCGAAAAGGTGGAGCTATTAATAAAGCAAGAGCAAATGTTGAAAAATCTAAATATGACCTACAATCGCTGACACAGGAATTGCAGGCCAAACTGCGTGAAAGCCACATGCATCTTGGTCATTTAATCGAACAAGCTGAAAATTACCACCTTGAAATTCTAAACCCATCGAAGGAAGTTTTTGAATTAACACGGAAGGGTTTTGCGTCGGGTGAAGTGAATGTTCTCTCGCTCGTCGATGCCAACAATATCTATCTTGAGGCCCGAATGCGTTATTTGGAGCTACTGTACGAAGCCTGGCTGGAACTCGCAGAAATGCGCTCGGCGGCAGGGATGTCCATGATGAATGACGGAGGTAAATCATGATTGCCGCACTAATCCGCGCTTCGTTGATACAGCGTCTAATGGTTCTTCTTCTGGCCGGAGGCTTGGTTGTAGGAGGAGTGTGGGCCTATAACGGTCTTCCAATTGATGCGTTTCCAGATATTTCAACACCTCAAGTCCAAGTGATTGTCAAAGCCCCCGGCATTGCGCCGACCGAAGTCGAGCAGCGCATCACTTTCCCAATTGAAATGGAAATGCAAGGCTTGCCGAAACAAAAAGTGCTGCGTTCGCTGACCAAATATGCGCTAAGCATCGTCACGATTGATTTCGAGGATGGCACGGATATCTACTGGGCGCGTCAGCAGGTAACCGAGCGTCTCAATCAAGTGTTGGGGTCTCTGCCGGAGGGAGCGGAAGGCGGCCTTGCGCCGATTACGACGCCGCTCGGCGAAATCTATATGTATCGCATTGAAGGGGAAGGCTATAGCAATCAAGAATTACGCGCTATTCAGGACTGGGTCATTCGTCCCCGCCTCAGAACTGTTGAGGGCGTCGCCGATGTGAATTCTTTGGGTGGAGAAGTGCGTGCTTTTGAGGTAATTCCTAATCCAGATCTTCTTGTACGGAATGGCTTAGGGCTAGACGATTTGGAAGATGCCTTGATGAAAAATAATAGGAATGCCGGAGGGGATAGAATCAATCGTGACAACGAAATTCTCCTGGTGCGCACCATTGGCAATTTGAGAGGTATCGAGGATATACGCAATGTGACGATAACTACCAGGAGCGGCGTTCCCGTGCATATTCATGAGGTTGCCGAAGTACGCATCGGTTCTTTAACCCGCTATGGCGGCGTCACCGACAGCGGCAAAGGAGAAGCCGTTACAGGTCTTGTGCTTTTACGAAAGGGTGCCAACGGCCGGGCCGCCGTCGAGGGAAGCAAGCGAGTACTAGAGGAGCTTAAACCTACGTTGCCCAAAGGAATTCGTATCGTCCCTTTCTATGACCGAAGCGAGTTGATCACGGCGGCGGTGCACACGGTCGAGAAAGCGCTGATAGAAGCCGTCATTTTGGTTTTAATCGTTCTTATCGTGATGTTGGGCAATTTGCGAAGCGCATTGACGGTGGCTCTGATATTGCCGTTAGCCGTTCTTTGGACATTTATTATGATGGCCATTTTTGGAGTCTCTGCGAACCTTATGTCTCTCGGCGGTTTGGCGATTGCAATCGGTATTCTCGTCGATGCCGCCGTTGTTGTGGTTGAAAATATTCATACGAGACTACAGCACGCACCCGGTGAATCAAATCGTTTGCATCTAATCTATCGGGCTGTACAGGAAGTAGCCGCTCCCGTAATTTCCGGGGTGCTTATCATCATCATCGTATTTTTGCCGCTTTTTAGTCTCACGGGACTTGAAGGAAAAATGTTCACGCCGCTCGCCACAACGATATCTTTCGCGCTTATCGGCTCACTTCTTCTTTCGTTGACCGTTATCCCTGTATTTGCGAGCTTTCTTATGACGCATAGAAAATCGTCCGCCCCCTCTCATAAGAAAGAAAGTGAGGGGAAAGTATTGGACACGCTTCTGCGCGTTTATTTGCCGGTAATGCAATGGGCCTTAAAACGTAGAAAAATGGCCATAGGAATTGCTTTAGCAGCTTTGATTGTTGCGGGGGTTCTATTTCCACTGATAGGCCGTGAGTTTATGCCGGTGATGGATGAAGGAACAACGGTTATTATTATTGAAAAAAACACCGGTATTTCTTTGGAGCATTCTCTGGCAGCGGATGAGGCCTATCAAAAAGCGATGATGGAACTGCCGGAAGTTACCGGAGTGATGTCTCGCACAGGGGCCGATGAACTGCGTCTTGACCCGATGGGGTTATACCAAACGGATAATTTTCTTATCACCCGCCCGCGGAAGGAGTGGAAAGTAGGATTGGCTGAGTTCCAGGAAAACTTGCGTAAAAAATTGGAACAATTTCCGGATATTGATCTGGCTTTTACTCAACCCATCGATATGCGCGTATCAGAAATGTTGACTGGTGTCCGCGCGACTATGGCAATCAAGCTTTATGGAGACGATCTTAAAGTCTTGGAAGAAAAGACCGCTCAGATCGAGGAGTTGGTCAGTAAGGTCAAAGGGGCTGTCGATGTCGTGCGTAGCCCAGTTTTTGGGCAGCTCTACCTCCAGATCGAGATCCAGCATGAAAAAACCGCTCTCTACGGGGTTAGAACGGAGGACATAAACGAACTTATTGAAACGGCGGTCGGAGGCCGAGTCGTGACCGAAATCGTGGAAAATAACCGGCCCGTTGGAGTCTTATTGCGTTACCCGGAAAAGGAGCGCAGTTCCATAGAAGCCATTTCCGCTTTGCTGGTAGAAACTCCCGGGGGGGCCAAGATTCCTTTGAAAGAAGTTGCTACCATCGAGGAAGTCGATGGGCCCGTGCAGATTGCCCGTGAGTCCGCAAAACGCCAAGTGGTCGTACAGGCCAATGTGGAGGGCCGCGACGTCGTGAGCTTCGTCGAGGAGGTTAGAAAAACGATTCAGCGTGAAGTGTCTCTGCCGTCGGGGTATTACGTTACGTTCGGGGGCCAGTTTGAAAACCAACAGCGGGCTTCCGCGCGACTCATGATCGTACTTCCTATCGCTATTGCGCTAATTTTTGGAATGTTGTTTCTGACGTTTCGTTCTTTGCGTCAGGCCGGACTCATTATTCTCAATATTCCGTTTGCAATGGTGGGAGGAGTCGTCGCGCTTTATCTTTCGAGGTTGTATCTGTCGGTCCCCGCCTCTGTCGGTTTTATCACGCTCTTTGGAGTGGCAGTACTAAACGGAGTGGTGATGGTTTCTTATTTTAATCAGTTACGGGCCGCTGGACGCAGTGTGATGGATTCTGTCAAGGAGGGATCTGCGCGGCGTTTACGACCCGTACTACTGACGGCAATGATCGCAAGTCTGGGTCTTGCCCCCTTACTTATTTCCACTGGGCCGGGCTCCGAATTGCAGCGCCCATTGGCAGTGGTTGTCATTGGCGGTCTTTTAACATCTACATTACTGACCCTTATTTTATTACCTACGCTTTACGTATGGATTGAGGACCAAAACGGAAAAGGAATCAAGAAGGCATGAAACATTTAATTTTAGTTATTCATAAGAACTTAAAGCAGGACGCTGCCGATATTTTTCAGAGCATAGAGAAAGTTCAAGGCTTTACATTTAGTGACGTTGAGGGCCACAGCAGGCATTCTGAACTAGGTTCCACGAATCGCGATAAAGTTGAGGGGTATACGCCTCACGTGCGGGTAGATATCTTTTTGCAAGATGACGATGTGGCGCCCGTTGTCTCGATACTAAGAAAAAGTTCAATAGGCTTAAATAAGCATTCAATGTATTGGATTACAACGGTAGAGGAATACGGTCGTTTATAAGAAACGGCTCCATGTTTGTTTCCAAAAGAAACAAGGGGTATAATTTTTATACCGTATACCGTACTCTGTCCGAAAGCCCCTTTTTGGGGCACGTTGAACTAAATTCTAAGCCGGACGACGTCCGTAAATATAGCTATAAGGGGTCAAATCTCTTTTTGACTGCATGTTTGGTCAAAAGTACATCGGAGGAAAAACATGAGCAATAAAGCCAATGAATGGAAATACTTGGAAGGGTGGGGCGGGAAGTGGTCGGATAGGCGGATCTATGTGCAGTCATATCTTACGGGGACATTGATAGTGCTTTTGCCGTACGGTGTAGATTATCTTCTTACTCTGTTTGGCAGAGACAGGTATCACATGTTTCAAACGTCTCAAAGCGATAGGCAGATGTATTTTTTTATGGCGATACTGTTTGTTAACATAAGCTTTATGTTGGCATATATCAGCCGGATTCTTTTGGATTTTAAAAGCCGCATTGAAAAATTGGAAAATAAGATTTAAACTGGGCTCGCCAGAAAGCGCGGCGAGTCTGCGACCCGCCAAAATGCACGGCGGGTCTACGACAGGCATTGGCCGCGGGTTGTCTTGATCGGATTGATCGCCCTCAGCGCGGTGTTCTCTATGGGGTTTGGAGATGATACAAAAAGCGGAGCGGGTGAGAGCGTCCAAGAACGCTCTTGGGCCCCTCAGCGTGAAGCGATGATCAGGGAACAGTTGGAAGCAAGAGGGATACGCGATCCCAAGGTCCTTCAAGCGATGGCCACAGTCGAAAGACATCGCTTCGTGCCGGAGCCGGTGATCCCTTGGGCGTATCAGGATATGCCGCTTCCGATAGGAGAGGGGCAGACTATTTCACAACCTTATATCGTGGCTTTTATGACCGAGATGCTGGACCTGGGCGCCGATGACCGGGTCCTGGAAATAGGCACCGGCTCGGGCTATCAGGCCGCCATCCTGGCGAAGATCGTGAAGGAGGTCTATTCGATAGAGATCGTCCCTGAACTTGCCGAGCAAGCCCGAAAGCGACTTCACGCGCTTGGATATACGAACGTAAAAGTCAAACACGGGGACGGTTACCTGGGCTGGCCCGAACATCAGCCCTTTGACGCGATTATCGTGACGGCGGCTCCTGAGACTGTCCCCCAAGCGCTCATTGATCAGCTCAAGGCCCCGGCCGGAAGGATGATCGTGCCCGTCGGGACTTTTGATCAAGAGCTTCTCCTTATCCGTAAAACCAACGAAGGGCTGATTGAGAGAAGGTCATTGCCTGTGCGTTTTGTCCCGATGGTTAAAAATGATAAGGAATAGTCTATGGAGATGAAGGCGAGGGAGATAGCTGAGCAGTTGCAGGACTCGGGGTATGAGCAGTGGGCCGGGCGCGTGCGTGAGTCGGTGGATACGGCGTCCACGGGTACGGAGCTCATCATGGGCGTTCTGAGGAACCTGCTTGAATTTAAAAAGGCCCACCCGGAGCTGAGCCCCGAGGTGCTGGCCAAGATCGACTCTCTGATACTGGCCATCAACAAAGAGCTGTCGCGCGGTTTTTTGAGGGCTTGACTTTAAGCAAGTAATGTGGCATTATTTTAATGGGTTAAGGAGACATTCCTATGGTCAAGCTGGATGAGGCGACGCTGACGAGTCAGGGGCAGATCAGTGTTCCCAAGAGGGTGAGAGAGCGGCTGCACCTTCAAAAGGGGGCGAAGATAGCCTTTTTTGAGGACGATAAAGGGCATATCTTCATCCAGGAGGTGGAGGTGCCTATTGAATTTACGCATAAAGAGTGGGGCGATTTCCTCGCCAAGACACAAAAGGAGCCGGTCACACGCGTTCATGGCAAAGCCGAAGCGCTTCGTCATCTCGATCGCCTGTCGAAGAAGTGAATATCGAGTTCACTCAGGTATTTGACAGGAACTTCTCAGGCCTACCCGCCGATACTCAGAAAAAAGCCCGTTTCGTCATAGAAACCTTCATAGACGCCTACGCTTCCAGGCATTTTCCCAAGAGTTTACGTGTGCATAAATGCGGAGCGTTCTTAAGTCTATCGGTAAGGATGGATATTCGTATTTTCGTGCTGCCGATACTAGCAGGAGTACGTTTCGCGTTTATCGGTGACCACAAAATGGCCGATAAATACCTTAAAAAGAACTAACTCAGCATGCACAGACCATCCACTACCAACTATCCCGTGTTGCCGGGAGCGGCGGAGTGACTGAAATCTACGTCGACTCCGATGCCTGCCCGGTCAAACCCGAAGTGGTTCGCGTAGCCAAGCGCTATGGGCTCGGTGTGACTTTCGTGTCCAATTCCTGGATGCGCCTGCCCGAAGAGTGGGGAGCGAAGCTGGTTGTCGTCGAGGGGCAGTTCGACGCGGCGGACGACTGGATAGTCGAGCATGTCGTGAAGGACGACGTCGTCGTGACGGGAGACATCCCTCTGGTGCACCGCTGTATGAAGGCGGGGGCGCGTGTGATAGGGCCGCAGGGACGGCTTTACACCGACGAGAATATAGGGAACGTCCTGGCGACGCGCGACCTTCTGCATGTGCTTCGCGGGGCGGGGGAGATCACCGGCGGACCGGCTCCGTTTCAAAACGAGGACAGGTCGCGCTTCCTTCAGGGGCTGGATCAGATACTGCAGGACATCAAAAGAAGCGGCCCCCAGTGAAATGTCTGGTAGAGTGTGGGGCTGTAGTAAACCTAATGATGGAGAACCGCTTTGGATAAAAAGTACGAGAGCTTTCAAGGGCTAGGCATAGCGCCGGCTGTCTTCGATGTCGTCGACGGACTGAAGTTTAAAGTCCCGACGCCTATACAGTACAAGGCCATCCCCGTCGCTATCGAAGGGAAGGACATCCTCGGTATCGCCCAGACGGGGACAGGCAAGACACTCGCCTTCGGCATTCCCATGGTCCAGATGCTCACGCAGGAGCCGGGCCGCGCGCTCATACTCGTGCCGACGCGCGAGCTGGCGCTGCAGATCGACGAGACGCTGCGTAAGCTCGGCAATCCTTTCGACATACGCTCGGTCATTGTTATCGGCGGCATGGACATGGCGACGCAGGTAAAACTTCTCAAAAAAGAAAACATCCGT
>Ga0080064_1008035_pt1 | contig 10264 bp, 7 predicted proteins | sample Subgrocontami54m_FD_69260 | JGI IMG/M metagenome (GOLD analysis project Ga0080064, IMG submission 69260) | Subsurface groundwater microbial communities from S. Glens Falls, New York, USA - GMW46 contaminated, 5.4 m (SPADES assembly) (version 2) ... | reverse complement strand
GTGGACGACCGTGTTGCCAGCGGCCAGCGCTGGGGCAATGCCACGGGTGGCCACGGCGAGCGGATAATTCCACGGCGTGATGTGGGCCGTGACCCCTATCGGCTCGCGTACCGTGTAATCAAGGTAGCGGCTACCTAACGGGATGGTATGGCCGAACAGCTTGTCCGCGGCCCCAGCGTAGAATTCGAAGTACTGCGCCGAGCTCTCGACGTCCTGTTTGGCTTGCCGCAGCGGCTTGCCGGAATCCAGACTTTCCGTGACCGCCAGCTCTTCGGCGTGCTCGCGGATGCGCTGAGCGATGCGGTACAACACCGTTGCCCGCTTCCTGGGATGGTCCGAAGCCCACTCCGTGTGCTCAAACGCATGCTGCGCGGCCCCAACCGCCTGCTGAATGTCCTCCTCATAGCCGCGTGCGACCTCGGCCAAGACTTCGCCATTGCCCGGGTCAATGGTCGAGAACACCTCCTTCCGGGCTCCCGCGTACCATTCGCCTCCGATGAGCATCTTTCGTTGTCCATAGCGCATCGCTGAATTCTCCTCCCTGCGTTCCCCCCATAGGGGGAATATGTTCATTCGCCCGTGGTTTACGATCACCACTCCAGCTTCGAGATGTCGCGTTCGAAGAGGGCGCCGACGATCCAGTCCAGGGCCACCCGGATTCGGTTCTTCCACCCGACCAGCTTGCCGAGGAACACCGCGCGCCAGAGGAGCCAGGCAGGCAGGCCGGAGAAGGCGACGCCACCAATTTCCCCGACGCCATCGCCGGTCCCGAGCGAGACCAGGTCTCCCTGATGGTGATAGACGAAGGGCCGCTTGGCCTGGCCTCGGAGCGCTCTGGCGATGTTGTCGGCGACGGCACGAGCCTGCTGGACGGCCACCTGCGCCGTGGGCGGTAAAGGGGCTTGGAGGCGGGGATCCCAGCAGTGGACGCAATCTCCTAGCGCGAAGACTCCCGGGAACTGAGGAAGCTCCAGATACTCGTCGACGATGACGCGTCCCAGTTTGTCCTTCTCCACCGGCAGGCCTTCTACAATGGGGTTCGCCTTTACCCCGGCCGTCCAGACGACGGTCTCGGTGGGGAGCACCTTGCCATCGGCCAAGGTGACCGCGCCCTCGCTCACCGCAATCACGGGCGCGTGAAGACGGACCTCGATTCCCTTGCGCCGGAGCTTTTCCAGTCCCAGCCAAGCCAACCGATTGCTGACGCAGGGGATGATCCTTCCCGACGCCTCGGCCAGAACGAGGCGCACTTCGCGCTCATCGACGCGCGGGTAATTCGGGAGCAGCGTCTTCTGGATGAGGTCCTGGAGCTCGGTCGCCAGCTCCACGCCCGTGCAGCCCGCCCCAACGACGGAGAAGGTGAGGAGCCGTCGCCGCCGGGCGGGATCTCGCTCGAGGTCGGCTCGCTCGAACATCTCCACGAGATGGTTGCGGAGCCTCACGGCGTCCTTGAGGCTCTTGAGGGTGAACGCCGTCTCCGCGGCCCCGTCGACACTGAAGAAGTTCGTCGTGCTCCCCAGCGCGATGACGAGATAGTCGTACCCCACCTCGCCGTGATCGGTCAGGATCCTCCGCCCCTCCAGGTCGATCGACCGGACCTCGGCTCTCCGAAAGTCCACGCGCGTCTTTCGGAAGAGCGGGCGGAGTGGCCTGACCACATGGCGAGGCTCGACACCCCCCGAGGTGATCTCGTGGAGCATCGGGACGAACAGGTGATAGTTCCCCTTGTCGAGGACCACGATCCTGACGGACCGCTCTCGGCGCAGCGCCCTTTCGAGATGGAGTGCCGCGTAGAGCCCGCCGAAGCCGGCTCCGAGGATCACGACCTGCCTATCGGGCATCGGTGACCCAGCGCGATCTCATGGCGTAGCCGCGTCCGATCCTCCGGCGGAGCCCTCGGATACTTTGGGTAGCTGCGGTGACGAGTAACAGGATCAGCTCCGACAGCGGATCGAGACGAGCATCCAGTGCCGATGAACCGCACGCGGGGCATCGAACAGCGCGCCCCGGTCCGAGGGAACGCACGAACACCTCGAGGCATTTCCCGCAGGTGAACTCATATACCCACATGAGCATCGCTCCTTCTCTTGAACCACTCAGTTCTTCGTGGCGGCCTGGACCCCGGGATTGTCCACGAAGAACTGCTTGTTCAGCGCGATGAAGTGTCTCCACTGCTCCGGCGTCTCGTCGTCGACGAAGATCGCCTTCACCGGGCAGACGGGCTCGCAGGCCCCGCAGTCGATACACTCGTCGGGGTGGATGAAGAGCTGGTTCGGCCCCTCGTAGATGCAGTCCACCGGGCAGACCTCGACGCAGGCCTTGTCCTTGACGTCGATGCACGGCTCCGCGATCACGTACGCCATACCGATCCTCCTCGTGCTGCCATGCCCTTTGCGATGGGTGTCCGCTTTTGAGCAGAGCAAGGCCGATGCCAAGGTCAGACCGGGACGACAAGGCTGCGTCGTAACGCCCGTCGAAACAATCGATAGACCGCGGGCGCGGAACTCTGCGCGCGCCTGGGAGATCAGCAGGAGAACAGGCGAGGCCTGCGCGTTTTATCCCCGGACAGGACGCTTTGTCCCGGGGTAGGTCAGGGGGAGATGCGATACTGCTTGAGCTTGCGGTTGAGGGTCTTGAGATGGATCCCGAGCAGACGAGCGGCCTCAGCCTTCTTGCCCTGCGTCCGTTCGAGCACCCTCAGGATGTGGCGGCGCTCCATCTCGGCGAGCGGGAGGTCTGGCGCGTCGACCCCTGTCAGTACCTGCTGGGGCGCACGGATATTATGGGGGAGGTCATCGCGGCCGATGACAGGCCCTGGGGAGAGGATCATGAGACGCTCGATGGTGTTGGCGACCTCTCTGACGTTCCCCGGCCATGGGTAGTCCACGAGAAGGGCGCTGGCCTCCTCGGAGACCGCCTTCGCCTGCTGGCCAGGAAGACGGAACTGGGGCAAGAAGTGCTCGATCAAGAGCGGGATGTCCACCTTTCGCTGTCGCAGCGGCGGCAGAGCCACGTTGATGACGTTGAGGCGGTAGTGAAGATCCTCCCGGAAGCGCCCCGCCCGCACCTCCTGGGCCAAGTCCTTGTTGGTGGACGCCAGGATGCGGACATTCACCTTGAGGGTCCGCGTACTCCCCACCCGGCGCAACTCGCCGGCGTCGAGGACCTGGAGGAGCTTCGCCTGCATGCCGGGGCTCATGTCTCCCACCTCATCGAGGAAGAGGGTACCCCCGTCGGCCACCTCGAAGAGGCCCGGCTTCGCGCTGACCGCGCCGGTGAAGGCCCCCTTCTCGTGCCCGAACAGTTCGCTTTCTAGGAGGGGCTCCGGAAAGGCGCTGCAGTTCACGGCTAAGAAGGGCTGGGCACTGCGCCGGCTCCCCTGATGGATGGACCGGGCCACCAGCCCTTTCCCTGTCCCGGTCTCTCCCTGGATCAAGACGTTGGCGTCGGTCGGGGCGATCCGCTCGATCGTGTCGAGCAGGGCGAGGATCGCCGCACTGCGGCCCAGGATAAGCGGGGGCCCCTCCTTCTGGGCCACCATCCGCTTCAGCGCGACGTTCTCTCTCTGGAGCTGCTTTTTCTCGGCCGCACGTTTGAGGAGCTCCTCGACCTCGGCGAGCCGGGCGGGCTTCGTGAGGTAGTCGTAGGCGCCCAGCTTCATCGCGTGAATGGCGTCGTCGATGTCGGGGTGGCCGGTCAGGATGATGACCTCGGCGGCGATGCCGGCCTCCCTCATCCGTTTCAGGGTCTCCATGCCCCCCAGGCCGGGCATCTTGAGATCCAACAGGACAACCTCTACATCATGGGCAGCCAGTGCCTGGAGGGCCTCTTCCCCGCTCTTCACGCACTGGACGGCGTGCCCCAGGCGCCCAAGCTCGCTCTCCATCAAGATGCGGAAGGGTTCTTCGTCATCGACCACTAGGACCCGCATCTGACTCACCGCTTCGCCTGCACGGTCCATGGCGCCGTCACTCCGCTCTCTCATCGCTGCACCGGCAGCTTCACGGTCACCAGCGCCCCTTTGCCGATGCCTTCGCTCTTGATCTCGATGGTGCCCCCATGCTGCTCGACGATGCTCTGGCAGATCGGGAGACCCAAGCCTGTCCCCTTGCCGACCTCCTTGGTGGTGAAGAAGGGATCGAAGACCTTGGATAGATTCTCCGGTGCGATGCCGCGGCCATTGTCGGCCACGGAGACCTCGACGATCTCGCGGTGGCCTCGAGCGCCGCGCTCCGCCGCGATGACGTCGGCGGCAATTCGCACCTCGCCATCGCCTTCAATCGCGTCGAGGGCATTGGTGAGGAGGTTCAGGAGGAGCTGCTGAAGCATCTGGGCATCGGCCCTCAGCTGGACCGGCTCAGAGAGGGGACGGACGACAATCCGTTTGTTCGCCACGGCGGCCTGCCGCTCCACAAAGGAGACCGACTCCGAGATGAGCCTGTCCAGATCGATCAGCTCGAAGGACGGCTCTCGCTGCCTCGCGAAGTCGAGCAACCTCCGGATAATCGAGGCGGCCCGATCCACCTGCCCCTGAATCATCCCGAGGAAGCGAGGGAAGTCCTCAAACTCTTTCCTGGCCAGAAGCGTCTCCGCCTCAGCGCGCCGCTGGAGGGCCTCGACGAAGCCGGCGATGTGGTTCAGTGGGTTATTGAGCTCATGGGCCAGCCCGGCGGCCAGCCGGCCGAGGGAAGCCAGTTTTTCCTGCCTGAGCAGCAGGACCTGGGACCGCTTGAGCTCCTGGTACGAGCGGTGGAGCTCCTCGTAGAGGCTGGCGTTCTCGATGGCGATCGCGGCCTGGGCCGCCAACGTCTTGGCGATGTCCTGATCGTCTTGGCTGAACTCCTCCGCGCCCCGTTTCTCCGTGAGGTAGAGATTGCCGAACACCTTGCCCTTCGAGACGATGGGGACGCCGAGGAAGGACTTCATCGGCGGGTGGTTCTTCGGGAGCCCGTGGGCCCGGGGATCCATCGTGAGGTCCTTCAGGCGCAGAGGCTTCGCCTCACGCACGAGGACGCCAAGAATCCCCTTCCCGACCGGCAGGGGGCCGATCGCCCTCTTCGTTTTCTCATCGACCCCCGCCGTGATGAATTGGCTGAGCCCGCCCTTCCCGTCCAGCACCCCAAGGGCTCCGTACCGGGCGCCCACCACCTTGCAGGCCATGTTCGCGATCCGTTGTAACACGGCCTCCAAGGAGAGCTTGGCACTGAGGATCATCCCGGTTTTCACCAGGGTGCGGAGCTGCTCGACCTCTCTGGTCGCCGCTGCTTCCTTCGCCTCGAAGATGTCGCGGACGGCAAGGGCCAGGAGGCGATTCGCCGCCGGAGAATAGATATCGAGCACCTTCGCGAACCGTCTGGCGTCGGCCCCATACTTCCTGACGAGCGAGCGTCGATGAACATCCCGAAGGACGAGGAGGGAGTCGATGAGGAGCTCCGGAGGGATTCCCGCCCCCAAGGCCCGCTGAGCGATCGATCGGGCGCAGGCCGCGGTTCTGCTATGGTTCCTGGGTTCCAGACCGTCAACGAAAGCGGTGTAGAGCGCTCGAGACTCGTTCTCGAGCCCTTGCCGGATCAGGTTCTCGACAGCGCCGGTCGTCCGCACCTGGCGAAGCCACTGGCGCCGGAGCGTCTCGCCTTCCGCCCGGAAGTGCGCGACCAGCCCTTCGCGCAGCTCGCTCTCTTTGTTCGTCTTGGCCATCTCTCCCCCTCGTTCCACCCAGCATTCTCCGGGTGCATCGACCAGGTTGTCAAACGCCGGCCTTGTCAGAAAATCCACGCGACACGAGCGGGCGATGTCACGCCCGAACCTTCCGCCTTAAGCTGCCGTCAGAACCCCTCGTGCTGGCCTCGCACGACGTCTCCGTACGGCGCGGTGGGGATCGTCGGGTCCGCGGCCAGCGGCTCGACCTTGAGGGCCCGGCGCCTGGGATGAGGAAGTACACGACCTCGGACCCGCCGATGACTCCGCTGATGACGCCGAGCGAGACGGCGATCTGGAACTTCCCGCCGTAGAGATCGTTCAGCCAGAAAGCGGGGCCCACTACCCGCCCGGCGTTACCTACTATCTATCCCTTCGTCTCGCGCAGACAATATCTGCGGCTGCAGCGCGTTAAACCGGAGTTAGGGCCACCTCGAAAACGAGACCGTTCGATATCGGTGGTTGCAGGCCCCCGCAACCAAGTTGCCTCGACCCCCTATCGGGACCCTGCGTCGGGGATATCGCGAATATCCCACAGGGGATATCCCGTGTATCCCTCAGGGGATCTCCTCGAGTATCCCTCCCCCATGTCCCTACCCCCGGTTCACACCCACTGTTCACCCCCCCGGTCCCTACGGCATCGAGATCCCCTCATCCTGCACGCGGGCTCTCTATAGCCCACTCCGAGTGGCAGAATTCAAGAGCTGGCGGCCTTTTGGGTGGGCTCGCTGAGCCAAGCTCCGTTGTGTAGGGTCCTGCGCACGCCGATCCCATTGCAGTCCTTCGAAGCATTGCGTTCTGGGATGAAGTGAAGGAATCCACCGCGGCATAGTCGGCGCATTCGAGGATGAGTCGCATGGGCTGACAAAATGTTCGATCGTATTTCATGGCTTGTTTTTCACGTGAAACGAGCGTACTCGAGAAGACAAGCGCCGCCTGTGTGCATGAAGCTGCGGAGCGCCGTTCTCGATTCATTGGCATGGTGATCTCGTAAAATCGTTCGAGCGCAGAAGGGAAGCTCAGTATGCGACATGAGCAGAGTGCGGACGATTCCGATCCTCGGACCCAGTCACACCGCCCTCGGTGGCGTCGGACTCCGTGGCGTCAGCGAGGTACGCTGCGGAGGCTCCCGGCGCGCGGCCGCGCCAGGAACGGCTTCGCAATGGACCCGCTTGTGGTCCCATTTGTGGGCGATGCGGCCAAGGCATCGCTCATGGCGTCCCTAGGCGACTGCCTGGTGGACGTCTCGAAGATCACGGTATCTGGATGGCCCTGGATCCACACGCGCCCGTGGAAGGGCTCACGCCTCCCTAGCCGGGCGATGATGGGCGCAGCCTGTAGTCGGCTCGCTGGATCCTCAGGCACGGCACAGCGGCACCTGCGCACTGGTCGGCTCAGCCGACCACCTGGGAGACACGCAGATCATTCGTCAGGCTCCGGCGGGAGAGCCAGGGACGATCAGGGTGACGGGGACGGCGCAGGCTCAGATGGTGCAGGACAAACTAGAGAGCAAGCCGCCACTCTCCTTCAGAGCGACGAGTCTTCCCATGTCACGAGGCCTCAGCAGACCAAAAGCGATCACCGAGACCTTCTGAAGGATCTAGCAGCGCCGGCTCCTGCCCCTGTGGGCATGCCGCTTGCGTCCCGCCAGCGCCTCCAGTACCGTGCTCTGCAGCGTGGGGCTGGGCCGCGTCGGGGACGACCCATGACGCTGACGCTTCCTGTCCTTTGGAGGAAATACATTTCTGAACTGCGCGTGGAGCGTGGGGTGGTGGAGAACACCGTCGACGCCTACGAGACGGGGTGGAACTCCTTCTCTGCCTGCGCGCGAGCCCTCGGTTGGCGCCTCAAGGTCGCCGAGGACTTCACCTACGAGCGGCTGATGGAATGGCAGCTCGACCTCAAGGAGGTGGGAAGAAAAGACTGGACCTGTCGCACCTACCTGATGGCGCTCAAAGGGTTCAGCCGATGGCTGAACGTGCACGGCTACATGCGCACGGACCCAGGTGCCAGATTCAGGACGCCGCGCCTCAAGCGCGTCATCCCGCTTCTGCCGCCGTTCGCCGAGTTCGAGCTCAAACTCGTCACCGAGCCGAGCTTGCGCAACCGAGCCATCATTGCGATGGCCCTCTACGGGGGACTCCGGGCGGAAGAGATCGCGAACATCCGGCGGGGAAGTTTCGTCGCCGATCAAGGCTTGATCGGCTTTGTCGGCAAAGGCGGCAAGCAGCGCTCAGTAGCGCTACCCCCTCAGGCGCTGAAGATCATCACGGAGTATCTGACAAGCAATGGTGCGGTGCCCCAGGCGAGCGATCCGCTGATCCGAAAACAGGACGGCAGCGGTGAGGCCCTCAGCTACTACGTGATCAACCGCGTGATCACCCGGTGGACGAAGCGCCACCTGGGTGTGCGCCTCACCCCCCACAAGCTTCGCCATGCCTACGGCCGTCAGTGTGTGGACCTGGGCGTGGACATCCGCATCATCGCTGAAGCGCTGGGACACGAGTCTCTAGAGTCGACCAAGATCTACACGCAAGTCTCCTTCCAGCGCACCCGCCGAATCGCCGAATTATTTGGCTCCCCGGGGGAGCTGAAATAATCCGATGCAAAACGCTGAGAGAAATCCGCTACTTCACGCGGGCCTGAACTTCCAGAAGTAGCTGATGAAGCCCTCTCCCTCGTGGATCCGGCGGAAGCAGAGCTCCACGGGCATCTCGAAGCCGACCGTCGCGGGATCGCAGTCGGTCAGCTGGCCGTAGAAGCGGCCGCCGCCCTCGAGGTCGGCCGAGACCATCACGGTCGGCGGGTCGGGGTTGGGCACGAGGTGGTCCTTGGTGAAGGTGAACACCTTCCCGCGCCGCGAGATCTTGTAGTCGGCGAGCTTCTTCGACGAGCACTGCCAGCAGAGGTGCCGGCGCGGGTAGGAGACGGCGCCGCAGTCGCCGCACTTCTGGCCGTAGAGCCGCATGTCCTGCTTCTCTTCGCGCACCGCCGTGGGCACGCTGGCGAAGGCGCGGATCACCTCCGTCTCGACGTGGCGGCGGAAGTTGAGGAACTTGCCGTAGTGCTGGAGCGGCACGCCGGCGGCGAGCTGGGCGGACACGGGCCGGTGGAGCCGGGCCTTGGCGAGGCGGTCGGTGCACTGGAAGAGGAGCGCCTCGGCGCCGCTGCCGTAGGAGACCACGAGGATCTGGTCGCCGGGCTTGGATTCCTCGAGCGCCGCCGCCAGCCCGAGCAGACACGAGGCCGAGCCGGTGTTGCCCGCGCGCCCGATGACGGGCTCCTTCGGCATGGCGTATTCGGGCAGCTTGAGCTGCCTGACGAGCGCCGCGTGGGTGCGCGCGTCGGGCGCGTAGCACACGACCTTTGCGATGTCGCCCCGCTTGCGACCGCTCGCAGCCAGCACACCGTCGACCGCCTCGGGGATGTGCCTGTCGAGGCCGTAGGCCCTGACGAACGTCATGTCGGGCAGCACGGTGAGATAGCGGTCGCCCTGGAGCCGCCAGACATCGGTGAAGTCGTGGCTCGTGGTGTAGGCGCCCTCGAGGGTCGCGATGACCTCGCCGCTGCCGATGAGCGCGGCGCCCGCGCCGTCGCCGAGCTGGATCTCCTCGCCCGTCCCGGGAGCGACCGGCCTCACGTCGCCGGCCGCTACCAGGGCCTGGCCGGTCGAGCCCGCCTTGACCATGTCGAAGGCCAGTCGGAGCGCGGTCGTCCCCGCCCGGAGCGAGCCGCCGAGATCGGCCGTCAGCGCGTGCGCCGGCAGGTCGCCGACGGTCGCGAGGATCGCGGCGTTCGACTTCTCCGCGTACGGCGCGGAGGTCGAGGCGAAGAAGCAGGCGCGGATCACGTGCGGGTCGTGTCCGTGCATCGCGTTGAGCGCGGCCTCGACAGCCATCGTCAGGCTGTCCTCGTCGTAGTTCGCGACGGCGCGCTCGCCGCCGCCTCCCGCCCCGCCCCACACGGCGCCGAGCGCCTTGCCCGTGAGGCGATACCGCGGAACGTAGCCTCCTACCGATAAGATCCCGATCATCTGCCCCTCACCCTCTGCCCCCTCACCCTACCCTCTCCCCGGAGGGGAGAGGGGGAAATGGAGGCTGGCGCATCATCCAAGCTGGCGCATCATCCAAGGAAGTAGCGGCGAGGGTCGAAGAGACGGATCAGCCCGATCTCGTCCGCAGTCGGCGGCTCGAAGCGCCTGAGCCCGGGCGCCACGGCGAGATCCCAGCCGCAGGCCGCGCGCGCCGCTTCGACCGCCTGCGCCTCGGGCCGATTGCCGAAGACGCCGGTGAGCCTGAGCGCGCCGTCCTCGTGCTCCTTCTCGTAGACGCCGAGATCCGACACCACGGTACGCACGGTCCTGCCGGGCGCCGTGATGTACGGCACCTTGTCCACGAAGCGCTGCGGCGACTGCAGCAGGGACACCACCACCTCCCGCGCCGAGGAGGTGATGTCGTTGGCGCCGCCCGACCCGGTGACGTACGTCTTCCCCGAGATGATGGTCGAGTTGATGTTGCCGTACTTGTCGATCTGCCCCGCCGCAAGCGAGCCCAGGCACGCGTTGTGG
>Ga0080064_1008032_pt1 | contig 10266 bp, 12 predicted proteins | sample Subgrocontami54m_FD_69260 | JGI IMG/M metagenome (GOLD analysis project Ga0080064, IMG submission 69260) | Subsurface groundwater microbial communities from S. Glens Falls, New York, USA - GMW46 contaminated, 5.4 m (SPADES assembly) (version 2) ... | reverse complement strand
CTTCGCACTCCTTCTTGCACTCCGAGCAGATCACCTTGTGCATCTCCCGCTGTCCACCACCCTGATAACCTCCACCTTGAAACGCCATGGCACCTCCTTTTATTTGCCTTAGTGTAGCACAATCCCAAAAGAAATGGCCCCATCAAGCAGCGATGGGGCCATTTTAACCTCTTTTATTCTTTGAAGCCAATCCCGCCGCCGGCCGAGCCGGATAGGGAGCGGGCCTTTTCGGCCAGCTCGATGAACTCCTGGCGGTAGCCCCAGGCGTCCTGCCCCTTGGAGCCCCGGGCCGCGTCAAGGACCTGGCCGTAGGAGGCGGTCCCCTTGAACTCCGAATCCCGCAGCAGCAGGCCCAGCTCCGCCACCGCCCCGGAGAACCGGAGATTGTCCGTGGAAACCGCCCCGGTGGGAGCGAGAACCTTCTCGATCTCCTTGCTGGTCTCCCCCGCCGGCTCCTTGTAGCGCAACTTCACGGTGAGGAGCTCCTCGCCGCCGGTGACCTGGGTCTTCTGGTACTTCAGGTCGTCCGGGTTGCGGGCCGGCTCCTTGCCGTCGGCCGGGACGATCTCATACAGCGCGGTCACGCTGTGGCCGGCGCCGATCTCCCCGGCATCCTTCTTGTCGTCCTTGAAATCCTCCTTGGCCAGCATCCGGTTCTCGTAGCCGACCAGCCGGTAGGATTTGACGAACCGGGGGTTGAACTCCACCTGGATCTTCACGTCCTTGGCGATCGTGAAGATCGTGGAGCCCAGCTCCTGCACCAGCACCTTCTTGGCCTCCTTCAGGGAATCGATGTAGAAGAAATTCCCGTTCCCCTTGTCGGCCAGCTGCTCCATCTTGGCGTCCTGGTAATTGCCTTGGCCGAAGCCGAGCACCGTGAGGAAGACGCCGCCCTGACGCTTCTCCTCGATGATCCGGGTCAGCTCCCCGTCGCTGGAGACCCCCACGTTGAAATCTCCATCGGTGGCCAGGATCACCCGGTTGTTCCCTTCCCGGATAAAACTCTTCTGGGCGATCTCATACGCCAGCTCGATCCCGGCCGCGCCGGCCGTGGAGCCGCCGGGCGTGAGGGACCGGATGGCGTTCTTGATCGTCTCCTTCTGGCTGCCGGGCGTGGAATCCAGCACCAGGCCAGCGTTACCCGCGTAGGTCACGATCGCCACCCGCTCCTGCGGCCCCAGCCAGTCCACCATCGCCAGGAACCCTTCCTGGAGCAGGGGCAGCTTGTTCGGGTCGGCCATGGAGCCGGAGACGTCGATCAAGAAAACCAGGTTGCTCGGAGGGAGCTTCTCTCCCTGCAGCCGCTTTCCCTGGAGCCCGATCAGCAGCAGCCGGCTCTCTTTGTTCCACGGACAGACGCCCATCTCCGTGGTCACCGAGAACGGCTCCTCCCCCTTCGGCTGCGGGTAGTCGTAGCCGAAGTAATTGATCATCTCTTCGATCCGGACCGCGTCTTTCGGGGGCAGCTGGCCCATCGTGAGGAACCGCCGGATGTTGCTGTAAGAGGCGGTGTCCACGTCCACCGAGAAGGTGGAGAGAGGGTTGCCGACCGTTTCCAGGAAACCCTTCTCTTGGATCCGGCTGTACCCTTCCCGGTTCCACTCCTCGGCTGGAACCATCACCGGCATGTTGCAGGCAGGCACCATGTCGCTGGCGTTATAGGACATGTCGACACGTTTCAGTAACCGGGTATCGGCCGCAGGGGCCTGCGAAACCGCCTGTACCGGCGCTGCCGGAGCAACTGGGGCCACAACCGCCGGAGCCGTCTGCGGAATCACCGGCTTCAACGGGATCTCCTTGGTCAACAGGACCCGGTTGACGATCACTACCGCCAGCACACCCACCAACACGCCGCTCACCACCCTCTTGTCCAGGATTCCATTCAACGTTTTCATCACCCATCCCTCCTCTTGAGACGTTTTCTTGAGGCACCGCTCAAGATCGGGAGAGGGGGTGGCATCCGGCCACGAGCGAAGCGAGAGAGAGACTTGAGAGAGTTCACGGTGATACTTCTTCCACCGGGGATCCGCGGCGATCAGCCGCTCGATTTCCGCCTTCTCCTCCGCGGAAACTTCCCCGTCCAGATAAGCCGAGATCTGCTGCTTGATTTTCAGGTCGTCGTTCATGCTTCACCTTCCTTCAAGATCGGGGCCAGCTCCTTCCGCAGCGCCTCGCGCGCCCGGAAGATCAGGATCTTCACCTTTTCCATCGAACAGCCCAGCACCTCCGCGATCTCCGCGTAGGAGAGACCGTGGTATTCCCGCAGCACGAGCGCCTCTTTTTGGGAGAGGGGCAGCTTGCCGACCGCTTGCCGCACCCACCGCCCCAGATCCTTGCGCTGGGCCTGCTCGCCCGGCCCGGGGCCGGCATCGGCCACCTGCCATTCCACCGGGTCCCCTTCCCCCTGGGGGTCCGGCTCCCGGGAGAAGGAGAGCCAGCCGCGGCGCTTCCGCAGCCGGCTCAGGCACCCGTTGCGGACCACCGTGTAGGCCCAGGTGGAAAATTTCGCCCGGGGCTCATACGCGCCGCTCTTGGTGAGCAGCACCAGGAACAAGTCGGAGACGGCGTCTTCCGCCTCCGCCCGGTCCGCCAGGATTCTGTAGGCAAAATTGAACACTTTGGCTTTGTATCTCCCAAAGAGTTCCTCAAGGGCCTCCGAGCTGCCCTCTTGGCACTCCCCCATCAACGCTTCGTCGGACTTCTCCACTATGATCTCCTCAAGCCCTCTTTCGCTCGCTTCCCTCTCACCCTTTCAACGCGCCGGGGGGCGGAAAGTTACAAGAAAATCGAGCAAGTCCTGGAAGACTCTCTCCTTCTCCACCTCGTTGAACAGTTCGTGGTAGAAGCCCTCGTAGAGGATCAGGCGCTTTGAGGCCGAGCCCGCCAGCGGGAAGAGGCGCTGGACCGCTTCGGGGGAGACCACGCGGTCGGCCCCGGCCTGCATAAGGAGGAGCGGGGCTTTGAGGGCCGGGAGGAGGCGCGGGAGATCCCGGCAGCGGGTCTGGATCTCGGTGTAGAGGCGGACGCTGGCGCGGAAATGGACGAGGGGGTCGCTGAGGTACCGGGTTTCCACTTGAGGGTCGTGGGAGAGGGTGGCGCCGGTGAGGCGGGGGCGGCTCAACGTTAAGGAAGGGCATAGGGGGGAGAGGACCCGCGCGAGGGCCCGTTGCCAGCCAGGGACCGGGACGCTTAATCCCCACAGGGGGGAAGAGAGGGCCAGGCAGCGGATGGCCAGCGAGTGCCGGGCGGCGTAGAGAGTGGCGACCAGGCCGCCTAAGCTGTGGCCGATGAGGGCTGGCGGTTGGCCACCGTTCTCCTCGGAAATCTTGACGATGAACCGCCGGACCGATTCGACGTAAACGTCGAAGGAGCGGATGTGGCCCCGTTTGCCGGGGGAGCGGCCGTGGCCGGGGAGATCGAAGGCGTGAAGGGCGTAACCCTCCCGGACCAGGCGGGCGGCGGTTTCACCGTAGCGGCCGGAGTGTTCCCCGCCCCCGTGGAGGATCACCAGCGGAAGGGAGGGGCCGGGACCGCTCCATCGCTGCCAATACAGGGAGCCCCCTTCCCCCGCGTCAAACCAACCCTCCTCGCGCGTCATGCCCCCATATTACTGGTATGATGGAAGAATGACAAACACACAGAACAGCTTCTACGGGCTCGGCATCGCGCCCGGGCTCCTTCAGGCGCTGGACGCGCTGAAGTTCACGGTGCCCACCCCGATCCAGCACAAGGCGATTCCGATCGCAATCGAGGGCAAGGACATTATCGGGATCGCGCAGACCGGGACCGGCAAGACGCTGGCGTTCGGCATCCCGATGATCCAGCAGCTCGCCCAGAAGAAGGGCAAGGGGCTGGTGCTCGCCCCGACACGGGAGCTGGCGCTGCAGATCAATGAGGCCCTTGGGAAACTCCTGCTCACCTTCCGGATGAGGAGCGCGGTGGTCATCGGCGGGGAGTCCATGCAGCGGCAGGTGCAGGCGCTGAGGAACACCCCCCGCGTGCTGATCGCCACCCCCGGCCGGCTGCTGGACCACCTGGAGCAGCGCAACACGCGGCTGGACGACGTGGCCATCCTGGTGCTGGACGAGGCGGACCGGATGCTGGACATGGGCTTCGCGCCGCAGATTGACCAGATCCTCCGGCTCATCCCGAAGGACCGGCAGACCATGCTCTTCTCGGCGACCATACCGGCCAGTATCGTGAAGATCGCGGCCGCCCATATGCGGCTGCCGGTCCGCACCGAGATCGCGCCCACCGGGACCACGGCCGAGCGGGTCTCGCAGGAGCTGTTCGTGGTGAGCAAGGAGAAGAAGGGGCAGCTCCTGAAGGAGCTGCTGAAGCGGTACACCGCCTCGGTGCTGTTGTTCGTGCGGACCAAGAGAGGGGCTCAAAGAGTGACGCGGGACTTAAGAGCCGCGGGCCACTCCGCGGGCGAGATCCACGCCAACCGGAGTTTGAGCCAGAGGAAGGAAGCGCTGGCCGGCTTCAAATCGGGGAAATATAGAATCCTGGTCGCCACGGACATCGCGGCGCGCGGGATTGATGTGACCGGCATCGAGCTGGTGGTCAACTACGATTTGCCCGACGACCCGGAGAACTACGTCCACCGGATCGGGCGCACCGGCCGGGCCGGCCGCGAAGGCCACGCGATTACCTTCGCCACGCCCGATCAGGGGAAAGACGTTCAGGGGATCGAGAAGATTATCCGGACTTCCATCCCGGTGGCGCAGCACCCGGGCCTGGCGGCGGAGCGCTTCTCCGCGTCGTCGCAAAGTCACGCCTCGCAGCAGCAGCGCCACGGCGGGGGCCAGCAGCAGCGCCGCCCGTACGGTGGCGGCGGCACCCGGCACTTCGGCTATCCCCGCCGCCGGAGGTAGGAACCTACTCGCTGAGGGCGGCGCAGGCCAGCGTCAGCACCGTGAACTGCCAGTTGGCGATCACGTCGGGCTTCATGAGGATGGTCTGGCCGATCGTCAGCAGGAACATGAGCAGCGCGGTGAGCGTCCACGCCTGGCGCGCTTTCTTGCCCGAGAGGATAGCCAAGGCCAAGACTGGTTCCGCGATGAGGATCAGCCAGGCGAGCAAAATGTTCAGCGCGTGCGGCGACCAGGTTTTATCAAACTCGCCCGCGATCATGCCGACGAACGGGCCGGACCCTATGAAGACCCACTTCGAGAAACCGACGTAGAGCAGCCACAACCCGAAAAAGAACCGCATACCGAACAGAAAGAATTTGCGAGCGTCGGAATTGAAAACTCCCATATTCACCTCCCTCTTAAGATTCCCTTTCGGCGTTGAAAGCGGTCACCCCTTCCGGCCCCACGGTGAGCTCCACGGCGATCGGCCGGCAGCAGACCTCGCAGTCGGTTGTGAAGGCCTGGCGGCGGCCGGCGGTGACATCCACCGCGATCGAGATCTCCGCGGAGCAGTGCGGGCACGCGAACGTGTATTCATCCTCAACCGGCATCGAGGGTAATTATACTCCCCCGCCGTTTACACCCGTTGCGTTTCCGGGTAGACTTGGAACGCCTCCTATAGACTCAGAGAAAGGAGCGAACGATGCCGACGTTGACCTCAGCGCAGCAAACCATGCTGGATCTTTTCCAAAAGCACGTGAAAGCCGAACTCGCGGGCGATCTGGAAACAACGATGAATACGATGACGGAGAGCCCTCATCTGACGAACGTGCCGCTGATCACGGGCGGCGTGGGCCGAGAGGGCGTGCGGGATTTCTACGCCAATCACCTGGTGGGGAAATTCTTCCCGCCGGACGTGGAGATGATCGGCGTGTCGCAGACCATCGGAACCGATCAAATCGTCGACGAGCTGGTGATCCGCTTCACGCACACCACGGTCATTGAATGGATGCTGCCCGGCGTGGCCCCCACCGGGAGAAAAGTCGAAATGGCCGTGGCCGTCATCGTCAAGGTGGAGAACGGAAAGATCGCGCACGAACACATTTACTGGGACCAAGCCAGCGTGCTGGCTCAGGTGGGGTTGCTGGATCCGAAGGGCCTTCCCGTGGCCGGCGCAGGCGGCGCCCGTAAAATCCTCGACCCAACCCTGCCCTGCCGCGTGATCTGACGCTTAAACACCGATATCTTCATTCCAGAGCTCCGGACGCTCTCTGACAAAATCGGCCATGAGCCGTTTGCACTCTTCGGACTCCAGGTTGATGATCTGCGCGCCTCTGCTTCGGGAATACTCTTCGGGCCCCCTGAAAGTTCGGTTCTCCCCGATGACGACCACCGGGATTTTGTAGAGAAGGATGGCGCCTGTGCACATATCACAGGGGGATAGGGTGGAATAAATCACGCATTTTTGATACTCGGCGGCTTTGAGCCGACCCGCGTTTTCCAGGCAATCCATTTCCGCGTGCAGTATCGCCGATTTCCCCTGCACGCGCCGATTATGCCCGCGCCCCAGAATCTCACCCTCCCTGACCAGCACCGAGCCGATCGGGATGCCGCCTTCGGCAAGGCCCTGACGCGCCTCCTCGATCGCCGCCTTCATAAATTTTGCGTGTTCGTTCAAATCTCACCAAAAGTAATCTTTGTGACTTGAATCGTTCAAATCGACACTTGGTAGGGCGCAGGCGAGCAAATGATTATACCGCCGTTTACACTCGCCGGGTTTCCGGGTAGACTGATTTCACTCTACGGTTCGTTTCCCCGGTAGCTCAGTCTCCGCCCGAGGCGGACCCGCCTGCGCCTGAGGCTGATGCGCCTCAGGCGCAGGCGGGGGTAGAGCGGCTGGAATTTATGTTTAACGTTTATGTGCTTCGCAGTCTCAAGAACGGCAAGCGGTACGTCGGCTTAACGGCAAAATCCGCTGAAGAACGGCTGCGTCAGCATCGAAGCGGCTCTTCGCAATGGACCCGACAGAATGGTCCGTTCGTACTGCTCTATACAGAGACCTTTCCGGATTCCATAGAAGCAAGGCGGCGCGAACAGTTCTTGAAATCCGGACAAGGCCGCAAATGGCTTAATGCTCGTTTCCCCGGTAGCTCAGTCGGTAGAGCGGCTGACTGTTAATCAGCATGTCCCAGGTTCGAGTCCTGGCCGGGGAGTTTTTTTCTTTAACTTATTGCCAGACAGCCCCTTTCGGCCTAGTGGCCGGAAGGGGCTTTGTTATATACTCAAGCTAAGATGAGCGCTCGAATTAAGCTGGATCAAGAGAAGATCGCCGATTTCTGCAGGCGGCATCACATCCGGAAACTTGCCCTTTTTGGCTCAGTTTTGCGGAATGACTTCGGACCAGACAGCGATGTGGATGTGCTGGTGGAGTTCGAGCCAGGACAAACGCCAGGTTTGATCCGACTGGCTGGAATGGAGATTGAATTGTCGACTATCTTCGGCCGAAAGGTTGACTTGAGAACTCCTGCTGAAATCAGCCGCTATTTCCGAGAGAGGGTATTGGAATCAGCAGAGGTTCAATACGATGCAGCAGCCTGACGACCCTGCTCGGCTTCAGCATATGTTGGATGCCGCGCTTAAAGCAGTGCAGTTTTTGCAGGGACGGAATCGCGGAGACTTGGATACGGATGAACAGTAACCCTCTCTTTGACTCGATTGTTGGAAATTATAGGAGAGGCTGCTGGAAAAGTTTCCGAACAATGGCAAAAATCTTATCCAGGTATCCCCTGGCCTCAAGTGGTTGGTATGCGGCGTTCCAAATAGACCCGCCCAACTGATTCGCAGCGGATCTGGGCTGGCACATTTGGAACGCCTCCTATAGATTCGAAACAGCGTCCCAAGGGCGGAGGATGATCTCCTCCGCCCTTTTTCTTTGGCCGGGGGCGCCCTCTTTGGACGGAAAAGCCCTTTTAGGAGTATACTGAATCCAAGTCAGGAGGTGGCGCGATGAAGAAGGCCTGGTTACAGGGACTCACCCTGGCGTTAGCTATTGTCGGAGCGGTTTTCATCTTCCGGATTGGCGTTGGAATTTCAAGTGAGAAGGCAAACCTGCAGGACAACGCGTCCGTTGAAGGTTCCGTGGTCTCTCTCGATCAATCCTCTCCCATTCCGGTCCTCGATTTAAAGACAGCCGACGACAAGATCGTTAAGATAAACATCGACAGTGAAACCACCGTTTTGGAGGATAACCAGGTCAGCTCGCTGGGCCAGCTGGCTCCCGGCCAGCGCGTGAAGGTCCATTACGGGACCAAGAACGGCAAGCAGGTCACCACCTCCATTGTGATCATTTCGCCCCTTCTCAGTTTTCCGCCTGCGAATGAGCAGCCCCATCCCCTTGCGGAGTAGCGCGCGTTTTTCACTGACAAATAAACCCAAAGGAGGTGCGCCATGTTGTCATGGTCACTGGCGTTTTTTGTCATTGCGATCATCGCCGGCATTTTTGGCTTCACGGGAATAGCCGCCGGCGCCGTCGAAATCGCGAAAATCCTGTTTCTGCTTTTCCTCGTGTTGTTCCTCGTGTCTCTTGTCTTCGCGCTGCTCTTAGTGCGCCCCCGGACTTAAATGAGCGCCTTTGCCGATCGGATCGTCCGGGCCGCGAGACTTGACCCGAGTTTATACGAAGAAGTGGAGGCGGACCAGGCCGCTTTCCCTCAGGCCGCGGCCACGGTGGTTTTATCCAGCGTAGCAACGGGATTGGGACTGCTTTGGCCTGGAGTAGGCCTGGAAGGGTTGTTTTGGGGCATCGTAGCGGCCCTCGTGGGATGGGTTGCATGGGCGTGCGTGATCTGTTTTGTGGGAACTCAAATGCTCCCGGGATCCCAAACCTCTTCCAACGTGGGGGAGGTGTTGCGGTGCATTGGGTTTGCCAGCGCTCCCGGTTTGATCCGCGTTCTGGGGGTGTTTGCGCCGATCCAGCCGGTTGTTTTCCTTGTCGCTTCGGTTTGGATGCTGGCCGCCATGATCGTGGCTGTCCGGCAGGCGCTTGATTATTCGAGCACGCTCAAGGCGACTGTCGTCTGTTTCGTCGGATGGGTGATTCAAATCCTGGTACTCGTCGCCATCCTACGGCTTAGCGGAGCGCCCTATTGGGTGGTAACCCCCTAGCCCTATCGATCGAAGGTGGAAGCATGAAAGTCATGGGCCGGTTTCTCACCTTTCTGTTGGTTTTCTCCGCGGCCGGGGTTGCCCCGCTGGATGCCGCGGAGCTGCGCCCGGGGCGTTACGAAGTGGACGCGGCTCGCTCCACTGTGGGTTTCCGCGTCAGGAACGCGGGTCTGCTCGCTGTGAAGGGGCGCTTTACTTCGTTCAAGGGGACCGTGGAAGCGGGCCAGCCGTTTGAAAAAACCCGTGTTGAAGGGACTGTCCGGATGGATTCCGTTGATACGAGCATCCGAAAACGGGATGAGCACCTGCGCAGCGCCGCGTTCTTCGATACGGAAAAATTCCCGGAAATGTCGTTTAAAAGCACTCACCTCGCCGGAACCCCGGAAGCATTCGAAATGGATGGGCAGCTTACCCTGAAAGGTGTCACCCGGCCGGTGCGGTTTCACTGCGAGCAAATCGGCGACCCGGCTGCTTCCAAGATTGCGGTGACGGCCACAGCGACTATCAACCGTCGCGAGTTTGGGATCACCTATAATCCGCTGATCGGAGGAGCGGTCGTTATCACGCTGAAGATCTTCGTCGCAAAAGATTAGCTTCCAGATGGAAAAGAAGTATGCCTGGGTGGATGACTCGCAAGGCCTCGCCCGTTTGACCAAAACCCTGCAAAGCGCGGCCCGCGTGGGCATGGATACCGAGGCCGACAGTCTGCATCATTACTACGAGAAGGTTTGCCTGATCCAGCTGAGCGTTGCGGGAGAGAATTACATCGTCGATCCCCTGGCCGGCTTTTCCCTGTCGGAGTTTCTTGAGGCGCTGTCCCAAAAAGAGCTGATCTTCCAGGGGGCTGATTTTGACCTGCGTGTTTTAAAAAAATCATTCGGGTTCCGGCCGAAAACCGCCCTTTTCGATACGATGCTGGCGGCGCAGGTTCTGGGTTATGAAAAGATCGGGCTCGCGGCGCTGGTGGAAAGATTTTTGGGAGTTTCGATGTCGAAGGCGGGGCAAAAAGCCGACTGGTCCAAGCGGCCTTTGCCTGAGCGGCTGCTCGACTATGCTTCGGACGACACCCGCTATCTGGAAACGATCGCCGACGCCATGACGGAAAACCTTCAAAAGCTGGGCAGGATCGGCTGGCACCGGGAATGCTGCGAGCGGGTGGTCAAAACCTCGGGGCTTCCGGAGCGCGGTGAAGAGAAGGAGGCGTGGCGTGTTAAAGGATCTTTTGAATTGTCCCCCCAGGAGCTTG
>Ga0080064_1008031_pt1 | contig 10267 bp, 5 predicted proteins | sample Subgrocontami54m_FD_69260 | JGI IMG/M metagenome (GOLD analysis project Ga0080064, IMG submission 69260) | Subsurface groundwater microbial communities from S. Glens Falls, New York, USA - GMW46 contaminated, 5.4 m (SPADES assembly) (version 2) ... | reverse complement strand
CTTGGGCTCTTTGATGGGATTTGGATGAGCCGCCACTGGGAACCATCCGTGCGCAAAGCCGCCCTTCACGCCGGGTTTTAGATCGGATAAGATGATGTTCACTATGCGCACTCGAATCCTGATCGGTGTTTCTCTGTGGCTAACGGTGGTTTCCATTCTGCCCGCGCAGACTCGCGGCACCATTAGCGGGTACGTCAGGGACCGCTCCGGCGACGTGATTCCCAATGCCGCCATCACCACGACGCACGAAGGCTCTGGCGCTCGACGCGACAACTCTTCGGACTCGACCGGTTTCTATCAGATACTCGGGCTCGTGTCCGGCTCCTATACGATTGAAGCCGAGGTGAAAGGCTTCAAGAAGTTCCGAAACACGGGCGTGGTGCTGCGAGTAGACGACAACGTTCGCTCCGACATTACGCTCGAAATCGGTCAGGTCACGGAAAGGATCGAGGTGGCCGCGCAGTCTGTGCTGGTGGATACACGGTCATCGCAAACCTCAGCCACCATCGACGACCGGCGTATCGTTGACCTGCCGCTTCGCGGCCGCAACGTCTACGCGTTGGCCGCCACGCTTCCCGGCGTCCTGAACGTCCGGGCTCCGGACAACACGGACCTGGGCGACACGCGGGCGGGCCCGACGATGAACGTCAACGGCGGCCGCGCGAACATGAACTACAACCGCTTCAACGGCACCTACTTCAACAACCCGTCGCGAAACACGGGACTCAATGCGCCTCCCCCCGACGCCGTACAGGAGTTCAAAATACAGACCTCCAACTTCGCCGCCGACTCCGGCCGCAATCCGGGCGCCAACATCACCATCGTTTCCAAGGCCGGCACCAACCAGCTTCACGGCGCCGCGTGGGAATTTCTGCGCAACGACAATTTCAACGCGCGCAGTTTCTTCCAAGCTGCCAAGCCGCAACTGGTGCAGAACCAGTTCGGGGCCGCGGCCGGCGGGCCGGTCCGGCGCGACAAAGTGTTTCTGTTCGGGACCTTCGAGATGATTCGGGACCGGCGCCAGGCGGCCACCACAACCGCTCTTCCGCCCACGCAAGCCGAAATCGCCGGAGACTTTTCCGCCCTGCCTTCCTCCCGTGTGCTTGTGAACCCCCGCGACAACGTTGTTTTCCCGAACAATCGTATCCCGGCGTCGCTGTTTGACCCGGCCGCGCGGAAGCTCCTCGAATTCGTCCCCGTGGTCTCCGGCGGTTTCGTACAGGCAGTGGGCGCCAACCCCCGCAACTCGCGACAATACATGTTCCGCGGGGATGTAAACCTGTCCAACCGCCAGAGCCTCTTCGCCCACTACTACTACAACGAGAACAAGCAGACCAACCCGGCTCTCGGCTACTCGTCCGATATAGCGGGGTGGACGGGCCAGGAGCTGGGCCCCAAATTTCACAACGCCGGCATCAACCATACTTTCACCGCCACACCGACGATCCTCAACCAGCTCACGCTCGGCTTCACCCGATCCTTTTCACTCAACACTCCCACGGTGACCCGCACGCCCTCCGATCTGGGCATATCCGGGATGCCGGTCTACACCAACGGCGGATCGCCGCAGTTCCTAATCCCCGGGCGCTTCAACCTGCGCTCAGGCGGGCCGGTCAAGTTCGTTTCCAATACTTACCAGGTGCAGGAGCATGTCAACTGGATCCGCAACCGGCACACTCTGAAATTTGGTTTCGAGCGCCTCAACCTCAGCTTCTTCCAGGCGTTCCTGGGCCCCCCGGCGTTCACCTTCAACGGGCAGCGCACCGGCAACGGAGTGGCCACCCGCGGCGATCCTCTGGCGGACTTCCTGCTCGGCGCCTACCAACAGGTCTCGGTCGGCTTCGGGGTGAACGTGAATGACGCCTCGAACAGTTTCTACGCTTTCTTCCTGCACGACGACTTCAAGGTCTCCACGCGGCTGACACTGAACCTCGGCCTCCGCTACGAGCTGCCGACTCCGTGGGAAGACAAGTTCGATCACATCAACACGGTGATACCGGATCCCAACGTCCGTTCGCGGAAATTCCCCAACGCCCCGGTGGGCATGCTGTTTCCCGGCGATCTGCCGCGCGGCCTGTACAACACCGACAAGAACAACTTCGCGCCGCGCTTCGGCTTCGCCTGGGACGTATTCGGCGATGGCCGCACCGCCGTCCGCGGCGCTTACGGTCTGTTCTACGACACGTTCAACACTGACACCGTCGCCCAGCAGAATCCACCGTTCGCCGGGGGCACGCGCGTCTTCCGCAACGGCCTGCTCTCGAACCCTTTCGCTTCCATTGGCGAAACCGCTCCCCCGGCCTACATCGACCCCTCGGCCTTTTCGTTCACTCTCCCGATCAACGGCCTTTGGGGCCCGGCCAACTCAGAGCTTCGCACTACCTATTTACAGGAGTGGAACCTGACCATCGCGCGGGAGCTCAGCAGGGACTACGCCCTGCAGGTTTCCTACATCGGCAAGACCGGGCGCAAGATCATTGCGTTCCGCCCCTTCAACGCGGCGCCATACATTCCCGGCAACGATGCCCAGGGCCGCCCGCGGTCAACAGAATCCAACGGCGAGTCTCGCGTTCCGTTCGCCCCCGGCGTGTACGGACCGGGAGGTTATTACCTCGACAACCCGTTCACCAGCGGGTACAACTCGGTCCAGGTGGAGCTGAACAAGCGCTTCTCGAAGGGCCTCCAATTCAATACGTCCTATGTGCTATCCAAGTCGCTGGACTCATCCTCCACCATCACTCTGGGTGGGTGTCTGTCCAATCCTTTCGATGTGCGCGCCGACCGGGGGCGCTCGGACTGGGACCGCCGGCACGCGGTTGTCTTCTCCGGCGTGTGGTCGCCTCCAGTGTATGAATCGCAGTCCGGGGCCGCGGGCAGGGTCCTCGGCGGGTGGAGCCTGTCCGGCCTCTCTTCGCTCGCAAACGGCACGCCAGTAACGCCCTTCAGCGGACAGAATCGCGCATTTGACGGCACTGGCTGCGCTCAACACCCCGACCAGGTGGGCGAGGCCAACCGTTCTCATTCGGACCGTAACGACTTCGTCGCCAACTACTTCAACCGGGCGGCCTTCACCCTGCCCGCGGTGGGAAACTACGGGTCGGCCGGCCGCGGTATTTTCAACGGCCCGGCGTTGGTTCAGACTGACCTGGCGGTGCTGAAGGACATCCGCCTTTTTCGGGCGGAGCGCCAGAAACTCCAGTTTCGGGCCGAATTCTTCAACTTGTTCAACCAGGTCAACTTCAACAATCCGGTGTCCACGCTCTCCAGCGCGACCTATGGCCGTATTACCGGGTCGGCGTCCGGGCGCGTGATCCAGTTTGGGCTGAAATATCTGTGGTGACTGGGCAATTTCAGTTGCCTGGAACCTGCTAGAATCGTTTCCGTGTCTTTCCGCCTGCGGCGCGATCCTGTTTTGCCTGACTCAGGCAACTCCGATTTCTGACTACGCGCGCCTTCTCAACAGCGCATCGCAACTGATTCGCGAAAATCGGCTTGATGCGGCGATTCGGGAACTCAGCCGGGCCGCAGGTTTGGAGCCGCGCTCGGCGATGGTGCACCTGCTGCTGGGACAGGCCTATCTCGGCAAAGCCTCCGCCGAGTTTGTCGCCCAGGCGAAAGCCGAGTTCCAACAAGCGAAGGAGTTGGACCCTACCGAGGTCCTGCCCATCTTCTACATCGCGAAAATCGACCTGGACCTTGGCCGCATCGGCCAAGCCGAAGGCGAGTTGGAGGAGGCGCTGAAGAAAAAGCCGGGAGAACACTACCTGCTGGCCATGCTCGGCGAGACACGGCGGCAACAGGGCAAAGTCGATGAGGCAATCGAGCTGACGACGAGGGCTCTGGCGGCGGGGCCGGAAGCCCTTCCCGTCCACTATTACCGCGCTCTGGCATGGTGGGACCGGAAGGACGAGAAGCGCGCTTTGGAGGATCTCCAACTCGTGCTTGACTCGCCCTTTGCCAGTGTGGAGGCTTTTGTGGCGGCCGGACGGATCCATTTCCACTACAACCGGCTCGCCGAGGCGGAAGCCAGCTTCCGGAAAGCGGTGGAGCTGGGTCCGGATCGTGCCGAGCCCCACCTTCGCCTGGCTCAAGTGTTGCGGCGCCAACGCCGCTTCCGCCTTGCGTTGGAGGAGCTGTCGCGCGTGGAATCCGCTCCCCAGTTGAGTTCTCCTTACTACCAGAAGCTGTTGGCCGACGCGGCTTGTGAAGAGGGGCTGATCCGGATGGATCAGGGGGACGCAACGGGAGCTAAGGCTTCTTTCCGGCGGGCTCTTGAGGTGGATCCGTCGCATCAGGAGGCCGCGAGCCGGCTGCAACCTTGACCACGCGATCGCCTTGCACGTTCTCCATGACTTGTCTTGACCCATCCGGCCAATAAATCTCGATGCGCTCGGCGACAGGCGATGCACCGAGGCCGAAGTGCAGCCGCGAGTCACTGCTCGAAAGGTAGCTGTTTACGCTGGTGGCGTAACGATACTGTTTCCTGCCCCTCACCGTGACAACCACGCGCGCTCCGGGGCGGCTCAGATCCAAAGAAAGCCAATGGCCACGATGCGTGCTTTCGTTGTGGAACAGATAGGGCCGCGCGGCGAGGTTGGAAATGACGATGTCAAGACCGCCATCGTTGTCGAAGTCGGCGACCGCCGACCCCCTTCCGACGTGCTCCATGGCAAAGGCGGGACCAGCCTCGGCCGATACATCCTTAAACTTGCCGTTTCCGAGATTTTCGTAGATCAAATCGCGTTGATGATAGGTCAGGTGAGGGTGGTACAGCGTTACGTTGTCAATGACGTGGCCATTGGTGACATGGATATCGAGGTCGCCGTCGTTGTCGAAGTCGAACAGGCGTGTTCCGAACCCCAATGGTTTCAGTCCGGAAAACAAGCCCGCCTTTCGCGTGACATCCTCGAATTGCAACGACCCAAGGTTGCGATAGAGAGTATTTAGTTCGTCGGAGAAGTTGGTGACGAAGATGTCCGGATGGCCGTCATCATCATAGTCGGCGATTTCCGTGCCCATTCCAGCCTGCGGTCTGCCGTCGCCGTCGAATCCGACGGCGGCGCCGTAGGCAATGTCGAGGAACGAACCGTTGCGCTGGTTATGGTAGAGGAAGTTGCGGACGCCGTCGTTGGCGACATAAATGTCGGGCCACCCGTCGTTGTCGATGTCTCCGACCGCGAGACCAAGGCCTTTTCCGGCCGGGTTGGCAATTCCGGCGGCTTTCGACACGTCAGTGAATGTGCCGTTGCCGTTGTTGCGGAACAGCAGGTCAGCCTGGCCGTCGAACATGCGGGGATCGCAGTACATGCGGTACCCAGGCTTCTTGAACCCACAGTAGGGATTGTCATGTATGTCGTATTCCAGGTATCGGACGACGAAGATGTCGAGATTGCCATCGCGATCGTAGTCGACAAATCCGGCACTGCTGGACCATCCTCCTGCGGCGACTCCCGCGCGGGCAGTGACATCGCGAAAGACGCCTCCGCCCTCATTGCGGAAGAGCTGATTGCCATGGAAGCCTGTGACGTAGACATCGGGACGGCCGTCGTTGTCGAAGTCACCTACCGCCACTCCCGTGCCAAAGCTCCGGCTGCCCATCAGGCCAGCCTTCGCCGTTACGTCGATAAACTTCATGCCGCCCATGTTGCGGTAGAGCCGGTGCCCGGAGCCCGGTTTTGCGCGCGCGAGATCGGCACCGTTGACGAAGAAGAGATCTACCAGGCCATCCCCGTCATAGTCGAACGCCGCGACGCCCGAGCCGAATGTCTCCATCAGGAGTTTTTCGGGTGACGCACCATTCTCATGCTGGTGAGTAAGACCGGCCTGAACGCCAATCTCGACAAACCGGGCAGCCAGCAGGAGCGCCACCCACAGCATCTGCTACCTCCTCGGGGATGGCCTGGGGCCGGCATGGCCCTGCGCAGTCTTGTATACGGCGATACGGTGCGTGCGGTACGCCTGCACTTCGATGAGTTTGGAAGGCATCGTTGGCATGTGGCATTCGACGCAGCGGGTGCTGGAGCTGTCGCCGCCCGCAGCGGCGGTTGGGCAGGAGGCGGGTTGATGGCAGAGGGCGCATCGAGCCGAGAGAATTCCCGGGTCGCGCTCCATTCGGTGAACGTCGTGGCAGGTGGAGCAGGTCATGGATCCGCTCCGTTGAAAACAGCGGCTGGCTTTCAGCATCCCGACCTGGTTGCCGTGAACATCAGGTTCCAAAGGCTCCTCATCATGGAGGCCGGAGTGGCATCGCGCACAGAGGTCAAGACCGGAGGGCCGGACGATCTGTTCATGGCGTTCGGCCTCGCCGTGGCACTTGGCGCATTGAATACCCAAAGAATAATCTTCGCCGTAGCGGAGGCCGGTGGCCGTACGTTCCAGGCGAAATCTGGAGGCGTGACAGTCGAGACACTCGGGCGGTATGCCGCGGCCAAAATGCACCGCGCCATCTTGGTAGCCGGGACTATTGATCCACCGCCGGGAGCCGGCGTGATAGGAGACTGGCAACTGGAACAGCAGCCCCTTCTTCCAATACAGGTAAGACTGGCCGCGCCGGCCGGATCCGATTACCAGATCGAACGGCTCGGTCTGCGAGCGGCCGCCCTGGATGCCCGTTTGGTAGAAGCGCCCATCCCGCTGTTCCATCCGGAAGTACACCCCTGGGACTTGGGTGCGCATCAGGTTGCGGCCATTCTCAAATGGGCCGGCGATCGACTTGGCGGTCGCGACACTCGATGCGTTGGCGTGAGCAGTCATGGCGAACGAAGCGGCGGTGGCGCGGTGACAGAGCGCGCAATCAAGAGCAGGCCGGGCAGGCGCAGCCAGAAGCAGAAGCAGAATGTGGCGCCCGATCAAAATTCGACGCGCAACAGGAGTGCGATCCGGCGGCCGTTGGCCTTCTCGGCCTCAAAGTCCGACACGACGCTGGTGAATTGAGCCACTGTCGCCGGCACGGAAATGTTCGAGGTGGGGTTGTTGAAATGCGGCGTGTTGAAGATGTCGGAAATCTGGCCCGTGAAAGTGGTCGAAACGCGTTCGGTAACGCGGAAGCGCTTGGAGAGGCCAAGGTGATGCACGTTGAAGCCCTGACTGACCAGCACATTGGTGCCGGAATTGCCGAATGCGCCGGGCGCCGGGACGCGGAACGCGGCGGGGTCGAACCAGCGATTGTACCTTTGTTCGCTACTGGAGAGGTTGCCGTTGCCGATGCGATCCGGCAATCCGCCCACGGTGTTTGTATTGGACGGATCGGAGCCCGAAAAGGAAGGCGAGAAGTAAAAGCCGGAAGTAAAATAGCTGATGGTATTCAAGTTCCAGCCGCCGAGGACTTGATCGAGGGCGGCGGGCATGTTGCCGAGCAGCATTTTGCCCCGTCCGAGGGGTACCCGCAGGTTGGTCATGATGACCGCGTAGTGACGACGGTCTCCCGACTGGTGCGCCCAGTGACGGGTAACGTCGTATGGATTCTCGGTGTTCAGGTAGTTGGCGAAGCTGTTGGCGAGCGTCCAATGCGCATTGAAGGTGAAGGCGCCCATCCTCTTTTGGGCCTGAATCTGGAAGGAATCGTACTTGGTCCTACCGTCCGACCGCGCTTCCGTCGCCCCGACAAATTCCGGATAGGGCCGGCGCGATTGCGCAAATGGAGTCAGGCTGGGCTGCGGCTTGTTGATGCCGATGTTGTAATTCTGCCCGACACCCCGCGACCCAACATAGGAGGAACGGAGCCCGATGCCGTACCATTCACGCTCGATAGAGAAGTTGAACTGGTGGATCGTGCCGTTGTCGGTTTGGATCGGGTAACCGGTGATGCTCTGGCTTGGAATCGCGGCCGACGCAAGGCTTACCGGATATGGATTGGGGAATTGGAAAAGTGCGCCGCCACTGGGCGCGATCACATTCTGGTAATTTTCGGAAATCTGGAATGGACCACCGGTGAGCACGCGCTGAAAGTAATCGATGCGCTCGGTGAAGGTGCCGTAGCCGCCGCGGAAAACGAGTTTGTCGGTAAGGCGGTAGGCAGCTGAGAGGCGCGGGCGGATGTTCCTCTTGTCCGGCACGGGAACGACGGGTCCGGTGCCGATCTTGATGTTGGAGGGATACAGGGGGTGAAGGCGATTGCGCCCTTCCGGCGTCACGTTGACGGTGTTGGCCGCTCTGTCCCAGTTGAACATCAAGCCGTCGGTGAAGGTGGGCAAGGCATAGTAGTCATAGCGTATGCCGTAGTCCAGCGTGAGGCGGGAGGAGAGCTTGAACGTATCGGTTATGAACAGCCCCCATTCCTTGTTGGTTCGCGTGCGGTTGGTGAGCGGATCCAACCGCGTGGAGCTTTGCGGCAGGCCCAGAAGGAAGTCGGCGTAGCCGATCGAGGAACGCGTGAGGGAACCGTTGAAGCTGAATGTCCCATAGGTTCCTTCCGGGATGGTGCCGGTGAATGCCGAGAAGGTGCGGATCTCACCGCCGAGTTTCCACACGTGCTTTCCCTTGTTCCAGGTGAGCGAATCTTCGAAGGAATACTCGTGATTCTTTTCCCACACGCCGCCGGCGATCGTGGACATCGACTGGATGCCAGTAATATTCATGGTAGGGAAGCCTTGGGCGCTGTAGTTGCCGCGGTTGACCCCTTGTAGGCCGATGGCGGTCACGGCTTCGTCTCCCTGCAAAGGACGTACGCCTCGAAACTCGTCCCCGTCCCGTCCGAGGTTCGGCAGGATACCCATGCGGAACGTGTTCACCACGGAAGGACCAAAGACGTGTGTATCGGAAATCGCCCATTGGCGGTGGTCGCGCAATCTTGTCCAGGTGAACTTTGGCAGATTCCGGCTGAGGATGTAGGGGAAGTATCCCATCAGGAAACGGACGTACAAGGTGTTCTTGGATGAGAGGTGGTGGTCCACACGGAAGAACGGCCAGTCCCCACGATAGAAATCGTAGTGGAAGGGATGTATGAAAGAGAAATTGTTGTTTGCGAATGCGTTGGGATCACCGCGGTTGGGCTCCGGCAAGTAAGTTTCCTGCGTTTTGAGCGAGACGCCGCTGAAGCGGGAAGCGGGAATGAGCTGGCCCGGAAACGGAGTGCGTGCGCCGGATGCGTTGGCGGCGGTGAGCGGGTCCTGAATGACCTGGCTCGGAAGGTTAAACTGGGAGAAATCGCCGCGCCGCATAGGAAGCGACGGAACCGTAGCTTGGACCAACGATCCCAGCGGCATTCTCTGGGCAAACCACGACGCGTAGAAAAAGGTCTTGTCCTTGAAGATGGGGCCGCTGGCTTCAGCCTGCCACTCGTGCTGGATGAAGGGCGTCTTTCTCGGGTCGAAGAAGTTCCGCGCGTTGAGGCCGGAATTGAAATGCTTGTAGTAAGCCATGGCGTGGAACTGGTTGGAACCACTCTTGGACGTCATGTTGAAGCTGGAGACGCGGGCGTTATCAGCCGTGTTATTGGCAGTAGCCACCTGCACGTCATCGTAGAAGTTGACGTTGTTGGTATTGCCGCCGAAGCGGTCATTCTCGATTCCATCAAATCCCTGGGAGGTCTGGAGGGGAGCCTGGCCGGAAATGCGGACCTGCCATCCGGAACCCTGGATGCCGGGCACCGTCGAGAGAATCGCGTACACGGAAGGATAGGGAAGGACCTGCGGAGAATCCTTGATGCTCTGTCTGGAGATGGATCCGCTGAGCATCCCGGTCTCGGTGGTGATCGCCGCCGCGCCGGCTTCCACGGTAATGCTCTCGGAAGTGGAGCCGACCTGAAAGACGATATCCACGCGGCGAACCTGGGCCGCCACAATGAGCAGATTTTCCGCCACAAATGACTTGAATCCGGCTGCATCGGCCTTGAGGCGGTAAGCGCCCGGTTTGATGTCGGCGATTTCGTAGTTGCCGCTGTCGTCAGTGGTGACTGTGCGGGCAACGGTGTTCGTCGAAAGTTCCAACACCGTGATGATGGTCCTGGGCACAACCCCCCCGGCCGGATCGGTGACCGTACCGCGAATGGTTGATCTGTCGGCCTGCCCGAACGCGACGGCGGGACAAAGTACAGCGACGATTGAGAAGATCAGGCGATTCATTTTTCTGCTCCCTCTCCTTCCGCAGGATGCATCGATGGTACCTGCATTAAGGTTTACGACAGTATAGACGAACCCACTTCTAAAGGGAAGGCCCAGTCTTGTCCAATACAAGATGAGCCTGGAGAACAGGCCGATTCCAATACAAGATGAGCCTGAAGGGAGCCGGATGGGCCAAGCTGGGGATTGCTCATTCGAATGCAGAAGAT